>OFRI01000200.1_pt1 | contig 16164 bp, 10 predicted proteins | sample 1543031 | NCBI WGS metagenome assembly OFRI01 (sample SAMN07774226, study PRJEB24372) | wastewater metagenome
CCGATCTATTTCTTTTTTTGATTGCTTAATAATTTCTTTTGCTGTAATTGTTGCTTTAATTTCTAAAGATTCATCTATCTTATCAAAATTATTTTTCATACATCAATACCTTTAGTTGGACTATAAGTTTTTCCATCACCATAATCATAACGATATTCGGTAAATCCAAAATCATCATCCTGTTCAATTAGAGCATCATCTGCATTATTGATAATGTTTACAACCGCACCAATAACATGTGATACAATTTGTGTTTCATCTTGTCCCCTATTGACTTTAATTGTATCACCAGATATTTCTTTAATATACATTTCTTCATTGTCAATTTCGATATAATCATTCACAGAAAGAGATACCGCATCATTTACATCAAATGTTGTAATTTTATCATCTATATCTTCTGCCAGTGAAGTTATATTATCATTATTGTAGTCTTGTATTGCTCTTGGTTCGGCAATATAACGAAGTTCTCTACTAGCATTTTTTCGGTTTGTGTTTGTATAATAATCGACTTGTACTTTTTTGATAAGACCTTCAGTAGAATCGGGTAATGGCCCAAATAGATATGTTTTTGCCGTAAAATCTAGATTATAAATTATAATTCTTTTTTCTTCATATCCACTTTCATAATTATCTTTAAAATTTATACCTCCAAGAATTAATGGTATATCACGTTTTTCACCTATAGCAGACACCAAATCAATTGTTATATTAAAAGATGGTTGAAAGTATGGGAGAATTTGCTCTATAATTTGAAGAGCATCATCATTATATTGAGCCATAATTGAAAGTTGTATGCCCAAATTATAAGGAACAGGCATAAAAACTTTATTTACTGTTTTATCGTCTACATTACTTTTAGCTATAAATGTTTGCATAGTAGAAACTTTTCTACTATTATCATATTGAATACTATCCATTTCAAATGCAATTCTTGGAAGAGTTATAGAATTTCTTTTTCTTAAATCTGGTTTTTGTTCTAATCTTGCTAAAAACTTTTCAACAGGGCCATATGCAATCGGAACTTTTATATTACTAAAATCTGAACCATCTTGTTTTTTGTGTTTGATGTTAATATCATTAAATAAAGTACCAAATGCAATAATCGTCTTGCGAATTATTTCGTGATAATAGTATTTTCCTAACATAATAATACCTTTATTTAATATTTAGATTTAATAATCCCCAAAAGGGTTTCTTTCACTGAAATCTAAAATTTCATCTGCTTCATTTTCTATTGGTATGTTGTCTGCATAATCATCATATTCGTCTTGAGTATTGATTGAAAGAATTTTATAATTTGCATTTGACCCTCCAACTGTTGTTCCTATTCCAACTACAGATTCTCCCTGAATAAAACTTCCATTTAAAGTTTTGACTTGAAGTATTCTTGTATCATAATCCCAATCATTTACATAAGCAGTAGTTCCGGTCGAAACCCCTCTTACGGTTTCATTAAATATATAATTGCTTGTAGATACACCAACAGGTGAAGATATTGTAACCACAGGTGCTTGTGTATAACCTGCTCCAGCATTAGTATAACGAAATGCTGTCACTATACCAGAAGAATTAATATATGATAGTGCAGTTGCATTTATTCCACCAACAGGTGCAGTACTTATTGCAACAATAGGTGCAGTAGAATAACCAACGCCACTATCAATTAAATTTATTGGACCCAAAGAACCAGAAGATATAATTGCTGTTGCTATTGCACCAGAACCACTACTGCTTATAATACTAACAGTAGGTACAACTGTATATCCAATACCTGGATTTATGACTAAAATTTTATCAATTGAACTTCCAGTTTGACTAGAACGGCTCGTCATTATTGCAACTGCTGTCGCATTTATACCTCCAGAAGAAGAAGTGCTTATTGAAACAATCGGAGTAGAAAGATATCCTGTTCCGTCATTAATTAAATCTATTCTTGATACCGAATTGCCACCGACAACCGCAAGGCTAGATGCAAGTCCTACATTTGCAGATGCTGATGTTGCGCCTGAACCGACCATAATGAGTTTTGTGATATATCCAAAATCTTTTACTGACTCATCAACTTCATCAATACTTGTATTGATTACATCATCTGCTTCATAATCCATTACTTCACATCTTAATTCGTAAACATATAAATTATTCAATTGATAAAATGGTTTTTTTCCTTCTACATATTTGATTTCAAAAATTGTATTATCTAATGGAAGATAAATTAAATCTCCATCTTGTGGTCTTGATGCTATTTCAATTTGTGTATTTGTGGAAATGAATGGAGTAATAAAATCTTCATATCTTTCTTTTGAAATTATAAATGTAACTTCGTCAGTAGTTTTTACACCAAATTTTGATAGAATGTCTCCTTGACCTCCAAATCCCTCATAATTAACTAAATATGCTTCAATTCTGAATGAATCGTCAAATTCTGATGCTGTTATTTCTCTTAAAATTGTATTTTTATTAATAATATTTCTTGGAAGATATACTATATCTTGCCCATACATTTTTAATTGTTCATTAATCAGATCTTGTATTAATCTTTGTTCACTGGAAGAACCCTGCAAAAAATATGGATTAAGTGGAGACATAATATTATCCTATCATATCCATTGGCGGTAATTCGTATTCTGTTTTAAGTTGATTTTCTGCTTCTTCTATTTCTTTAATTGCATCATCAAAAAGTTGTCTTCCATTCAATTGTATACCACCAGGAAGCAATACACCTTGAAATTTAATCATATTTTGTCCCCATTGTCTCTTAATCAATGCAGTTAAGTATTTTTTCAACCACCAATCATTATAAACACTTGATGCATCTGCTGGATTTACCATTCTATAACAATCTAATATAAGATAATTATCAGCACCCATTTGACTCCAATCGATATCTAAATATAATCTATGATTTTTTTTATTAAATCTAATTTGAATATCTGGAGTAATAATTCTACTTAAATCTTCCAAATATGTTTTGGTCATTGCATAATTTAAAATATCAAGTGCTCCATAATAATATAAATCATTTAAGAATAATTGATATTTAATATTAAATAATCCACTTGAAATTGTGCTGGAATCTATTTTAAATACATTATTTACGCCGATTACGTGGTCTGGAAGTTTTATAAAATTATTGGTTTCTGTATAAGAAAGAGTAGTAATCCCAACAGTAGATGTAGCAGTTGTAGTGGTAACACCTGTTCTTATTGAATCTAATTCATTTTGTGATAATTTGTGTTTTAAAAATACTTTTTCGATTCCATCATAATGTCTTTCATTAAAATATTGAATTGCATCATCAACCAAATCATCAATTTGATCATCATCTACATTAATTTCTATGACTGGATATCCAAGTTTTCTTAAAGAATAATCAATTAATGCTTGACGGGATGATGGTTGAGTCATTGTTAAATTCCTGCCTCTTCGTATTTATCTTCTGGTTTTACTTTTCTTTTTGATTTTAATATTTCATCATTATGTTGTTGTAATTCAAGATTTGTCGTTAGCAAAACATTTTTTTGTTCTTCAAAATCTTTAGTGAGTGATTGCAATTTTGCCTCTAATAAAATATTTTGATTTGTTAATGCCGAAATCTTTTGATTATACAGATTAACTAATATATTCACATCAACTTCACTATTCATAACTAGAATGTTCCTCCATCTAAAGTGCTAGTCCACATTGGCTTATTTGTATAAACTACCGAAACAGCAGTTGCAGTCGTTCCAATACCAATATTGCTACCATTTTTAAGTAAACTATAGTTATTTGTTGTATTAAAAGTTCCTTCTACTCCAATTAAAGTGACTATAGTTGTTGAAGCAACACTAGTTTTAACAACACCATAAGCACCACCAGTACTTTGAAGAATAATATCTCCGGCAGTTACTGTAGTAAGTCCAGATAATGTAATGTTTGCTTCAGTTACGGCAGTTAAAATTTGTTTAGATGTGATTGTCGGGGATGCCGGATCATTAGTAGAATTTTGTAATCCTGTATTATCGAAATAAACAACTCCGTGAGTACTGAAATCCCCAGATTGATAATAAATTCCTTTAATATCTAAATAACCTCTTGTTCCGGTTACTATACTATTTGAAATATTAGCATCTGGTACATAAGTAAAATATCCTGTACTATCATCAAATCCAAAAAATCCTGATTTCTGATTTGCCGTTCCTACGCCTGTATTATAATCAAAAGCAATACCTCTATCCGTATTTGTATCATAGGCATGAGTTATGGTTAATTGAGTTGTTGAGGTAATACCAGAACCTGTAACTCCGGTAATTGTAATAATCTTTGTTGCTGTATTATATGCCGTAATCGTAGTCAGTCCACTATTAGGTAAAGCAGCATTACCTGAAATAATATCACCAGTATTAATTCCAACAACGGAGTCCAACGTAATTGTAGAAACCCCAACTGCAACTGTTGCAACTACGGTTCTATTACTTGTAACATCTCCAAGTGAAATAATTGAACCATTCACAGTCACACTGCTGGAGTCTACTGTGGTTGTTGTTCCATCAACTTGAAGATTTCCCTTAACAACAACCAGTCCTTCATTACTTAATCCATCAGGATATGGGTCAATGTATAAGACATTTCCGGCACCAGATTTGGTTGAAATTACATTTGATGAAATTCCAATATTATCAATCGTAACTCCACCAGTATTAGTAAGAGGTCCGGTATGTCCGAGTACTCCTGTAATTGTTATTGTGTCTGTTGATTGATTTCCTAAAGTTGTATTACCATCAACTTGAAGGTTTCCGGTAACAGTTAAATTGCTATTAAGTGTCTGTGCTCCAGTTACATTTAAAGTTCCACCAATATGAACATCCTTTACAATTCCAACACCACCGGCAACTCTTAATGCTCCAGATGTGGTAGTTGTTGCATTTGTAGTTGCGGCAATCGAAACAAAGGAAGTGTTTGGAGTGCTTGGGAAAGTAACACTTGTTGCAGAAGATGTTGCACCAAGTGTTAATGTGGTCGCATTTGGAACACTTAAAGTCGCATTACGAATGGTTGCAATACCAGTAGTAGCGCCAATGCCTATTGCAGTGGCAGCACCAAAGGCATTAACTGTTGTTGCTACTGTATTATAAAGGTCTTGAGTTGTTTGAGTACCTACAACTGTAGGATTGTTAATGGTTACTGTACCAGTAATAGAACCAATTCCTATTGTGGATGCATCACCAAAGGCATTAACTGTGGTAGCAGTGGTATTATAAAGGTTTTGTGTAGCATTTACACCTACAACTGTAGATGGTCTTAAAGTTAGTGTTGCGGATGTTGAACCAATACCTATTGTAGATGCATCACCAAAGGCATTAACTGTGGTTGCTACTGTATTATAAAGGTCTTGAGTTGTTTGAGTACCTACAACCGTTGGGTTGTTTATGGTTGCAGTACCAGTAATAGAACCAATACCTATTGCAGTGGCAGCACCAAAGGCATTAACTGTAGTAGCAGTTGCATTTAATAGATTAAACGTAGCTGCTGTAGTGGTTAGATCTCCACCATCAATATTCAGGTCTCCAAAAATTTGGGTATTTCCAGTTTTAGTAACACTGAATTGTGTAGTACTTCCAATTTGAAGATCAATAAGTTTAGATGCTGCTGCAGAAGCAGTATTTGTAATATTTAATTTTATTCCATTAAATGTTACTCCACCGTCATTCCAAGTACTTGTGGCACTTAATATTGGATTATCTGTGGTTATTGTTCCTTGGGTTATTGTTACAGACCCATTAACACTATTAACAGAAAATCTAGTAGTTGATCCATCAGTAATATCAAATGTTTGTGAAGCACCTCCAATAAATTTTAAAACACCAGTTCCAACTGGATCTAATTCTATATTACCATTAGTGTCGGTTGAAGATATTTTATTTCCATCGAGTCTTAAATTATCAACGTTCCATTGATTAACCTTTAAAGATTCTGCGTCCCCAAGACCAGAGTTTGTTTCTGGTGAAAGAATTGCAACAACTCCTCTATCACTATTTAAATTATTAGTGACTCCAGAAATTGCTCCTGGAGAATGCCCCATCATAGAAGTATAGTATTTACCACCAATTACTACTGGATCTGTATCAGCAACATCTGGAGATGCCGAGTTATCACCTACAAATAATCTACCACCAGAATTTCCATGACTACCTATACCAATTGTAAGACCAAGTTCACCATAATAGAGAGATGCTGGAGCAACAGTTCCTGTGGATCTTTTAATCCTGATTATACTTGCCATTTTAGAAATTTCCTCCGTTGATGTCTAAATTCTGTGTTGCGCCTGGTGTCAGTATTAATGTAGAGTCCCATTTATGAGTTTGGGCATTATAAACAAGAAGTTCGCCACCTTTTGGTAATACAATATTAACATCATCCAATCCTTCTAAAGTTCCAGTTGTACCAGAAATAGAAGATACGACTTTAATGGCATTTTGGGAACCAACTCTGACTTTTATGTCTGCCATTTTTGTTATCCTGTGGTAATTCCTGCAGTAACAAGTGCGCTACCTTCAACGACTCTAGTTTTTCTGGTTCCATCATTCACCAATACATCATAACAATATCTTCCTGGTTTCAATCCAGAAGTTATCGATGAACCCAATGATATCGATAATGTTCCATTAGTTGGATTTGGGAAAGAGACAATAAATACAGCAGAAGTAGAACTAGATGAAGAGTGTTTCTTCATTTTTGAAGTAGCAGTGTGTCCAGTTAAGTTTACTGGTGTATTTGCAATATTTTCAAGATAAAATGTCTGAGTAAAATCAGTTCCAACATCAATTACTATGTTACTAACATATGCTGCCATTGGTTGAAAATATAGTACGTCCTAATGTATTTATCATTTAGATAATATTAATTTTGTTAATAAATTTTTTATTTCGTCAATATCATTTTTAATGTTTTTTACGTCCTCTTCTATTTGTTTTGATTTTTCTATTTCTTTTATTTTATCTTCTTTTGCTTTTAGATATTTTTGATATTCAAAGTCAGAACAGTTGATAATAGCATTGGTGTTTTCATCACGAAATAAAAATTTATTATTTTCTACTGGTATCATGATTTAGTTGCAATTACTCGTAAATCTTTAATTTTTGGATATAAAGCTTGATTTGTTCCAGACATTAAAATTTTAATTTGAAGTCCATTAAATAGTGGAACATCATTTGCTGTAAATTCATAATTTCCAAAATCATTAAAACCCAAAGAAGGAAGCACGAAAGTATCAGATAAACCATCATTATCTTTTTGATTTATTACCTTTCCATTATTATCTAAATTTTTATATCCTGGGAATAATTCAAATATTTGTTGATTCGATAATGTATCATCTCTGAATATTCTATACAATACTCTAATATCACTAGATGCGTCTCTATATGCATCAAATAATACTTTTATACTATCTGCAGATTGTTTTAGTTTAATAATTTTTGAAATATAAATTGCCGCATGTGGGTCACGAATTGAACTATTTACTCTAGGATCTTTTGCATAATTACTTATTGGTTTGTTTAATCTTGCCATTGTAGTAATAATATTGACTCTATCTAAGTCGATCATTGGTGATACTTTTGTATCATCAGTAGAAAGTACCATTTCTAAAGTAAATGATTTTGCTGCTGGATAATCTGATAATTTTGCCTTTTCATTTATTTCTGAAGCAATAATTCTTGGTGATGTTAAAATATTATCAGAAATTAAAGAAATATCTTCAAATCCTTGATCTACAAATGATATTTCATTACCATCAGCACTTGTTCCGGAAAACGTTCTTATTTTAGCACTAATTTCTGTAGATTGTGGTAATAATGTTCCAACAATTGGTCTTACAATATTAAATTGAATATTTTGAGATGCTTTTGGTCCTTTTGTAGATCCAACAACAGGAGAAAATGCTTCATATGTTCCTCCTGATTTTGTTTCATTAAAAAATAATTCAGGATGTTCGTTATTTGCAGTAGATCTATTTAAACCTTCCGTTGTTTGGTCTAACTTGATGCTATATTCATCTAAATCGATATTATAATCATTAGAAATTGTATGAACTTTATTAATTCTTTTTAGGGAAACACCATTCATTTCATATTTAAATACTAATTGATTAGCATCATATGACTCTGGACTAGTACCTCTGACAATTCCGGTTATAGTATTTGTTGCCGTATCTACCGAGGTATATCCAATAATTTCATCTTTAATTAATATATAACCCGTACTTCCTACACCTACTGGAATATTTTCAAACGTTGTAAGTATTCCAACAGAAGATGTAAATGATATTGGAGTATTGTCAGATGATGTCTTACTATATGATGCCGATAATGATAATGGTGCCAAATCAGATTCAATTCCACTCAAAATTACTTTATTTTGTGAAGAATACATTCCATGATTATTATGATTAACTTTAAATCTTAATCCATCCGTAATTTCAGAGACAGATGTTATATTCGAATTTAATATTACATTATTATTTCCATATTTAAGAGTTTTTGTTGGATCATTACTAATTAATTGTCCTTGAATATTGTCAACAATTAAACTATTTACTGATGTAATAATTCCAGAACTGTTTGGAATACTCAATATAAGGTTTTTTCCAAGATTGTCTGTATTTTCTGGTGAAATAGTTAAAATATCTCCTGTAGCATATCCAGTTCCACCAACAGAAACTGTTGCTGCTACTGCTACTCCGCCATCTATAGTTAAATTTACTTTAGCTCCTCTACCAAAACCACTAAGACTAACCAGATCTGTATTTGAATATAGTTTTGATGTATTCGTATACCCTGTTCCTGGATTTGTTATCGTTAATGTTCCTGGTGTTCCTGTACTAATACCCCCCAGAACTTTTAATAACTTTGAAGAAAAATTAGCATTATTCGTTTGTGTAATTTTAACACCAGAAACTAAATTAGATTGGTCTGCAGAAGAAATACTGGTCCCAATACCAATGAAACTCGATTTTGAATACATTTGAATTGGATTTGACCTTAATGATACAACTTGATCATTTCCAACATCTAAATTTGGATTATAAAATCTTACAGATGCAGAAGTAGTTACAAAATTTGCACGATAAAGAGTAAATTTCAAATCTTCATATTGACTTGAGTCCCAAGTAGAACCATTTTGAGATTTAAAAAATGATCCCAAAAGTGGTTGTTGTGAAACTGTTTTTTCGTCTTTTGTTCCTATTGTAGAAAACACAGTAGACTTCCTTCCGTCTCCTGCCATTGCAGAAATCCAAACTACATATTCTTTAGATGCAGTTAAAAGAACTAAAGCAAATTCGTTTTTTCCGAGATAAACAGGAGATGGAAATGTGAATGTGGTTGGAATTAAACCATTATCAGATATAGATATATCTTTCGCATCCAAAACAACCTCACCAAAAGGTAAAATTACCTGAGTGGGAGAACCATCACGCATCGTTCTGATTTGTAATGTAACTGGAAGATCTGCTGTTGATTTATTTTTAAAGAAAATATCACATTTAGTTACAAATACGCCATTATCATCTGTAACTTCAAATGATTGTGCGAGAGGGTCTACATATACAGTATTTTGTGTAGTTGAGAAATTAGATGTGATGCTTGATACTAATCTAACATCTGTTGTTGATGATGATCGAGGAACATCAGTTTGTGCAATTCTTGATATTTCTGCATTTCTAATACTTAATGTTACGTCTTCGACATTATCTAAAGTTCCACTAGAAGAAAAATTAGATTGAGCTTTACTTTGACTAGTAGAACCAGAAAATGATTCATTTGTCTTACTTGTTGATAATGCAAATGTTTTTGTTCCTGTTGTAAATTCAGGTGCTGATGGAGAAAGTGAATCTGGTATAAAAAATGACCCAATAAATACCCCGAATTTATCACTAATTAATCTTAAATCTTTAACATTTGCTTCTGCTCCACTACTTTTACCTATTAATTTCATTCCAATATCAATACATCCATAAAAACTAGATTCTGATTGTAATTCCAAACTTGCAGTATCAACATTCAATATTTTGGTAGTTGAAGAATATGCTGAAGAAATTGTACTTTTTTCTTCATATGGATTTGATGTATATGGATCTATAGAACTAGTATAAGGACCATATTTATGATCTTGTTTTGCTAATCTAAATCTAATAGATTTAGATCCCAATTGTCCAGTAACAGTTTCTCCAATACTAAAAGTTCCACTAATCATAGAAACTTCTAATAATTTTGGTATTATATATTTTGTAACATCAATATTATCAAAAAATGCAGTAAATTGACTAAATGGTAAAAGTCTTTTTGCGATTACTTCGATATTTCTAGATCTCATAAATTTTACAATTTCTCTAGAAACTACTCTGTCTCCAAGATTTACGGAATTAGTTTTTGGGGAAACCTTATATTGAATTCCTTGTCTAGATTGATTTGTTGTTGTTGTTGTTGTTTGATTTGAGAAATTAATAAAACTATTTTCAAATGTACTATTTGTAGTTATTGGGATTCCTACATTACGAATAAATCCACCACTTTGAAATGAATTTTGCGCAACTAATGTACTTCCGGTTTGTGATGTAAAAACTGGATCACTTGTTGATTGGTCAGTAACTCCAGACCATGTTGTTTCCCAAGCACCCCAATCTATTGGAGATAATCCAGTAGTTGTATCGGCATTTAGTTGTTGCATTGCTGAAGTATATGAACCCTCAACCTCTAAAGGTCTTTTTGTTTTTCTGGTTTCAATCCAAGTATCAGATGATGGATTCAGTTCAATACCACCTATCCAAGTTGAAACATGAAATGGATTTACGTTACAATCTGTTGTTGCATATTCATTTTTAACAAGTACTACTTCGGTATAATTCAAACATACAACATCACCAACTCTTTTAATGTCATTAGATCCAAGATCTGTTACGAACCTTAAGTCCGCATTTGGATTTGAATTTTCTCCAATGCCAAGATATGATTCTGACCCCAGTAAAAGATCAATACTTGTAGTATATGGTTGTGGTTTTAATTCTCCAGCATTTGCATCAACACTAGATTTATATTGAGAATTTGCAATATCACCACCATTGTATGATTTAAAATTATCTACAAAAAAACCACATTTAAATCTATCTAATTTTGTAGTTTCGTCTCTAATTGTTAAATTTTGAGTATCAGACTCAAGTAAAGATAAAGAAGTATAATATTCCACATTTGTAAGTCTATTATCGAGACTTGAAATGTCTTTCATTCTATATCGTTTATGTGTTGCTAAAGATATTTTTACACTTGATGTATTAAATACATATGCTGGTAAATATAATGTTGCTATCTCTAATGATGTATCAAGGCCATTTGGTAGTTTTGGAGTAAGTGATGGGACTCCTTTTTTTACAATAAAAACACCATCTTTATCTAAAAATAATCTATCTATTCTAGGCAAATAGTAATCATAAGATAAGTTTATGTTTTTGTCTTTTGCAAAAATATCAGTTGATGAACCATTTGATGGTTCAAATATTCTTGATTTAAAGTCAAATGGTGAGAAACTTCCAGAGTAATTAGATATTCTTGGTCTACAATCCAAAACATCAGACAATCTAATACCATCAACGAATGATATATCTCGTTCATATCGATCTTTGTCGTAAGAATTTACACCAACAAAATCACCAGTGTCTGAAGAAGATATGGTATAATGATTATAGATTATTCTAATTCTTTTAGATGGTGCAATTCCATCAGGCTTTCTTATGATTCTTGAAAAGTCCAAATATTCAGATCTTTGTCCATTATCGAATATATAATTATTTTTTATATTTTTATCACCAGGAAACAAAGACGAAACAGATGCTTGAATTTTTGATTCCTGAAAAATGACAGTTTCATTTACGGTGAATAAATTTTCATTTAAATAAACTATATCAACTGTATTTCCTCCTACAGATGATACTAATGTTGCTACTGCTCCACTATTATTTCCTACAATTAACTCTCCTTTTACTGCATTTAAAAGGTTTGATGATATATTTAAAAGTTGCAAACTTGGTAAGGATGGATTTCCATCTGTTGATGATTCGATAATTGCAATAATATCTGAAACATCTGGAACATTTAAAGAGATTTCTTCATCTTGAACTCTAAGTCCATATGTTTGACTGTAAGACAGTCCATTAATAGAACTGGTAGATATTGATTTATTAACAACGATTGATGAACATCTGTTGAAGATTTTCTTTTTGGTTTTAGCATTTATCTTATTTAAAGTATAAGTAAATCTTGCTTCTCCATTTTTACTTATATTAAATAATTTTTTATTTGAAATATCAACTTTTTGACTTGAAAGTTCCTCTACGGATCCATCTGTAAAAGTTAAATTGTAATCTTCTTCATCAAATGGAACAAAAGTTAAATCTGCAGAAGTTAATAATGAATTTAAAGAACATCCACCATTAGAAACGGTAACTGTCGAACTTCTTCTGATTGTAATATCGGACCCGGTTAAATCTAAATTAGCAACATTTGATTTGTTTATCTTAGAATACAAAGATACATCTGAAGTATTTAAAACTTCAAGAGTAATTTTTTTGAGGTCATTAGTTGTAATTTGAGAACTTGGAAGATTGCCCGAACAAATTCCAGAAACAGACGGTAATGATACAATTGATAAACTTCTACCGGAAGTATTAATTGCACTCACCTTATTAAATGTAGCAACATTTTCTCCTGTTTTGCTGTAAGAAACAATATCTCCAATTTTTATTCCAGTATAAAAATTTTGATTTGAAGATGTAATTGTACTAATACCGCCGGAAATGCTAGAAATAGTAAATGTTGCTGCAGATGGTGCAATTGAAATATTATAAGAAAGTAATGGGTCACCAGTAAAAGATACTCCATTTCCAACTATTTGATGAACATCTGAAAAATTATAATCTCTAATATTAATAATTGTCCTTTCTATATTTTCATTTATTTCTATTGTTTCCTCTTTCACAAAAGAACCAGAAACTTGATACAATTTCATAGTAGATGATTCAGTAATCGCATCGACAAGATATCCAGACGCTCCACTATTTTTTCCTTTAATAAATGCTGGTAATGTTTGAGATAAAGAGGAATTTAATGTTAAAATTGTATATGTTTGTATATCATACAATGATATTTCATATTGAGTTGTTGTGCCAATGTGTGGACTATTTTTTAATTTAAAATCATAAACTCTAGAAACGCCAATTTGTTCTCCCGAAGATATACCAGCAGTTGCAGTTCTTCCCGTATATAAATTTACATGAGAATCTGTATTAAAACCAACTGGAACAGAACCGGTTACATTATTTAAAATTATTTGTCTGCCAAGATTAAATGGAATTGCTTGATTATAATCGTTTCCTGTAGTTCTTGACTTTTCAATATCAATTATTACATTATCAATTGTTTCTACTTCATAACCTCTTATATAAGCTTTTCCTGGACTTACTGAAAGGCAAAGTAAATCTTTTGATACTTGATTTCCTTGTTTTGTTTTTTGGCCTTCAAAATATATTCCATTATTTCCAGTCCTGTTATTTAAGCATTCCTTTGAATCTATATCAAATGGCTTAACATAATAATCACCACTTTCGTCATATGTTCTTCTTGCAAATTCATCACGAATGAAACTATATTTTGTAGTATCTGTAAATTTTACTGGTATTCCATTTTCTACTCTTATAAGTTCAACAAAATTTTCATCATTTATATCTTCAATATTTTTTTTAATAAATGATGTAGATATTTTTAATCTATCTGCTCCTGGAGCTGTATAATTTGAAAAACCCTGAGCATTATCAAATAAATCAAGATATTGATCAGATGCTGTAACTATTTCTTCATTAATTAAAAGTCCTATTCTATAACTTGGTCTATTTGTATATTGATCAAGTATTACTGTTTGCCTACCTACAGTTACAAAAAAACCATTAACGAAATAGATACCTTCTTCGATTTTAGCAGCAGAACCAACAGCAATAGAATTTGAAATTATTGAAGTTGCAAATGTTGTTCCACTTCTTATTGTTGATAATGAATAAGAAACATCTTCTAAAGATATTAAATTTTCTCCATCTACAAATGTTTTTGTATTAAAATCGACTGTACCAGAACTTTGATATTTAATATAAAGTGTGTAGTTGCCATTATCGGATTCTACGTCTGTGATATAATTTTCTACTATTGCTTTAACACCACTAGTTTCCCCTTGAATTAATTTTCCAATCAAACTTTCAATATAAAGAGAAACAGGAAGACCCAAATGAGATTCATCTATTTGAACACAAGTATATTGTGGATCATATGCTGATTGTCCAGGAATAACCATGGCACCTTCTTTAAATAGATGCCTACCAAATTTTTCAACTTGATTTTGCAATATCGACTGTAATGTTGTTAATTCTCTAGCTTGTATTGGAGTTCCGGGTTTAAATAAAACTCTTTGATAATTGTTTGAATCGGAATAATCATCAAAATATGGTGATACATTTAAATTGGTGTTTTGTGGCATTTTCTTTTAAAATTCCAATACGATTTTTACGTCTTCTTTTTGGCTAGAAGATCTGGGAATTGCTGATCTATTATCTATGTATATGATCTCTCCGGACCTTTTATTATATTCTGCTGTTGCAATACCGGAATTAAAAGTAATTCCAAGTTGATATGTTCGATTGTTTATGGATGTTGATACTCCAGTAAAACTAGAATCAATTGATACTGGTGCAGTTCCATTCATAGATGAACCAGTAATCAATAAACTACCACCAGACTCAGGAGATGAAGTAAATTTATTTATTTTATATCCAACACCAGTTGTCCCTAATCCAACTGGTTGATAATATTTAAGAACTCCTGTAATATTATCCCAAGATGCTACAAAACCAATAGCAGTAGTTCCAGTACTAATGGTTTGAGTAATCGTAGAATCTACAGCATAAGTTGTTGCTGTGGTTCCAGCTCCACTAAACTTGAGAGCATTAAGACCACTCACCAAAGAAGTATTTAAAATTTCAGTATTACTTCCTGATATTGTAGGATTTTTTATAATACCAACTCTTGCAAAATCATTACCAGAAATAATATCAGGATTTGATTCTAAAGTTTCATATCTAGAATATACAAGAACACGATATGCTCCAAGTTCTCTATAGATATCATATCCATGCCCACCTTTTGGGGGTATGATTACATCAAATATAGCAAATTTTGAGGTACTATTTGTCAAATTTGTAATATTTGGAGCACCTGGTTCAAATTTTATAGTGCCATAAGTATAACCATTTCCACCATCAGTAATATAAACTTCTGATACTTTTCCAGAAGAATCTGTAGTTACTGTTACTTTACCCCCAGACCCATCTCCAAGAATTGGTATATCTGTAAATGTTGAAGATGTTGGGGCATATCCATTTCCTCTTTGTTTAATGACAACTGCGTGTATTTTTCCGTCTATAGCATTTTCTTTGACTGATATACTTTCTCCATCTATTCCCCAATTTTCTGGAACAGGCATAAATTCAATTGAATCAAATTTTACAATTTCTGATGGTTTGATTGTATAAAGATATTTCCAAATATATTCATCTCCACTTGTTCCTGCTGGTCTTTGTTCTAGGTCAACAAATGTTGGTTGGTCATATGATGGTCTTCCGTTTGGATTTTCTGGATCTGTTCCATTTTGAATGCAAATATAAACTCTTAAGTCTTCATTAACTACATAGTAATTTGACTGATATAAACTTGATTGTTGTGTTACTGGTGTCTTATTGTAAATATGATAATCGTGTCTGTACATTTCATAAGTTGTTCCAGCAGTCCAAGTAACTTTTCGAATCATTCTACGAACATCATTCGTAGTGACTTTTTTCATTGCAATTATTGTATCTTTGATATCGTTTTCCTCTTTAAATCCATCTAGTGGAGATGGACCAGTTCCCCAAGAAGATGATCCTCCAGCTAAAGAATTTGTAGAATTCGGTTGACCAATAAATGTATAATATCCATTTGAAGTATTTCCGACTCCAACAAAACTTTTAACAAAGGTTTCGGCATTTAATATTCTAAATTGATCAGATATAATAGCAGGCATTTTATTTGATATTTATGTTTATTTATT
>OFRI01000205.1_pt1 | contig 16059 bp, 16 predicted proteins | sample 1543031 | NCBI WGS metagenome assembly OFRI01 (sample SAMN07774226, study PRJEB24372) | wastewater metagenome
TGGCTTTTATTCTTGGTGCTGACGATCCGCGAGCTGCGCATACCTGGCCGTTGATCGGCTGGACTGTACATTTCACAAATAAACAATATATTTAAAAGTATATTGTTTGTCGTGAGAGTAAATGCCGTGATTGATCCTGCCGCCGCGCCCGACCTCGAGCTGTTGCGCGCCAATGCCGATGCCGCCGGGCAGTTGCTCAAGGCGCTGGCCAATCCTGATCGCTTGCTGCTGCTGTGCCAGCTGTCCCAGGGTGAGCGCCATGTCAGTGAGCTGGAAGCCTTGCTCGGCATCGTCCAGCCGACCCTGTCGCAACAGCTCGCCGTATTGCGTCGTGAAGGCCTGGTGGAAACGCGTCGTGACGGCAAGCAGATCTATTACCGGATCAGCAGCCCCGCGGCGCTGGCGGTCATCAGTACCCTGTATGAGCAATTTTGTGGAGGTGCGCAATGACCATCGACTGGCTGCACTTCACGCCCTGGTCAGCGCTGGCAGGTGGTGCGCTGATTGGCCTGGCGGCGGCGCTGTTCGTGCTGTTTAACGGGCGCATCGCCGGCATCAGCGGCTTGCTCGGTAGCTTGCTCGCGCGTGGTGGTGAGGGGCGGGGGGAGAAAGCGTTGTTCCTGCTTGGCCTACTGCTGGCACCGCTGCTCTGGCAAGTGTTCGCGGCCTTGCCAGCCATCGAGTTCCAGGGCGGCTGGCTGAGTCTGCTGCTGGCAGGCCTGCTGGTGGGTGTGGGTACTCGCTATGGCGCCGGTTGCACCAGTGGGCATGGTGTGTGCGGCATCTCGCGCCTGTCACCGCGTTCGCTGGTGGCGACCCTGGCATTTATGGCCAGTGGCTTTGCCACGGTGTATGTCCTCCGTCACGGCCTGGGGGTGTGAACATGAACAAGATGACTGCGTTTCTCGCCGGGCTGATCTTCGGTCTTGGTCTGTTGCTGGCGGGCATGGCCAATCCGGCCAAGGTGCTGAGTTTTCTCGATCTCGGCGGTGCCTGGGATCCGTCGTTGGCGCTGGTGATGGCCGCCGCGATTGCGGTGGCTCTGTTGCCCCTGACATGGGCCAAGCGCCGTTCGTACTCCTTGCTGGGTGCGCCGATGCAGTTGCCGGTCAAGCGTGAGCTGGATCGTCGCCTGATCGGCGGCAGCCTGCTGTTTGGTATCGGTTGGGGCATTGCCGGCATCTGTCCGGGACCGGCAGTCGCGATATTGCTTACCGGTCATTGGCAGGTGTTGCTGTTTGTCGCAGCCATGCTGGCGGGCATGGCGTTGTTCGAGGTACTGGAGCGCCGCTCGCGCGGCTAATAAAACAGCGCTGCAGCTGCTACGCCGCACTCAGGCCCATCACAGGCCGTCGGCTAGGCGTGTTGTCGGGCGCTATTGTTCGAGGGTCGCGGTGAACTGACTGATGGCCTCAACCACGCGGCGCGCACCTTCCTGGATTTCCAGAATGACAGCGCCGGCCTCGTTGGCCAGGCTTACGCCTTGTTCGGCTTTGTCCTTGCTGGCGTCCATGCTGCTGACGGCGCCTTGGGCCAGTTCATGGTTGCGACGTACCACCTCGACAATCTCCACCGTGGCTTGACTGGTCCGTCCGGCCAGGCTGCGCACCTCGTCGGCGACCACGGCAAAGCCGCGGCCCTGCTCACCAGCACGTGCAGCTTCAATGGCGGCGTTGAGCGCCAGCAAGTTGGTTTGCTCGGCGATGCCGCGGATGGTTTGTACGATGCTGCTGATCATTTCCGACTGCTCGCTGACGGCGCTGATGCCTTCGGCGGCGCGGTTCAGCTCGCCAGCGATGCCTTGCATGATTTCGACCGTTTGTTGCACCACCTGGGCACCCTGTTGGGCCGTGGCGTCGGTTTGCAGAGCGGTGTCGTAGGCGATACGCGCTGCGCGGCTTTCGGCTTCTTGTTGCAGCACCTGCTCGGTGACGTCAGTGGCAAATTTGACCACTTTGTATAACTTTCCGTGGGCATCGAAAACCGGGTTGTAGGTGGCGCGTAGCCAGATGGGCTGGCCGTTGCGGCCGACGCGCTGGAAGCGCCCGGAGACGAACTCACCGCGATTCAATTGTGCCCAGAAGCTTTTGTAGGCGGCGGAGTCGGCGTCTTCGCGGCTGCAGAAGAGCCTGTGGTGCTTGCCGCGGATATCCTCAAGGCGATAGCCCATGGTGCTGAGGAAGTTGTCGTTGGCCGTCAGTACCTCGCCCTGCAGGTTGAATTCGATCACGGCCATGGAGCGGTTGATGGCATTGATCAGACTATTTTGTTCCTGCTCCATGCGCACCTGAGCACTGATATCCGAGGCGATTTTGACCACTTTATCGACCTGGCCGCTGGCGCTGAGAACCGGGTTGTAGCTGGCCTCCAGCCAGATTTCTCGACCGTGTTTGTCGCGGCGCAAAAAGCGCTCACTGACGAACTCGCCGGACGCCAAGCGGCGCCAGAACTCGGTGTATTCACGGCTGTTGCTGAGCCCTTGTTCGCAAAATAGGCGGTGATGCTGGCCGCGCACTTCTTCCAGGGTATAGCCCATCAAGCTCAGGAAATTGTTGTTGGCGTCGAGGATGGTGCCGTCGGGTTTGAACTCGATAAGCGCCATTGAACGGCCGAGCGCTGCCAGGGTGGCGGAGGCGTCACTAAATTGCTGTTGGCAGTGCGCAAGTTCTTGTTTGAGGCGGGAATTGAACATGGCGGTCTCGGCAGTCGAAATTTTTATAAGGCTTATTCAGCCTAGTCGCTTTCAACTGTTATCGCCGAGCGGCCAGCAAACTTGAGCAGCGGCCGAGGGGCCTCGGCCGCCGATTGTTTAGCGCTGTTGCGGCGCCGGTTGTTGCTGGGTAATGCAGTGGATGTTGCCGCCGCCGAGGAGGATCTCGCGGCCTGGGACCATCACCACGCGGTGGTTGGGGAACAGGCGCTGGAGAATGGCTTCTGCTTCGGCGTCCATGGGGTCGTCGAACTTGGGCGCAATGATGCCGCCGTTGACGATCAGGAAGTTGATGTAGGAGCCGGCCAGGCGCACATGGGGGCTGCGTTCCTGGCTGCCGTCTACCGGGTCGACGCCCGCGCACTCTTCCTCGGTCGCATACAGCGGGCCGGGAATCGGCATCTTGTGCACGACCAGTTGGCGCTCTTGGGCGTCGCGCACGCTTTCCAGTACCCGCAGCGCCGCCTGGCAGCGCTCGTAGTTGGGGTTGTGCGGATCGTCGGTCCAGGCCAGCAGCACTTCACCGGGGCGCACGAAGCAGCAGAAGTTGTCGACGTGGCCGTCGGTCTCGTCGTTGAACAAGCCGTTGGGCAGCCAGATCACCCGGTCGATGCCCAAGTGGCTGCGCAGCTGGGCTTCGATGTCGGCCCGCGACAGCTGCGGGTTGCGGTTCTGGTTGAGCAGGCATTCTTCGGTGGTCAGCAGTGTGCCTTCGCCATCGACGTGGATCGCGCCGCCTTCGAGCACGAAGCCCTCGGTGCGGTAACGCGGGTAGCGTTCGATTTCGAGGATCTTGCGCGCGACTTGGTCGTCACGCAGCCATGGCCAGTACAGGCCGCCGTCGAAGCCGCCCCAGGCGTTGAAGGTCCAGTCGACGCCGCGCACGTCGCCCTGATTGTTGATGACGAAGGTCGGCCCGGTGTCGCGTACCCAGGCGTCATCGCTGGTGATTTCCACCACGCGGATATTGGCCTGGTCGAGGCGCGCGCAGGCGTTCTCATATTGCTCGGCGGACACGCCGATGGTCACCGGTTCGAACTCGGCAATAGCCTTGGCCACAGCCGTGAAGGCGGCCTGCGCCGGCTTGCCGCCGAGGCGCCAGTTATCCGGGCGCTGCGGCCAAACCATCCAGGTCTGGCTGTGGGGAGCCCATTCCGCCGGCATATGAAAACCATCGGCGCTAGGGGTGCTGGTCAGAGTGGTCATAGGGTCACCAAAACAGGGAGCAGGGTCGGATGGGGCGATGCGCTCACGCCATCCTACAAATAACGCGCTTACTCGGATTTGAGCAAGCCATCGAGGGTCGCGATGGCGCCGTACAGGTTTGGCCGGCGATCACGGAAGGTACCCCAGGCAGTACGTATTTTTTCCAGCGCGGTGAGGTCGAAGCTGTGCACCAGGATGCCTTCTTCGGTCTCGTTGAGTTCTTCAACCTTTTTGCCGAACTGGTCGGCGATAAACGATGAGCCGTAGAAGGTGATGTCGAAGTCGTCCTGCTCTTCCTTGCCAATGCGGTTGGCGGCGACCAGCGGCATCAGGTTGGCGCCGGCATGGCCTTGCTGCACGCGCTGCCAGTGGTCGCGGGAGGTGATGCCCGGATCATGGGGTTCGCTGCCGATAGCGGTCGGGTAGAAGAGGATTTCCGCGCCGAGCAGCGCCATGCTGCGCGCGCACTCTGGGAACCATTGGTCCCAGCAGATGCCTATGCCGATCTTGGCGTAGCGGGTGTCCCACACCTTGAAGCCGGTGTCGCCCGGGTTGAAGTAGTACTTCTCGTGGTAGCCCGGGCCGTCCGGGATGTGGCTCTTGCGGTAGGTGCCAAGGTTGCTGCCGTCGGCATCGATGATGGCAATGCTGTTGAAGCGCGCTCGTCCGGCCAGCTCGAAGAAGCTGATCGGCAACACCACTTGCAGCTCTTTGGCAATCTGCTGGAAGTGCGCGATAGCGGCGTTAGTGTCGACCGTAGTGGCCAGCTGGGTGTAGTCGGCGTTGGGCTTCTGGCAGAAGTACGGAGTCTCGAACAACTCCTGAATCAGGATGATCTGTGCGCCTTTAGCGGCGGCTTGGCGCACCAGCTTCTCGGCGTTGGCGATATTCGCGGCGCGATCCCAGGAACAGGCCATTTGGGTCGCGGCGACAGAAACGATACGGGACATGCAACACCTCGCAGATGATGATTGAGCAGGGCGTGGCGCAGCAGAGTGCGCGGCACTTGCTGACTTTATAGTCGATAAAAATCCGCATTAGAAGCGATATTTTTCTATCAGAAATCAATATTTGATTTAAATGCAGATAAATATCGACTTTATGCGCTGCGTTTGACCATCAGCGGGGGCAGGTACAGGCCCAGGTAGGCGTCGAACACGCGCATGCCTTCCTCAGCCATGCGTGGGGTGATCAGGCCGTGCTGCTGCACCGAACGCGCATACACCCGGTCACCCAGTTCCATGGCCAGGGCGAACACGTCGACGTCGTCCGGCAGGGTGGGTAACTGGAAGTGCTGGTCAAACAGGGCTTGCATCAATTCGCCGAGTTCGATGTCGTGCAGACGGTCAGCCTGGGTCACTTCGGTGAGGCCGTGCTGGGCCAGAATCAGCTGGCAGGCGGCAGGGTCGGCGGCATAGATCGCCAGCATGCGCTGTTCCACCACGCGTGCGAGATCGCGCCAGTCGCGCAGGCTGGCCGGGTCGATGGGTTCCTGCAGGCAGGCGCGAAAAGCCGCATGCACTTCGCCAGTGAGGGCTTCGAGAATGGCCGGCACGCTGGCGAAGAAGTGATACACCGAGGACGGCGGCATCTGCGCCCGCTCCGCCACCGAATACACCGACAGGCCGCCGACACCTTGCTCAGCCAGTAGGCTGCGGGCGGCATCGAGGATGGCGGCGATACGCAGCTGGCTGCTGGCGCGCGGTTTACGGCTGCTGACGGGGCGCGACATGGGACTTTCCTTGGGGGCTGTTGTCGCTATTGGACGTCACTAGGCTCGCCGCGGCAAGTCACAGGGGCGCGGTAAAGTTGCCCCACACCTGTTCCAGGCTCGGAATATTCTTCTCTGGCAGCACTTCCAGGGCGGCCAGTCGGCGCTTGGTGTCGCGGTCCGGATAGAGGCCTGGCAGGGCGCTGATGGCCGGGTCGAGAAAGGCTTTGGCGTCGGCGTTGGCGCTTGGGAATAAGGTGTCTTCGGTGATTTGTGCGGCGATCTTGGGCTGCATCAGGTAGTCAATAAAACGGTGGGCGAGGTCGACGCGCTTGGCGTTTTTTGGGATTACCAGGCTGTCGACGAAGGCCACCGAGCCTTCCTCGGGAATGATGAACTCGATGGGCTGGCCAGAATCATGGGCGGCCAGGGCGTCGCCCACCCAGGCCAGGGCTACGCAGAGTTTGCCTTTGGCCAGGTCGTCGATATAGCGGCTGCTGTCGACGTACTGCAGGTTGGGTCGCAGTTGCTCCAGCAGCTTGCCGGCACGTTTGATGTGGCTGGGCGGGCTGTGGGCCAGGCTGCGGCCCTGGTACATCATCAGCGCCGAGAGCACTTCGTCGCGGGCGTCGATCACGGCGATGCCGCAACTGGCCAGGCGTTTGCTTTGCTCGGGGTCGAACAGCAGGCTCCAGCTATGGGGCAGCGGGCCGCCGTAGGCCTTTTCGGCCTCCACGGTATTGATGGCCAGGCCCACCGAGCCCCAGAGGTAGGGAATGGCGTGCAGGTTCTTCGTATCGAAGGCTGCCAGTTTGCTCAGCAGTTGTTTATCCAGGTGCTGGCGATTCGGCAGGCGGGTGAGGTCCAGCGGTTGAATCGCCGCTGTTTTGATCAGCCCCGGCAACGCGTCATGGGAGGGTACGGCCACGTCCATGGCGACGCCGCTGGTCATCAGTTTTTCCAGCTCCTCGGCGGTGCTGTAGGTGTGATAGTCGACGCGGATGCCGCTTTCCTTCTCGAAACTCTGCAGCACCTCCGGGGCGATGTAATCGTTCCAGTTGTAGACGCTGATGACGTCTTCGGCGCTGGCCACTAATGGCACCAGGGTCAGGGAAAGCACAGCAAGAAAACGCGACATGACGATCTCCGGGAAGTGGCAATGCACGATAGGGTGCGCGCGCCAGGGCGCTGCGCGGCAATGTTCAGGGCATGCCCCTGGGTGAACGCCAGGTGCTACCCATGAGTACTGCGGCGTCGCGACTTGGCGTCGGCTACGGCGCAGTGCAAAACAGCTGGGTGTGAAACCGGATAAAACAACGCCGGCACTAAGGCCGGCGTGGGGTGTTGCGCTTAAACGGTGTGCAGGTACCAGTTGTACTCGAGGTCGGAGATCGAATATTCGAACTCCGCCAGCTCGCTTTCCTTACAGGCGACGAACACATCAATGTACTTCGGATCGATGTAGCGGCCCATCACTTCGTTGTCGTCCAGCTCGCGCAGTGCATCGCGCAGGTTGTTCGGCAGGCTGGCTTCGGTCTGCTCGTAGGCGTTGCCTTCCACTGGTTCGCCAGGCTCGACCTTGTTGGTCAGGCCGTGGTGAATGCCGGCCAATACCGAGGCCATGACCAGGTACGGGTTGGCATCGGCACCGGCAACACGGTGTTCGATGCGTACGGCGTCGGCGGAGTCATTCGGCACGCGCAAGGCTACGGTGCGGTTGTCGATGCCCCAAGTTGGCGAGGTCGGTACGAAGAACTTCTCGCCGAAGCGGCGGTACGAGTTGACGTTCGGGCAGAGGAAAGCCATCGAGGCCGGCATGGTTTCGATGATGCCGCCGATGGCGTGACGCAACGCGTCGTTCGTCGCCGGGTCTTCACTGGTGAAGATGTTGCGGCCCTCTTTATCGAGGATCGAGATGTGTACGTGCAGCCCGTTACCCGCTTGGTTGGGGTACGGCTTGGCCATGAAGGTGGTGTCCATTTCATGGTCGTAGGCGATGTTCTTCACCAGGCGCTTGAGCAGCAGCGCGTAGTCGCAGGCCTTCATCGGGTCGGCAACGTGGTGCAGGTTGATCTCGAACTGCGCTGGGGCGCTTTCCTTGACCACGGCATCGGCCGGGATGCCTTGCTCTTTGGCGCCTTCGAGAATGTCTTGCAGGCATTCGGCGTATTCATCCAGGTCGTCGATCATGTAGACCTGGGTGGATTGCGGGCGCTTGCCGGACAGTGGCGACAGTGGCGGCTGCGGACGGCCGTTCACGTTGGCCTGGTCGATCAGGTAGAACTCGAGCTCGAATGCGGCGCAGATGGTCAGGCCCATCGCATCGAACTTCTTTACCACCTGCTGCAATACAGCGCGTGGATCGGCAAAGAAGGCTTCGCCTTCCATTTCGTGCATGGTCATCAGCAGCTGAGCGGTAGGACGCTTCTGCCAAGGTTCGTTGCACAGGGTGTTGGGGATCGGGTAGCAAACACGGTCGGAGTCGCCGATGTCCAGGCCCAGGCCGGTGCTTTCTACGGTGGAACCATTAATGTCGAGAGCAAATAGAGAGGCGGGCAAGTTGATGCCACGCTGATAAACCTTGTGCAGGCTGGCGCGCTCGATGCGCTTGCCACGGACTACACCGTTCATATCGGCAATCAGGAGGTCGACGAACTGAACCTCGGGATGTTTCTTTAAAAAATCGTTCGCTTCATTGAGCTGAACGGCATGCGGGGGAACCGACATGATGCAACACCTTTCTTGTTAAAAATATCAATCATGCAAATGGCACAGGTCGAGTCAATCTTAAAGCCCTACCTCTGTCAAGCGCGCTCCTATTGTGCCCTAAAAAGGGGCTCGATGGCCAATTTTGGGGCTTTTCAGGGCATTCTTGCCCTGTTGCTGGGGTTCTGCAGGTTGCCGTTCTCGCGGGTGTGTTCGATTTTTTACAGGGCTATTGTGTAAAAAATCGAACAAGGCTAATCTCGGTTGCAACCCATAACACCAATAAATCGGGTGCCCCATGCCTCGCCTGCCGTTGATTGGCGTGACCGTCTGCAACACGCGCAGTGGTCTAAACACATCGTGCGCTGCCGCCCTTGAGCGTCTGCGTACCGAGTCTCTGGCCGTTGGCCTGGCGACCATGACGAGCGCATTGCCGCACGTTCGCCGGCATCGCCACCTACTTACTACCTTACCCTTTATTAAAGATGCAATTACCACTGGCGTAGCCTTAATGGCTGTTTGCCGTGGTTTTCTGTCGACAGAAAAACTGCTTTGCTACACCTCGTCTGCTTTTGGCCCTGCACTGGAATCTGGCGCAAGCAGGCGAGTTAACGTTGAGCTTAGCTATCAAGGCTAAGTTCTTAACCCCACCCCTGAGGTCTGTATGACTACCAAGATCGACCAGCTCACGAGCTGGCTCAAAGAACACAAAATTACCGAAGTGGAATGCATGATCAGCGACTTGACCGGCATTGCCCGCGGCAAGATTTCGCCGACCAACAAGTTCATTGCCGAGAAGGGTATGCGCCTTCCCGAGAGTGTGCTGCTGCAAACCGTCACCGGCGATTACGTGGAAGACGACATTTATTACGACCTGCTGGACCCTGCCGACATCGACATGGTCTGCCGCCCGGACGAAAATGCCGTGTTCCTCGTACCGTGGGCCATCGAGCCCACTGCCCAGGTGATCCACGACACCTACGACAAGCAAGGCAACCCGATCGAACTGTCGCCGCGCAACATCCTTAAGAAGGTGTTGAAGCTGTATTCCGACAAGGGCTGGCAGCCGATTGTGGCTCCAGAAATGGAGTTCTACCTGACCAAGCGCTGCGAGGACCCGGACTTCCCGCTGGAGGCACCGATTGGTCGCTCCGGCCGGGCGGAAACCGGCAAGCAGTCGTTCTCCATCGAAGCCGCCAACGAGTTCGATCCGTTGTTCGAAGACGTTTACGACTGGTGCGAACTGCAGGACCTGGATCTCGACACCCTGATCCACGAAGACGGCACCGCGCAGATGGAAATCAACTTCCGTCACGGCGATGCCCTGTCGCTGGCCGACCAGGTGCTGATCTTCAAGCGCACCATGCGTGAAGCGGCGCTGAAACATAACGTCGGCGCAACCTTTATGGCCAAGCCGATGACCGGTCAGCCGGGCAGTGCCATGCACTTGCACCAGAGCATAATCGACATCAAGACCGGTAAGAACATCTTCTCCAATGCCGATGGCAGCATGAACGATCTGTTCCTGCACCACATCGGTGGCCTGCAGAAGTACATCCCTGAGCTGTTGCCGCTGTTCGCGCCGAACGTCAATTCGTTCCGCCGCTTCCTGCCCGACACCTCGGCGCCGGTGAACGTCGAGTGGGGCGAAGAAAACCGCACCGTCGGCCTGCGCGTACCGGATGCCGGCCCACAAAGCCGCCGTGTGGAAAACCGCCTGCCGGGCGCCGATGCCAACCCGTATCTGGCCATCGCCGCCAGCCTGCTGTGCGGTTATATCGGCATGGTGGAAAAAATCTCCCCAAGCGCGCCAGTGAAAGGCCGTGGTTACGAGCGCCGCAACCTGCGTCTGCCGCTGACCATCGAGGACGCTTTGGAGCGCATGGAAAACTGCAAAAACCTGGAGAACTACCTCGGCGCCAACTTCATCACCGGCTATGTAGCGGTGAAGCGTGCCGAGCATGAAAACTTCAAACGAGTAATCAGCTCCTGGGAACGCGAGTTCCTGCTCTACGCGGTCTGATGATCAAAGGTGCCGCGCCCCATGCGCGGCACCTGTTCAAAGCAATAGGTTGAGATATGACAAAGCAAGCGACTAATCCGCAAACCCTCGTCTGGCAGGCCATGAGCCGCGACCATCACCTGGCACCGTTCAGCGACTACCAGCAACTGAGCGACACCGGGCCACGCATCATTGTCAAAGGTGACGGCGTGTATGTATGGGACAGTGAGGGCAACAAGATTCTCGATGGCATGGCGGGCCTCTGGTGCGCTGCCATCGGCTACGGTCGTGATGAACTGGCCGATGCTGCCAGTAAGCAGATGAAAGAGCTGCCCTTCTACAACACCTTCTTCATGACCGCGCATCCGCCGGTATTGGAGTTGGCCAAGACTATTTCCGAACTCGCCCCGGAAGGCATGAACCACGTGTTCTTCACCGGCTCCGGCTCGGAAGGCAACGACACCATGCTGCGTATGGTTCGCCACTATTGGGCGACCAAGGGCCAGCCGGATAAGCAGGTCATCATCAGCCGCATCAACGGCTATCACGGCTCCACCGTGGCCGGCGCCGCGCTGGGTGGCATGGCCGGCATGCACGAACAGAGCGGTACGCTGCCGGGCATCGTGCACATCCCGCAGCCGTACTGGTTCGGCGAGGGTGGCGACATGACCCCGGACGAGTTCGGCGTCTGGGCCGCCGAGCAGCTGGAAGCGAAGATTCTTGAAGTTGGCGTGGACAAGGTCGCGGCCTTTATCGCTGAGCCGATTCAAGGCGCTGGCGGTGTGATCGTACCGCCGGAAACCTACTGGCCGAAGATCCGCGAGATCCTCGCCAAGTACGACATTTTGTTTGTTGCCGACGAAGTGATTTGTGGCTTCGGCCGCACCGGCGAGTGGTTCGGTAGCGACTTCTACGGTAACAAGCCGGACCTGATGACCATCGCCAAGGGCCTGACCTCGGGCTACATCCCCATGGGTGGCCTGATCGTCAGCGACAAGGTGTTCGACGTGATCAAAACCGCGGGTGACTTCAACCACGGCTTCACTTACTCCGGTCACCCGGTGGCGGCGGCTGTAGCGCTGGAGAACATCCGCATCCTGCGCGACGAGAAGATCATTGAAACCGTGCGCGAAGAAACCTCGCCGTACCTGCAGAAGCGCCTGCGCGAGCTGCTCGACCATCCGCTGGTGGGTGAAGTGCGTGGTGTTGGCATGCTCGGCGCCATCGAGCTGGTCAAGGACAAGGCCACCCGCGCCCGTTACGAAGGCAAGGGCGCCGGCATGATCTGCCGCGGTCACTGCTTCAACAACGGTCTGATCATGCGCGCCGTGGGCGACACCATGATCATCTCGCCGCCGCTGGTGATCAGCAAAGCCGAGATTGACGAGTTGGTGACCAAGGCGCGCTTGTGCCTGGATCTGACCTTGAAGGATCTGCAAGGCTGATAGGTTCAGCCCTCTGCAGGCTGTAGCCCGGATTCCATCCGGGGCCACAGCGCAGGCCATCCCCGCTCCCGGATTTCATCCGGGCTACGGCAGACACGAGAACGCCCGGCATTGCCGGGCGTTTTTGTTGCTGCGGTGTGCTTTTACATGTCCATGCTCAGCGACAGGTGCACGGCGCGGGGCTGCTGGTCGGCGCTGCGCAGGGATTGGCGCAACACTTCATTGAGCGGCAGCTCTACCGGCATACCGGTGCTGGTGCGGCCCTTGAGCAGGGTCCAGGGGTGAACGGTGTCGACATAACGCGGCGACTTGCCGTAGGTCTCGGTAAACAGGGCCACAGCCTGATCCGCCTGCTTGGCGGCAAAGTAATCCTGCTCGACCTGGAAAAACTGCAGTGTATTGACCTGGCTGGTACCGCCCAGCAGCAGGTTCAAGGTGCGCCCGATAAGGGCTACTAGAGACTTGATCATGGGTTAATCCTCGTTATTGGCGGTGCTCGGCACCAACAGAAACGTACGGCAAAGGTTGACCTCGCCAGGTAAAAGGCGGGTGCACACAAGGCATTGAATAACTGGAAGGGTTCGCCACTGTTGGTGTTAGGGCGCCGCGCATCCTGTTGCGCGATACCCGGCTGGCGTCTGGGCGACGGCATGTCCGGGTAGAGGCGGGCAGCTACTTTGGCTGCCGCTCGGTTGTTACTGGGGGCGATTATGCCGGATATGAGCGATAAGTCAGCTTTTGGCGATCAACGGTCATGCACAAACGGCTCTGGAACGCGGGTTCCAGCTTGTTTATGTGCTCTTTCATGGTGCATTTTCGCTCCATCGTCATTGCTAGCTCGTAACGCGTAGGATGGGGTGAGCGTGCAATACCCATCATGGGCAGGGTCATCGGCGCAGAGTTGATGGGTATCGCTGCGCTCCACCCATCCTACCAAGGCGTTGCGCCAGGCTTACGCCTCGGCAACGGCCACTTTGGTCTTGGTAAACACCGGCAGTTCGCGTAGCTGCTGGCCAAGCTGGGCGACAATATGGGCGCCGATCGGCAGTGCCGAGGTGGCCGCCGGTGAGGGCGCGTTGCACACGTGCAAGCTGCGGCGACTGTGGCGGAACAGGAAGTCGTCGATCAGTTGGCCAGCGTCTGACACCGCCTGGGCGCGCACGCCGGCCGGGTGCGGCTGCAGGTCGCCGAGCTGGATGCTCGGGCAGTACTTGCGCACCTGCTGCAGGTAACCGCGCTTGAACAGCGAGTTCTTCAGCTCGCCTAAGCCGGGCTTCAGGTTGGCTTTGAGCACCTTGAGAATGCCCGGGTTGCTGAGCATGCGCGCGCTGTCGGCCAAGGAAATATCGCGCTTGCGGTAGCCCTCGCGCTTGAACGCCAGTACGGCGTTCGGGCCGACGGTGACGCTGCCGTCGATCATCCGGGTCAGGTGCACGCCGAGGAACGGCATGCTCGGGTCGGGGATCGGGTAGATCAGGTGGTTGACGATCTGGTTGTGGCTGGCCGGCAGACGGAAGTATTCGCCGCGGAACGGGCAGATGCTGAAGCCCGGATCGATGCCCAGCATGCGCACCACGCGGTCGGCCATCAGCCCGGCGCAGGTGAGCAGGAAGCGGCAGGCAAAGTCGCCGGCGCTGGTGTGTACGCGCACTTCCTGCTGGCGCTCTTCCAGCGCGGTGACGCTGGCGCCGTAGCGGATTTCGCCGCCGGCGTTGATAAATTCGCGGGCCATGGCCGCGGTTACTTCGGCGTAATTGACGATGCCGCTGGAGGGCACAAAGATGCCGCCAAGGCCCTGGATATTCGGCTCGCGTTCGCGCAACTGCCCGGCATTCAGCCATTCGCGCTCAATGCCGTTGGCGGCGGTGCGCTCCCACAGCGCCTGCATGCGCTGCATTTCCAGGTCGTTGGTGGCCACCAGTAGCTTGCCGGGCACCTCGTAGGCAATCCCGTGCTGGTCGCAGAACGCCTTGGTGGCCCGATTGCCGGCCAGGCAGAACTTGGCCTTGAGGCTGCCGGGCGTGTAGTACACCCCGGCGTGGATCACCCCGCTGTTGTGGCCGGTCTGGTGGCGAGCCGGGGCGGCTTCCTTTTCCAGCAGCAGCATGCGGCTGTCGGGGTAGGTGCGCTGCAGTTGCATGGCGGTGGACATGCCGAGAATGCCGCCGCCGATAATGATGAAGTCGTACACCGGATCACCTGTGCTTAGGGTTTGTCGTGAGTGTAGGAGCGGCTTTAGCCGCGATGCTGAGCGCTATTCCGCTCCCCTCCAGTTGTCATTTACCCGCGCTCACTGACGCGGTTCGCGCAGCACCTTGGCGTGGGTGAAGTAACCGCGCTGGCGCATCAGCTCGCGGCGCAGGCCCGGGTGGGCGGTGAAACGGTCGCGGCCGTGCAGCCAGAAGTGGTTGTTGATCAGTAGGAAGCTGCCCACCGGCACCGGTACTGAGAGCTTGGCCGGGCTGTTTTCCAGGGACTGGCTGAGGTCGGTCAGCCAGTTGCCTTCCTCGAAGTTCTTCGGCTGCACGAACTGGTCGATGTAGCTGATGATCGGCCGGCCTTCGGCATCGTTGTCAAACACTGGGTGAAACACGTCCTTGTCTACGCGCTTGCTCGGTGGCGCGGTCCAGCGCAGCTCGCGGCGGGCCAGCGGGTGGTGGTTGAAGGTGGCCAGGTCTTCCCAGTCGTCCAGATGCAGCAGCAGCGAGTTGCCGCCCTCCATGTTCTGCTCGTCGATTTTCATCATCAGCACGTAGTCGGTGTCCTGCTCAACAAAGGTGCCATCGGTGTGCAGCTCCAGCACCCGGTGCGGCTGGCGCAGGTAGCTGTCGGAGGCGTCGACGTTCTGCACCACGAAGCGCGCGTAGTACTGGCCGCTCATGGCGTCGAAGTTGGAGCGGCCGAACAGGTGCGACACGGCGGTGGCCAGCTTGACCATCTCGTCGGCCTGGGCCACGTGATCGAGGCCTTCGGCATTGACCAGCAGGCCGCCGGTGGCGCGGTCCATCAGGGTATTGATCAGCACTGGCTGCAGGGTGTTGGCGCACAGGTCATCGAGAATCCGGGCGACGCGAAAGCGCAGGAAGGATTTGTACTCCAGCGCCTGCACCGGCCATTCCTCGACCATCGCCAGAAAGGCCTGCACGGTGGCGGCCGGGAAGCTCAGCTGGAGCAGGCGCGGCGACTGTGGCGAGGGCTGCAGGCTGAAGCCGCTGAGGGCTTGTGGCGCGGGGACTACCAGGTTTTTCAGCTGAACAAAGGTACTCATGGCGATGCTCCTGGGCGATAGAGGTGCTGTCGGTGGCGACGATCTATTGTCGATGTAAATTAAAAATATCGACATTTTATGAGAGTGTCAAAAATAACTTACGCCCTGTGCACAACAGCATCCGCTCGCTGATTCGGTATGATGGCCGCGGATCTGTGCAAGGACGGTGCGATGCAAGCTTCTGGCTCCCGAGAAAATCTGCCGCTGGGTGGTTACCCGGCACTCAAGCGCGACATCCTGCGCGGCGTCTTTGCGCCCGGTGAAAAGCTCTTGATGAGCGCCCTCAAGGCGCGCTACGGCCTGGGCGTTGGGCCGCTGCGCGAGGCGCTGTCGCAACTGGTGGCCGAGCACCTGGTGGTGGCCATCAGTCAGCGCGGCTTTCGCGTGGCGCCAATGTCGCTGGCCGAGCTGGCGGACATCTACGATGCCCGCGCCCATTTGGAGGCAATGATTCTCGGTCTGGCGATTGCCCGCGGCGACGATGCCTGGGAGGCACAGATTGTCGCCAGCGCCCACCGCCTGGCGAAGGTGCTGGAGGTCAAGGATGGCGAGGAGATGCTCAGCCTCTGGGACGCCCGTCACCAGGACTTCCATGCTGCGATTGCTGCCGGTTGCGGCTCCCAGCACTTGCTGCAGGCGCGCGCCGCGCTGTTCGATCAGGCCGAGCGCTACCGCCACCTGTGGCTGCAGCAGACGGTGTTTTCCCCGGCGGCGCTGGAAGCCAAGCGCCAGGAGCATGCCGAGTTGGTCGAGGTGATCCTGCGGCGCGACAGCGCGCGGGCCTGCGCCCTGATGCAGGCGCACCTGCTCAGCCCGGTGAGCATCATCGGTGAGCTGTTACAGGCTCGGCAGAAGAGCGCCGAGTAAGCGTATCGCGCACATCGGCTGGCGCTAGGTACGGCCCATCGCGCGCTTGGCGGTTATTAGGTTCTGTTGACGTAAGCGAGCGCGCCGCGTTGCTGCGTCAAAGCCCGCCAGGCTAGGCGCAGGACGCCGGCAATGGTCATTCCA
>OFRI01000206.1_pt1 | contig 16052 bp, 19 predicted proteins | sample 1543031 | NCBI WGS metagenome assembly OFRI01 (sample SAMN07774226, study PRJEB24372) | wastewater metagenome
AGGCGCGTGTTCATCGGTGCGTCGATCCGGCGCTGCCCGGTCCGCTCCGAAAAGGCAGTGACCGAGATATCGACCTTGGCGATCACCGTCCCGACCTCGGTCCGCGCTTCCCACAGCGGCTTGCCGGTCTCGCGCGCAATCAGGTCGGCGAGTGCGTTGAACACCGCCGTGGGTTCGCGCCGAGTGCTGACCGCCGTTCGAATCGCCTCGCGCTGGATCGCCGCGACCGTGGCGGGCGGTCCCGGAAGATCGGCCACTTTGGTCGCTAAGATTGGCATCACGATTTCATAGGCGGTCGCGCGAAGGGCGGCATCCGGGATTAAGGAAAGTCCGCCGAGAAAACTGGCCTCGGTCAGCGGAGATTGGAGGGCTTCCGTCCAAAGAGCCGTGAGCGAACCGTCGGCGAGGGCCAGCGCAGCCCAAGCGAAGGAGCGACCCTCGGCGTTGTCGGTCAGGGCCAATTGATGAATGGCCGGCCGTTGGGCGCGGAGGTCAGCGGCTGGCTGGGCGAGGAGGAGGCGGCCGACGCTTTTAACATCGATCTCGGCGGGTGAATCAATGGTGGTGAGCAGCAGTGCCACGCGATCGACCTGGCGAGCCGCGGCCACGGCGGCCAGAGCAGCACCGATGACGAAGGTCAGGGCGATGATGTTGTTGGTGTTGATGCCCAGCAGGTTGGCCATCTTGATGTCTTCGGCGCAGGCGCGGCAGGCGCGACCCAGACGTGAACGGGAGATGAACAGGGTCAGGGCCAGCATCACCAGGAAGGTGACGACGAAGATCAGCACCTGCATATAGGAGATCACCACTTCGCTGGCGCCGCCGCTACCAAACACGAAGTTGCCGGGGATCAGGTTGGGGATCGATTTGTCCTTCGAGTCCTGAGCCAGCAGCACGGTGTTCTGCAGGAAGATCGACATGCCGATCGCCGAGATCAGCGGGATCAGCCGGTTGCTGCCGCGCAGTGGGCGATAGGCGATGCGCTCGATGCTGTAGCCATAGGCGCTGGTGACGATGATGCTGCCGAGAAAGGCGGCAGTCATCAGCAGCGGCAGGCTGTCCAGCCCCATCATGGTGAGGCCGGCGATGGCGATAAAGGCCACGTACGAGCCAATCATGTAAACCTCGCCGTGGGCGAAGTTAATCATGCCGATGATCCCGTAGACCATGGTGTAGCCAATGGCGATCAAGGCATAGGTGCTGCCAACGGTCAGACCGTTAACCAGCTGTTGTAGGTAGTGGTAAATCTCGGGCATTACCTGACTCCTGGGAACCTGCGGCAAATACGGCCGGTTGGGCGCGGCCTCGGCAAGGTTCGCTGACATCACGGGGAACTACGCGGGTAACGCAGTGAAAGCACATATAAACAAAGCCCACTGCCGGGGCAGTGGGCTTTGGGTTCAGGTGTGTCGCCTGCTCTTTATTTGAGAGCGGCTTCGGTCTTGGTAGCATCCTGGTGCCAGTCGTAGACCACGAAGCTGAAGTCCTTCAGGTCGCCCTTGGCGTCGAACGCCAGGCTACCGGTCGGAGTATCGAAGCTGTTGGCGCGCAGGGCTTCGGCCACCTTGGCGGTGTCGGTGCTGCCTGCTTTTTTCATGCCTTCAGCCATTACTTGTACCGCGGCGTAAGCCGGGAAAACAAACGGGCCGGTTGGGTCTTCCTTCTTAGCTTTGAAGGCTTCAACCAGGGCCTGGTTTTTTGGGTCCTGATCGAAGGACTTCGGCAGGGTCACCAGCAGGCCTTCGGAGGCCGGGCCGGCGATGGCCGACAGTTCTTTGTTACCCACGCCTTCCGGGCCCATGAACTTGGCTTTCAGGCCTTTTTCCGCCGACTGGCGCAGCAGCAGGCCGAGTTCTGGGTGGTAGCCGCCGTAGTAAACGAAGTCGACACCGGCTTGCTTGAGCTTGGCGATCATGGCCGAGAAGTCTTTGTCGCCGGCGTTGATGCCTTCGAACAGGGCAACCTTGTGGCCTTTGCCTTCCAGAGTTTGCTTAACGGCGGTGGCGATGCCTTCACCGTACTGCTGCTTGTCGTGGATGACGGCAATGGTTTTCGGCTTGACGTGGTCAGCAATGAAGTTACCAGCGGTCGGGCCTTGCAGGCTGTCCAGACCAATGGTGCGGAACACCAACTGGTAGCCGCGAGCGGTGATTTCCGGGCTGGTGGACGCCGCGGTGATCATCATGATGCCTTCGTCTTCGTAGATGTCCGAAGCCGGCTGAGTGGAGCTGGAGCACAGGTGGCCAACGACATATTTGATTTCGTCGTTAACGATCTTGTTGGCCACGGCCACGGCTTGCTTGGGGTCGCAGGCGTCGTCGTAGACCACGCCTTCGAGCATCGCACCGTTGACGCCGCCAGCCTTGTTGATCTGCTCGATGGCCATTTTGGCGCCAATGAACTGCATCTCGCCGTACTGGGCAACAGCGCCCGTCACAGGGCCGGCCAGGGCGATTTTGATCGTGTCTGCTGCCACGGAGTAGCTGGCAACGCCGGCCATGGCCATGGCGGCAAACAGCTTGGAAATCTGCTTAGTAGCCTTGTTCATAGTGCTCCACTCATTGTGTTTGCGTTTTTATTGGTTCCGGTCGGCGGTAGGCTGATACGGGCAATGTTTGCCCCGTGCTAGCCCCGGCAACTGTACCGGCACAGTGTAGAGCGCCGGTTTGTGGCTTGGAAAGCGGCCAACCGACGGATCGGTCAGGTTATGTCGCTAAATCGTAATAAATGTATAAAAAAACGTCGTATAAGCGTTTTTATGTCTGACGCCGGCGGACTTGCCTGTGGCTGCTCTATCGCTATCATGCGACGACATTTCAGATGGTGTAACTCATGACAGAACAGCTCAGCCCCGAACATGCCGGTGACGATCACGCTAGCACTCTATATGCCAAGTTGCTTGGCGAGACGGCGCCCATTGCCTGGCAAGAACTGCAGCCGTTTTTTGCCCGTGGCGTGGTGCTTTGGGTTGCGGCAACGCTCGACCTGATTGCCGTGGCTCTGGCCGTGGCCGAGGACGACAAGGCCAGCATCAGCGCCTGGCTGGCGGCCGGCCAGGTGAATGCCCTGAGCGCGGCAGGCCGAGGATCTGCTGGCCCGCGACCCGTCGTTGTGGGCGGTGGTGGTGGCGCCTTGGGTGCTGGTGCAGGAACGCACGGCGCGTACCGAGCTGCACTGATATAAGGCAATAACCGAGGCCCACGCCCGGACTAGAATTGGCAAGGTTTGTATTCGGCGCTTTGCGGCGCATTACGTGAAGGGGAGTGACACTATGTTTGAACCAGGACATTTGCACCGCAGCAGCGCCGGCGGGTTGCCCGGTATTCCAGCGTTTTCCGTGGATGTGCGTTATGAGGTGCGCAATGACCCCGCCGAAGGGGCCATGCTGCATTTCCGCATGGTAGGGGAGATTGAGGGCAAGCCGTTTGAGGATGAGTTTGAACTGCACCGTGACACGGCGTTTAACTTTGCCAGCGCCATCACCCGTATTGCCGGCAAGCACGGCCTGCACCCGAACTTCGGTCCGGTGCTGCGCAACCACAAAGAATACGACCTGATGTTTGATGACATCCGCAACAAGCTCAAGGCGGTACCGGGCGAGCCGGTCAACCTCGATCACCTGCTCAAGGACGGCTTCTAAGCCGCACCTCTGACGCACAGCAGGCCAACGGCCTGCTAGTGCGCCTGCACCCAGCGCTGGCGCGCCCAGTTGCTCAGCACATCGACACCCAGTACCAGAATCAGCATGGCCAGGATCACCGTGGCCGCTTGCGCCTGTTGAAACAGGCTGAGGCTGACATAGAGCATCTGTCCCAGCCCGCCGGCACCGACAAAGCCCAGTACGCTGGCCATGCGGATATTGTTTTCCCAGCGGTACAAACCATACGCCAGCAGCTGTGGCCAGACGCCCGGCAAGGTGCCGTAGCAGAATGCCGTCAGCCGTGAACTGCCACTCAGGCGCAACGCATCTGCAGGTTCTTTGGGGGTGTTTTCCAGGGCTTCGGCAAACAGTCGGCCAAGCACCCCTGTGGTGTGTAGCGCCAAGGCCAGGGTGCCAGCATTCGGCCCGAGGCCCGCGGCCAGTACCATTAGCGCCGCCCACACCAGCTCTGGAATGGCCCGTAGGGCATTGAGGATAAACCGCGTCAGGTTCTGGGCCAGGGCGCCGAAGCGACCCGCAGCCGGCAAGGCCAGCAGTAACCCCAAGAGCGCCGCCAGCAAGGTGCCGATGGCAGACATCGCCAGGGTTTCCAAAGCGCCACGGGCGATTTGCTGGAGCAGCGCTGCGGACAGGTCTGGCGGCATAAAACCCTGGGCGAAGCGGGCCATCTGCGCCGGGCTATCGCCCCGCAACAACGTCGCCAGATCGAGGTTCAAATAGCTAAAGCTGGCGCTCACGGCCGTGAGCAAGCCCAGCAGAATCAGCCAGTTGCCGATATTTACGCGGGGTCGTTTCATGTCAGGCGTCCGCGCAGCCATCGGCTGAGGCTGTCGGCCAGCAGCACCAGGAGCAGAAAGGTCAGCAGCATGCTGGCCACTTCGGCGCCGGCAAACATGCGCAGCGACAGGTCGATTTGTTGCCCCAGGCCGCCAGCGCCGACAAAGCCCATGACCACCGACGCGCGGATCGCGCATTCCCAGCGGTACACGCTGTACGACAGCATCTCGCCGGCGGCATTGGGCAGCAGGCCGTAGGCAAAGGCGGCCAGGCGCGGGCTGCCGGCCAGCAGCAGGGCGCGGGTAGGGCGCAGGTCAACCGACTCGAAGATTTCTGCATAGACCTTGCCGAGCATGCCGGCGTAGGTGATGGCAATCGCCAGCACCCCGGCCGTCGGTCCCAGGCCCACGGCGCGCACAAACAATAAGGCCCAGACGATTTCCGGCACGCTGCGCAGCACGATCAGCAGACCGCGCACCGGCCAGCGCAGGGCTTGCGCCCACCAGGCCGGCTGACCGCCACGGGCCAGGGCGCTGATTGACAGTGCGCGGCTGGCCAGCAGGGCCAAGGGCATGGCCAACAGCCAGGCCAACGCCATGCCGGCCGTGGCGATGGCCAGGGTCTGCAAGGTGGCCTGGGCCAGCAGTTCAAGGAAGTCGCGATCATGGGCCGGCGGCCAGAAACCGCTGACGAACTGGCCCATGTTGCGCAGGTTGTCCGGGGCTACCAGCACGGCCAGGTTCAGTTCGCTTAACTGCAAGCCAGGCCAGAGTAGGGCCAGCGCCAGCACCGTCAAGATCAGGCGTGGCATGGCTGCGGGGTCGCGGCGTTGGGCAGGTTTCAGCATCGCGGAATATGCACTGCTGCAGGCGTCGCCGGTACGCTGCCGGGGATTGAGCTGGACAACTGCTCATTGGCGTACAAGGCATCCAGGCGCGCTTGATCGACGGCGCTGGCTGGGAGATCGAACATGATCTGCCCATCGCGTACGCCGATGATCCGCGGGAAGTGCGCCAGGGCCAGGTCCACCGCGTGCAGGCTGGCCAGCAGGGTGATGCCGCGGCTTTCGGCCTCTTGGTTGAGCACGCTCAGGGTGTGGCCGGCGAGTACCGGGTCCATGGCCGAGACCGGCTCGTCGGCGAGAATCAGGCGCGCCTGCTGATACAGCACGCGGGCGATGCCGACCCGTTGCAGTTGGCCGCCGGACAGCTCGTCGCAGCGCTGGAACAGCTTGTCGCTGAGGTCCAGGCGCACCAAGGCATCAGCCGCACCGTCGGTGTCCAGTGGGTAAAGCAGGCTGCACAGGCTTTTTGCCAGTGACCATTGGCCGAGGCGACCAGCCAGTACGGCGGTGACCACCCGCTGCCGGGGCGGCAGGGGCGGGGTTTGCTGAATCAGGCCAAGCTGGCTGCGCAGGGTTTTGCGCTGGCGTGCAGACAGCGCCCAGGGCTTCTGTCCGAGCAGCTCAAGTTCACCGCTGCTGGGTTGCACCTGGGTGGCCAACAGGCGCAGCAGACTGGTTTTACCTGCACCTGAAGGGCCGATAATGGCCAGTCGCTCGCCATTGTTGACCCACAGATTGATGCCCTGCAGGGCGATCTGCTTGCCGTAGTGCAGGCCCGCGTCGTGCAGACGCAGGCCGTAGTCGCCTGGGATCACTTCAGCAGGCCGGCCGCGCGTGCCGCTTCCTCGATGCCGGTGTAGTTCTCGGCTTTGGTGGGGATAAAACGGCTGGCTGCTTGCAGGTCGAGAATCGCCTTGTCCGCCGGTTTAGCCGGGTCGAGGGCGAGGAAGGCCGCTTTGATCTTGTCGGTCAGCACCGGGTCAAGGTTGCCGCGTACGGTCCAGTTGTAGTCGTAGTAGGGCGGGGTGGTGCCAAGCACGACCACTTTGCTGGTGTCGACCTTGCCGGCGGCAACCAGTTTGTCCCAGACCGAGGCGTTCAGTACGCCGCCGTCCACTTTGCCCGCCTGAACCCAGGCGACAGTGGCGTCATGGGCGCCGGAGTAAGCCACGCGGCTGAAGAACTCTTCCGGCTTGATGCCGTCTTTGAGCATAAAGAAGCGCGGCATCAGGCTGCCGGAGGTGGACGACACCGAGCCGAAGGCGAAGGTCTTGCCTTTCAGGTCCTGCAGCGACTTCACGGCCGGGTTGGCGGTGATGTACTTGCTGGTGAACTTCTCGTCCTGTTCGCGTTGTACCAGCGGAATCGCATTACCGGTTTTCAGGCGCGTCTGCACGAAGGTGAAACCGCCCAGCCAGGCCATGTCCAGACGGTCCGAAGCCAGGGCTTCGACCACGGCGGCGTAGTCGCTGACTGGCACGAACTCGACCTTAATACCCAGTTGCTGTTCCAGGTAGGCGCCCAGGGGCTTGAATTTGCGTTGCAGTTCGGTGGGCGCTTCATCGGGGATGGCCGATACGCGCAGCACGTCGGCGGCCTGGCTGAGGGCGCAGGAAAGGGACAGGGCAAGACCAGCCGCGAGGGCCGAAAAACGAGTACGCATGGGTATCTCCGGTTCAAAAGCGGAAAAAGGAGGCGAAGTATAAGGGCCCGCGACTGGCTGTGGGGCTTTATGGCGCTTTAACATGCACGCACTGTGTTTTTTCGGAGTTTTGCAATGAGCACGACCATGCCTGCCCTGGCCTTTGCCGGAATCGGTTTGATGGGGCTGCCGATGTGTCGCCGGCTGCTGGCCGCCGGTTATCCGCTGACGCTATGGAACCGCAATGCCGACAAGTGCCTGCCGTTGCTGCATGACGGCTGTCAGCGGGTGCAGACCCCGGCCGAGCTGTGCCGTGATGCCGAGTTGGTGCTCTTGTGCCTGGCCGACACCGCGGCGGTGCGCGAGGTGGTGTTTGGCGAGGGCGGCATCGTTGAAGGCGCCCGACCCGGTCAGTTGCTGATCGACTTTTCCAGCCTGGAGCCGGCTGCCACCCGCGAAATGGCGGCTGAGTTGCTGGCGCGTACCGGCATGCACTGGATGGACGCGCCGGTGTCCGGCGGCACGCCGGGCGCGGAGCACGGCACCCTGGCGATCATGGCGGGTGGTCGGCACGCGGACATCGAGCGGGCGCGGCCGATATTGCAGCACCTCGGCCAGCGTTTGACCCATATGGGCGACGTGGGCGCCGGGCAGGTGACCAAGGTGTGCAACCAGATGATCGTTGCCTGCAATGCCCTGGTGATCGCTGAAGTGGTGGCCCTGGCCGAGCGCAGCGGGGTCGATGCGAGCTTGCTGGCGCCGGCCCTGGCCGGTGGCTTTGCTGACTCCAAGCCGTTGCAGATACTCGCGCCGCAAATGGCCGCCAGCCAGTTCGAACCGGTCAAATGGCATGTGCGTACCCTGCTCAAGGACCTCGATGGCGCCGTCAAACTGGCTCAGCAACAGGGCAGCAGCGCACCCATGACCGGCCTGGCGGCGCAACTGATGCGCCTGCACGGGGTGCAGGGCAACTTGGCGCGCGATCCCTCGACCCTGGTGGACATGCTGCGCGAGCAACGCCAATGAAGATCGCCGCTAACCTGTCCCTGCTATTCACTGAGCTGCCCCTGCTGGCGCGTATCCAGGCGGCTGCGGCTGCCGGTTTTGACGGCGTGGAAATCCAGTTCCCCTACGAGCTGTCCGCCCTGCAGTTAAAAGAAGCACTGGCCCGTGCCGGCCTGCCGCTGCGACTGATCAATCTGCCGGCCGGCGATCTGATGAGCGGCGGCCCCGGTTTGGCAGCTGTGCCAGCACACCAGGCCGAGTTTGACGCCGCCTTGCAGCAAGCCCTGAGCTACGCCGCCATGGTCCGTCCAGCCTGCGTCAATGTGCTACCGGGGCGCTTGGCCGAGGGCGTCAGTCGCGAGCAGGCGCTGGCTTGCCTCGTCGCTAACCTGCGCCAAACCGCCGAAGCCTTTGCCGTGCTGGGCATCCAGGTGCTGTGCGAGGCGATCAACCCGCTGGATATGCCGGGTTTTCTAATCAATACCCCTGAGCACCTGGATGAACTGTTGCGCACGGTAGACCACCCCAATCTGCAGGCACAGTTCGACCTCTACCATATGGCTCGCCAGGGTCTGGATATTCCCGCCGGCATCCGCCTGCTGGTGGGACGTATTGGCCACGTGCAGTTTGCCGACTGTCCGGGCCGTGGCGAGCCAGGCAGCGGGCAGCTGGATTTTGCTCCGCTGCTACAGGCGTTGCAGGCCAGTGGTTACGCGGGGTGGTTGGGGGCGGAGTACAAGCCGAGTCAAGCCGCCGAGCAGAGTTTGGGATGGCTGCCGGCTTGGCAGGCGCTTTAGCTGGACGCTGAAAATCTCTCAGCGTTGCCGACGCGTGAATCGCCAAAGGCATCGGATTTGACCGGTAGGTTTTGTAATTCTCACTGGCAGAGAGCGGCCAGCTACCAGTCAGTCGGAACCCGATTTTGCACATGTAGGATGGGTTGAGCTTATAAGTCAGCCGCCAATTAAATCGCTCTGCCCGTTTTTGAGTGTGTTTGCCGCAGTACGGTTATTGTTTCTTGGTCTGCGCGTAAGTGTCACAGGCCTCCTGCCGGTTACTTTTCAGGAACTGGCAATCAAGGCTAATGAACATCCCTCGGGAGGTGCCGTAGCGCTGTTGATACTGGCGAAACAGTGCGTCAATTTCTCCGTTTGCATAGATAGCGGCGATACCACGCTCGAATCGGTCGCGCAGTGCTTCATCGCGAAAACCGAACCAATATTGGTTCACTGCGGGAAGGATGTCGTGGTATTCGAACGAATCGAATACTTGGCTGATTTGCGTCGGTGAGCTTTCGTTGGTGAGGTTAAAACGGAAAATGTCTGGCTGCGAAATAATCACGTCGGTGCGGTCCAGTGACAGCATTCGTGATGGCATATGCGGTAGCTCTAAATAGGCGCTGTTGTGATTGGCCATTGCAGCAAACTCAGCGCCTAGATAGCGGCTTGCCTCCTGGAACGCCACAACCCGCAGTTTGCTCAGGTCGGCAATGCTGTTTAGCTTTATATTTTTATGTGTGGAAGTGATGGCCTGGTTGCGAAAGGTCATTACCGGCCAGTGGCTGTTTACGTTGGTGACGTTGTTGCCCGGCTTGTCATCAGTCAGTACGTCAACCAATCCTGACTTGAACGCTAAGGCTGTGCGCTTCGAGGATAGAAAGACGAACGTGACCGGCGTCGATTGGCTGGCAAAGGCGGCTCGGATAATTTCGACCTGCAGACCAGAGTCAGAATCGGGCAAGGTAAAGGGTTGCGTTGCATGATCGACCGCTACCATGACGGCTTTTTCACCCGCCAAACAGGTGCTTGCTGCGCTTGTCAGCAAGACGATCAATGCACAAGCCAGAGTCAGAGCTAGGCGGGGCAGCAGCCACATGGCGTTATTGTCCTGAGATAACTTAAACCAGAGCGTAGTTGACTCGTGCAGCGCAAGTGGCCTGGATATCTCTGGCGGGAAACGCTTCGCAGTTTCCCGCCCCGCGCGGACTTCAGCGCCATGTCGGGTGGCTAACGTTTACTTGTCCACCAGCACCAATAGTTGGCGCAGCTGTGTCCGCTTGCGATATCCGTCGCAGATCGCATCCGAGCCACGCCCTTAATGCCTCAAGTGAACCGCATTGCGCGGCAGCGCGGCTCACGATGAAGCGGCAACAGGCCCTAGCGCACCCAGTCTTGCAGTTTGAACTGCAGCTCGTGTTGCTGGCCCTTGAGGTGCAATTGCTGCTCGCTCAGGGTTGCTTCGCTCCAGTCGCTCAGGGTGCTGGTCATGGCGCGTTCCCAGTCTTGCTGCGGCGCGGGGCAGAGCATCATGGTCGAGGCCATCTGCTTGATGCGCAACTGCGAGCCTTGCAGTTCCACCTGGCCGAAATAGCGATTGCAGCCGGCGCTGCCGTTGGCGCGCAGGTGCTCGCCAATTTCCAGGTCCGGGGCTTTGCCTTTTTCTGCCAGCAGCGGCAAGCCGTCGATCTTCTCCAGCACCCAGTGATGATGCTGCAGGCTTTGTGCGCTCAATGGCGTACTCGGCGGTGGGCTGGCGCAGGCGCCGAGGAGGGTGGTCAGGGCGATGACGCTGAGGATGCGAGTGCTCATTGGCTCACCTGAGGCAGTGGACGAATGTTAGGTGCTTAGCGCTTGCCCATGGAGCGGCGAGTGCCATTGGGGGCGCGGCCGGGGGTTTTGTCGTGGTTGGACTTATGCCCCTTGGGGTGGTGGGGCTGGCCGTCGTTCTTGTTCGGCGCAAAGGCTGCGGGCGAGAACGGGAAGCTAAAGGCCGGCACTTTGGCGCTGGCGGTCTGCTCGTCGGCGTTGTCGAGGGTGTCACTGGATGGAGTAGGGGTCGTGGGCATGGGAAATCCGCCTGAGGCCTGATCGAGTAAGTGATGGCGCTGCTGGGCAGCGCATAGCCGCGCAGTATACCTGTCTCTGCGACCTGAGCCTGAGGCACGTGAGCTCGACTGGATTGTCTGGCGCGGTTTAGCGCCGTGGATGACGCTGGCGCAGCGGGGTCAGCAGTTCGGATAGACCGTTGTGGTCGATCTCCTGCATCAACTGCAACAGGCGCCCGGTTTCATTGTTGGGGAAGCCTTCGCGGGCAAACCAGTTGAGGTACGGGCCGGGCAGGTCGGCGAACAGCCGGCCCTTGTACTTGCCGTAGGGCATGGGCCGGGTCACGAGCAGAAGCAGGTCTTCGGGTTGCATGGGCTGCGCTTAGCCGCCATTGGCGGCGAGAATGCGAGCCACCTGGCGGGGCTGGCAGTTGAGATAGGGTGAGGCTTTGACCAGGCTGCGATCAGGGTACCAGGAGTACATGAACTGGCCGCCCTTGAGCTTGTCGATCACCCGGCGGGCAATCTCCGGACGTACCGCCGGGCAGCCCTGGCTGCGGCCGATGCGGCCCTGACGTTTGCTCCACAGTGGGTTCACGTAGTCGGCGGCGTGGATGACGATGGCCCGCTCGCGGGCGCGGTCATTGACCCCCGGCTCCAGGCCGTCCATGCGCAGCGAGTAGCCGTGTTTGCCCTGATAGCTTTCCTGGGTGCGAAACAGGCCAAGGCTGGACTGATAACTGCCGACGCGGTTGGAGAAACGGGTGGCGAAGTTCTCGCCGGATTTCTGCCCGTGGGCCACCAGGTCTTGCAGCACCAGCGCCTGTTTGTGCAGATCAAATATCCACAAGCGGCGAGCGGTGGATGGCTGTGAATAGTCGATCACGGCCAGGCGTTGGGCGCGTTCGGCGCCGCTGTTGAGGGCGCATTGCATGGCTGCCAGGGCGCTCTGCAGGGCCACGGGGTTGAGTCCGGGGGCGGCGCGGGACAGATTTTTGAATAGCGGTTGTGGTGCGGACGTGGCCGCCATCAGCGGTGTGGAAAAGACCCAAAGTCCGGCTGCAGCCAGGCATAGCTGGCGAAATCGAGTGAACATAGGTGGAGAGTCCCCATTATCGTTGTTGGCTCCTGACGTCCTGTCGTTGCCGCGGCTGGCCTGTTTATACTTGGCTATGAGCGAACGGCGCTGCCGCGGCAGGCCGTGAATGTGACGGCCATGGATTGGAGTGCTGCAGTTGTTCAAAAAATACGCATGGTACCTGAGCCTTGGCGTGCTGATGGCGCCATTGGTCGCGGCTGTGGAAGTGCCCCTGGCTCCCACGCCACCCTTGCAGCTCAGCATCGAACAGTTGCCTGTGGCGTGCCCCGGTGCGCCAGCGAGCCTGGATGAAGCGGCGCGCGAGCAACTCAAAGCATTCTACGGTCAGCGCCAGTACGCCCCTGTGTGGGCTGTCACAGGTCAGCTTGAGGCCTTGCTCGGGCAGCTGGAAGGTCTGGCGGACGATGGCCTTAACCCGGCCAGCTATCAGCTCGACAGCTTGCGAGCCTGGAGTCAGCAGCCGGCCAGTGACTGTCACGAGATCGTCACCAGTCATGTCTACCTGCAGGCATTGCAGCACCTGTTGCAGGGCCGTTTGCCGCAGCAGCAGATCGAGCCACGCTGGCAGCCCGCCGATAGCCCGGCACTGGCCGCGGACCAGGTGGTGGCATTGGCGATTTTGGGCCTCGGTGATTTGCCCGCGGCTTTTCAGCAGGCGCGTCCGAGCCTCAGCCAGTACCAGCAATTGCGCACTGTTTATGCCCAGCGCCGGCAACAGCCCTTGGCCGATTGGCAGGCTCTGGCCAGCGGCCCACTGCTGCGCCCGGACATGCGTGATCTGCGCGTGCCGGCACTGGCTCAACGACTGATCAGTGAAGGCTATCTGCCTGCCCAGGCGGCCCTGGAGGATGATCTTTATGGGGCGGACCTGGTGGCCGCGGTGAAGGTTTTCCAGCAGCAGCACGCCTTGCAGGCCGACGGTGTGGTGGGGGCGGCTACGCTGGAGGCCTTGAATATCACCCCGGCCCAGCGTCTGGCCCAGTTGCGCCTTAACCTTGAACGCTGGCGCTGGCTGGCGCAGGACCTGCAAGCCAGTGGCGTGCTGGTCAACGTGGCCGCCGCGCAGTTGGCCTACTACCAGGACTTTGTTCCCGTCTGGCAAACCCGTACCCAGGTGGGGCGCGCGGCGCGGTCGACGCCCTTGTTGAAGTCGCAGATTACCCGCCTGACCCTCAACCCGACCTGGACGGTGCCGCCGACCATCCTGCGCGAAGACAAACTGCCGGAGATCCGCCGCGACCTGGCCTTTCTCGATAAGCACAACCTGCGTGTGCTGGACCGCGAGGGGCAGTTGCTGGACGCCAATGCCATCGACTGGAACAACCCTGGCAGCATCCAGCTGCGCCAGGATGCCGGTGCGCACAACCCTTTGGGGCAGGTGGCGATTCGCTTCCCCAATCCGTTTTCCGTGTACCTGCACGACACCCCCAGCCAGCAATTGTTTAGCAAGGGACCGCGGGCGTTCAGCTCGGGCTGCGTGCGGGTCGAGGCCGTGATGCAGTTTGTCGACCTGCTGCTCACACCCGCCGAGCGCGAGCGCGTGACTACCCTGCTGGCCAGCGGTCGTACCCACGAGTTTCGCCTGAGCACGCCGTTGCCGATCATCCTCGCGTACTGGACGGCGGAAGTGGATGGCACCGGCCAGCTGCACTATGCCCCGGACATCTATGCCCGCGATCAAGCTCTGCTGGCGGCGCTGGATCGCGCTCAGCTGTAAGTGGGCTTATTGCAGGAAGCGCTGGGCGACGATTTCCGCCTGCTCCTGATGGCGCATATAGGCCAGCAACGGCTCGCTGATCTGCAGGCGGTCGTTAACGTGCTGGTCGAGCAGAATCTGAATGCGCTCGCGCTTGAGGATCATCAGGTCACCCTCTAGCGGGCACCAGACGAATTCGCTGGCCGGGGTGATGCTGGCATCCGGCACATCCATGCCGAACGAGTCTTCGCTGAAACGCACGATGTAGTGCCCGGTCTTGGCGTTGAAGCCGACAAAACCCTTGAGTTGGTCGGCAGCGGCGCAGATATCGGCAGACGTGATGCTCATAACTAACCTCGCAGATGGCCGTGCACCCAGTCGCAGGGGCTGCAGGTGCACAAGGGCGCTCATCCTAAGGTGCCGCAGGTTGCGCGTGCCTTGCTGCGGATCAACTGCGCAGCAATCGGTTGCGCTTACTTGTCTGTTGGGTCGGCAAACACGCTGACTTTGCCGAACGGCGAGCTGTGCATGCCGACATCCACGGCCATCAACGGCGAGTTATTCAGCCAGGCATCTTCGATCACGATCGTGCGGCCAACGTCATCGTTATCTGCGGCCACCAGCAGGTAATAGGTGCCATCGTCCGGCGCTACACCGACCCACTTAAGGGTGATTTGGCCGAGCACGGCGGCGGCTTGCGAAGGTTTTTTCGCGATCACTGCACCGTTGCTATCCAGCAGCATGGCGCGGGGTTTGAGGGCGAATTTGTTGAAGCCCAGGCACGGCTCGTTGCACACCGATTTGACGCTCAGGGAGTAGGGCGCGCCTTTTTTCAACTGCAGGGAAAAGACCCGGTAGTTGGAAATCGAACGACCGAAATTCATCCGTGGCTCATTGGCGCTGATCGGCCAGTCGCTGGTCAGCAGGCCGGTATTGACCGGCAAGGGAATGGCCTCGGTGTTATGAATGGCTTCCAGGGTGGTGGTGGCAATTGGGCTTTTACCCGCCTGGACATTTTGCTCATACAACGCCTGTTGATTGCTGGCGCAGGCGGCGAGCAGCAGGCAGGCAACGAGGGTGATGAACTGGTGCAAGGCGAAACTCCTGAGTGACGACATCCTGTCCGCACGCCTGGAGCGCCGCGCGGGGCCGGCGAGTCTACCCGTTTTTGCCAGGCCATCGAAGGTTTGCCGTGCCTGGGTGTGTGCTCGCCATCACGGCTGATGGATCAAACCAGCGTAGCGCAGTGTTGCGGCTGTGAACGCGCAAAGCCCGGCGCATGGGCCTCGGCTGACTCAGGTCAGTGAAGAGTGTTGCCGATTGCAACAAAAGGCCAAATTCATTTCCCAGCGGCTCAGCGGATGGCGTAGGCTGAAATTGTCGCAGTACACGCGACGCTATTGGCGAACAGTTGAAGAAGGAAAGCGTATGCAAATCCAAGTTCACAGCGATAACCATATCGAAGGTAGCGCCCGCCTGGTTGAATGGGTGAGTGCCAGCGTCAGCAGCAAGCTGGATCGTTTTGACGAAGAACTGACTCGGGTGATTGTTCACCTGCACGACGACAATGGCGGCAAAGCCGGCGCCGATGACAAGCGCTGCCAGATCGAAGCACGGCCAAAAGGCCAGCAGCCTGTGTCCGTGACCCATAAAGCCGAATCTCTGGATTTCGCCGTGGATGGCGCAATCGAAAAACTCAATCACGCCCTCAGTCACCAGTTTGGCAAGTTGCGCAACAAGCGCGCACAAGCGCCGCTGCTGGAAGGCGAGGTAGACGCCATCGAAGATCAGGACACCCTGTTGGAAGAAGACTTCCTTGCTGAGCAACAAGTGCGCAGCGCTTAAATCAGGAGCGAAAAAAGCCGCAGGCGGGGTGACCCGGCTGCGGCTTTTTTGTGCCTGGCATTTGTGCCAGATGCCTGCAGATTGGCGGGCCCACGGCTGACGTGGGTCGTGGCCAATCAGTCCTGGCGGCTGGTCACTTCCAGCAGGTGATAACCGAACTGGGTTTTCACCGGGCCTTGCACCACGTTGATCGGTGCGCTGAACACTACGGTGTCGAATTCTTTAACCATCTGGCCGGGGCCGAACGAGCCTAGGTCGCCGCCGCTGCGGCTGGACGGGCAGGTGGAGTTGTCTTTGGCGACCTGGGCAAAGTCGGCACCGCCTTCGATAGCGGCTTTCAGTTCGTTGCACTTAGCTTCGCTGGCAACCAGGATGTGACGGGCAGTGGCGCGGGCCATGGGAGTTACTCCTTTGAATGAGGCTGCAAAGCCTACCGGAATTGCCCGCCTATTCAAACGCCGAGCGGCCCGCTGCCTGTGCCGTCAGTCGCGGGGTTCAGCGTGTGCCTCGATCAGGAAGCGTCCGGCTTCGCCATGGGGCGCAGGAGTGGCGAAGTGGCCGGTTGTCCCTGCGCTACCCGGGTTGCGGAAAATCTTGATGCCGGTCGGTCGCTTGACCAGTTGGCCCAATCCGCCGGCGCCACCCGCGCCCGGCATGCC
>OFRI01000208.1_pt1 | contig 15993 bp, 17 predicted proteins | sample 1543031 | NCBI WGS metagenome assembly OFRI01 (sample SAMN07774226, study PRJEB24372) | wastewater metagenome
CAAAATTTGCAGAGTGGTAGAAGTGTTGAAGCAATTGCGCCTCTGCGGTAAAGTGTGGCAATGACAAGCTGTGCGCATGTTTCTGCTGTTTCATATTTGGGTGAGCGATTAATCGAAGTTGTCTTCGAAGATGGTTTGATTCGCAAACTTGATTTTCACAGCAATTGGCAGGGCAATCTTGAATGTCTTAACAGAGATAATTTCTTGGCTCAAGTCGGGGTCGACAAGATTGCTAAAACTTTGTGTTGGCCGAATGGCGTTGACCTCGACCCTGAAGTTTTATATGGTTCGCACGAGCCTGCAGTAGGTGGTGATTTTTTTACAGTAGTTAGTGAAACAAAACCAATTCGCACTTAAGTGGAGCTGGGGGGAATCGAACCCCCGTCCATCAGCCGTTGAGCGCCCGTGATACGACTATTCCCACATTGTCGCTACGCAGCAACGCCGGCGGGTCGGTTACAAGTGCACTGAGTGCACAAGTCGCGGTACAACTTTCTGTACGGTCATCGGTCTTTCTCGACGTCAGCGTTCTTTCTCGCTGTCATTCCCCGCTTCTGTTGCCGGGCTGCGGTGAATTGGCCCCGTGCGACCTTGCGGCTCACGGTTGCTCTCCTACCGCTTAATTAGGCGGCGAGAGCGAACTGCTTGTTGGCAGTTATTTTTTTGCCCCGTTTAACGAGTCTGAGCAACTCGAGTCGCACGCTCGAACATCGAATCTGACGTCGAAACCTGTCAGCCCCTTTGAACTTACGTAACACCTGCAGTCTACGGCAAGCGTGTGCCTGATTACTTGGGCGATAGCGGGCTAGATAATTACGAGATGCCTTTGCGTTGGCGACCGGCCTCGCGGCGCATTTCAAGTTTGGATTCTTTTTCGGCGATTGCTTGGCGACGGTCTTCTTTTTGTCGACCTTTGGCAAGAGCGAGTTCGACTTTGACGCGTCCATTTTTGAGCAACATCGACAGAGGCACCAGCGTTAATCGTTCTTTGGACATGCGCTCTTGCAATTTTTTAATCTGCTCACGGTGCAACAGCAGCTTGCGCGAGCGCATTGGTTCGTGTGAGCCGACGCCGTGACTGAATTTATAGACAGCAACGTGCACGCCTTCGAGCCACATTTCGCCACGCACGACGTGGGCGTAGGCCTCGGCGATTTGCACCTGCCCTTCACGAAGACTCTTGACCTCGCTTCCGTGCAGCACAATGCCAGCCTCAATGACATCAACGATTGTGTAGTTGTGTCGCGCCTTGCGATTGCTGGCGATGATTTCTGGGCTGTCTTTTTTCATATCGTGGTTTAAGCGTACCTGTAGCCTTTAATGCCGATGTCAAATCAAAATTCGCAGTCACAAATCGTGATACCAAGTTCAGTACTCGAGCAGATCACTCAACTCGCATTAGCTGAAACACCGCTTGAATGTTGCGGATTTTTGGTGGGTGATTTTGGCAGCGATGTGGCTACAGAGTTTCACGCGTGTCGCAATATTGCACAGAGCAAAATTATTTATACGGTCGACCCACGCGATCACCTGAGAATTGAACTCGATGCCGAGTCACGAGGGCTAGCGATTATTGGCGTGGTGCATAGTCACACGCACACCGAGCCATACCCCAGCCAAACTGATGTTGGCCAAGCACCCGACCCAGCCTGGCACTACGTAATTATTGGACTAAAAGATCCTGAGCCAAAGATCCGCAGTTATCGAATTGTGGATCGTGAGATCTCTGAAAGCCAAATCCTCAGTCAGTAGATCGTTAGGTCGTTTTTTCGTGACTAGCCAAACTTCACAGGCCTTGTAGTAGCGACGGTGTAAATCCGACCATATTGGTCAGGTATCCTTTAGGGATGGTGACCAATGAAAGTGTGCTCGACCTGATCGGCAATACGCCGCTCGTTGACGTTTCTAATCTGTCGCCGAATCAAAATGTTCGGCTGATGGCCAAGCTAGAAAACCAAAATCCATTTGGTTCGGTGAAAGATCGAATTGCAAAGTCGATGATTGAGCAGGCCGAGAAAAACGGCAAGCTTCACCCAGGTCAACGAATAATCGAACCGTCATCAGGAAACACCGGAATTGCGCTGGCTGCGATTGCGCAGATCAAGGGCTATCCGATCACGATTTTGATGCCCGACAATGTTTCGATTGAACGTCGACAGATGCTCGAAGTGTTTGGTGCCGAAGTGATTGTTACTCCTGGTGCTGAAGGATCAAACGGGGCAGTGTTACGTGCCGAAGCGATGGCTAAACAAAACCCAGATTGGTGTTTCTTGCATCAATACGAAAATGAATCCAATCCGTTTGCGCACTACGAAACGACTGGACCAGAGATTTGGCGAGACTGCCCTGAGGTGACGCACTTTGTGGCAGGTCTCGGCACAAGTGGCACGCTGATGGGTGTTGGTCGTTACTTGAAAGAAAAAAACAGTGCGATCAAAATTATTGCAGTCGAGCCACCAATTGGTGAACGTGTCGAAGGTTTGCGTAACTTAGATGACGGTTACATACCGCCCGTATTCGACAAGTGGAACGGTCGCACGACGCTCGATCGCAAGCGAGTTGTGCGGCCACGCGAGAGTCTTGAGTGCACTCGTCGACTTGTGCGCGAATGTGGAATCTTCTCAGGTATTTCTTCTGGGGCATCACTTGCTGGTGCGTTGAAAGTTGCCAGTGAAATTGATGCAAGCAGCGATCAACAAGCAGTGATCGTGTTCATTGTTTGTGATGGTGGCTGGAAGTATCTCTCAACTGGCGCTTACACAGATGATCTAGATGCTGCCGAGGCTGCAGCCGAAAAAATAATTTACTTTTAACGCCCGGCAACCAACACAACGAGTCCGACGACTACAACTGCGGCTGAAGTTAGCCGTCGTTTGTGATCTTCTTCTTTCAGATACTTCCAACCGGCAAGAGCCGCGATAACCACGCTTGACTCGCGCAATGTTGCCACGTAACCAACCGGGGCAAGAGTGAACGCATAAACAACCATGGTGTAACTGAGCAAAGACATTGCACCGCCCGCAGCCGAGGTCTTTAAGTGAGCTTTGATAAATGTCTTGAGTTGACGACGTCGCGTGATGAATGCCCAAGTTGAAATTGTTATTGCACCGCTGGCAAAGACGCTCAATGCAAAAGCAATTGAGTTCGAGTTTCGTGCACCATATGCGTCAGCAACTGAATAGCCGCCAATTGTTAGTGCAACGCCAAGTGCGGGCGAGATGTTGTTGATTTTTTGATTTGAGACCAAGATCCACAAACCAAAAATCACAATCGCGATGCCACCCATACTCAAGCCCGAAAGATCGTCACCTAGAAAAATAAGCCCAAGAATTGCCGCAGAAAGCGCACCTGCACCACGAGCAATCGGGTAAGTGACCGAAAAATCATTTTTGTCATAAGCACGAGCCAGCAACATGACATACGGCAGGTGTCCACAGCCGCTAAAAATTGACCACCACCAAGCAATGTCGGGAACGCCGTCGACGAAACTCCAGACGATCAAAATAACCGTGGCGATTGAGCCAGAAAAAACAAACTGACCCCAAAGAGCCAAAAAACGATCTCCGGTTTGCTTTACCGCGATGTTCCATGAAGCGTGAAGAACTGCTGCGGCAAGTGCGAGTCCGGCAGCAAGAAGCACGCATGAAGACTAAAGCATCTAACGCCATTCGCGCAGTTGCCGACCTGCATATCGGCCACGGCGTAGCGTTGTTAGCGATGAGCGCGCAAAAAGACCAGCCGATCGGAATGTTTGACTCTGGGTTTGGTGGTCTGACCGTTGCACGATCGGTAATTGATTTGTTGCCGAGCGAAAACCTGGTTTACATCGGCGATACCGCCAGATATCCGTATGGTCCAAAACCTGCAAGTGACGTGCGCAATTTCGCAATTGAATTAGCGAACAGTTTGGTGAACGACTTCAAAGTAAAAATGATTGTCGTGGCCTGCAACACCGCTGCTGCCGTGGCGTTGCAAGAGTTGCAAGAGACTTTGCCAGTGCCAGTAATTGGTGTGGTTGAACCAGGAGCGCGGGCGCTCGTGAGTGTGACCAAAAATAAGAGAGTTGCAGTGATCGGCACAGCAGGAACTATTTCGTCGGGGGCATACGACAAAGCAGTAGCCCACGTGTCGTCAGATGTTGTGCTGACGGCGGCTGCATGTCCGGGGTTTGTCGAGTTTGTCGAGCGCGATGAAACGACTGGGGTCGCAGTAACTGAACTCGCCGAAAAATTGTTGGCACCAGTGCGAAATGCAGATGTTGATGCGCTGCTTCTTGGGTGCACTCATTATCCATATTTGAGTGCTGTGATTAGCCAAGTGATGGGCGCAGGGGTGAAGCTGGTGAACGGTGCAGATGAGACGGCGAACTCGGTGCGTGATGCTCTGGTAAAAAACAACATTGCACGTAGTGTTGGGGCATCAAGTAAGGGCACTCACGAGTTTTATTCGTCGGGAGATGTTCAGCAGTTTGCTGAACTTGGCCGAAGATTCTTGGGGCCAGAATTATCGGCGACGAAATATTGGCAAAAGAAATGATCATGGAGAAAAAATGACACGACCAGACGGGCGAAAATCAAATCAATTGCGCGAGTTGAAGTTTGAGCGCGACTTTACTGAAATGGCTGCAGGTTCTGTGTTGGTCTCGTTCGGTAAGACCCGAGTGCTGTGTACTGCATCAGTCGATGAAGACGTTCCGCGATGGATGAAAGGCAAAAACAAAGGCTGGGTTACTGCTGAATACTCGATGTTGCCTGGGTCGACACCAGATCGCGCCGACCGCGAAGCTGCCAAAGGCAAGCAGGGTGGTCGAACGATTGAAATTCAAAGATTGATTGGCAGGTCGCTGCGTTCGTGTTGCGATATGACATTGCTCGGCGAACGTCAAGTGATCGTGGATTGCGATGTGTTGCAGGCCGACGGCGGCACTCGAACTGCCAGCATTTGTGGTGCGTATATCGCGTTACATGATGCGCTGACGCGTGTTCAACAAAATGGTTTGATCAACAAACATCCGCTTCATTCTTTGTGCGCGGCAGTGAGCGTGGGTATTCACAACGGTGTGCCGATTCTCGACCTGCCATATGTCGAAGATAGTTCGGCAGAAGTTGACATGAACGTAGTGATGTTGCAGGAACACGGTTCAAGCGAAGTAAAATTTGTTGAAGTGCAGGGCACCGCCGAGGGTGCGGCGTTTAGTCAGTCGCAATTGACCGAGTTGCTGGCGCTGGCTACAAGTGGCTTGCGTGAAGTTTTCGCTTTACAAACACAGATTCTTTCTGTGCCGCCGACGCCACGACCAAAATAAAAATGCTGCGCGTTGTTTGCGCTTCTGCGAACCCGCACAAGGTCGCTGAAATTTATGATCTGGTTGGCGGTGTAATTGATCTTGAACCTCGTCCAAAAGATTTGTCAGATGTTGCCGAGACTGAAACGACGCTGATTGGCAATGCACGATTAAAAGCCATTGCCGTGGGTCGGGCGACCAATCAGCCAGCACTTGCAGACGACACGGGTTTAGAAGTTGATGCACTGAACGGCCAGCCCGGTGTGTTTACGGCACGATTTGCCGGCCCGGGTGCCACAGATGAACAAAATCGACGCAAACTTCTTGATGCACTTAATCAAAACAGCAACCGGTCGGCAAGATTTCGAACGGTGATTTTGCTGTTGTGGCCAGATGGCAAAGAAATTATTTGCGAAGGTGTCTGCGAGGGATCAATTGCCCCTGAACAACGCGGTGATCGCGGTTTTGGTTATGACTCGGTATTCGTGCCCGCTGCTGGTGACGGTCGAACCTTTGCCCAAATGTCAGTTGAAGAAAAACACCAGTATTCGCACCGCGCGATTGCCTTTCGTTTGCTGGCTAAGCGTCTTGGCGAATTACCAGCCTCGTAAGTCAATTTGCCAAGTATCGATTAGTTCTTCACCACGAACAATGTGGGCGACGCTGTGCATCGCCATTGTTGGGTCGATGTGAGCCGGGATTACGCGAAGTTTTTCACCGACTTTGACTTTTTGCTTTGCCAGATCTTTTTTCGGTTTAAGTGTCGTGTGTTCATCTGAGCAAAAGAGAACATCAAAGCCATCTACGGTTGGATTGCCATGGTCCATACCGAGTGATTTCAGGCCAACGTCGATGACGAGCCATTGAGGGTTGACAGAAATTACGGTGCCCAAAACAAAACAACTTTGCACGAATGGCAATTCGAGTTTCGCGTAGTGCGTATCCATTAGCGCATACGAACCAGCTTGAAGTTCGTTGATGCATGTGTCGTCGTGCATGTCGAATGTGCCGGTGCCGCCCGCCGAGATGATTTCGCCCCCCACATCGCTTGCGGCGCGCGCAAGCAATTGCATTGACTCTGCGACTTTTTGCTTTCGGTTGTCATGGCCGTCAACCATCATCAAGTGACCTTCGTAGCCCATAACGCCTCGAACTGTTAACCCAGATTTTCTCGCGCTATCGGCGAGCCGGCCGGCAAGTTCTGGCGCGATGCCACAACGAGGCAGACCAACATTGACATCGATCAATACATCGCGCAGACCTGCGCGCTTAGTTGCATCGATGGTTTCTTGTGAGTCAACGGCGATGGTGACGCGGCTATTTTCTGCAATCTGCGCAAGTTTTTTTAAACGTTCGATGTCGACCACTTCGTTGGCCAGCAAAAAGTCTTCGCCAACTCCGGCTGCGGCCATGCCGATAATTTCGCGAGGGGTTGCACAGGTAAAAGTTTTGTGGCCGTAATGTTGTTGCAGTTGTGCGATGCCCGTGCACTTGTGGGCCTTCGTGTGCGGTCGCAATTTTGCAGCCGGATGACGTAGTGACATCGTTCGCATGTTCTTGTTCATGGCGTCGAGGTCGACGAGAAGTGCGGGGGTTGCGAGTTGCTCGGTTGTGTGCGCGTCCATATTTTGTGCCGACGGAGAGACTCGAACTCTCACTGGCGGCGTCCTAAGCGCCGTGCCTCTGCCATTGGGCTACGTCGGCTTGCGTATGCCTTGCGCCCGTAAGAGTAGTGCTTCGTAATGATTATTTGACATAATGTAAACCTTGACTTCAATAACTGCACAGCATCAGGGCTCAAAAGGACAACTTGACTCTGCTGCTTTGGCTGGACAACTTGGCCTGGCCGACACGATCGTTGATCAGCAGGCCCTTGAAAACAGTGTCGCGCTCTGCGCCAAGAACAAAGTTGTGCTTCCGACATTTGCCCAGTTGGCAGACCCTTCAAAAATTGATGCGAGTTACGCCAAGGGTGTCGACAAGAACGCCGCTGATGCTCGCAACTTGTTTCGCGTGCATTGGTACAACAACATGCAGGGCGAGCGTGTGTCGGTGCCAGATCATGTCGTATTACCAAGTTCGTTGACGGGTATTGATAGCCCGATCATTGTTATGTTCGGTGATCGCTTTCCGATGATTACTGCGCACAAAGTTTTGGCAGCATATTCGTGCTTGGCGCCAAGAGTCATAACTGGTCAGTTTGACCCGAGTCGTCACCGTGCGGTTTGGCCGTCAACGGGCAACTACGCCCGCGGTGGAGTGGCGATCAGTCGAATCATGGGTTCGCGTGGCGTTGCTGTTTTGCCGGCCGGAATGTCGCAAGAGAGATTCGACTGGCTCGACAAATGGGTGAGTGACCCGAGCGACATTGTGCGCACTCCGGGAACCGAGAGCAACGTCAAAGAAATTTATGACGCATGCAACGAGATGGAGCTTGACCCGAAGAATTTTATTTTCAACCAATTCTGTGAGTTCGGCAATCATGCTGGCCACTACGAAGTTACGGGGCGGGCGTTATCAAGTGTTTTTGAATTTGTAAATAAAAGTGTTGGCGGCAAGTTGCGCTTGGCTGCATTCACTTCGGCCACCGGCTCGGCAGGCACGATTGGTGCGGGCGATCGTCTCAAAGATGACTACGGAACAAAAATTGTCGCTGTTGAAGCTCTTGAATGCCCGACGATGTTGGAGAACGGCTTTGGCGAGCACAACATTCAAGGAATTGGCGACAAGCACATACCTTTGATTCATAACGTGATGAACACCGACGTTGTTGTCGGCGTTTCAGACCGAGCGACAGACGAGTTGGACGTGATGTTCAACACTGATGCCGGCTGTCGATACTTGGCCGAACGCAAAGGTGTGCCAGTTGAAATCGTCGAGACGTTGAAGCATTTTGGTTTCTCGGCGATTTGCAACGTGATTGCGGCAATCAAGACGGCGAAATTGCTCGGACTGGGTGAGAACGATGCTTTGATCACGATTGCAACGGACGGTGCCGATTTGTATCCAAGTGAGCGCGTAAAAACTATGACGCGACGCTTCAACGATTCATTTGGCGAGATGGACGCGGCAGAAGTTTTTGCTGAGCACCTCGGCATGGTCGGCACAGACGCGATGATTGACTGCACCGAGCGCGACCGCACCCGAATTTTTAATCTCGGTTACTACACATGGGTTGAACAACAAGGAACGCCATTGGCTGTGTTTGAAGCCCGCAGGTCGCAGTCGTTTTGGCGCGACTTGCGAAAGTATTTGCCCGTGTGGGACGAACTCATCGGCGAGTTCAACCGTAGAGTCGCCGCTAAAAAATAGCCAAGATGCAGCCAGCACCAGTTGTAACTGGTTGGCGTTGCTCAGCCTGTGGAACGCGAGTTGCGATCAGCGAGATATTTTCTTGGCGTTGTCCGAACTCGAGCGACTCAGATCGGCATCATGTACTTGAATTAGAAAATTCGATTGCGCCGCTGCGCAGCTGTGGTGACACGAATCCATATGTTGGGTTTCAGCGTTATTTGGCTTGGGATGCATTTGCTGCGACTCTTGGACTTGATTTCGAAGCCCGAACAAAAATAATTCGCGAACTTGACGACGCAGTTTCGGTAGTTGCCGGCACCGGTTTTCGTACGACACCGTTTGCGCGACACGATGCACTGAGCGATGAACTGGGCTTTAGTCAACAAGGCGGTGTGTGGATAAAAGACGAGACGCACAATGTTGCCGGCTCGCAAAAAGCTCGACATCTATTCAGTGAACTGCTGCACTTGATTGCAGTCGAAAAAGTCGGACGTGCACCATGGAAGCACCCGAGCGAACGACCAGCACTGGCGATTGCATCATGCGGCAATGCGGCGATTGCGGCGAGCACTCTTGCTCGTGCAGTGAATTGGCCGATTCAAGTTTTTGTTCCACAAAGCGCTGACGAGGCGACGCTTAAAATTTTAAGTTCGTTGCATGCGAATGCTGTGCTGTGTCCGCGTATCACGACAGATCCCGCGGGGGACCCTTGCGTGTTTCGCTTTCGTGAAGCAATCGCTGCTGGTTCAATTCCGTTTGGAGTGCAAGGCCCCGAGAACGCATGGTGTCTAGATGGTGGTCGCACGATTGGTTGGGAGATGGCGGTGGTTGCCGAAAATTTGCCAGGCTCGTTGATGAGTCGAATGTTTGTGCAGGCGGGTGGTGGTGCCTTCGTCGCGTGTGCCGCCGCAGGGTTTTTTGCTGGTGCCACAAAACCAAAAGTGCATGCCGTGCAAACACAGGGCTGTGCTCCACTTGCTCGGGCTTTCAAGATTGCCCAGAGTTCGGGCGGGGCACGCAATGCCGGGGATCGTTGGACGCAATGTATGTGGCCATGGGAGAGCACACCGGTTTCACTTGCCGACGGAATTTTGGACGACGAAACTTACGACTGGATCGGTGCGTGCAACGCAATGGCCGATAGCGACGGGTATCCAGTTGTGGCGACCGAAGCGCAAGTGCACGAAAGTTATGCGCTTGCACATCGTGTGACAAATATTGACGTCAGCCCGACTGGTGCCGCAGGACTTGCGGGGCTGTTGGCAATTCGCCAAGAAATTGCCGATGATGAGCGTGTGATTGTTATTTTCAGTGGCGTCCGTCGGCAATAGTTAACAACGCACTAGCCTGCAAGGCATGTCAAATATTCTTCCAGTAGCCCTTGAAGGCGGTTTCGACTCGCGTAGCGATATTTTTGTGCGGTTGCTCAAGAGTCGTGTTGTAATGCTCGGCACCGATGTCAACGATGACATTGCAAACCAAGTTTGTGCGCAGTTGTTGTTTCTTGAAGGCGAAGATCCAAAAGCAGATATCTGGCTATATATAAATAGTCCTGGTGGTTCTGTCACCGCCGGAATGGCGATCTACGACACGATGCAATTTGTGTCTTGCGATGTTGCAACTGTCTGTTTGGGTTTGGCCGCTTCAATGGGCCAGTTTTTGTTGACTGCTGGTGCGGCGGGCAAGCGATATTCACTGCCGAACGCACGCATCATGATGCACCAACCACTCGCAGGTTTGCGTGGTCAAGCTTCAGACATCGCGATTCAAGCAGAGCAACTTGCGTACACCAAGTTGAGCATGGCCAAACTTACGGCGCATCACTCGGGACGCAAGCTCGAAGAAATTCAAGCCGACTCTGAGCGCGATCGCTGGTTCACAGCCGAGCAAGCCCGTGATTACGGTTTGGCTGACAAAGTAATTGTCAAGCGCGGAGAAATTCGCTAAGACTTTTTCTGGCTTGCGAGCCAGAGTTGTGTTTTAATTTTTAACCGCTTGGCCCGACGTTGAGTCCGGTCGAGATATCTACACCACACGTTTCAAGAATCCACTTTGCGGCGGCATCGGCGGCTTTTTGTGTCGAATACGACATGTCGACAACGGCTTGCACGCTTTCAGAATCTGCCGCGTTCATGCGCGAAGCGAGAGTGAGAAGTTCGGTTAACGACTTCCAGTCGGCTTCAATCGCCAGAGGTGCAACTTTGCCGAGCCGTTTGTATCGATCCAGCATCGACGAAACTTCGGCCTGTGTTGCATTGGGCTGGGTGATGCCCGGGAGTTCTTTTGCCAGTTGACGACAAAAGTTTGTGGCCGTTCGCGGCGTCTCAGAGCATGAAACTGTGAAGAGTGCGAGAACGCCGACCGTCGCAGCGGTGATGAAAGTGCGTCTTGTGCGTTGAGCCAAGTTGCTGATGCGTCGTACACATTGGCCGAACCAGCTAGTCAGAGAAATTTGATCAAAAGCCATCGCGCTCAAGTATCTCAGGTTGGTTAATCAATTTGGCGTCATGTTGATTGTCGGCAAATAAAAACGTCATCTACGGACAACTACCAAAGGAAAACAAAAGTGTTTGCATCAGTTCGGTCTGCGACATTGCTGGGAGTGCGTGGTTCGCGCGTAGACGTCGAAGTTCACGCAGGCATCGGGTTGCCAGGCTTCACAGTGGTTGGTCAACCTGATGAAGTTTGTCGTGAGAGTCGCGATCGTGTGCGGGCGGCACTTTTGTCGTGCGGTCTGCCATGGCCAACGCGAAGAGTAACGGTGAATCTTGCACCAACTGGTGATCGAAAGTCTGGTGCGTGTTTAGATTTGGCGATCGCCATTGGGCTGCTCGCTGCACAAGAAGTGGTAGCCATTGATGCACTTGCAAATTTTGCGTTTGTCGCCGAGTTAGGCCTAGACGGTTCGTTGCGACCCGTCCGCGGGGCAACACCATTGGTATTGGCGCTCACTGATCGCACGACAGTCGTTGCGCCAGAAAACTTGGCTGAGGCCAGTGCTGCAACAACCGCTCAGGTTTACAGTGCAAAAAATTTGCTCGACGTAGTTGAGTGTTTATCTGGGCGCGCCGATTGGCAATGTTCGAAAAATCTTGCTTGTGATGTCGGGGTAAATGCAATTGCGCTAAACAGTCGAGACTTGGCCGATGTGCAAGGTCAACCAGTCGCGCGGCGCGCACTTGAGATTGCTGCGGCGGGTGCGCATCACTTGTTGTTGGTTGGTCCGCCTGGTGCAGGCAAAACAATGTTGGCTGAGCGACTTGTGGGTTTATTGCCGCCATTAACCGATGATGAGGCGATTTCGACAACGATGGTGCATTCGTCGGTGCAACTTGAATCACCAAACGCCGGACTGATTCGACGTGCGCCGTATCGTGCGCCACACCACTCGTCGTCGATGGTGTCGATGGTTGGCGGTGGCACGGCGTTGATGCGACCAGGTGAAATTTCTTTGGCAAGCAATGGTGTTTTGTTCTTAGATGAGTTGGGCGAGTTTGCACCGTCTGTTTTAGATGCGTTGCGTCAGCCACTCGAACAAGGCATTGTGCGCCTGGCGCGAGCCAGAACAAGTGTGGTGATGCCAGCGAAATTTTTGTTGGTGGCAGCAACTAATCCATGTCCATGTGGCGAAGGTACGCCAGGGGTTTGCACATGCGACGACGCGGCGCGTGCCAGATACTTGCGAAGGTTTTCTGGACCACTACTCGATCGGTTTGATTTGCGCGTGGCGGTGTCGCGCCCAAATACGAACGAATTGCTCAGTCCTGAACGCGGCGAGTCGACAAGCGAGGTTGCCAAGCGAGTGGCGATTGCGCGACAGATTGCATTCGCAAGATTCAAGTGCGCCAATTCGGCGTTGACCCGCGAACAACTAGATGCAGTCGCACCTTTGTCAAAAAAAGCCGAGCAACGCTTGCGTCGAGAGCTTGAGGCTGGTCACCTCACTGGTCGGGGATATCACCGCGTGCGGCGGGTGGCGCGCACGATTGCTGATTTGAACGGAGCGCCCGAAGTTGTAGATGAAGCGCACTTAAATTTGGCGCTGATGATGCGAGTTGACTTGGCGTCGGGTCTGCGCTCGCGTGAACTTGTTTTCTAGCCATGAGTTCAATTCTGAGCAATGAACAATTAGCCGCCGCATCGCTGTCGGCATTGCCAAAAATTGGACCAAAGAGGCTGACAACAATATTGAAATATCACGATCCAGAAACGGCGTGGGCAGTTATCCAAGGTCGGGCCAAGCCCCACGTTGTTGTCGCGGCCTTGATGCAAGAAAATGGGCTGGGCCAGATGTGGCGCGAGAATGCAACCCTGAGTTTGCAAGAACAGATTTTGGGGCGATGTAAAAAAGCGAGCATTCATGTGGCTCTTATCGGCGAAGAAAATTATCCGCAATGTTTGAAGAACGATATATCGCCACCTGCAGTGCTGTTTTATCAAGGAGATTTGCAGGCTCTGGCGACCAGGCGCGTGGGCATGATTGGCACCCGAAGCGCAACAGCATCGGGTCGTTACATGACTTCACACTTGGCATTTGAGTTGGCGATGAATGGTGTTTGTGTTATTTCAGGTTTAGCGCGGGGTATAGATGCTTGGGCTCATCATGGGGTGTTGCGCGCACGCGAAAAGAAATCAGCGTCAGCGATGGCGGCTGCGCCCGTAGGCGTTGTTGCGTCGGGCCTTGACTATGTTTATCCAAAAGAACACGCAGACTTGTGGCGAAACGTTGCCCAAGCTGGTGCGCTGGTCAGTGAGTCACCACCAGGTGCGCCACCCGAGGCGTTTCGATTTCCGTTGCGCAACAGAATTTTGGCAGCGCTGAGCGAAGTATTGGTTGTTGTTGAAAGCAAAGATCGAGGTGGGTCGATGATCACAGTTGACGAAGCGCAAAAGCGCGACATCACTGTGCTGGCTGTGCCCGGGTCGCCACGAAATATTGCTTCAGCGGGCACGAATATGTTGGTGCAACAAGGTTGCTTGCCAGTTGTAAACGTCGACGACATTTTGGTGGCGCTCGGTCTAGATAATCGCAGGGCTAACGACAATTCATTTGATCCGCGTCCAAGACTTGCTGAGAGTGACGCACATGTTGTGGCAATGATGGTTGGCGCGCCGTTCACGTTAGATGAATTCGTCATTCGCACTGGGGTGCCGTTGTTAGAGGCTGCTATTTGTCTTGGTCGGCTAGAGGCACTTGGTTGGGTGATCAATAACTCTGGCTGGTGGGAAGTGATTGAATTCGGGCAGCGATACAGCTAAAGAGATACCGTTATGACTGCTATGGCGGCGGGGTGGAATATCGACGACTTCATTGGGTCGATGACGGCTGCCTCACCGCACACGACGAGTGCATATGCAAGCGATGTAAAGCAGTTTGCAGACTGGGTGGCGCGCCAAAAAATTAACTCGCCAAAAAATGTGACTCGCGAGATGGTGCGACAGTATCTGAGCTTCTTGACGACTAACCGCCAAGCAAAGCGAAGCGTGACACGAAAATTGGCCGCGATACGAAGGTACTTTGCGTGGCTCGTGCGCAATAAAACCATTAAGGCTGATCCGACAACTGGTGTGCGCACGCCGTCTGGCACAGGTCGATTGCCAAAAGTTTTAACCAAAGAGCAGTTGAATGCGTTGTTGACATGTAACGACCCCGAGGTGCCAGAGTGGAAGTCGACACGCGACACGGCAGTAATTGAACTGCTTTATGGCAGTGGGCTTCGTGTCAGCGAACTGTGTTCGCTAGATATCGACAGCATCGACGCGCGAAACAACACGGTCATTGTTATGGGTAAGGGCTCTAAAGAGCGACGAATACCTGTAAGTGAGCCAAGTATTGGTGCAGTCAAGATTTGGTTGAAGTGTCGCAGTGAAGTGACTGAAAAAAAGAGTGAAGCAGTGGCGTTGTTCTTGAACGCACGAGGCGGTCGTCTTGCTCCACGCGATGTGCGAAGAATCATTGATGAGCGTGCGCTGACGCCGACTCATCCGCATGCTCTGCGCCATACTTTTGCCACACATTTGTTGGATAACGGCGCCGACTTGCGGGCAGTACAAGAGTTGCTCGGCCATTCGGACGTCGCAACAACTCAGCGATACACCCAAGTCAGCAAAGAGCGTCTCAAATCTGCGTATGGCGCATCGCACCCACGAGCATGAACGCACTTCCTGTTCGTCTGACGATTGATCAAGCGTGGGAGAAGTGGCACGGCAACAAAGACCCTCTCGCTCGCGAGTGGCTGGTCGTTCACTACGCATCGCTTGTCAAGTTTGTTGCCGGTCGACTCGCAGCTGGTTTGCCCAAGCGTGTTGAAATTGGTGACTTGGTTAGTTCGGGAGTATTCGGTTTGATGAATGCCATCGATCGATTTGATCCGGCATTGGGTTTCAAGTTTGAAACTTATGCGATACCGAGAATCAGGGGCGCAATTTTGGATAGTTTGCGATCGCTCGATTGGGTTCCGCGCAGTGTTCGATCTAAGGCTCGAACAGTTGAAAACGCAATTTCAGATCTCGAGCACGAATTAAAACGCGCACCAACCGATGAAGAATTAGCAGCAAAATTAAAAATCAATAGCGGCGACCTTGAAAAGTGGTTGACCGAGATCGCCTCAAGTGCGGTTGGTCCGTTAGATCATGTGGTTGCCGACAACACGCCTGCGTCTACACATGGCGGTGCTTCATATGTGCCGAGTCCTGACGCAGTTGTTGAAGCGACCGAACTACGCAAGATCATGCGCAGTGAAATAAAGCGACTTCCAGAACGTGAAAGAACGGTGTTGGTTTTGTACTACGAAGAAAATTTGACACTCGGCGAAATCGGTGAAGTGCTTGGCGTCACTGAAAGTCGTGTATCGCAGATTCACACCAAAGCGGTGTTGCAACTTCGCTCACGACTCGCTGCCGCTGACGTCGCCTAATTCGCCGTGCTTGCCGGGCTAGTTGCAACTATTTTTTTGGCTGCGCCAAGTTTTTCGTCGTGCCGATTGCAAAACCCTGTTCAAGACATGAGCAGTGTTGTCGTTATCGATCAATTTCGCGCACCAAAGTGTGAGCAGTGTGCAGGTAATCGGGGCCTTGAGTTGAAATTAGAGAGCGCTCAACCAATTTTGGCGGCGAGCGACGGTGTGATCAGTTACTCGGGCGAGGTTGGTCGAATCAAGTATTTAGTTTTATTGACACGTGATATGAAGAAAATTACCTATGGCAGAATCGCCGAAACTAAATTGCGGGCTGGCTATGTGGTCTATGCGGGTCAGCAGATCGCGATGTCTGGGCTGAGGCTTTATTTTGGTGTGCGCGAATCAGGTAATGGCGCCACACGTGGAGGCGCACAATACGTTGATCCGCTGCCGTATTTGGCAGGGTTCACGAAGGCTGGAAGCCTCGCCGTTTTGGTGAGTGGGTCGGCCGTGGAT
>OFRI01000211.1_pt1 | contig 15812 bp, 14 predicted proteins | sample 1543031 | NCBI WGS metagenome assembly OFRI01 (sample SAMN07774226, study PRJEB24372) | wastewater metagenome
TTAGAGAAGCCAGCGAAATTAGAGAAGAGTGAGATTTCACGTTTAGAGGAGGAGGGCGACCTCGCCGCAGATTACCTAGAGGTTTTGCTTGATATCGCTGATTTGCCTGGGGATATTGATATTGATGTTGAAAACGGCCGGGCGGCGCTGGCAATTGAAGGTGGCGAGCTAACCCACCTGATTGGGGAAGAGGGAGAGGTTCTTGAAGCACTTCAAGAGTTGACCCGAATGGCAGTTCAGCAAAATACCGGTGACCGTTCCCGATTAATGCTAGATATTGAAGGGTTCCGCGATAAGAAAAAGAGTGCGTTACGCACCCTTGCCCAAGAGCGTGCCGAAGAGGTTAAAAGCACTGGGGAGTCGATTACCTTGGCTCCGATGAATGCTTTTGAGCGCAAAGTCATCCATGACACCATCCAAAAGATCGGCTTAAGTAGTGAATCTGAGGGCGAAGACCCAGATCGTTGCGTTGTGGTGATGCCCGCCTGATTGATTCACGTGAAACTAGGGCTAAACGCTATTTTCCAGATAGGTCCAAAGAAGCTCTAGCTTTCGAACAGCTCCTAGCAACCACCGCTATTGAGCGAGGCCTAATCGGCCCAGCTGAAGGGGAGCGGATCTGGCAACGTCATATTGAAAACTGCCTTCCAGTTGTAACCCTGCTTCCAACGAGCGGGGCAAAGGTGGCAGATATTGGTTCTGGAGCTGGCCTACCTGGAATCGTTGTTGCTCTAGCTCGCCCAGAGCTCAAAGTCAGCCTAATTGAGCCCCTTCAAAGACGAGTTGAATTTCTATATGAAGTAATTGAGGCTTTAAAGCTCGACAATGTTGAGGTCATTAGAGCTAAGGCCGAATCGGTAAAAGGTAGCTATAACTACGTTCTTGCAAGAGCAGTTGCCCCACTTCCTCGTTTAATTGAGAGCACCTGGCACCTAATTGCCCCGGCAGGATCCCTTCTTGCCATAAAAGGCGAATCTGCAGCCCAAGAGATGGCCACAACTAACCTCAAAAAGTTCAAATCCCATCAACTTCATGAGATAAATCTCGATGACTTGCCGACTGGACGCATCATTGAGGCGGTTAAGGCTGGTTAACTAGGTGGCGTGAGTGATTCACGTGAAACATCGGCCCCTAGGCAGGTCATTGGAACCAAGCGCTTCCGAGAGCCTATGGCTAAACCGATAACTACTCGGATCTTTACCGTTGCCAACCAGAAGGGCGGGGTCGGCAAAACCACCTCCGCCGTCAATGTGGCGGCAGCCCTAGCTATGGGGGGCTTAAAAACCCTAATAATCGACCTAGATCCGCAAGGAAATGCCAGCACCGCTTTTGGGATTTCAAGGGATGAAGTTAGTGGAATGTATGAAGTAATTATTAAAGATCTACCAATGCAATCTGCAGCGCTAAAGATTCCAGGCTATCCAAACCTTGAAGTTATTCCTGCAACACAATCTCTTGCAAATGCCGAAGTGGAATTGGTTCCAATGGTTGCAAGAGAGATGAGATTAAAAAAATCTTTAAATAATTATTTACTTGATGCAGCAAATAAAGGCGAGCGATTTGATTATGTAATTATTGATTGTCCACCAAGTTTAGGGTTATTAACAATTAATGCTCTAGTTGCTGCGCAAGAACTATTAATTCCAATTCAATGTGAGTATTACTCATTAGAGGGCTTAACGCTACTTCTTCATACAGTTTCATTAATTCAAGAACACTTGAATCCAAATATAAAACTAACAACTATTTTACTTACCATGTTTGATGGCCGAACAAGGCTAGCTAATGATGTTGCAGCAGAGGTGAGAAAACATTACAGCGCTGAGCTAATTGATATTCCAATTCCAAGAGCAGTTCGCATCTCAGAGGCTCCCTCATATGGTCAAACAGTTATGACTTATGACCCAGCATCAAATGGCGCAGAAGCTTATGGTCTTGTTGCAAGAGAGATTGCAAGACGCGGCGCCCTTTCATCTAATTCAAATAGCGAGAAAGGCGTTGGTTAATGAGCAGTAAAAGAGGTGGCCTAGGAAGAAATCTTGATTCACTTATACCAACTCCAATTAATCGCATTGGAAGTAATGAGACAGTTGGTGAGCGAAGCGAGATCCCATTAACTTGGATCAAACCTAATCCAAGACAACCAAGAACCGTCTTTGATAACGCAGCACTTGAAGAACTCGCTGCATCAATTAAAGAGATAGGAATCCTGCAGCCGCCAGTTGTGCGAAAGATTGGTAATAATCAATATGAGTTAATTATGGGAGAGCGTCGCTATCGGGCGGCCAAACTTGCAGGTTTAGTAAATATCCCAGTGATTGTTCGTCAGACTAGCGATAATGAATTACTTCGCGAAGCTTTAGTTGAAAATATTCATCGCAGTAATTTAAACTCACTAGAAGAAGCTGCGGCATATAACCAGATGCTTAGTGACTTTGGTTTTACTCATGATGAGCTAGCAGAGCGACTTGGAAAATCTCGTCCGGTAATTACTAACACCTTAAGGTTATTAAACCTGCCGCCATCAGTTCAGAAACGATTGGCAGCCGGAACTATCAGCGCAGGCCATGCCAGAGCGCTTCTCGGTCTTAACTCAGCAGATGAGATGGAGCGACTTGCAAATAAAATCGTCAGTGAGGGCCTGAGTGTTAGAGCTATCGAAGAGTTAATTGCCCTTAGCAACACCGATCAGAAGAAATCAAAAAGAGTAAAACAAAAACAAGTGATGGAAAGTATGCCGAGCTTGTTGAGCGCTTAGAGGGGGCGCTAGATACCAGGGTCACAATTGCTGGAGGTAATACTGGTGGAAAGATTGTTATTGAATATGCAGATGGTCAAGACTTACAGAGGATTGTGGGAGTTATTAGTTAGTAATTCCTCGGCTTAACATCTCTTGCTCTACAACTTTACTTAAAGCCATAACTCCTTGAGTAATTCTTTCAGGAGTTGGATAGCAGTAAGAAAGACGTAGTGACCATGATCCAAATCCATCAGCATAAAAAGCTGTTCCTGGAACATAGGCAACCTTTGCCGCAATTGCTTTTGGAACCATAGCTTTTGTATCTATCTCAGGTGGCAAGGTAACCCAGACATAAAAACCACCAGCAGGCTTTGTCCATGTTGCAGCCTTTGGAAAATAAGCATCGAGGGCAGAGAGCATGGCATCTCGCCTAACTTTATAAAGCGCGCAGAAAGAGGCAATTTGTTCGCGCCAAGGCTGATTAGCTAAATAGCTAGCGATAGCCATTTGAGAGAAGTTTGATGGGCAGAGAATCGATGATTCTGATGCGATAACTAGCTTTTCCTTCAAAGATTGCGGAACTAAAGCCCAGCCGATTCGAAAACCAGGAACTATCGTTTTAGAGAAAGAACCGAGATAGATGACATTTTCTGAATCTTCAGATCGCATTGCATTTGGAGATGGGCGATCAAAGCCAAGCAGGCCATAAGGATTGTCTTCAACGATAAAGATCTTTTCAGAGCGACAAATATCAAGGATTTCAGTTCTTCGATCTGCAGGCAGTAATACCCCAGCCGGATTTTGATAATTAGGGATTAGATATAAGAACTTAATTCTCCGCCCTTGATATCTCAAGGTCTTAATTGCTTGGCGAAGCGCTTCAGGGATAAGGCCGTTTTGATCCATCTCAACATGAACCACGCTTGCCTCATACTGAGCAAAAGTTCCAAGCGCTCCAACATATGAAGGCGCTTCAACTAAAACCACATCACCTGGATCAATAAAGATCCTTGAAATTAAATCCAGGGCTTGCTGAGAGCCGGTAGTAACCAAGACATCATTGGGGTTAGCTTTAATTCCTTCAAGCGCCATAACATCACAGATCTGTTCGCGAAGCTGCGGGTGTCCTTGCCCACTTCCATATTGGAGCGCCTCTTGGCCATGATCTTTAATTAACGTTTCAACAATTCCAGCCATCATATCCATTGGTATTGCACTTAAATTCGGCATTCCTCCAGCGAGTGAAACAATTTCAGGCCTGGATGCCACTGCAAATAAAGATCTGATTTCACTTGGCTTCATATGAGCGGCCCGATGGGCATAACGCTCTTGCAAGTTCTCTGGTTCGTGCGTTTGGAAGCGCTCTAGACCATCAGATGACGAGGAATTCATTAGCGAAGTCTGCCACAACAATTAGCTTGCTTGGCGCAGATCTACTTTCTTATTCCAGCTTTGCGCAGATCCTCTAGGCGCAAGGTTCCGGTCTTTGCATCTTGCTCTGCAGATAAATACATTCTTTGAATGGCGACCACTAAAGCCTCAGCTATTACATCGCGAAAACTTGGGTCTGCCAACCGTGCGGAATCTTTTGGATTTGAGATATAACCAATTTCTAACAAAACTGCAGGAGCCTTTGTTAATCGAAGCAGTGGCCAAGTTTTAGCGTGCGTTCTATTATTTAATAGATCGGTTCTTGCAATTAATTCTCGCTGCACAATAGTTGCAAATTTCTCACCTACAATTGAATGAATTCCATGAGTCTCACTGCCATAGAAGTAGGTGGCAAGCCCACTTGCTTTCTCATTTAGATATCGATCAAAACTTATCGATATTAAAAGATCAGCCGATGTGTTATTGGTAAAAGCTATTCGCTCTTCTTCACTTGGTGAGGTATTTAAACCTCTAGTTAGAAATACTGAGACACCTAGCGCAATAAGCCTTCCTTCAATTTTTTGAGCAAGATCAAAACTCAGGTTGGCAATATCTGATCTAGAGCTTGGATCTAGAACAATTACTTTATCTGCAAGGGCAGGGCCACGTTTTTCTCTACTTGCTTGATCTCGCAATAGCGCTGGAGCTCCTCCAGTTACTGTGCGCAGCAAGCGCATAAGCGCAATTACTGTTGCAGGCCCGCAAATTCCATCAATTTTTGCACCCACTGATTTTTGGAAATCTTTTACTGCGCCCTCACACTGACTTCCATAAACTCCATCGACTCTACCTGGGTTAAATCCCATTTCAATCAGTCGGCTCTGCAGTGATGCCACATCATCCCCACGCATAGCAGGTTCAGTTAACTTAAGAGAGCGATCACCAAGTTTCCAGCGCGCTTCATTAATTGCAAGCTGAGTTGTTTCATCAATTAGTCCAGTCACTGTCAGACCACGCTCTTGTTGAAAAGCGCGAACCGCTTGGCCTACCTCATCTGAGAATGTGTCGCTTACTCTTGCTATGAAGCCAAGGCGATGCAGGGTGTTTGTAACATCAGTTACAACATCCCCGTGATCGCCGGGCTTAATCATCGCTTTTTAGTTGATGTACTCAGAGAGCTCTTTGAGAATCATTGGCTTAGGGCGAGCGCCAACGATGCTCTTAACAACCTGCCCACCAACAAAAACGTTCATTGTTGGGATTGAGTTGATGCCATATTTCATAGCAATTGAGCCTTCTTCATCTGTATTGAGCTTAACAATCTTAATTTTGGTGCCGTATTCATTGGAGATCTCCTCCAAAATCGGGCCTACTGCTCGGCATGGACCACACCACTCCGCCCAAAAATCAACTAAAACCGGAGTTGTGCTCTTCAAGACCATTGCATCAAAGTTTGCTGCAGTTACTTTCTCGGTTGCCATCTTCTTATTGCCTCTCTCTATTTGATATTAATTTACGAACTTTAGCGCCTTCTTAAGAGTATTTCGTTTTCTTTAGTGCCCAGCCAAGAATCGCTCCGCATCTAAAGCGGCCTGACAGCCGGAGCCAGCCGCAGTAATTGCTTGGCGATAAGTAAAGTCGACTAGATCTCCTGAGGCAAAGACCCCAGGCAAGTTGGTTCTAGTAGATCCTGAATCAACCAATACATAACCTTCAGAATTTGTCTTTACTTGACCAACAACTAATTCACTTCTTGGAAGATGCCCGATAGCAACAAATAGACCGGTGAAGTCAGAGCTGCTTTCCTCGCCAGTTAATACATTTCTAAGTTTAAGGCCAGTAACTTTATCTTCACCTAATACATCTATTACTTCAGTATTAAATAAAAATTCAATCTTTGGATTTGCTTTAGCGCGTTCTGCCATAATCTTCGATGCTCGAAGCTGATCCCTGCGATGAATTAAAACCACTTTTTTAGCAAATTTAGTTAAGAAATTTGCTTCCTCCATCGCTGAATCTCCGCCTCCAACAACAGCAATTACCTGTTCCTTAAAAAAGAATCCATCGCAAGTGGCGCACCAAGAGACGCCTCGTCCTGATAGGCGCTTCTCATTTTTTAAACCAATTTCTTTATATGCAGAACCCATAGCAAGAATTACAGCGCGAGACTTAATCGTGTTTCCAGAACCATCTGTTAATACTTTTACATCTGAATCTAATTTCATTTCAGTGATGTCATCAGTTACTAATTGAGCTCCAAAGCGAGAGGATTGTTTTCTCATCTGATCCATAAGATCAGGTCCCATAATTCCATCTTTAAATCCTGGGAAGTTTTCTACCTCAGTGGTGTTCATTAAAGCGCCACCAGCAGTAACTGAACCTTCATACAGAACTGGGTCTAATTGAGCTCGAGCGGCATAAACCCCTGCGGTATATCCAGCAGGACCTGAGCCAACAATTACCAACTCATGTACTTTCTCGTAATCAACGCTCACTAGAGCACCCTACCTTCGTAATAGAACTTTTAATACTTGGCTAATCTCTGAAACCTTAAACACTCGCCCTATCGCAAGATAGAGGAGAAATGTGCTTAAGAGAACAAAAAGTAATGAGAAAAGATTCCCCTCCAAATCAAGCCTTGATTGCAAGCTAGAAATAGCCAGGCAAGACAGGAGCGCGATGAAGGCAATTTTGCTGTGAAAGAGCAGTAAAGAGACGATATTTAGTGGCCCTGAATATTTTCGTAGTAAGAAATAGGTGCAAACGATTCCTACCCAATAGCTGATTGCAAGAGCGGCTCCAAGTCCTACCGTTATATCTACAACATCTAGATTTAAGAAAGCCCAAAGGCTAATTGTTAAAGCAACTAAGTTAATAACTAAATTTGAGATCACCTGATATTTAGTATTTTCAAAGGCATTTAACCCTCTAATTAACACCAAATTTATTGAAAGCGGTATTAAACCAAGAGCCATTGCAGCAAGAACTCGTCCAATATATTCTGCAGATTGTTCTGAAATACCAAAGAATATTGCGCTAGCAATTTCCTCTGCGAAGAAGAAAAAGAACAGAGATGCAGGAATAGTTAATATGGCAGTTAGTCGAAGCGCCTTACTTAATTGATCTCTAACTTCAGATAACTTCTTATCAAACGCTAACTTGGATAAACCAGGAAGAAGAGCTGTGACAATGGAAATAGTGACTATTGAATGCGGTAGCAACATAACCAAGTAAGCATTGGCATATGGGGTATAACCAACTCCATAATCAATACCTTGTTCTTGCGCTAAAACAGCAGCTCTAGTTGCAAGATTTACTGTTATAAGAAAACCAAGTTGTGAAATAAGAACGAATATAAAAGCCCAGCTAGCAAGTCTTAGAGCCTTATCAAGTCCTACCCCCCGCCAATCCCTACGGAAAGAGAGCTTTAGACCTGATTTTTTCAAGGTTGGAATAAGAATTAGCGCTTGCAGCGCAATACCGATCGTGCTTCCCAGGCCAAGTAGAGCAATCTGTGAATCACTTATTGTTTCAAGTGAGATCTCATCTGTTACTGAGATGAAGTAGGAGAAAAGAACAATAACTAGAAGATTATTAGCAATAGGCGCCCACATCATTGGCCCGAATTTTTCTTTGGCATTGGCAACTTGACCCAGAATTCCATATAAGCCGTAGAAGAGAATCTGCGGCAGACAATAGAGAGCAAAAGCAAGAGTTACTTCTCTAGAGCGGCCGGAAAAAGTCGGGGCATAGAGTGAAACCAATAGAGGAGCTAGCAACATCGCTGCAATTGTTATAAAGAGTAGCGCGGATGCAATTAATGAAAGCAGGCGGCTGATATATGCGCTGCCGCCATCTTCTTGCCTAAAAGATTGCACAATTAAAGGAACAAATACTGCTGATAACGCTCCACCTATTAGTAGGTTATAAATAATATTAGGAGTGGTATTTGCAACATTAAAAGCATCACCTAATAATCCAGTTCCAAGAGCTGCAACAAGTAGAAGATTTCTAATTAAGCCAGTAGCCCTTGAAATTATGGTTCCAAGGCCCATAACAGAGGAAGATCTAATTAGATTTGCATCTTCACTCATTTGCCTCTCCTGCTCTTAACTCGTCTCACACTCTGCACAATTGCGGCTAGTAAAAGAATTATCGCCATCCCAGTGGTCAACCAGGTGGTAACTGGAGAAATGACCGCGAGTCGAAGCGGAATTCTCTGTTCTAGCCCAATGATCTCGCCTTTAGGTGTGTAGAGCTGAAGGCGAAGTGAGGTATCACCAGATGCAATGACTTCAATTGGAACCTCAATCTGAATTTGAGACTGCCCATCAATAGTAATCCTTGGAACATCATCAACTAATACTCGAGAATTAGTAGTAGTAATAATTAAGTCAAGACTTACAGGCTCTGTGAAATCGTTGATAACAGTAACTGGAAGATCATAATTCTTAGTAGTTATCGTGTAGTTACCAGGTGAGATGCGAAGTTTGTTATTAACTTCCTTTATAGCCGCGCTATAGCTTTTAGAAATCAATAGCGCATTATCTTTAGATAGCGCTGGGTTTAAAGTTTTTGCAAGACCAAGGCGTAGGTCTTCCACATCTTTACTTGTAATTACTGAGTTAGTAATTTTGATTGATTTTCGCAAGGCTGTATAGGCGTTTTTCGCAATTAGCGCAGGCTGACCTTCAATATTTGATTCTCCAGGCGCGCTAACTTCTCTATTAAGAAGTGCTTCCAGGCGAAGCTTTGAAAGAGAGTTATAGGTAGAAAGCTCCCCTGGAGCTATTCGATCTAGAAATGCTTGAGATGGGGCTCCATAAGTGATGGCAACAACTCGGCTATTCGCACTCAGGGATCTGAGTTTTATCAGCCAAGTGTTGGCAGGATCAAAGACAGGAACTTCAACATCTTTTCCCTCTTGATCAAGATAGATATAACCATCTACCAAATCAGTAATCTCTTCAATTAAGGCTGGGTCAATCAACCAAGTTCTATTGCTAGAGGCAGTTATCTCTAACGCCTTTCTTAAAGAACCACCAGGTGAGATAGAGATTGCAAGCTCGTTATTTATAAATCGGCCATCAGCAAGTTTTTTTGTTGGCGCAGTTAGCGTTACCAGAGTTGAGCTTTGAGCAGGAGATATTGGAAGCAAGATAAGTAAGAAAGCTAGGAGAATTCGCTTCAAGAGAGTAAATCCTTAGAGCGAGAGATCAACTTCTTCTCATCAGGATAGGCCAACTTCGTAACAATCTCATCTAGGGGAAACCAGCGAACATCATCTACTTCGCTAACCTGAGGAGCTATTTTCCCTCCCACTTCTTTAAATAAGAAGTGATGAACCGTTTTATGAATTCTCTTTCCCCCAGCCATAAACCAGAAGTCAATAACGCCTAGTGATTTATCAATCTCACTTTCAATTCCAGTTTCTTCCTTAACCTCACGAAGGGCTGCAGCCTCAGCGCTCTCTCCCTCTTCAATATGGCCTTTAGGCAGAGACCAAAGCAGACGTTCTCGATTTGGATCTTTTGCATCTAAGCGACCAATTAATAGACCTTGAGTTCTAGATTTATTGATTACCAGCCCACCAGCGCTGACTTCATCAACGCGTTTTGCATAAGGGGTGCGTTTATGGCGCTTATTCAAACCCTGATTAGGGCTTTTATTATCAGAGCTATTTGAGTGTGAGCGTTTTGAAGATTTAGAGCGAGAGCGCTTGCGCTTTCGTTTTTTCTTAATTTCTTCGCCGCCCGCACTAGGTGCCGGGGTCATGGCCCAAGACTACTCGTCATGGCCGAGAACGGAAGGTAAGCCTGCATCGGTAACCTTAGACATAATGGAAACTCCACTATCGGCAGCGAGCCAGATCGCAATCGCAACGCTTAAAGAGCGCGCCCCAGAAGCTTTTGAATTAGCTGGGTCATTTAAGGCTGCCGGTTTTCGTCTTGCTCTTGTAGGTGGAACAGTGCGAGATGCTCTTCTTAATCGCCTTGGAAATGATTTAGATTTCACAACTGATGCAAAACCAGAAGAGAGTAAGAAAATATTAAAAAAGTTTGCTGAAGATATTTGGGATGTTGGAATTAAGTTTGGAACTATTGGCGCAAAGCGCAGCGAAACTACCTTCGAAGTAACGACTTATAGGGCTGATAGTTATGAAGTAGATACCAGAAAACCAGAAGTCCAATTTGGCGAGACCATTGAAGATGATCTGCGCCGACGCGATTTTACTGTCAATGCCATGGCCATTGAGCTCACAACAGATAATCCTGAATTTATTGATCCTTATAACGGAGTAACTGATTTACTTAAGAAAATCCTGCGCACCCCAGCAACTCCTGAGATGTCATTTTCCGATGATCCACTAAGAATGCTAAGAGCTGCCCGTTTTGCTTCGCAATTAGGGTTTGCCATTGACCAAGACGCGCTAAGGGCAATGGGCGAGATGAAAGATCGCCTAGAGATAGTTTCTGCAGAGCGGATAAGAGATGAGTTTATAAAGATTATGCTCTCTGATAATCCTCGCCTAGGAATTAATATTCTGGTTGAGAGCGGTCTTTGCGATAAGTTTCTTCCAGAAATTTCAAAACTAAGGCTAGAAGTTGATGAACATCACCACCATAAAGATGTTTATGAGCATACGCTGACCGTTCTTGAGCAAGCTATCGCCCTAGAGCATCGTTTAGGTGGCGCAAATCTTGTGGTCAGACTAGCTGCTCTCTTTCACGACATCGGAAAACCTAAAACCAAAGCCCTAGTTGATGGCGGCGGAGTGACATTTCATCACCATGAAGTAGTGGGCGCAAGAATGGCCAAAGAGCGCTTAAAAAAGCTTCGTTTTGATCATGAAGTAGTTGATGCGGTTAGCGAATTAACCTTTCTGCATCTACGTTTTCACGGCTATGGCGATGGGGCTTGGAGTGATTCTGCGGTGCGAAGATATGTTAGAGATGCAGGCGATCTTCTAACCCACCTTCATGTTCTTACTAGAGCTGACTGCACAACTAGAAATAAAAAGAAAGCAGAGACTTTAGCGCGCCATTATGATCATCTAGAAGAGCGCATTGCTGTCTTGATGGAGCAGGAAGAGCTATTAAAAATTAGACCTGACCTTGATGGCAACGAAATTATGAAACTTCTTAACATTGCTGCAGGCCCTATTGTTGGAAAAGCATATGAACATCTCTTGGAGTTAAGACTTGAGCATGGCCCGCTTGGAAAAGATAGAGCAGAGCAAGAGTTAATGAATTGGTGGAGTGCTAGAAGTCAGAATTAAAGCGCGACTTTCTAAGAAGTAATATTGCAAAGACAAAGTATGTAAGCGCAATTACTAAAGGCAATACTGCAGATTCTCCAGACGGTGGCAAGAGCAGCGCGGCAATTATCGCGCCAGAGACAATTCCACCATTTACTATTACGTCATAAACGGCAAATACTCGGCCACGATAATTATCATCAATCTTTGATTGCACTAGCGCATCATTTGTCACCTTAACGCCTTGCCCCGCCATGCCAGCAAAGAAACCAGTGGCAACTAAAAAGAATTCACTTTGATTAAGTGCCAGAGCGATTGGAAGTATTCCGCTCGCAAGTAGTGAGTATCTAATCCAGGCATGTCTTCCGTATTTCTTTACTCCAAATGGGGCAATGATTGCACCGAGTGTTATACCAAGGCCTGCCACTGTAATTGCAAAAGCAAAGCCAGCAAGGCCGGCATCAGGATCTGCTGGGTCATTAAAAGTATTTCTATTTAATAAAAGCGCCATTAAAGTTAGAGCTGTTAATCCGCCGCGTTGAACAGCGGTTGCTGCAATTCCAGAGAAACAATCCCGGACTTTGCGAAGAAACCTATAGCCCTCAGCCATCTCTTTATATGCTGCAGCAATACTCTGCTTTCTAATCTCATTAGCCATAGGGCCTAATTGCTCTCTCTTTAAACGAAGCGATAGAAGCGCTGCGATGAGAAAACAGATTGAGGCAAAAATTATTAAGCTGGCATCTGCTTGATTAGCGCTGACTTCCCCTTCTAGGAGAGTGCGAATCCCAATTCCTACTCCTCCGCCGATTACAACAAAGACTGTTCCGCCAGTAACGGCAGCAGCATTAACTGAAACTAGAGTATTTCTCCCCTCAACTCCATCAAGATTTATTAGCAAAGGAAGACCTGCAGAGAGTCCAGCAAGGATTAAGCGATTAACACCAAAGGCAAGAAGTACAAAAATAGTTAATTCAATTCCTGTTGCGCCATTTCTTATTAGCCCCGCAATAAAGATTAAAGTGAGAGCTCTAAATAAATTGGCAAATAAAATAACTCTCTGTCTGGAAACTCGATCAAGAATAGTTCCAACAAATGGCCCAATTAAAGAGTAAGGAAGTAAGACAACCGCAAAGGCTGCGGCAGCAGATTTTGCATCTGGTTGCCGCTCTGGTGAGAATAAAACAAAGGAGGCAAGAGCTGATTGAAATACGCCATCTGTGAATTGCCCCATCCAACGAAGGGCAAGCAGTCTTCCCACAGCCGTTTTTCGTATGACTTTCCAGAAATTCACATCTCAAGCGTAGTTAAGTTTTTGGCTTTATCCTTCTCCGATGTGGTCTAAGCGAGCCTATGTTGATTTCACCTTGCGCAAGCGGGCAACTATTGCCGCTATCTATCGCGGGTTAAACACCACCTCTGATGCTTGTGATGCCCACCCATACTTAAGAATGGCCGCTAAACATCATGGACTTTTAACGCAGCGAGATTGTCCAATGTGTCGCAGAGATAAAGTCCATGAGTTGCAGTACACCTTCGGTGATCAACTTGGTCAATACTCAGGGCGTATTAAGAATGATTCAGAATTAGATGAGATGCAGAGTGAATTTGGAGAGTTTCGTGTCTATGTTGTTGAAGTCTGCTTAGGCTGTGGATGGAATCACTTAACTGCCTCTTTCCTTTTAGGAGATGGGCAAGAACGCAAGCCACCACGAAAGGCAAAGACTCTCTAGTAGCTTTCACTTGGTTAGGCTAAGCACATGGATTGGCTGAAAAAACCTTGGGTAAAGCTGGGAATTCGAATCTCTGGCTTTTTATTTCTCATTGGAGCCACCGCATTTACTATCGCTTACTTCACAACAGATATTCCAGATCCAAATGAGTATGTAAATTCTCAATCCACAATAATCCAATTCTCTGATGGCGATGAAGTGGGAAGAATTGGCGCACAAAATCGCACCATCGTTCCACTAGCTGGCGTGCCTCAAGATCTAAGACGAGCAGTTCTTGCTGCCGAAGATAAAGGTTTTTATTCGCAAGGCGCTTTTAATCCACTAGCAATATTAAGAGGGGCGATAAATACCGCACTTGGCAGAGGTTTGCAAGGTGGCTCAACAATTACTCAGCAATATGCAAAGACTGCCTTTCTAACACCAGATCGAACAATTCAGAGAAAAATCATTGAGCTAATTGTTGCTATAAAACTTGAGAATCAATTATCAAAGGATCAAATCTTTGAAAATTACTTAAACACCATTTATTTTGGCCGTGGAGCATATGGCGTAGAGACTGGAGCAAAGGTTTATTTCGGCAAGAGTGCAAACCAACTAACTATTCCGCAAGCTGCAGTTCTAGCAGCGATATTGCGCTCTCCCGGCTACTACGACCCGGAATATCGAGAGGGAAATAAGGAGCGCTTAGAGGCTCGGTATAAATATGTTCTTAACAATATGGTTGATGAAGGTTGGCTCGAGAGAGATGAAGTTGATAGATTTTTGAAGAAAGTCCCCGAGATTCGTCCTCGACTTAGCACTGGACAACTAGCAGGAAATAAAGGTCATTTAATTGAGGCAGTAAAGAAAGAGTTAAATTCTCTAGGTTTTACTGAAGAACAGTTAATGATTGGCGGGCTTATTGTTCGAACCACTCTAGAGAAAGGCCCACAGACTGCGGCAGAGACAGCAGTCTTTAAACAATCTCCAGAAAATGCCCCAGATGATCTTCGTATAGGTCTAGTTTCAATCAGGCCTGGAACTGGCGAGATTGTGGCAATGTTTGGTGGGAAAGATTATTTAGAGCGACAATTAAACGATGCTACGCAAGGAATCACCCAAGCCGGATCAACATTTAAACCATTTGCCCTCGTTGCAGCCCTTGAACAAGGGATATCTCTTGCAAGCGTTTGGAATGGAGATGGACCAAAGATATTTGATGACTTTTTAGGTCGGCCATATGAAGTTTCAAATTATGGCAATAAGTCATTTGGCGATGTCACACTGCTTAAAGCAAGCGCTGTCTCTGTGAACACCATCTATGTTCCACTAGGTATTAAAGTGGGTGTAGATAAAGTTATTGATGCTGCAAGAAGAGCTGGCATTCCAGAAAGCGTTGCTATGGTGCCATCTCCTTCTGTAGTACTTGGAGTTGCAAGCCCAAGAGTTATTGATGTTGCTAACTCATTTGCCACCTTTGCAGCAAATGGCATCAAATCAAAACCATTTCTAGTTAAAGAAGTACTAGGTCCAAATAAAGGAATTCTTTATCAAGCTCGGATTGAGACTGAACAAGTCTTCGATGAGAGCGTTATGGCAGATCTTAATTACGCACTTGGCGAGGTAGTAAGAGCTGGAACTGCATCCTCGGCTTTAAGAGGATTTGGTAGACCGGCTGCTGGAAAGACTGGAACTTCTCAATCAAATGCTTCTGCCTGGTTTACTGGATATACCCCGCAACTTGCAACATCTATTGCATTTTATAGAAATGATGCCACTGAATCACTAAATGGAATTGGCGGATTAAATTCTGTAACTGGTGGAAGTTTTCCAGCTCGAATCTGGAACGCTTATATGAAGGCAGCACTTAAAGGTCAACCAAAGTTAGATTTCGCTGCGCCCACATTTATTGGTGGAGTTGATTCATTTCCAATTCCAGACCCAGTTGCAACAATTGCGCCATCAGATGCCGCCGCCTGGTGTTCTACTGCAGATCTTGAAGGAGCTATGAAGGATCTAAAGGAGTTTTGCACAAAGGCGTTAAAGAAATATTTAATTACTACCCCTGCTCCAAAGGACAAACCATAAAGTGTTAAAGAGCAAGAGCCTGCAGATAGCTCTGCTAGTAACGCTCATTGCCACACTACTTTCCTTCGCAAAGTTCAATCACTGCCGCGGCACCAATTGGGTAAGTCCAGATGTCTATATCCATATGTGTTATTCAGATATCTCAGCTCTCTATGGAGCAAGAGAGATAAACACAGATCAATGGCCCTATGCATCAACTGATAATTCACTGGAGTATCCAGTACTAACAGGAGTAGTCACATATTTAACTGGTCTATTAATTGATGATCCAAATGGATATCGCACCTACTTTGATGTAAATGCTTTCTTGATTGTGCTCTTGTTATTTGCATCTGTATTTATTCTCTGGCGCCTTGCGCCTAAATACACCCCGCTATTTCCAATTGCGCCGGCAGTCTTTGGCTCACTATTTATTAATTGGGATATCTGGGCTGTTTTATTTGCTCTTCTTGCAATCTACTTCTTTCAAAACAGACCTAATCTCTCTGCACTCTTTCTAGGAGTTGCTATTTCAACTAAATTTTATCCAGGAATAATTCTCTTTGCGATTACCTTACTGCTTTGGAGCCAGGCAAAACGACTAGCGCTTATGAAATATTTGGCAATCACTTTAATCTCCTGGCTAGTTATCAATCTGCCGGTA
>OFRI01000212.1_pt1 | contig 15809 bp, 13 predicted proteins | sample 1543031 | NCBI WGS metagenome assembly OFRI01 (sample SAMN07774226, study PRJEB24372) | wastewater metagenome
CAACTCCTCCAGCCCGGAGTGAGCAATGTTCGAGCGATCTACCTCATTTTGGAACGCCCGCGATACCGGAACTGCGAAAACCATCGCAAATCAGGCGAATCGTGTTGCTTCCCAGAAGCAGAAGTATGGCGCTCCAAAGCTCGAAAACACCGCCCGACTGTGGACTTTGAAGGGCGAGCAATATCTCGGAAATCGCACCAGCATCGTCAAGTATGCCGGCGCGCAAGTTGAGATAGATCCGGCCATTCGTGCGGACACTCTGAAGCTTCTGGAGAAGATTGCACCCGACCTCGCAGAGGCGTTTGATCGGGTTCTGCCTCCAAAATCATTTATTATGAGACTCCCGAATTTATTTGCTGTTTTGAAGTCCGATGAGTTCTTTGGGGTGTATCATTTGTGTACTCTACTCAACTAATACCACGAAGGTAGCGCCACATGTCCCGTCTCGCGGAATTTCGTCAGCTCGAACAACAACTCGCCGCTCAGCTGGCAGAACTGGAAGCTATGAAGAATGACTCATCTCTGATAAAGGAGATCGAGTTCGAAAAGAAACTGCGCGGTCTGATGGCTGAGTACGGCGTAAATCTTGGTGGCGTAATCAATCTTCTAGCCCCTCAGGCCGGTCGTCGTACACCTGCTGCTGTTTCTGGTGGCAAGCGTAAAGAGCGGGCACTGAAGGTTTACATCAACCCGGCTAATGGTGAGCGTGTTGAGACCAAAGGCGGAAACCACAAAACCCTGAAGGCTTGGAGGCAAGAGTTCGGTGCTGATGTAGTTGAGGGTTGGCTGCAGAAGTAAGTTAGTTTGATTACAAAAATGGCCCTGCGCGGGCCTGTTGTGGTCAACAAAATCTGGACCCTGGTTTAGGTTTATCCGGCAACTGATTCGGCATCCACTGGCGTTTTGTATCCGTTGTATTCGTGTGGCCGCTGGTGGTTGTGGTCACCCGTCAGATAGCGCAGCACGTCGGCCTCAGCCTACCCTTGGCTGGTATAGCCGTGCTCCGGCATCCACTCCGTTTTCAGGCTTCTGAAAAACGCTCCATCGGTGCATTGTCTCAACACTATCCGCGCGACCTCATGAGGGACACCGTGACCAATGCGCTTCTCGCTACAGCCGAATCTGATGGTTCTGGGAAGCTTGGGCTCCTAATACAGCAGGACGGCGAGGTTCGTTTCTAGTCACACCGGGTATCCGAAAATTTGGTAATCCCCCCCTCCGGGGGAAACTTAGCCTCGGCACTGACTCTTTTGGTCGATCTCTGCCGTCTAATGGTCAAATCGTATGCAATCAGTTGTCAGCGCCTGTGTAATTGGCTGATTAGATGGGTGCAATTGCGCACTACTAGCATCAGAATTCGCGCCCTATCCGAACTCAAGCTAAAAAGCCGGCTACCGATGTCAAAACTTCTTTTTTTTCCAATGTCGATGCCTGACGAGACGTTGCAGTCTCGTATCACTCGTTATCACTTCTTATCGGGAAACAAGACCGAAGCAGAAACTTTTCGTGATCTATTTGATGCAGCTCCATTTCCACTCACTATCATACCGAAGCAGCTAGAGGCTCTAGCTGATAGGTTGCCAGGGGATAAGGAAAGTAATATTAGCGAGCTACTTGCTGTCAATACAGTGTTTCCAGCATATCGCCCGTTCCTAGGGCTCTCGAAAGTAGCTCTTGAGGGTCCTAAAAAATGCTCTGTCTTTGAGGTGGCGCGGATCCCTCGCAGGGAGGGGGCTTCCCATGCTAGGGCTAAGATATGCATTTCCTGTAATCAGCAGGATCTTATTGAGCATGGGTACGCTTATTGGCATAGGGCTCACCATCTACCAGGCGTGGCTATTTGCTGGCGCCATGGTGAACCTCTTTTACATTCCTGCCCTAGCTGTTCACATCCGTTTTACAGAAAAAATAAGTTACTTCAAAATTTGACTGAAGGATGTGTATGCGGTTGGAATTCATTGAGTGTAAATATTGCAACTCTGGTTTCGAAGGAAGAAAGGGAATATGCTGAATTTGCTAACGATATATTGCAGAGTAATTTACCTTCCGTAGATTGGGATATTCTCGCAGCTTGTTATCGCCGACAAGCTAAAAAGCGCGGATTCAATCATGGAGGGTTAATTGGCACAGCCAAACTTTTCGATAGCATCCAAGCCATGTATGGTGATGAAGTTTTATCACGTATTGATAGAGCCTATGCTGCAGGGAAACGCTTTCAATGGATAAGGCTTTCGACAACTCGTGGGCAGATCGACATGCCCTTGGCACGGCATTTGTTGATCTGCCATCATCTTTTTGATAGCGCTTGTAGTTTCGAAAAATGTCTCATGGAAGAGTCGCTGCTTGCCAGAGCGCCCAAGATTTTCCCGTCGTCTAAAGTGAAGCAGGTTCCGCCGAGTAAGAAACAACAACACCGAGATAAAATTCAGATGCTCATCGGGGCTCGTCCAGACGTAGGATTGGAATATCTTTGGAGTCATGCCTATCAAGCAACGCGATGGCTCACTGAAAATGATAAGGCGTGGCTTTTGGCGAAGCTGTTTGCAGATCAGAAGCCCGCAGATGCAAGTAAATCTGCAAGTGACCCACGGGATGAGAAGTATGCTGCACTGATCCTGGATGGTGTTGACGGGATATACCGAATCACGCAGAGGCAGAGGAGGGCAAATATTGGCAACTTGCTCGGACTACTACCAACGCGAGTTCGCATGGCGCCAGCTCAGCGCAGGGAACGATACCCCATAGTGTCGCAACAGCTTGAGCTCCATTTAGAGTCTCTTTGGCATTTCCGTTTGAGGCGCGCAATCTGGGTTGTGGCAGAAATGGCCAGGCTCAAGCAGCCCACCACAAATACAAGCGTGACCCTGCTGTCGTCCTTACCTACCAAGGCTTGGCATGCCATTGTGAATTTCTTTGAATGGGATTTGGAGAAGATGACTGCCGAGAGGGTTGACGCTGAGGCTCTGCTCAAGGCAACCGGTGTCTCACGGCAATGGGAGGGGCCGCCCGGATACAGTCTTCCTATGGGGGGGGATGCATACCTTAAAATGATCGCGCAAACACCGCGCTCCTGATGGAAGTTGGGCAAGACGTTCTCATCGTTGAGTCACACTATGTTGTCGGTTGGACGGGTGTGTTTTCGTGTGTCTGCATGGGGTGTGTCAATTTATGTTGTATTCATCAACTAGGTTGGTGTGTGTACAGCCCCCGATTTTCGGGGGGGCTTGTGTCTAACTATGTTGTCGATACCCAGCTCAGCGATCAATCTCAGAGCGGAGGCCGGCGCCTGGGGTGTCGGCCTTGCTGGTGCTAAGGCTCCACGGGTTGAATGCCCGGCATCCACCAGGTGCCGTTGAGCACCTCTGCTTTGGGCCAATAGAGGCGCCCGGTGATGCTGAAGGCGCCGCTGGCTGGAATCGGCAGCCAGTTGTCTGAGGCGCTTGCCGGGGCTTCGTTTTGCAAGAGAATGTCCAGGGAACCATCCGCATTGAAGTGCAGCGGATCACGGTCACCGATGGCATATCGGTTCAGTGGGTTGGCAATAAAAAAGCCATCCTGGTCATAGGCCGTCAAGGACCAGAAAGCCTGGACGGGAGGCAACTGCCCGGCCGCAAAATGCAGCCGGTAACGCTGCCCGCCTTGCAGAGGCTGGCCATTTTTGTCCTGGCTAGCGTTGGGGTAAACCGCGTCATCGGCCAGGTTGGCGCCCAGACCGATCATTGCCACCACCGCGCGGAAGCCATAATCCTGGGCATAGCGACCGATGTTCATCGGCGGTTGACGCCAGCCTTCGCGTAGCCCGTGCGGATCGTCCAGGGCCTGTTGCAATTTGTACTCAGCGAGCCACATGCCGAGCTCGATCATCTCTGTCCGCCAAGTGCTCCAGGCGGGCATGGGCTGGCCGGGTTGCAGGCCGAGCTGCGCCAGAGCGGCAAGAGCCTGGGTGTCGTGCGGTTGGGCTGGATTGCTTTGCAGCAACTGCTGCAGGCGAGTGAAGAACGCCGTGGCGCCCAATGCCCGCATCTGGAACAGCGGCGGCAGTGAACTCTGTGCGGGGATCTTGGCGTTGCTGGCGCGGGCTTGCTTGCCAGCCTGCCACTGGCTCAGTGGGGTCAGGTGCATCTGTTGTTGAATTAGGTGCACGTTGGCGTAGTCGGCTTCGCCATTGGTTTGCACCCGACCCAGTAGCCAGGCCATGGTTGTTGGTGCGCGCAGCAGGGTCACATCAGCCGGCGGCGTGCCCCGCCAGGTCGGGCTGGCCAGTAGAAAATGCCCGGCATGGCTGCCGCTGGTGCGGGGGCCTAGGCTGGCAAACACGTTGGTCCAGCCATCCAGCAGTTGCAACACGTAGTAGCGCTGGGTGGCGGGTACGTCGAGCACCAAGGGTTCCTCTGCCAGGTCCAGCCAGGCCAGGGTGTACAAGGTGTCGACATTGGGGCGCACAACATCGCGGAAGCTGGCGTCGGGAAAGCGCGAGATCTGCACCAGTTGATTGGCCGGTGCCATGTTGTCGATAAAGCTGGCTCTGGTGAGGTCCATCATGACCAGCGGGTAACCGAACACATAGCCCTGTGCAGCGAGGCGAATCAGCTCGCGCTGGCTGAACAGCACGGCCAGTAGCACGGCGGCCAGCAGGGCCAACGCCGCCGCAAGCTGCTTGGCGCGCCGGCCACGGGATGGGCGAACGGTCATTAATGTCCCCAGCGGCGCAGGGCATCAGGGGTGAAATCCTTGCTGCTGGCTGTCTCACCAAAGACGATGGCGCCGCGTTCACCATTGGTCATCAGGCTGCTCAGGTAGCGGCCATTCTGCAGGTCATGGATGGTTTCCATAGCGCCCCAGGGAATTTGCCGGCTGTAGAAGTTCATCGCGTAACCCAGCGAAACCCGCCACAGGTGGCCGCGATTGTCGTAGTGGTCGGCGAGGGCAATTTGCCAGCTGTCTTCGTCGATGTAGAAGGTGCGTTTGGCGTACACGTGGCGTTGGCCTGGCTTGAGCGTACCTTCCACGACCCACACCCGGTGTTTCTCGAAACGTGTCAGATCGGGGTTGAGGTGACCCCCCTTAAGAATGTTCTCGTAGGGTTGCTGGCGATCAAACAGACGGTAGCTGTTGTAGGGGATCAGCAGTTCGCGTTTACCCAGCAGTTTCCAGTCATAGCGATCCGGGGCGCCGTTGTACATGTCGAGGTTGTCGGTGGTCTTCAGGCCTTGGCTGTTACTGCCGGGGCTGTCGTAGGCGAGGGTCGGGGCGCGACGCACGCGGCGTTGGCCGGCATTGTAGATCCAGGCCCGGCGCGGTTCGCTGACTTGGTCCAGGGTCTCATGCACCAGGTTCACGGTGCCGGCGGTCAGGGCGGGGGCCAGGGTTTTAGACTTGTAAAAGAACAGCAAGTTGGCCCCCGGCTCCAGGTCGGTAATGGTCGGGCCGAAGTTCAACTGGCTTTCTGTGCGGTAGAGGCCAAAGTTGCCGTCGCGCTCCACTACAGCCTGATTACTGATGGCGCGGATGCTGCCGCCGCGGTAGCGGGTGATGTGGTTCCACACCACCTCAACACCGTTGGTTGGCAGGGGAAAGGGTACGCCCTGCTGGAAGTGCAAGACGCCGTTGCCGCCGTTGGCCAGCTCGGTTTTAACAGCATTCTCGGCCGTGGCGTTGTACACCGCCGCTGGGTAAGAGGCGCTACGACGGGTTGGGTAAACCGGCAGACGCAGGCTTTGTGGATGCTGTTTAAGCATGGCCTGCAGGCCCGGAGTGAGCAGGGCCTCGTACTGCGCCATGTTGGCAGCGGTGACGCTGAATACGGGTTGGTCTGCTGCATACGGATCTTTCAGGCTGCCGTCTGCGAGTTGGGCAGATGGGGTGGCCGGCAACCCGCCTTGCCATGCCGGGATACTGCCGTCGGCGTTAGCACCGCGCTCGGCACCGATCGGGGTGAGGTCACTGTTCAGTCGTGCAGCTTGGTCTGGGCTGACGACGGCGAAGGCCGGGGTGGCGCAGAGGGCCAGGGCGATCAGAGAATGTCTAAACATGTGCAAACTCCTCAGAAACTCATGCTGACGCTGAACGCCAGGTAGTCGCGGTCATCGACGGTGCTGTAGTCGTTACTGCCAAAAAAGCTGGTCCAGCTGGCATTGGCTTTGTAGCGATCCAGATACACCGCTTGCAGGCCGAGGGTGGTCGCCATTTGGCCTTCCTCGAAGGGACCGGCAGGTTGGTAGGAGTAGCCGTCCACGTCGTGGCGAAACGCCAGGCTCGGGCTGATAACCACTGCCGGCAACAGATTGCTGTAGTCCAGCTGACCGACCAGGCGGTAGCCCCAGGAGTCGGCAGTGACAAAGCCGTCATTAGTGCAGTATTGATTGGTCACCAACGGGCTGCTGTTGCAGGCCCCGCCTCCTACCGGAGAGCCTGGCCCCAACGCCGAGGAGCGGCCATAGCGCAGGGCGTCCAGGTTGGCGACATGCACATAGCCAAACTCACCCACCAACTTCAGTTGATCGGCGCCAAGCACCTGGCTGAAGAATCGCGTCAGGGTTACTTGGGCCTGGGTCACGGGCAGACGCGTATAGCCTTGCAGGCTTTGGTTGAAGTTGGCGCTGTTGCCTGAGCCGCCCGGCAGCAACAGCTCAGTGGCCGGGCTGCTGGCTTGTAGTAATGCGGCGGGCAAGAGGTCGTTGACGTTGATTTGTACCGGCAGATTGGGCCGGTAGCTCACCTCCCCGGACAGCGCCAGACCGTTCTCCAGGCTGGTGTTGAAGCTCACGCCATACAGGCGAATGTCTTCGGGGTAGACCGCGTTGTAGCTGGCGCCATGGATGAATACCGGCAGGCCGGCAACATAACGACCGGGGAAGAAGTTGGCCTCGGCCGTGGGTGTCCCCAGGGCCAGCCGGCTGTAGTCGGCGGAGGTACCGCTGACGTACACCAGGCGGCTGTGATAGTTCATGGCATAGAGGCCGAACTCGGTATCGTTCAACCAGTCGGCGTAATAGCGCAGGGCCAGGCCGAACTGGCCATCATCACTCGGCAGGTCATCGGCCGTGCGCTGGATGGCCATGTTTGCGCCCACCGGCACCGGGTTGCCAGTCCCATTCAGTTGTTCGTTTTCGCCAATCACGGGCGACGTCACGATGGGTCCGCAGCCAGGCTGTACGGCATCGGTAATGGAGAAAAAGGTGCCGCAGCCGTCGATCACGGTGGGACGCCAGTTGAGCTGATAGAAGCCTTCGATGCTCAGGCCCTGGCCCAGATCAAAATTGGCCTGGAGCATTTCCACCGGCAGCAGCCCTTCCTTGATTTCGACGCCAGGGCGGTTGAACGCACTCTGGTCGAGAGGGCTGATGCTGTTGATGCCGCCGAGAATAAAGGTGCTTTCGCCCCAGCTCAGGACTTGGCGTCCGAAGCGCATGTCCAGCGCATGGCCGGCCACCTCGGTACTGCCAAATACGTAGCTGTCCAGCCAGCTGAAACCTTTGAAGCGCGCCTGTTCAGGAAAGCCGCTGTCATCAAAGTCACTGAAGCGTCCGTTATGGGCTGCCAGTTGCTGGTCGTACCAGTACTTGGCCGACACACGCACGCCGACTTGGCCGTATTCCAGCTCCAGTTCACTGAGGCCTTTGTAGGGGTTGGAGATCACATCACCCTTGTCGAAGTTCAGCCGGCCATTGTCGGCGTTGGGTGAAATTCCCCGACCATTGGCCTGGCCACTGAGGAGGCCGTCGGCATGGGTATAGAGGCTGTGATCCGGAGCCTGAGTGCTGATGCTCGCGCCGGCACTGAGGGTGGTGTCCAGCTTGCCAGTCAGCTCGCCTTCGAACGCATCGAAGGTGTAGGCCTGGGTCTGTGCGCTGCTCATGGCAGCGACAACAGCAATCGTTAGCAGCGACGGAGGCATGTGCTTGCAGGTCATGATGCGTACCTTCTTGTTGTGTTCCCGCCCGCGAGGGTGCATCTGGGCGCGACTTAAGCTTCGCTATCAAGGTAATCTTATGACACAAAGAGTGCCAATACACCAATATCTACATGGGTGTTATGACACTATAAACGCCACTATGCCGACAGCCATGGGGTGAAAATGGCAAAATGCCGAGCGCATAAAATGCCTCGGTGCGAGCACGTTGTGTTCAGCATGGCAGGGCGAATCATGGCTTCCACCCCTCGAGTGAAATTAAGGATAAATAGATGAGCCCAAGCCCTAGCGCTGAAGCCCCAACCGATGGCCGTAAAGCGCGTGGTCAGGCCAGCCGGCGCAAGTTGGTGGCGGCGATGATTGCCTTGGTCAAGGAAGGCAAGGTCGCGCCGACGGCCGAGCAAGTGGCGACCCGCGCAGAGGTTGGCTTGCGCACGGTGTTTCGCCATTTTGATGATATGGAGAGTCTGTACCGCGAGATCTCCACCGAAGTCATGCAGCTGGTCACGCCGCAAATGAACAAACCCTTCAAGGCTGAGGATTGGCGCGGGCGCCTGGATGAAGTGATTGAGCGGCGCAGCAAAATGTTCGAGGCCATCCTGCCGTTTCGTATCGCCACCGAAGCCCTGCGCCACACATCGCCAACCTTGCAGCAGAACCAGGCGCTGCTGGTGCAGTTGCAAGACACTCTGCTGCGCCGGGTTTTGCCCGAGGCTTTGCAACAGGATCCGGTGTTGTTTGCTGCGCTCAACTTGGTGCTGGGTGCCGGTACCTGGCAACAGCTGCGTGTTGAGCAGAAGCTGGACAAGGCCACTGCCCGACGGACTATGACCCTGCTCGTCCATGGGCTGCTCGCCCAACAGCCTCAGTAACCTTCACTGCTACTCCACCGCGACGCGCAGGCCGCTGCGGCGCAGGCGTGGCAGGTTGAGGCTGAGCAATTCCAGGCCGCCCAGGGGTTTCAACCAGTTGCTCAGTGCTAGCTGATCAGTGGCGGACATCGCCTGATAGCTGTCCAGGGCTCGCTGTGCCATCCACAGGGTATAGGGCAGCGCCGCCCGGCGCAGGGTGCCCTGCGGTGTGTAGATATCAATGTCATCCAGGCCGCGGGGCAAGGGTTTACCCGCCGGGTAGTGTGGGAGCAGCTCACTGACCCGTTGCTGAATGCTGGCCAGCATGGGCACAAACTCGGCAAACACCACCCGCAAAATCGGTTCTAGCGTGGCTGCGATGGCGTCGTTGGCCAGCAAGGGTTGGGCCTGCACGTTTATTGGCGGATTAGCCATGCGCTCGATCCAGGCGCGCAGGTGGGGGCGCGGTGCTACCAACTCGCGGGCGGGCCAGGGGTCGCGGCCGAGGTGACCGTACATGGTCCCGACCAGGCCATAGTCAGCCAGGGTCGGGTGGCCTCCGAGCAGATAATCCTGTGCCGCGAAATGGCGCTCCAGCAAGTCGAGCATGTTCTCGGTCCAGGCATCCAGCACGGCAAATTGCTCATGCCGCACGCCGGCGCTGTGCAGTTTGCCGCGCATGGCGTTGGCGGGGTAGGCAGCGGCTAGGCGTTGGATAAACCCAGGAAAGTGCGGAAGCAGGTTGGGGCCGGCGTCGTGTTCCCACAGTGCATAGTTCTCTGCATGGCTCCAGCGCGTGTGCATGGCCACGGGGATCCACCACTCATCGCCCCAGGCCTCCAACAGGTAGGCGGTAAAACGTTGAATGGGCGTTGTTGGCACCACTGGCGAGGCGGGATAGAGCGCCTCCAGATGGTCAATGATCACGCTGGAGTCCTGCAGCCATTCGGCGTCCGGGGTGCGCAGCACCGGCATCACCACCACACCGGTGTGCCGTTTGATGGTACGCATCAGGGTGAACAGGTCGACCTGCTGATCGACATAAGGGATGCGTTTGTAATTCAGATAGCAGCGCACCTTGCCGGTGAAATAAGACAGGTGCCAGCCGTACAGGGTGAAGGCGTTAGTCATGTGCAGGCCTTTGCCAACCAGGGCAATGAGGGTGGGAAGGCGTTGGGTGCGCCGGCTTAAACCAGTTTTTTCCACAGCGCATCCGGCATGTGCCCAAACAGCGGGCGTAGCCACTTCCAGGGAAATGCGGGCACCACACCGAGGACCTTGCCTTTTTCAATCACGTCGACCATTTCCCGGGCGGCCTGCTCAGCGGTGACGGCGAACGGGTACTTGTCGATCTTTGGCATGATCTCGGTGATCACGAAGCCCGGCAGGATCTTGGTGATACCGATGTTGTGGCGCTTTAGTTCGACGCGTGCGGCATCCAGGTACATCGAGAAGCCGGCTTTGCTTGCGCAGTAGGCGGCTTGCTTGGGCATGGCCTGCAGCGCTGCCAGAGAGGAAATTCCGACAATCCGGCCAGCGCCTGCAGCGATGAAATGCTCAGCCGCGGCATTCACGGTGGCAATGGCACCCAGCAGGTTGGTCTGCAGCACTTGTTGTTCCTGCAGCAGGCTGCCTTTGCCGACGGCCGTGAAGGCGTTGACGCCGGCATTCACCACCACGGTATCAACCTGACCCAGCTCAGCGAACAGACTGTGCAAGGTTGGGCCGACGCTGGCAGTCAGATCGACGTCCAGGGCGGCAATGGCGATCTTGCGAGTGCCGTCGCCGAGCGGCTGCAGCTCTTCGCGCAGTTCTTCTAGGGCCCCCAGGCGTCGTGCGGTCAGGCCTAAGTGATAGCCGCGGCGGGCAAACTCGACAGCGAGTGCGCGGCCGATGCCGGATGAAGCGCCAGTGATGACTACGGTGCGGTTCATTGCGGTTCCTGTAGGTGGTTGCTGCTGTGGATGATCGGTGTAGCGGTTCACGCGGGTTGCCCTGGGCCGGTTGGCGCTTTGTTCGGGTGGTCGGGAGGGCGCTCAGCGCACGTAAATTCGCGCCAAACGGCCCATGGACGACCAATAAAGATCGCGGCCCCAGCCACTGCTGGGAAACACCACGCCTTGGGTCAGACCACCGCTGCGCACACGGCCACGTTCGCGGCCGTTTTCGATATCCAGCACCACCACTTCTTCCGCGTGTCGGCGGTAGTCATTGCAAACCACCTCGCCACTGTCGGGGTACAGCAGCATATGGCTGGCACAACCGAACGCCGATTTGTGCCACAGCGCGGTCAGCGTGTTGCTGGCGGAGTTGAAGCGCCACGCTTGCAGGTGACGATTGGCCGAGTCGTAGCCCAGCACGATCTGCCGCGAGGGGTCGAACAGGGGCGGGTTGGTGATGCTGCCACCGGGCAAGCCACTGATTGGCAGGCACTGCTGGTCAAGGCTGTCGCTCAGGGAGACGCGGATCAGCCGATTGGCCGTGGGGCTGACGCCCGCGCCGATCATGCGGTAGCGGTAGCGGTGCTTGCCGTTGTCCATAAACCAGGCGTTACGGCCATCGATGACCACATCCCAGCCATAGCTTTGCTGGCTGGCACCGATGTAGTCGAACTGCCAGTCGGGGTCGCGCTGCAAGCGTTGGTGCTGTTCGTCCCAGTGGTAGCGCATGATCGAGCGCACACCCACCACATACAGGGTATTGCCGCTGGCACTCAGGCGGGCAATCGACGGCTCCGGGCAGTCGATGGGTGCGCCAACCAATTGCAATGTTTGCGGATTGATTACGCAGAGGCCGGCGGGGTGGCTGTCTGACAGGTTTTTGCAGACCAACAAGCCATTGTCGAGGATGACAAAGGAGTTGTAGGGCTGATTGAGTGGTAAGCGCAGCGAGCCGAGTAACTGGCAGTGGCGGTTAAGGCGGTGCAGGTAGCGGCCATACACCACATAGAGGTCGCCGTTGCGATGAATGGCCATGCCGCCCGGCCACATCGGCCCGCCGGCCAGGCGTGGTGAGCGCTGCAGTGTTTGCAGGCTGAGCGGGTCGATCCGCTCGACGCAGGCGCTGGTGGGCAGGCCGATGTGGGCACGCAGGGCGGAGTGAGTCAGCAAGTACACCTCGCCCGGAGCCCCCAGCACGGTCATGGTCGACAGCAGGGTATTGCGCGTCACGCACTGCAGCTGCTCACCCTCGCGCAGCTGCAAGCCAGCTGTGCCATGGGGGGCTTGCAGGCGTTCTGGGCCGCCATCCTCGCCGGGCCAGGGGCTGGCAAAGTAGCCGTTGCCACTCATGACTGGCGCCGCCGCCGACGGCGATACCACACCCCGCCTGCTATCAGGGCGGCGAGTAGCAGTGCGGGTTTGAGCAGCAGGGGCAGGAAGACGTTGACCAGGGCGTTGATCTGCACTTGGCTGATCGGGTCATAGCCAGCCGGCATCGGCAGCACGCCGTTGGCATCGGCATAGGCGGCATAATCGGCCTGCATGGCGATAAAGCGTTCAGGCATCTGTTGTTGCAGGTCGTGAACTTCGCCGGGGTCCTGACGAATGTCGTACAGGTGCCAACGGTCATCCCCGACCGGCGGAATGTTCTTCACCAGTTTGTAGTCGCCCTTGAAAATGACGGCATTGCCGGAGAGTTCGTAACCGATCGGCTGCTCTGGTGGGTGTGTGCTGGGTGTCTGGCCTTGGAGCACACCCAGCAGGCTGCGGCCGATCATCGGCTCAACCTGGCGGCCCTGGTACTGGCCGGCCGGTGGTTGCAGGCCAGCCAGGGCCAGCAGGGTGGGGGCCAGGTCCGTGACATGGGCAAAGCTGTGCTGGATCTGGTTGGTCGCGGCGCCCGCCACGCCAGCGATGATCAGCGGCACTCGCAACCCGCCTTCGCCCGCATAAAACTTGTAAGTACTTAACGGCGACGCTGCCGCACTGGCCCAGCTTGGGCCAATGATTGCGTAGGCGCCCTTGCTGCCCAGTCGTTCGAGGCTGCGGTCGTATTGCCAGTCCAGCCAGAGTTGGCCGGAGCGCACGGCATAGGGGTCGGACGCCTCGGCGCCATTGTCGGAGAGGAACAAAAACACCGTATTGTCGTACTGGCCACTCTTGCGCAGATAGTCGACCAACCGGCCAACCTCATGGTCCATGGCGTCGGCCATGCCGGCATAGACCTCCATGCGTCGGGCCTCATAGGCTTGCTCGCTTTCGCTAAGGGCATCCCAATCGGTGGTGCTGGCCATTTCGACCATGGCGGCCTCTTTGCCGATCAGCCCCAGATCAATTGCACGTTGGCGGCGCTGTTGGCGCAACACATGCCAGCCGGCGTCATATTGGCCGCGGTACTTGTCGATAAAGGCGCGTGGCGCCTGCAGCGGAATGTGGTTGGCCTGGAAGGCGATATAGGAAAAAAACGGCTGTTGTGAGCCACGGTTGGATTCGATGTGCTCAATGGCCTTGTTGATGAAAAAGGTCGAGGAGTAATAGTCAGCCGGCAGCGAGGTCAGGGTCTTACCTTCCTCGTACCAGGCGACCTGGGGTTTGAGCATCAGATAGGGGCGCATTTCCCAGTTGTCCGAACCGCTGTCGGCCTGGATCAGTGAGCGTTCAAAACCACGGGCGGGCGGCAGGTTGCGCGGCTCGTGGCCCAGGTGCCATTTGCCCGAGACATAGGTGTGGTAGCCACTGTCGCGCAACAGGCTGGCGACTGTTACTACGCGGTCGTTGAGTACGCCCTCATAACCAGGTTGCCCCTCATGGGACAAGGGGATGGTTTCCGGCATGTTGCCTACGCCGTTGCGGTGATTGTCCACGCCGGTCATCAGCATCGAGCGGGTTGGCGCACATGAGGCAGCCACGTGGAAGTTTGCAAAGCGTGTGCCCTGGGCGGCGAGGGCATCCAGGTTGGGCGTAGCGATTTCACCACCGAAGGCACCCACATCGCTGAAGCCCCAGTCGTCTGCCAGCAGCAAGATAATATTGGGACGTTTCTCAGCCGCCTGGGTCAGGTTGCCCACAAGCGCCAGCGTGGCCATGGCCAGGCAGCCGAGACGCCAGCGCGCGCGGCTTTTCATGCCGGGCTCCCAGTCGTCCCCAGCGGCCGCCAGTGGAGAAAACCGAAGAGCAGCGTCAGGCCAATGCTGGCCGCCAGTGGCCCTTGGTACTGCTTGATCTTGGCAAAGGCGATGGGCACCTCAATGGCATGTATCACCAGCATGATCACGGCGATTTTTTGCAGGATCGGTCCGGCGCCAAAGGGCAGTTCCACCACCAGTGCGAGCAAGGCCAGCAGGTACAGGGCAAGGCAGTTGGCTTTGAGAAAGCGATTCATGGTGACCTCGTTCTGGGGGGGGCAAAGTGCTCGGTGGTGGATACATGGGTGGCGCGCAATGAGTATGGCCAAGGTTGCGAAGAGCGCCGGTGGGTGTAAGGACATGCTGTCATTGTGCGACGAGTTCGTCTATATAGTGGCACTTATAGTGTCACAACATTGCCGTGTATGGTGCTGTTCCGAATCGACCATGGGCCGGACACTGGGCTATAAATATAGTGGCACCTTAAATGCCAATTTGCGCTTGATTATGCCGAGGGTGAAAAATGAATCGTCGTCTGTTGTCGCTGGCGTTCGTGGTTGTCGCATTGGCGGCAGCTGGGCTCTATCACTGGCGTGCTCCGCTCAGCGTGTTGTTGGTGCCGCGTTTTGCTCAGGAGCGTTTCGCAGCGCAACCGCTGCAGGCACTGGCAGATGGTTTGCACGTGGGTTTGTGTGGTGCCGGCTCGCCATTTCCCGATCCGCAGCGCAGCGCCCCCTGCACCTTGGTGATCGCCGGCACGCGGCTGCTGGTGTTCGATGCGGGCATTACGGCGGCACCGACCATCAGTCGCATGGGCTTTGATCCTGGTCAGATCGAGGCGCTGTTTCTGACCCACTTTCATTCCGACCACATCGGCGGGCTTGGTGAGGTCATGTTGCAGCGCTGGGGGACGGGCAGTCACACCGAGCCGCTGCCGGTATACGGCCCGATTGGTGTGAAGTCGGTGGTTGATGGCTTTATGCAGGCCTATCGGCAGGATCATCTTTACCGCATCGCTCACCACGGCCCGCAGGTGATGCCGCCCAGCGGTTTCGGTGCTCAGGCTAGAACCTTTGCCGCCGTGGGCCCTGAGCGCCGGGTGGTGCTGATTGATGAGCCCGACCTGCAGGTGGTGGCGTTCAGCGTCGAACACTCACCGGTTGAGCCGGCGGCTGGCTACCGCATTCGTTACAAGGATCGCAGCCTGGTGATCAGTGGCGATACCCGCAAGTCAGCCGCCGTGCAGCGCGAAGCGGCAGGCGTGGACCTGTTGTTGCACGAGGCCTTATCCCCCGAGCTGACCGCGTTGCTTGGGCGTGCCGCGGCCGCAGCCGGGCGCAATAATCTGGTGAAAATCTTCGCCGACATTCCCGACTATCACACCACGCCTGAGCAGGCTGCCGAGATCGCTCGGGATGCGGGTGTCGGTTATCTGCTGCTCAACCACATTGCACCGCCGCTGCCGATTCCGGGTTTGCAGCAGGCGTTTCTTGGTCAGGCCGAGACGATTTATGCCGGCGGCGTGCGGGTTGGTATCGATGGTGACTTCATCAGTTTGCCGACGGCCTCCAAGGCCATTCAGCAGAGCAACCTCTTGTGACCCCGGTCGGTGTGAGTCGGCCTGACATGACTTCAAGGAGCCTATGAGATGAAGCGTTTTGCCTGGGGGTTAACCCTCGTCGTGGTGTTGCTGGGGTTGGCTTTTATGGCGGTGGGTGGGCGTATGGGCGCTCTGCTGCTATTTGCTAAATATGGGCTGCATACGGACGCCGCGCCGAACCAGGCGGTGCACTGGCCAGCAGCCAGCGCTGGCCCCGGAGCGACTGATGGGCCACGGCCGCCGAATATCGTTCTGATTGTTGCCGATGACCTTGGCTATAACGACCTCAGTATCAATGGCGGAGGGGTAGCGGGTGATGCGGTACCGACACCCAACATCAATTCCATTGCCGCCAACGGCATCAACTTCAATCGCAGTTAT
>OFRI01000213.1_pt1 | contig 15737 bp, 16 predicted proteins | sample 1543031 | NCBI WGS metagenome assembly OFRI01 (sample SAMN07774226, study PRJEB24372) | wastewater metagenome
AAGGCGGATCGGTTCGCTCATCGACTTTGCTCGCAGGTAAACAACAATGGCCCGCAGTCTAACAAAGGCGCCTGCTGCTGTTGCGATTGCACTTAAAACCGCAGACGGCGTTGAGCGACGCCCTCTGCGGCATGACCCGCGCGGTTTATTCGATGGCCATTGCGGCGCTTACTGCTCGAACAAGCCCTTGACCGGGAACAGGCCGTCGAATTGCGCCTGGGTCTTAGTCGCTTTGGCCTGGAAGGTCTTCATCATGTCGTTGGGACGGAACATCCCCGACTGCCAGGTGGCCATGTATTTCAGGCTGTCGGCAACGCTGTGGTCGCGGCTGAAGTTGAGCATTTCCTTGCAGCCGCTGACGGCCAGCGGCGAGTGCTTGGCGATCTGCGCGGCAATCGCCATAACCCCGGCCAGCAGCTCTTCGTGGCTGGCAAAGACTTGATTGACGAAGCCCAGGGCCTTGGCTTCTTCGGCGCTAAAGTTGCGCCCGGTAAACGCCAGCTCGCGCACCACGCCTTGCGGCAGCAGTTTGGGCAGGCGCTGCAGGGTGCCGACGTCGGCGGTCATGCCTAGTTCGGTTTCCTTGATGGTGAAGTAGGCGTCGGCCGAGCAGTAACGGCTGTCAGCGGCACAGACCATATCCAGGGCGCCGCCAATACAGCCGCCCTGAATCGCCACCAACACCGGCAAACGCACTTCTTCCAGGCTGCTCAGGCTGGCCTGCAGTTGCATCACGACGCGGCGCAGGTTTTCCGCCATGCGGCCCGGATCACCGCCCATAGGTACTGCTTTCGGGTTGGTGAATACACCCAGGTCCATACCGGCGGAGAAGTGCTTGCCGGTGGAGGAGATGACGATCACTCGCGCCTCGCCACTGGCTTCCAGCTCACGCATGCACAGCGGCAATTCGAGCCAGAAATCGGCGTTCATCGAGTTCATGGCGTCCGGGCGGGCCAGTTGAACGTGGGCAATATGGTCGGCAAGGGTGACGTTGAAACTCTTGTAGGTCATGACGAACGAACCTGTGCTGAGCCCGGACGGGCGGAATGAAATTATCTTGACGGCGTCAAGATAGAGGCGCGATCCTGACGCTGTCAAGTTCACTCTCCCAGCCCAAGACCCGCCGCCATGACCGTCAGCACGCCTGTTTATCACCACGGCAACCTGCGCCAGAGCCTGCTCGCCAGCAGCCTGCAATTGCTCCGCGAAGGCGGTGTCGAAGCCCTGTCCCTGCGTAAACTGGCCGAGCTAAGCGGCGTCTCTCGCGCCGCGCCCTACCATCACTTTGCCGACAAGCAGGCGCTGCTCGCGGCGGTCGCCGAACAGGGCTTTGCCGAGCTGAGCGATCTGCTGCACGGGGTCGTTGGCAATGAACAAGTGGCCCTGGACGAACGCCTGCATCAAGCCGTGTTGGGGTATCTGGATTTCGCCCTGGAGCAGCCGGCGCTGTATGAACTGATGTTCGGCCAGGCGCTATGGCAAGCCGACTCAGCCTCCAACCAAACACCCAGCACCCTGCAGTTTCAGCGCACAGCCAAAGACTGTTTTCGTCAGTACGTACACCTGTTCGAGCGTCTTCAGGGCCAAAGCGCTAGCCCGCAAAGCCCGCTGCGCTCAGCCCAGTTACTCTGGGCCACCCTGCACGGCCTGGCGCAGCTGAGTCGCAACGGTTTATTCGTCAAACGCGAAGACCTTGCCGACATCGCCGCCCACGCCCTCGCGCAGTTTCCGCGCCGCCCGGCCTGAGTCGCGCCATGCCGAGCATCCGCTACCAGCGCCTAGCCAGTGAGCTGCTGCCGCTGGCCAACAAGTTCTATAAAAACCAGCGCTCGCCGATGCGCGTTGGCCGCAGCGAGCAGGTGTGGGTGGCCCAGCAGGTAGACATCATCGCCGCGTGCTGCCTCAAGCCGGTCGCCGACGGTCACTGGCTGACCGCACTGCTGGTGGCCCGCGAGCAACGCCAACAAGGCATTGCCAGTCAGTTACTGAACGCGCTACGGGCCCACAGCCAGGGGCCGATCTGGCTGTTCTGCGCGCCCGAGCTGCTGAGCTTTTATCAGCGTTTGGGGTTTGCCCCCTGCCCTGCCTTGCCCGCCGAACTCACTGAGCGCCTGCTGCGCTACCAGCGCAAACAGCCCTTGTTGGCCTTGGCGGCACCGCCGCAGTGTGGATAATGCGCCCGCGGCGTGCCGCGCCGTGCTGGGACAGCGTCTTCACCTGCTATAACGGCGCTTAAACGCCACCCCTCTCCGATCAACAGCGCGCCTTATGCGCCGATGGAATCCAGGCCGATGACCGATCTCATGCCGCCCGCCGCTCTCGCCAGCCCCGCGCCCTTGTCGAGCCTGGCCATGCCCCTGCGCTTTCACCCGGCCCGCGAAGCACTGTTCAACGAGCTGCACACCCGGCCTTTCCCAGTACTGCAGACACCCTGCAATCTGGCCCATCTGGTGCTGCTGCGCGAAGGCGCGGCCGGTGATGCCGAACACCGCCATCTGCAGGCGCTGTGCGCGCGTTACATGGTGGTGCCGCCAACGCCTGAGTCGTCCTGCTATTACCAGGACTTCGGCGGCTTCGAGTTGCGCTGGGAGCGGCACACCGAGTTTTCCACCTACACCCTGGTGCGCAAGGGCGATGCTCGAACGCCGTTCAGCAGCAGCGTGTTGTCGCTGCTGCCAGCCAACTGGCTGAGTGAGCTACCTGGCCAACTGCTCAGTGCACTGCACGTAGAACTGGCCGATGCGCCGACCGACGAGTCCCAGCCCGAGGAGATCCGCCAACACTTCGAAGGCCATCGCCTGATCAGTTCTGAGGTCAAGGAACGCCGCGCCCGCCTGTGGAGCGCCTACCGTATTCACAGCGATGGCAGCGGCCGCATCCTGATCCACAACCGCGGCCTGAATGCCTGCCAGAGCGGTCGCCTGGTGCGCACCCTGCTGGAAATGGAAACCTACCGAATGATGCTGCTGCTGGCCCTGCCAATGGCAAAGGCCATTGCGCCGGCGGTAAAAGCCATGGACCAGCAACTGGCCACGGTGATTCAGCAGATCAACCAAATCGCCGACCTCGACGACGAGCGCCAGTTGCTGGCCGAGCTAAGCAGCCTGGCGGCGCAGATCGAGAAGCTGATTTCCGACAATAACTTCCGCTTCTCGGCCACCCAGGCTTACTACGAGCTCATCATCAATCGCCTGGATGAAATGCGCGAACAGGAAGTCAGCGGCCTGCAAACCTTCAGCGTCTTCCTGCAACGGCGCCTGACCCCAGCCTGGCGCACCTGCGAGGCGATCCGCAACGACCTCAACGACCTGTCGCGGCGCATCGACCGCGCCAGCGAATTGCTGCGCACGCGCATCGACCTGACCATCGAGGCACAAAACCAGAGCCTGATGCTGAAGATGGACCAGCGCAGCCACACCCAACTGCGCCTGCAACAAACCGTGGAAGGTCTATCGGTGGCGGCCATCAGTTATTACCTGGTGGGGTTGACCAAATACCTGGCGGAATCGGCCAAGGCCATCGGGCTGATCACCAACAGTCACCTCGTCACCGGCCTGGCCGTGCCACTGTGCGTCGGCGCCGTGTGGTATGCCATGCGCCGCCTGCGCCGTTCGCTGGAACACAGCTGATGCAACGCCCGCAGCGTTAAGGCGCTGCGAGGCGCGCTTGCCAATAGGCAAATACAATCTTAAAAAACCGTGACGGGCCGTAATCTTTGCCCAACTGGGCACTCTACTGTTTGCCCTTACTTGCGGACATTCGCCATGAAACGACGCACCCTGCTACACCACCTGGCCCTGCTGGCACCTGTGGCCCTTTTCGGCCGCCACCTGCACGCCGCCGAGGCCACCGGCGCCATCACGCCCTTGGACAAAGCTGACAGCGCCTGGCGTGGGCTGCTTTCGCCCGAGGCCTACGCCGTGCTGTTCGATGACGCCACCGAACGGGCCAACAGCAGCCCACTGAATCACGAAAAGCGCGACGGCACCTTCGTCTGCGCCGCCTGCTACCTACCGCTGTTCAACAGCCAGGACAAATTCGACAGTGGCACCGGCTGGCCCAGCTTCACTCAGCCCATTGCCGGGCACACTGGCTTCAGCCGCGACTTCAAACTGATCATTCCGCGTACCGAGTACCACTGCGCGCGCTGTGGCGGCCATCAAGGGCACATGTTTGACGATGGCCCACAGCCCCGCGGCGAACGCTGGTGCAACAACGGCGTCGCCCTGCGCTTTATTGCCAAAACTGAAACCCTGCCGACCTTACGGAGCTGATCATGCGTAATTTTTATAGCGTGCCCCTGAGTTTGGCGGCGCTGTTGCTGAGCCTTGGCAGTCATGCAGGGCAAGATGACTCCGCCGTAGCGGTGTTTGCAGGCGGGTGTTTCTGGTGCACCGAAGCGGACTTCGACAAGCTGCCCGGTGTACTGGAAACCACCTCGGGTTACATCGGCGGCAGCATCGAGAACCCGACCTACGAGGAAGTGTCCTCGGGTCGCACCGGCCATATTGAGGCGGTGCAAGTGCGTTTCGACCCGCGCCAGACCAGCTACGCCAAACTACTGGAGGCCTTCTGGCCGACTATCGACCCAGTCAACGGCAACGGCCAGTTCTGCGACAACGGCCCGCAGTACCGCAGCGCGATCTTCTACCTGGATGCCGAACAACAACGCCTGGCTGAAGCCTCGAAAAGCGTGCTGGCGGCCTCTGGGCGCCTAGCGCAGCCGATTGCCACAGAAATCCTGGCAGCAACCCCCTTCTATCCCGCCGAGGATTACCACCAGGACTATCACACGAAAAATCCGCTGCGTTACAGCTACTACCGCCATGGCTGCGGGCGTGATCAGCGCCTCAAGGAGCTTTGGGGCAAAACCGAGTAGCCGAGCGGCGACTCAGTTGCGGGCATGGGCGATCTGAAAACTGTGCACGCCGGCGTGCTTTTCCAGGCTCTGGGCCAGCGCGATCATCGGCGTGCCACAGTGCCGACAATTGGCCACCGCAACAAAACGCCACTCCGGGCTGCCATTGCTGAAGTTGATACTGACCGAGCCGGTGGCCATGCTAAAGCCATGGGTCAGCAGAAAGGCACACAACTCGCCCTCATCGGCTTGAAAGTCCTTGATAAAGCGCAAGGTGATACCAATAGCTGGGCGCTGCGGCAGGCGGGCCTCCAGCTTCGACAGACCGAGCATGCACAGCGCCGACAACAGCGCGAGCATGATGGCAGCAGCGTAAAAGCCCACACCCACCATCACGCCGATGGCCGAGGCTGCCCAGATTGACGCCGCCGTGGTTAGGCCGCTGATACTCAGGCCTTCCTTCATGATCACGCCGGCGCCCAGAAAGCCGATACCGGTGACGATGCCCTGAATGATCCGCGTCGGATCCCCGCCCAGAGCACTGGGCACCGCATGACCGCCGTACCAATTTACCGAGTAGCCGGCGATCACCGTCAACGCTGCCGAGGCCATACACACCAGACCATAGGTGCGCATGCCGGCGGCACGACCGTGATAGGCACGCTCGTAGCCCACCAGGCAACCCAGTACCAATGCGCCCAGCAGGTTAAGGAAAATCACCAAGTTGATCTGCAGCGCAGCCGGTGACCAAAAGTCGAACAACATCTGACTAGACAGGGGGTTCATGCGGGCATCCTTAGGAATACACGACTCGACGGTCGCTTACCGTGAGCATAGTCGCGCACAAAGACGAAAACAGCCCCAACCCTTCGCCTTGTATGGGAAATACCTGCACGGCCTAACGCCGCTCTTCCACCTGGTAGCTGCCCTGCCCTGGCTGTAACTCTACGCGCCTGCCATCGGGGTATTCGATGCTCTGCCGAATGCCGCCCTGTTGCTGCACGCTGGAACTGCCCGAGCGGCTGCCGTACTGACTCGAATAGCCACCCTCAGGCACCGCCCGCCCACCGATGATTTCATAACGCTGACTGCTCGCAGAACTGCTGACACTGCCGCTGGCACCCGGACTAACGGAATACACCGGGATCACCTGCGGCTTACGCGGCACAGGCTCTGCCGCCAGCGCGGGCACCACCAGGCAGACGCCAAACAGCAAGGTAATAACGCTGGGAAAACGCATTCGTCTGGCTCCATGTCGAGGTTAGTGAGGATCAAGTGTCATCCCGCCAGGCCGCCACGACAAGGAGGAAAACCCTCGCAGCAACACACCTGCACTGACTGCTGAATTTTAGCGATTTGCCGTGGTCTACTGGCGTAGATCAATTTGCTGTTTCAGAATGATGAACGCCCAATAAATTTAATGTGATTTGTTTGCTTTAAGGAGCTCTTGTGCGCCTTTCCAGCCGCTGGCTGCAGTACGCCGTCACCCTCAGCCTTGCTTTGCTGTTGTTGGTTCTGCCCTTTGCCAGCCGCTACGCCCTAGGCTGGACCGATCCGCGCGGTTATCTCTCTGATCTCGCCATCGGCAGCGCCCTGTTACTGCTGTTACGCCGTCGCCCTTTCTGGCTGGCATTGCCCGTCTTAATGGCCTGGGCCCTGTTGACCCTAGGCTGCGCCGAACTGGTCAGTGCCGTCGGACGCATGCCCGAGCCCAGCGACCTGCATTACCTGACCGATGCGCAATTTCTCAGCCAGTCCACCGAAGGCGGCGGTCTCAGTCAACCGCTGCTGGGGCTACTGCTAGGCCTGGGGCTGCTGCTGTATCTGTTGGCTGTTCGCTTCGGCACGCCAGAACCCGCCATTCACCCACGCTACCTGCTGGCCTTACCGGTGCTCTTGCTGGCCGGCCACAGCACAGCGGAATACCTGCGCCCCAGCGAGGCGGATGAGTGGCAGCAATTCAACCTGCCGCACAAACTCCTGGCCAGCGCCGTAAATGCCGGCCAACAACGCCTGGAAGCCTGGAACGACGATGGCAGCGCTGACCTGCCCGTCGATATTGCCGGCCTGAGCAAGCTCGACCTCAGCGGTACACCGTTGCTGCCTGCCGGCGGCAAAGCCCGCAACGTACTGATCATCACCCTCGAAGGCATTCCCGGCGCCTACATCGAGGCCAACCGCCAGGCCTTGCACAGCAGCTATCAGCAAGCGCTGATGCCCAAGCTCAGCCGCTGGGCCGAGCGCGCGATGACCACACCGGATTACGTACTGCACAGCCATCAAACCATTCGCGGCCTGTACGCAATGCTCTGCGGCGACTACAGCAAACTCGACAGCGGCACCCCCAAGGGCGTCGAACTGCTCAACGATAACCAACGTAACCAGCAATGCCTGCCAGCCCAGCTGCAATCGCGAGGCTTTCGCACCCACTTCCTGCAAGGCGCGGCACTGCAGTTCATGGCCAAGGACAAGATCATGCCGCACATGGGCTTTACCCATACCCGCGGGCGCGACTGGTTCCGTAACAAGCCACAGCTGGAATTCGCCTGGGGCATGGATGACAAGGCCTACTTCGAGGGCGCCCTCACCTATGTGCGCCAGCTGCGGCAAAACAAGCAGCCGTGGATGCTCACCCTGCTCACCGTCGGCACCCACCAGCCCTACGCCGCCCCCGAAGAGTATCTGGCGCGCTTCGACAGCCCCAAGCAGGCCGCCGTGGCCTACATGGACGATGCGGTCGACAGTTTTCTCAGTGGCCTGGAAAAACAAGGTGTGCTCAAGGACACCCTGGTGATCATCACCTCAGATGAGTCCCACGGCATCGAAGATGTGCGCCTGGCCTCGGCCTGGGGCTTCAATCTGGTACTGGCACCTGAGCAGGCGCAATTGCCGGCGGTTAAACCTGGCGTCTATGGCCATGTTGACCTGACCGCTTCGGTGCTCGATTACTTTTCCCTGCCGGTGCCGGCCAACATCTCCGGCCGTTCGCTGTTTCGCGACTACGCCAACGGCCGAGAAATCATGTCCTACACCAACGGCGTGCTACGCCAGCATGACGGCAAGGGCGAGTTCACCGAATGCAACTTCCAGCACGTCTGCCGGCGCTATGCCAGCGCAGGCTTTATTGCCGACAGCGCCCGCTACCTGGGTCGTTTCAGTGGCAAGAAGGCACACCTGGTGGCTAAACGCGCGGCCTTGCTTGATCAGTCGCTGCTCAGCGGTCAGCTCGGTCAGCAGTACCAGTTTGCCAAGCGTGACCGGGTGAAACTCAGCGAGACCATTAGCGACGACTGGACCGCCAACTTGGTAGGCGCCCAATACCTCGAGTTACCGCAAAACTCGCAGACCACCGTGCACCTTAAGGTGCGCGCCCTGAACCTGGCCGGCAAAGGCGTACAACTGCAACTGAAAACCAAGGAGTTCGACCGCGACGTGCTCCTGCAACTGCCGGAACTGCCCCTGCTGACCCGTGGCAAACCGATCGACCTGAGTTTCAGCTTCGACAACCTGGAGGCGCGCAAGGCGTTTTCCTTCCACCTGCTGGGGCAAGGTCGTGGTCTGATCGAGATCACCGACTTCAGCGTCGCTACCGAGCCGTTGCAGCCGGAGCATGAGTTGGCACTGGCGGTGCCGGAAGAAGAAGGCGCGCTGCTGCACTAGGAGTTCGGCACGCGGCGGACTCTGCCCCGCGTGCCTAAAACCGCCTAATCAGACCCGCTCGATGCGGTCGGCGTGAATGACGATCTGGCCCTGCTTGTACAGCGCGCCGATAGCCTTCTTGAAGTTACCCTTGCTCACCCCAAACAGGCTGCTGATGACCTCGGGCGGGCTCTTGTCGCTGACTGCCAGGGTGCCGCCATTGTCCTGCAGCTGCTGGAGAATTTTCTCGTGCAGGCTGTTGGCGGCTTCCTGGCCCACCGGCTGCAGAGACAGGCTGATCTTGCCGTCAGCGCGCAGCTCTTTGATAAAGCCCTTTTCACGCATACCGCTGCGCAGGAACTTGAACACTTCGTTCTTGTGAATCAAGCCCCAGTGCTGATTGTTGATGATGGCCTTGAAGCCCATGTCGGTGGCTTCAGCCACCAGCAGATCAACCGCCTGCCCCACTTGATAGGCCGCCGGACGCACATCCAGATAGCGGTCCAGGCGCGCTGTGGCCGTGATGCGACGGGTGTGTTTGTCTAGGTAGACATGCACCACACAATACTGACCGGCTTCCAGCGAACGCTTCTCTTCCGAGTACGGCAGCAGCAGGTCCTTGGACAGGCCCCAGTCGAGGAAGATGCCGATGCTGTTGATCTCCAGCACCTTGAGGCTGGCGAACTCGCCAACCTGAACCTTGGGTTTTTCTGTGGTGGCGATCAGCTTGTCGTCACTGTCCAGGTAGATGAACACATTCAGCCAGTCTTCGACCTCGCTGGGGGTGTCCTTGGGGATGTAGCGCTTGGGCAAGAGGATCTCGCCATCCGCCCCGCCATCCAGATAAAGCCCGAAGTCGGTGTGTTTAACCACCTGTAAACTGTTGTAACGGCCGATAAGCGCCATGTTCGATACCTTGATTGCCTGGCGTGCATTCTATCTGCATTTGCCTCGCCTGTTGACGACCATCGCCAGGCAGCCCACCGCAGACAAACCCCCAGCCCCGCCGCCTAGCACGCTAGAATGGCGGCACTGCTACATTCCGACTCCATTATGAGCAACCCTGCATGATCAATAACGATGTCCTGCGCAGCCTGCGCTACAGCCTCAAAATCAATGATACCGAGATGCTCAAGGTGTTTCGCGAAGCCGACTACGAGGTCGTTCTGGCTGACCTGCAGGCCTGGCTGCTACCTGAGGAAGACGAAGCTCAGGTGCACTGCAGCGATGAAGTGCTGGCTCATTTCCTCGACGGTCTGGTGTTCTACAAACGCGGCAAGAACCCCAACCTGCCAGCCCAGCCGGTGCAATGGCCAATCAACAACAACATCATTCTGAAGAAGCTGCGCGTGGCGTTTGAGCTGAAAGACGCTGACCTGCACGACATTCTGCAAGCTGCGGACTTCCCGGTGTCCAAGCCAGAGCTGAGCGCACTGTTTCGCAAGGAAGGGCAAAAAAACTACCGCCCCTGCGGCGACCAGTTGCTGCGTAACTTCCTCAAGGGCCTGGCCCTGCGCCTGCGCGGCTAAACGAGTTGGCGCACACCCTAGCGCGGCAATAAGCAACCGGAGTCGACATAACGCCGGTACATGTAACAAAAACGAATATAGTTTTTGTTTTTTCATCACGCTTTGCGCGGTAGGGTTGGTTTCTGACTCACTGACGGATAACCACCTTTCCTCTTATGCGTAATGCTCTTACCCGCTTTTTGCAGCTGGAATCGGCCAGCGGCCTTCTGTTGATCGGCGCGGCCGTGCTGGCCATGACCATCAACAACTCGCCTTTGAGCTTTCTCTATAACGGCTTGCTGGATGTGCCGGTCGCCGTGCAAGTCGGCGCCCTGGAGATCGCCAAACCGCTGCTGTTATGGATCAACGATGGCCTGATGGCCCTGTTCTTCCTCCTGATCGGTCTGGAGGTAAAGCGCGAGGTGCGCGAAGGGCAACTGCGCCAGCCGTCGCAACTAGTGCTGCCCGGCGCCGCGGCCATCGGCGGCATGCTGATACCAGCCCTCATCTACTGGTGGCTGAACCATGACAACCCGGCCGCCGCCAGTGGCTGGGCCATCCCCATGGCCACCGACATTGCCTTCGCCCTAGGGGTACTGGCACTTCTCGGCAAGCGCGTACCGGTTTCGCTGAAGCTGTTTTTGATGACCCTGGCGATCATTGATGACCTCGGTGCGATCATTGTTATTGCCTTGTTCTACTCCAGCGAACTGTCCAACGTGTCGCTGATCATGGCGGCCATCTTTCTTAGCATCCTGATCCTGATGAACCGCTTTGGCGTGACAAGGCTCAGCCCCTATCTGGTAATAGGCACATTCCTGTGGGTCTGCGTGTTGAAAAGTGGCGTGCATGCAACCCTGGCGGGGGTCGTCCTGGCACTGACCATCCCCATGCGCAACGAAGACAACAGCTCGCCCCTGCTGACCCTCGAACATGCCCTGCAACCTTGGGTGGCGTTCGCCATCTTGCCGCTGTTTGCCTTTGCCAACGCCGGCGTGCCGCTGGAAGGCTTAAGCCTGGACAGCTTTATCCACCCGGTGCCGATGGGCATTACCGCAGGCCTGTTGCTGGGTAAAACCCTCGGCGTGTTCGGCTTTACCTGGCTGACCATCCAGACTGGCTGGGCCAAGTTGCCCCAGGACGCCAATTGGGGGCAGATACTGGGCCTGTCGATTCTCTGCGGCATCGGTTTCACCATGAGCCTGTTTGTCGGCTCCCTGGCGTTTATACCCGAGGTCAGCGAGTACGCCGGCATGGACCGAGTGGGCATTCTCACCGGATCGGTACTGGCCGCCCTGATCGGCTACACCGTCTGCTACTTGAGTAGCCGCCCGGCGCGCTAAAGCGCAGACGAAAAAAAGCCGACCCAAGGGTCGGCTTTTTTCTGCCGCAGCGTTGCCTTTAGTGGGCTACGCGGCTGGTGCCGTTGACGCTCATGATGCGCACGCGCTCGCCAACCCGGAAGATTTCATTAGGCTGCACTTCCTGCACATAGGCGCGCATGCTGCCGTCATCTTCACGCACGGTGATTTCCACGCCTTGAGTACGGGTCAAACCTTCCTCGCTGGCGGCGCCAATCAAGCCACCGGCCACCGCACCGATCACCGCAGCGACAATACTGCCCTTGCCACCACCGATGCTGCTGCCACCAACACCACCAATCACTGCACCGGCACCGGCGCCGATCGGCGTCTTGGTGCCCTCAATCTTCACCGGACGCAGGGACTCAATAGTGCCTAGACGCACGGTCTGCACCGTACGGGCCTCATCACGCGAATAGGTATCACCGGTGAGGCTGGACTGGCAGCCCGTCGTCAGCAACGCAACGGCGCTGAGTGATGCCACCAACAAAACAGACTTACGCATTGCCATGTCTCCAAAAATGACCGTTAGCTATTAGACTCCGCGCCGCGCGGACTGTCACGGCGCACGCAGGAGAAAAATAGGCCTTTGCACGCGTCAGACCTTAGAATTGGCCCCAGAGTTCAGCCCCAGTGCCGAACACTCGTCAACGCCCAGGATCAAACATGGACTATCTGATTATTTTCGTTGCCGTCGCCAGCGGCCTGTATTTCCACTGGTGGCTGTACGTACGCATCAAACGCTGGACCGACCGCGACCTGGCCTTGTCGCTGGCCGGCAGTGATGCCGCCAAACGCGCTTACATGCTCAAGCGCCTGGACGAAGCCAAGGCCAGCAAGGTTCCCGGCAAACAACTGCAAGCCTGGCTGGAGCAAGCGGCCAGCGAGTTTGTCGCCGCGACCGACAGCTCCAGCGTTTAACGCCTCAGGGCGCCAGGCGCTCACGCAGCCAGGCGGCGTCTTCGAGGCGATAGTTAAGGCGATCATGCAGACGACTGGCACGCCCCTGCCAGAACTCGATGCGTTCCGGCAGCAGTCGGTAGCCACCCCAATGTTCAGGACAATGGGGCGCAATCTCCATAAAGCGCCGCTCAGTTTCCGCGAGCAACTCGTCCAACTGACCGCGACCACTGATCACCTGGCTTTGCGGTGAAGCCCAGGCACCGATACGGCTGCCCAGCGGACGCACCTGAAAGTAGGCATCCGACTCTTCCAGACTGACCCGCTCCACCCGTCCTTCGATGCGCACCTGGCGCTCCAGGCTGGGCCAAAAGAACGTCATGGCCGCAAACGGTTGCGCCGCCAACTGTTCACCCTTGGCACTGGCGTAGTTGGTGAAGAAGGTAAAGCCGCGGCTATCCAGGCCCTTGAGCAACAGCACTCGGCAATGGGGCCGGCCAGCCTCATCCACGGTCGCCAAGGTCATGGCGTTGGGCTCCACCGGCGCCTGCTCGGTGTCCACCGCGTCGGCAAACCACTGATGGAACAGGGCAAAAGGCTCGTCCGGAGCCTGTTCTTCACTCAGACCATCACGGGTGTAGTCACGGCGCATGTCGGCCAAGTTTCTGCTCATGGCAAAACTCCTCGAATTCAGAACGCTCAGTCTATCCAGCCGCGGCCAATCCGGCTTGACCTGCGACAAGTCGGCAAACGCGCACCCTTACAGCAAGGTGCCCAGCAGGCGGGCCAGCTTCTGCGCGCGCGGGTCCATCAGCACATAAGGCCCCAGGCTGTTGGTGACAAAGGCAAAGGATACGTCCCGCTCCGGGTCGGCAAAACCGATGGAGCCGCCCGCGCCTGGATGGCCGAAGGCCTGTGCACCGAGGCCGAAGGTGGCGTTGGCAACCTCTGGCTGGTCGAGCATGCAACCTAGACCGAAGCGGGTTTGGGTCAGCAAGGTTTTGTCCGGGCCATGGCTGTGCTCACGGCGCAACTGTGCCAGCAGCTCCTGGTCAAGCAAGCGCCCGTTGAGCAAGCCCGTGTAGAAACCGGCCAGGCTGCGAGCATTGCCGTGGCCATTGGCCGCCGGTTGCTGCATGCGTCGCCACTCCGGTTTATTGGTGCTGGTCATGATCGACGGCGGATTGGTAAACGCCCGCGTAGTCATCGACGTCGGCTCGCTGAACATGCATTTGAGCAGGCGCTGGGCCGCCGCATCGCCCATATCCCCCTTGATCCGACTGACGTGGGCAACCCGTTCAAACTCGCTGTCGGCCAGGCCAACATGAAAATCCAACCCCAGCGGTGCTGAAATCCGTGCGCCAATCGACTCGCCCGGGCCACGGCCCTCAACGCGCCGCAGCACCTCGCCCAGCAACCAGCCATAGGTGATCGCGGCGTAACCATGGCCTTCGCCCGGCGCCCACCACGGCTGCTCGGCAGCCAGCGCCGCGGTCATGGTCGCCCAGTCATACAGGGCCTCGGCCGGCAACAACTCACGCAAGGCCGGTAAGCCAGCCTGATGACTGAGCAGCTGGCGCAGGGTGATGGCCTGTTTGCCAGCAGCGGCAAACTCAGGCCAGTAGCGGGCCACCGGCACATCCAGCTCCAGCTTGCCTTCCGCCACCAACTGCAGGGCAGCTACGGCGGTGAAGGTCTTGGTGCAGGAAAACAGGTTGAGAATGGTGTCGCTGTGCCAGGCCTGCTGGCCGTCCTTGTCGGCCACACCGGCCCACAGGTCGAGCACCGTTTCGCCAGCGATCTGCACGCACAGGGCGCCACCGCGCTGCTGCGGATCGTTGAACAGCTCAGCGAAGGCGTCTTTAAGTGCTTCGAACTGGAGGTCGAAATAGCCCTGAATCTGCACGCGGCAACTCCTGTTGCAAGAGTAAGAGGCAGGCATTGTTGCAGCCTGCCCGCCGCTTTGGAACCGCCCGCAGGGTGGGTCGCCGGCCAATCAGGCCGGCGAATAAGGGCTTATGGCGCGCTGGCAGCCGGGGCTGGCAAGCCGTTCTTGAGCACGTTCAGGTTGGCCTTGCGTACCTGTTCCACAAAGCCCTGGAAGGGTCGATCGGTGATACCCACCAGTCCCAGGTGACCGTTCTCGCCATCCAGCAGACGGCCGCTGACCGGCTGATCGAGGTACTGGAACCAGTGCACACCGACAATCAGTGGCTCGGCCAGGGCTTGCTTGAGGAAGTGCGCATAGGCAGCGCCGCGTTCCTCTTCCTTGTACACCTCGCTGACGCCGCCCCAGAACGGGCCGCGATCACGGGAACCGAAGTGGAACTCGGTCACCAGCACCGGCTTGTCCAGCGCCCGCAGGGCGGCGAAGTCATAACCATGCTGCGGTTCACGGGTGTAGAAGTTGAAGCTCAGCACGTCGCAGTACTGGGCGCAGGACGCCACGGCTTCCGGGGTGCTGGTGGCAAAACGGCCGCCAAGCAGCAACTGGTTCGGCGCGTGCCATTTCAGCGAGTCGGAAATGGTCTTGAAGTACGTGTCAGCGAAGACCTTCTGGAAATATTTGAAGTCGGCTTCGATTTCCGGGTGTTCCGGGTTCGGCAATGGTGGTTCGAAGCCTGGGTCTTCCATCAATTCCCACGCCGGCAGGTCAATGCCCCAAGCCTTCGACAACCCGGCCTGATTGCGGTACTTGTCGCGCAACTGCTTGAGGAACGCGCGCTTGGCCGGAACGTCGGTGGTCATTTTCAAGGTGCCGTAGGCCAGCGCGTAACGGGATTTCGCATCGTCGCCCGGGCCGGCCCAGGCCAGTTCGTTGTCGGCGTAGTAGCCGATCAGCCACGGATCGTCACGGTGATCGCGGGCAGCAATGGCCACGGCGCGCTCGGTGGCCATGGCGAAACGCGGGTCGAACGGATCGGGCATGCCGCCCCACCAGTCGGTGCCGGTGCTGATGCTGGTGTAATCGCCGACGATCGACAGCGGCAAGGTGTACGGCACCCGCTCGGCATCGCCCAGCTCAGGCGCGCTCCAGTTGCCGACCGTGTTGAAGCCCCAGGCTTGCAGGCGATCAAGCGTGTGGTTGGCCCACTGCGACTCATCAATTGTTGCTTTACACGGCGCGGAAGTCTTTTCGCTGGCCACTTGCACGGTTTCAGTCTTGGCCGCTTCGGCGACGCCAGACTTCGGCTCGGCCGGTACAGCGGCAGGTTCTGATGCCTTGGCGGCAGCGGTTTCAGCCGCTTCAGCTTTCGCCGCTTCAGCAACGCCGGATTTGCTTTCGCTGTCCGCTTTGCACGGTTCGCCGTACACACGCTGCAAGTTGGCGCCGTAGAAGTCATACCAACGCCCATTACCGTAGCCACGGCCCTGATCGGCGCCGTTGCCGCCACGGTTATCGCCTTCGCCGAAATGGCTGGCGAGCGGTTCGTCGGGTTTGGGCAGGGATTCGAACATGTACTCGCGACC
>OFRI01000215.1_pt1 | contig 15695 bp, 16 predicted proteins | sample 1543031 | NCBI WGS metagenome assembly OFRI01 (sample SAMN07774226, study PRJEB24372) | wastewater metagenome
GGGCATCGGCATGGCCTTCCAGCTCCAGCGGCAGCATGACGTTTTCCAGGGCATTGAGGCTGTCGAGCAGTTGGAACGACTGGAACACGAACCCCACTTGTTCGGCGCGCAGGCGTGCGCGCTGGTCTTCATCGAGCTGGCTCAAATCCTGGCCGGCCAGCTGGATGCTGCCGCTGCTGGGCAGGTCGAGGCCGGCGAGCAAGCCCAGCAGGGTCGACTTGCCCGAGCCGGAGCTGCCGACAATCGCCAGGCTGTCACCACGGCAGAGGTCCAGGCTCAGGTCATGCAGGATGCTCAGTTCGCCTTCCGCGCTAGGGACCACTTTGTTAAGGTGCCGGGCAGTAAGAATCGGTGTGTTCATCAAAGTGGCGTTCATGCACTGGCGCTCAGGAGGATTCGATGCGGGCGTGGCGAATAACTGCCGTGGTGACGTTGTTGCTGTGGGCCCAGGGAGCTGTGGCCGGCACCTTGCTGGTGCTCGGCGATAGTATCAGCGCCGCTTTTGGTCTGGATACACGCCAGGGCTGGGTGAGCCTGCTCGAACAGCGCCTGGCGGCCGAGGGTTTTGACTACCAGGTGGTCAATGCCTCGGTCAGTGGCGACACCAGCGCAGGAGGCTTAGCGCGCCTGCCGACGCTGCTTGCAGAGCATCGCCCGGACCTGCTGATCGTCGAGCTGGGTGGCAACGATGGCTTGCGCGGCCAGGCGCCAGCGCAATTGCAACAAAACCTTGCGGCCATGGTGCAGCAAGCGCGCAAGGCAGGAACCCGAGTGCTGATACTGGGGATGAAGTTACCGCCTAACTATGGCCTGCGTTACACCACCGCTTTTGCTGACGTGTTCCCGCAAGTGGCCAATGAACAGGATGTTGCCTTGGTGCCTTTCCTGCTGGAAGGTGCGGCAGGTTTGCCGCTGATGACGCAGGCCGATGGCATCCACCCGACCGCAGCCGCCCAGCCTCGGCTGTTGGATAACGTCTGGCCGGTGCTCAAGCCATTGCTCTGACGAAACCCTTGAAGCAATCAACGTTGGATTGTGGGCGCATCGCGGCGTGCGGCTCCAACCGCCGGCCTATGCCTTAAGAGATATGGTCAGGCGCGGGCAGGGCGATAGAGTGAGGGCAATGATTTTGCTCAATTCTGCCCACAGGATTCGCCGCCATGGATATTGCCCAGTTTTCCGACCTGCTGAGTGCCGCCAAGGCTCAGCCCGAGCCGCAGCGCCTGTTGTTCGTGTTTGTTGCCGCCGAGCTGCCGGAAGACGCCACCGAGGCCGAGAAACAGCGACATGCCGAGCAGCAGGGCGGCTCCCTGCGCCCGGTGTTGTGCGTGGATAAGTTGCCCGCCGAACTGGAGGATTTTGCCGGCCTGCTGGATGAGTCGGCGCGCACCGGCATCAACTGGGACCTGGTATTCGTCGCCGGCTTGTCCGGTCGCGCAGGCCAGGCGCCCAACAGCGATGAAGCCGAACAACCGCTGAAGATGATGGTCGGCGCGATTGAAACCGGCAGTATCGGCAACTTTATTGCCTTTGATCGTGATGGCTTGCCGGTGTCGTTCTTCTGACGCCAGCGCCGTCTGTCGTTTTGCACCCCCATGGCCAGCGCTGTAGCGGCCCTTCAGTACCTCTTTGGATATAGCTGCGCGCCCGCATTGGCGGGCACGCAGTACGCCCTTGATTGCAGACTTATGGAGACCGTCAGTGCTCACCCATCTTGATGCCCACGGCCACGCCAACATGGTCGATGTCACCGACAAGGCCCTGACCCAGCGCGAGGCGGTGGCCGAAGCGCGGGTGCGCATGCGCCCGCAAACCCTGCAGATGATCGTGCAGGGCGGTCACCCCAAGGGTGATGTGTTCGCCGTGGCACGGATTGCCGGTATTCAGGCAGCAAAGAAGACCTCTGACCTGATTCCGCTGTGCCATCCGCTGTTGCTCAGCAGTGTTAAGGTACTGCTGCAGGCCGAGGGCGAGGACTGCGTGCAGATCACCGCCAGCTGCAAACTGGCCGGCCAGACCGGGGTGGAAATGGAGGCCCTGACCGCCGCCAGCGTCGCCGCCCTGACCCTCTATGACATGTGCAAGGCCGTGGACCGCGGCATGGTCATCGAGCAGGTGCGTCTGCTGGAAAAGCTCGGCGGCAAGAGCGGCCACTACCGCCACGGAGACCCCGAATGATTAACGTCCAGTACTTTGCCCGTTATCGCGAAACCCTCGGCCTGGACGGCGAAAGCCTCGACTGGCACGCCGACGTACAGACCCTGGCGCAGTTGCGCGAGCAGCTGGCCGCCCGTGGCGGTGCCTGGGCGGTGCTGGCCGAGCAGAACCTGATGTGCGCGCGCAATCAGGACCTCTGCAGCCTCGCCGAGCCGCTGAGCGATGGCGATGAAGTGGCATTCTTTCCCACCGTTACCGGTGGTTAAGCCGCTAACAGGCTGTTGAAAAATGTAGGCGAGGCAGCCGAGACAAGGCAAAAACAGGCGAAGAAGCGGAGTTTACAGTTGTAAATGAGCATTCTGAGCCTGTTTTTAACGCCGTATCGGCAACGCAGGTAGTTTTTCAATAGCCTGTAAACCTTTGGCGCCAGCGGCCTACCTCCATCGGGGAATAGGCCCTGCAGTTGGGGGCGTGCAGGCTGTGCTGAATTTATCCTGTCGAGGACTTCAGCATGTCTCACCTTGCCCAGAGCAGCTTCCAGCCGCTGCGCATCGCCGTACTCACGGTCAGCGATACCCGCACGCTGGACACCGACACCTCCGGCCAGACCCTGATCAGCCACCTTGAGGAAGCCGGCCACGCCCTGGCGGCGCGGGCCATCGTCATCGACGACATCTACCAGATCCGCGCCCAGCTCTCGCAGTGGATTGCCGACGCCCTGGTGCAGGTGGTGCTGATCACCGGCGGCACCGGTTTTACCGCCCGCGACAACACCCCCCAGGCCGTCGAGCCGTTGCTGGACAAACGCGTCGAAGGCTTTGGCGAATTGTTCCGCCAGGTCTCGGTGCTGGAAATCGGCACCTCCAGCCTGCAATCGCGGGCGCTGGCCGGTTTTGCCAACAGCACCCTGGTGTGCTGCATGCCAGGTTCACCGAATGCCTGCCGCACCGCCTGGCAGAAGATCCTCGGCGAGCAACTCGATAGCCGCACCCGGCCGTGTAACTTCGTCCCGCACCTCAAGGCCTTGCCGGAGCGTCCGGTCGCTGCCTGCGGGCCGCGTTCGTGAGCGGTTGTGGCTGCGATGGCAGCAACCTGCACCCGGTCGATGAGGTCATCGAGCACCTGCTCAGCCGCGCCCCGCGTCCGCCAAAAGTCGAGCAAGTGGCCCTCGTCGATGCCCTCGGCCGGGTGCTGGCCGAAGACCTGCTGGCGCCCAGCGACGTGCCGGCCTGGGACAACAGCGCCATGGACGGTTATGCATTGCGCGCCCGCGACCTGCCCATCGAAGGCGGCTTTCTGCCCCTGGCCGGGCGCATCGCCGCCGGTGACAGTGGCCTGACACCGTTGGCACCGGGGCAGGCGGTGCGAATTTTTACCGGCGCACCCTTGCCGCCGGGCGCCGATACCGTGGTGGCCCAGGAAGATTGCCGGGTTGAAGGCGCCGGGGTGTGGTTGCCTGCCGCCAAGCAGGGCGCCCATGTGCGCCAGCGGGGCGAGGAGCTGACTAATGGCAGCCTGTTGCTGAGTGCCGGACAACGCCTGCGCCCCCAGGAAATCGGCCTGCTGGCGAGCATGGGCTTTGCCCAGGTGGCGGTTTATCGGCCGCTGCGGATCGGCCTGCTGAGCAGTGGCGACGAGCTGCGCGAACCGGGAGAGGCCCTGCAACCGGGGCAGATCTACAACGCCAATCGCTTCACCCTCGGTGCGGTGCTGCGTAGCCTGGGGATGCAGGTGCATGACTATGAAGTGATGGCCGACGACCTGGCCGCCAGCCGTGATGCCTTGAGTCTGGCGGCTTCGGAGTGGGACATGTTGCTGACCTCCGGCGGCGTCTCGGTGGGCGAGGAAGATCACCTCAAACAGGCCATTCGTGAACTCGGCGAGCTGCACCTGTGGCGCCTGGCCATTCAGCCGGGCAAACCGCTGGCGTTTGGCGAAGTGGGCGGCAAACCCTGGTTGGGTTTGCCGGGCAATCCAGCGGCGGCGTTGATTACCGCGCTGATCGTGGCGCGGCCGTTTCTGCTGCGTGCCCAGGGCCGTGTCGAGGTATTGCCCAAGGCGCTGCCGTTGCCGGCGGCGTTCAGCTGGACCCAGCCGCGGCCGCGCCGGCAGTACCTGCGGGCCCGTCTGCAGGCGGATGCCAGTGGTCAGTTGCAGGTGCATCTGCATCCGCGCCAGGGCTCGGCGATGCTCAGTTCGGCGTGCTGGAGCGACGGCCTGGCGGTGATCGAAATCGGCCAGACCCTGCAAGCCGGCGAGGCGGTGAACTACCTGAGCTTTGCCGAGCTGTTGCAGTAGGTCGCAGCACACGCGGCCCAACACCGAGTGGGCCGTACCCAGGGCGCGTGGCTGTCTGGCCTGCGCTACTGGGTCGCAGGGCTGTACATGGCCTGCGTTGATCTTGGTCAAGGTTGGTGCCGGGTCGCAACCCTAGAGTGCCGGCCATCATGTTCAGGCTCGTCGTCGGCGTTACTGTCCGCCGCCTGCCCTTAGGAGTACGCCATGCAACTGGTCTGTCCGGCAGGCAGCCTGCCCGCGCTCAAGGCGGCGGTGCGCCAAGGCGCTGATGCCATCTATGTGGGCTTTCGCGATGACACCAATGCGCGCCATTTCGCCGGCCTCAATCTGGATGAAAAACAGCTGCAAAGCGGCCTTGAGCTGATCCGTCAGCAGGGTCGCCAGCTGTACATCGCGGTCAATACTTACGCCCGCGCCGATGGCTGGGCGCGCTGGCAGCGGGCGGTCGACCATGCCGCCGAATTGGGCGTGGACGCGCTGATTGCCGCTGACCCTGGCGTGCTGGCCTACGCCTCGCGGCGCCATCCCAATCTCAATTTGCACTTGTCGGTACAGGGTTCGGCGACCAATGCTGGCGCGCTGAATTTCTTTCAGGAGCGCTACGGCATCCGCCGCGCAGTGTTGCCGCGGGTGCTGTCGCTGGCTCAGGTCAAGCAACTGGCGAGCAAGAGCACGGTGCCGATCGAGGTGTTCGCCTTTGGCAGCCTGTGCATCATGGCCGAGGGCCGTTGCCACCTGTCGTCCTACCTCACGGGCGAGTCGCCAAACCTCTGCGGTGTCTGCTCGCCGGCCAAGGCGGTGCGCTGGAGCGAAGATGCCGAGGGCCTGAGTGCGCGCCTCAATGGCGTGCTGATCGACCGTTACGCCGAAGGCGAATCGGCCGGTTACCCGACCCTGTGCAAGGGCCGTTTTGTGGTCGACGGCCAGCGCTTTCATGCCCTGGAAGAGCCCACCAGCCTGAACACCATCGAGCTGATTCCCGAGCTGGTGAGCATGGGCGTGGCGGCGGTGAAGATCGAAGGGCGGCAACGCAGCCCGGCCTACGTCGAGCAGGTCACCAAGGTCTGGCGCGCGGCGCTGGACGCCTACACCAAGGCCCCGCACAGCTACAGCGTGGCGCCGGACTGGCGCAGCGCGCTGGCGGCGTTGTCCGAAGGCAGCCAGACCACCCTGGGCGCTTACCACCGCGCCTGGCAATAAGGGGAATGCACATGCAACTGACACTTGGCCCGGTACTGTTTGGTTGGCAACGCCAGCAATTGCTGGATTTTTATGCCGAGATGGCCAGCCAGCCGCTGGACGTGATTTACCTGGGCGAGACGGTGTGCAGCAAACGCCGCGCCCTGTCGCTGGATGACTGGCTGGGCCTGGCCCGGGACCTGCGCGAGGCCTGTTCGGCGGAACTGGTGATCAGCGGCCTGACCCTGCTGGAGGCCGCCTCCGAACTGTCGAGCCTGCGGCGCCTGTGTGATAACGGCGAGCTGATGGTGGAGGCCAATGACCTGGCGGCGGTGCAGTTTCTCGCGGCCAAGGGCGTTGGTTTTGTCGGTGGCGCAGCCCTGAATATCTACAACGGCCATGCCCTGGCCGAGTTCACGGCCTGCGGCCTGCAGCGCTGGGTGCCGCCGGTGGAATGCTCGGCCGAACTGATCCGCCTGGCCCGCGCCCAGTACCTGGAGTTGGCGGATGTGCCGCCGTTACCGCAGATCGAGGTGTTTGCCTATGGCCATCTGCCGCTGGCCTATTCGGCACGCTGTTTCACCGCGCGGGCGCACAACCTGGCCAAGGACGATTGCGCCATCTGCTGCGAGAAATACCCCGAGGGCATGAACATGCTCAGCCAGGACGGCACGCCGCTGTTCACCCTCAACGGCATCCAGACCATGTCGGCCGAGGTGCATAACCTGTTGGCCGATTACCCCTCGCTGCCGGCTGCCGGCGTCGACCTGCTGCGCCTGAGTCCGCGGGCCCAAGGCATGGAAGACGTGATCGCCGCCTTTGATGTGGTGCGCAACGGTGGCTTGCCGCCGCTGGCGGTGGAGGGCTGCAATGGCTACTGGCATGGCCGCCCCGGCATGCTGCGGGCCGAGGAGTTGGGCGTATGTTGAAACCTGCTGGTTTGTTCCTGCGCGGTGCCGAGCGCTGCTTGCCGCTGACCCGTCATGTGCCCTTTATGCTGCAACGCCTGGCCCTGGAAAAGAGCCTTAATCGCTTGTTCGCCGAGCCCTTGGCCGACGGTGCCTTCGATATCCTGCGTGGCTGCTGGCTGCGCCTGCAGGTGCGTGACCTCAACCTGGCCTGGTACCTGACCCGCACCGACAGCGGCCTGCAAGTGGCCGAACGGGCGCTGGCCCAGGTCAGCATCAGCGGCAACTGGGGCGACTTCCTGCTACTGGCCAGCCGCAAGGAAGACCCGGACACCCTGTTTTTCCGCCGTCGCCTGGTGATTGAAGGGGATACCGAACTGGGCCTGGCGGTAAAAAACCTGCTCGACAGCCTCGACCCCGACGAGTTGCCGACCTGGTTGTGGAGCGCCCTGCAACAACTCGGTGAAGCTCAGTTGCTGCGCAGCGCCAGCTGACGGCAGTTCTAACCTCAACCTCGGAATCCTCTGGGGCTGGGGTGTTTGCGTGGGTCTTTCCCGGATTACATCCGGGCTACCTTCGCCAACTGATTTGGGCTGGGTAGGATGGGTTGAGCTTGCGATACCCATCAAGTCGCAGCCTGCACGCTAACCCATGATGGGTATCGCTGCGCTCAACCCATCCTACGGCTGTCGTGCCGGATGCAATCCGGGGCACCTGACGCTAACGCGGCGCTCATTGCAGATCGAATTAAGATGAGCCGCTCCGTAACCGTAGGAGCGGCTTTAGCCGCGAACAACCGTTACCGCGATTAGCCTGGATGCCCATCGGTGCGGGCGCTCAGCAGCATCGGTGCGTAGTGCCAGACGAACAGGCTGAAGGCGCCGGCCCAGCAGGCCGCGGCCAGCCACAGCGAATACAGCGGCCAGACGCTGGGCAAGAACACCCGCGCCACGCTACCCAGATTGAGCAGGGCGAAAGCCCAGGCCATGGCTTTTGGGGCAACCAAGTCACGGCCGGTGTGGCCGAGGCTGACGCGGGCGATCATGGCCAGAATCAGCCCAGCCATGGCGCCGACCGTCAGCGCGTGCAGCGCCGGGCTCGGGCTGCTCAGCAGGCCCAGGTGCCAGAGCGCCAGACCGAGAGCGGCGATGGCCAACCAGGCAATTGCCAGATGCAGCGACCAGAGCAGATCAACCTGCCAGATACCGCGGTCATACCAGCGTGCCAAACGCAGCAGATGGCCAATACCAAAAGCCGCCAGCGGCACCGCCAGCCACAGGCTCGGTTGCAGGCCCAAGCCCGTGGCAAACAGCACGGCCAGCAACAGGCCGCAGGCGAGCAGGCTTTTATCCAGCCACACCCAGGGTTTGACCCCCTGCACCCGGCGCAGGCCACGCTGGGTAAAGAAGGGGATCACCCGGCCGCCGATCAGGCCCATCAAGGCGCCCACCAGCCAGATCCCGGCATAGGCGGCCTGACGTTGCAGGCTGTCATCGCCCGTGGCCAGGCCAAACAGCAGCAGGCAGTTGACGCTGGCGAGCAGCAATAAAACGCCAACAATCGGGTAATTGTTCTTCTGCCGCACGCGCCACACCTGCTGGCCCATCAACGCCGCCACGGCAAACAGGAAGGCCGCCTCCAGTGGCAGCAGCAAGGGCAGCGGCAGATTGAAGAGCCAACCCAGCCGCGCCGCCAACCATAGCCCCGCCAGTGCCGCCAGGGGCTTGCCGCTAAGGCCCGGTTGGCCGGTCCAGTTCTGCACCGCAGTGAGCAGAAAGCCGGCGATGATCGCTGCGCCAAAGCCGAATAACAGCTCATGGCGATGCCAGGCCAGCCAGCCACCGGCCGGTTGCCAGTTGCCCAGCAGGCCGTTGAGGGCGGCGATCCACAAAGGAATGGCGAGCAGGGCAAACAGGCTGCCGCCGAGAAAGAACGGGCGAAAACCTAGGCGCCAGATGGGCGGGATTTGCAGCGCCTTGCGGCGATCGAGAACCTGCATGGTCATGTTCCTTGCGCGGTTGAAGGGCGGCAGCGGGTGCTGGCTCGCTTTAAAGCTCTGTCCACGTTATGCGTTGAAGTCACGCATGCAGGCGTGTAGGAACGGATTTGTCTGCGAAATTCGCGGCTAAAGCCGCTCCTACGACGTGACGCTAGCGCTGCAAGCATTAACGGGTGTAAGGCCTTGTTCCTGCCCAGAGAGAGCCTCTAGGCCCAACCTATTCTGCGGCGCGCACGGCCACGGTACTGACTGATCCGACACCGCACGCCGCCGCAATTGTAGGAGCGGCTTTAGCCGCGAAGTTCGCGGATCAATCGTCACCTTGGGTTAGCCAACCCCATCTTAAAGCCTGACGACCTGCAGACCCATGCCCCACCGGGACTACCTCCAAAGAGGCAGTTCCGGTGGGTGGGCCTGTGTCGGTTTGGCGTTTGTGGCCAGGTTGCGGGTCAGTAGCTGTACTGCACCTGGGTCCAGAACTTGCGGGTATCGACGCCAAAGTCGTTGGCGTCGTAGTCGGCATATTTGACCAGGCCAACCAGGCCTTTCACGCCGGGGATCGGGTGGGCGTAGGAGAGGTCCAGCTCTTCGCCGTACTGGCTGATCGGGCTGCTCTGTTCGGCGCGGAAGTCGTGGTACACGGCCTGCGCGGTGCCGCCGAACAAGGGCAGGCTGGCGCCCAGGTAGGCGTCCTTGATGCCGTCGGTCGGGGTGGTAAGGAACACGTCGGCCCAGCCCTGGAAGGCATGTTTGGTGGCCAGCGGGGTCTGGAACGCGAGGTTGCCGGCACCCTTGCCGTCGTCGCTGCCGCCGAGCACTTCATAGCCGCCTTTAAGCGCCACGCCGGCCAGGGTGTAGCCCAGTTCGGCCAGGTAGTAATCGCTGTCGAGGTCGTTGGGGTTGTCGGCGTAGTCCTTTTGCTGGGCGTATTCGGCCGTATAGGTCACGCCGGCAATTACCCCGTTCAGGCGCAGGCCGTTGGTCTGGCTGGCCAGGGTGCCGAGGGCCGCAGTAGGCGCTACGGCAATGTTATCGAGGCCCAGTTGGTAGACATAGCCGGTGACAGTCAGCTCGGGCATGGCCACGTATTGGGCGTTGAACAGCTGGCTGTGGCCTTCAATATTGGCCGGGTTGGTTTTGTTGTCGTACTGGCCGTTGTCCGGGCCGAAGATGCTGTTGACGTTGTCGATATAGGCCGCGGTCAGGGTCAGGCCGGTCAGCGGTTTGAGCTGCACCAGGCCGCCATCGTAGGTCTGCTCGTTCTGGCGCCAGGCCACGCCACCGATATAGCGCTGGTTGTCGAGATTGATGCGCTGGCGGCCGGCCACGGCGCTGCCGTATTGGTGGTCATAGCGCAGCAAGGCCTGGTTGATCTCGCTGCCGTCCGGGTCGGCGACGGTGGAGTACTGGGTCTGACCGTTGCGGGTGGAGTTGAAACCTTCGTCACCGATGTGGCTGACGTTGTCGGCCTCCACCAGGCCTGAGAGACCGTACCACTGACCGCTCTGGAAGCCGATGCGGGTGCGCAGGGTCTGGGCGTTGGCGTGGTTCTTGGCGTTGTCTTCATCGACAAACTCATAGCGGTAGCGTGCATCGACAATTGCCTTGCCGCCGCTGAACAGGTTGCCAAGGTCTTCGCTGGCAATCGCCTGTGCGCTGCCGCCGGCTATCGCCAGGGCCAGCAGGGAAAGTTGCAGTGGCTTCATGGTGCATACCTCATCAAAGGAAAACGGAAATTCAGGCGTGCTGGCGCTGTGGGCAATCGCTGGCAATAAGTTGCGCGGGTTGCAGCAGCAGGCTCAGTTCACGAAACAGGGCGTCGGCCTGGGCCGGGCTGCAGTCTTCGCCGTAGCGTTTGCGCAGGCCGTACTGGCTGAGAATCAGGTGGGTGTCGGGCTCGATGGCGTGCTGGGCCAGGCAGCCCTTGACGCATTGCAGTGGGCAGCCGTCGAGGGCAAGGATGGGGCGGCCGGATTTGGCCTTGTTGATCAGTGCCGCCACGCCACCGCCGACGCCGGCAATGCACGACATCTCGGCCAGGCCTTGGCGATCCAGGCGCAGGGCCAGGGTATTGGCCAGCTGCGCGACGTTGGAACAACCGGAACAGGAATACACCAGGGGCAGCGAGCTGTCGGGCATCTTCGGCCACTCCAGACAGGAAACTGGCCGGCAGTGTGGGCAATGTGACGGCTTGATGACCTTGACCATTATCAAGGCCGAAAAGAGCGTGGTCCGGATACTGGGAACCAGCATCCACCCCTGCGTTCACTGGGTGGCTGGGTACTTTTTCGGAGCGTCAGGCAATGCAGCTGAACAAATTACTGGAGAACAACCGCTTTTGGTCCGAGTCGCTGAATGCGCGCGATCCCGAGTTCTTCAAACGCCTGGCCATGCAGCAGCGTCCGGAGTTCCTGTGGATCGGTTGCTCCGACAGCCGGGTACCGGCCAACGAGGTGGTCGGCCTGATGCCGGGTGAGCTGTTCGTGCACCGCAACGTCGGCAATATGGTGGTGGCCACCGACATGAACCTGCTGTCGGTGCTGCAGTACGCGGTGGATGTGCTGCAGGTCAAACACATCATCGTCTGCGGTCACTACGGCTGCGGCGGCGTACGGGCGGCCATCAGGCACCAGGCCCTGGGCCTGATCGATAACTGGCTGCGGGCGATCAAGGCGCTGTATCACCAGAGCCTGCACGAGTTCGAGGACATGACCGACGAGCAGCGGGTTGATCGGCTTTGCGAGCTCAACGTGCAGCGCCAGGTGCGCAATGTCTGCCACACCACCATCGTGCAGAACGCCTGGATGCGCGGCCAGGACCTGACCGTCTATGGCTGGATCTACGGCCTGGAAAACGGCCTGATCAAAGACCTTGACAGCACCATCAGCGCCCCGGATCAGCTCGACGAGGCGTTTCTCTACGAGCTGTGAGGCTCGTCCACGGCGGAGACCGGGTGGAGTTACTCAGATTTGCCGGCGCTGAACTCGACCACCCACGGCTCCAGGCGTTTGCCGAACACCAGTTCGGCGTTGAGCAGCCTGTCGCCGCCGGAGTGGGGGAAGCCCGGCGTGTCTGGCCGGCGTGGCAGCTTGGCGAACACGGCATGCCAACGGTGTGGCAGGTTGATGCTCTCGGACACCGGCACCTGGGCTGAACCGCCTATCTGCCAGCGGCCGTCATCATGCCAAGCCCAGGCATCGAAGCGACCCTGCACAATCGCGTAACGCTGACGGTCCGGGTAGCGGGTCCGCAGGCTGGCCATGTCGCTGCCGGCATCAATGACGAACAAACGGCTGGCACTGGTTTGCTCCCGTTGCAGAGTCTCGCGGGCCAGTTTGTGGCTCTCGATCAGTTGTTTGTTGTCTGGCACCGCGGCGAGGTCGGCGCGGCTTTTCTCCAGTTGCTCGGCAGCCATCTGCAGTTGCTGTTGATACAGCGGGCCGTTGAACTCCAGCACCAGCAAGCCGTCGCGATCCAGTTGCCGGCGGTAGCGGCGCACGCTTTCGTCGTTGAGTTCGCTGGGCACCTTGAAGCCCAGGGCGCCCATTTGCTCGGGGCTGAGCTGGCGCAGGCTGGCGTAGCTGTAGTCGTTGGGTTTGCTGTTGGGCCAGCGGTGGATCAGGTGCAGGGCGATGCCGCTGTTGTCCTGGCGCCAGTAGGGGTAGCTGTGGCTCAGCTCGCGCTCGGACACCTGCAGGCGGCTGTCGGCCGGCTCGCTGCGGTTCCAGGCCACCCCGGCGAGGGCGATGGCGTTGACCAGCACAATCAGGCCGAGGCCGGCGAACAAACTATGGCGGTTGCTCCAGTTCATTGTGGGTTCCCTCCGAGCAGGCCATTGGCACTGCGCAGCCGGCGCAGGATCAGCAGGATCAATACGGCGCTAAGGCCCAGCAGGAGGAAGAACAGGTACTTGGGCATGCTCTGCCACCACCAGTCGAACAGCTTGGTGTAGAAGAAGATGACGAAGAAGGTCAGCCCGGTGTTGACCACGTCCGACCACTCACGACGTACGCCAAGCCAGATCACCGCTGCAGCTGTGGCAAAGCCGAGCAATTGATAGGCCGCTTCGATGTCATCGCTCGGGTAATCCAGATAGCTGCCGTCGCCCCAGTGCGCGAGCAGCAGCATCGGCAGAAACAGCGCCAGCAGGGCGAACACCCGATAGGTCATGGCAAAGCCGTCGAAGCGCCGCTGTGGGATAAACCAGGGCACGGCAAACATCAGCAGGGCGGCGGGAAAGAAGTTCTCCGGGCGCTCGCCAAAGCCCAGCCAGTACATCCCGCCCCAGGTGCCAACCCGCGCGGCAATAAACCCCAGCAGGCAGAGAATCCCCGCAGCCAACAGCACCCGTGCTTCTGTGGCGTAGGCCAGCAGCAGGGCATAGGCGGCCCAGGGCAACAGGGCCTTGTCGGACGGCGTGATATTGAAGATCTGCCCGAGCATGACGATGTTCAGCACAAAGCAGGCAAAGGCCACCAAGGCCGCCAGCTTGCTGAAATAACCGGAACTGTCGCGCTGCTGCACGGCCAAGGTCAGGCCCAGGGACAGCAGGCTGGCGCTGATCAGGATGGCCACCTGGGCCACCTCACCGAACAGCCCCCAGAATTGATAGAAGAGGAAGAACACACTGGCGGCCAACGCCAAGGCACCGAGGAACGAGGCAATGCGCATGCCCAGCGAAAGTTGCCGTGCCTGGTTGTTCTGGTCGATGTCGAAGGCGGCACGATACTGCGCCAGCAACGCCTGCTGATGGGCCTGCAAGCGGCTGCGCTGGGGGGCGCTGAGCTGCAAGACCTGCTCGTCTTCCAGACGTTGCAGCTCGGCATTGAATACGCCGATGGCATCGGCACGCTGCTGGGCATCACTGCGATTTAGGGTAGGCATGGCGGTCCTTGCGGCAGCTCGCCGGGTCTGGCGAATAGGCACGACTCTAACGACAAAGTCGCCGACCTGCCAATGCCGTTGGGCTGCAGAGCACATAGCTGGCGTGTACGCCCGACCCGTAGGAGCGGCTTCAGCCGCGAATGCCACGGAGAAATCCGTACCCACAGAAGCAACATCGCACGGCGTAGCCCGGATGCAATCCGGGAGCTTTATCGATGCAATGCGGTGGTAAAGCGAAGTTGGTTTTACACCGGTGTGATGGCCCCGGATTTCATCCGGGCTACGGTTCGGTGGTTGAGCTGCGAGGAGTGGGATGGGCCCGATAACCCTCTCCCCAGCCCTCTCCCGTAAACGGGAGAGGGGGCAGAATTGCATGTGCCTGGCTATCCAGCGCCGCACGCGTATGCGCCATGCCCCGACCCGTAGGAGCGGCTTCAGCCGCGAATTTTGCGGATAAAACCGTACCCACAGAAACAACACCGCACGGCGTAGCCCGGATGCAATCCGGGGTGGGGGGCGATGCAATCAGGGAACTGTACTGATGCAATGCGGTGGTAAAACGAAGTTGGTTTTACACTGGGATTATGGCCCCGGATTTCATCCGGGCTACGGGTGCGTGATCTGCGGGGGAGTGGATTTTGGCCTGCCAACCCTCTCCCGCAAATGGGAGAGGGGCAGAATTGCATGCGCGCTATGGGCGTTGTTTAGAACCCTTCCAGTACTATCTTGCCGCGGGCCTTGCCGCTCTCCAGTAGGGCGTGGGCTCGACGCAGGTTGCTGGCGTTAATGTGGCCAAAATGCTCGCCCAGGGTGGTGTGCAAGGTGCCGGCGTCGATCAACTGTGCGACCTGCTCAAGCAATGCATGCTGGGCTTGCATGTCCGGGGTTTCGAACAGCGAGCGGGTGTACATGAACTCCCAGTGCAGCGACAGGCTCTTGCGTTTGAGTTTGACCACATCAAGCTGGGCCGGATCGTCGATCAGCGCCAGTTGCCCCTGGGGCGCCAGGGCTTCGATCAGTTGGTCGTAGTGCTGGTCGGTGTGGGTCAGGCTGGCCACATGGTCGACCTGCAGGATGCCCAGTTGCTGCAACTGCGCCAGTAACGGCTGACTGTGGTCGATCACATGGTGGGCACCCAGTTGCTTAACCCAGTCGGCGGTTTCCGGGCGTGAGGCGGTGCCGATCACCGTCAGGCCGGTGAGCTGGCGCGCCAGTTGGGTGAGGATCGAGCCAACGCCACCGGCTGCGCCGATGATCAGCAGGCTTTGCCCGTTGCTGGCGCTGCCTTGGGCGATCTTCAGGCGTTCGAACAGCAGCTCCCAGGCGGTAATGGCGGTCAGGGGCAGGGCGGCGGCTTCGGCAAAACCCAGGCGCGTTGGCTTGTGGCCGACGATGCGCTCGTCCACCACATGCAGTTCGCTGTTGCCGCCGGCACGTTGCAGGGCGCCGGCGTAATACACCTCGTCACCGACCTGAAACAGGCTGACCTCGCTGCCTACCGCTTGCACCACTCCGGCCACGTCCCAGCCCAGCACCTTGGCCTGGCCGTCAGTGGGGGCGACATTGCTGCGAATTTTGGTGTCCACCGGATTGACCGAGATCGCTCGTACTTGCACCAGCAGGTCGCGTGGGCCGGGTGTGGGCGCGGGCAGTTCGATGTCTTGCAGTGACTGTGGGTCGCTGCTGGGCAGGGACTGGTAATAGGCGACGGCTTTCATGCAGGTACTCCAAATACGGTAGAAATGACGTTCAGTCGCTCAGGGCTATTCATGCCTGAAACGCAGGGTAATCGCTATAACCTTGGGCATCGCCACCGAACAAACGGCTGCTGTCAAAGTCGGCCAACGGCAACTGTTGGGCCAGGCGCGCCGGCAGGTCGGGGTTGGCAATAAACGGACGGCCAAAGGCGATCATGTCCACCAGCCCTTGCTGCAGTAAATCCTCGCCGCGCTCACGGGTATAACGGCCGGCCACGATGATGACGCCGTGATACGCCGCGCGCAGCTTCACGCGAAACTCATGGGGGATTTGCGGGGCGTCATCCCAGTCGGCTTCCGAGAGGTGCAGATAACCGACACCTACGCGGTCAAGGTACGCGGCGGCCTCAAGGATGGTCGGGATAATGTCCGGGCAGGCCATGTTGCGTGCGGTAATAAACGGTGCCAGGCGCACACCCACCCGCGCCGCGCCGATTTCTTCGGCCACGGCGCTTTGTTGTTCGGCGGCTGCGGCGATCTGTTGGTTCATCGACTGGATGTTCGACACCGTGC
>OFRI01000219.1_pt1 | contig 15582 bp, 19 predicted proteins | sample 1543031 | NCBI WGS metagenome assembly OFRI01 (sample SAMN07774226, study PRJEB24372) | wastewater metagenome
ACTCCAGTAGGACCAGTTGCGCCAGTTGAGCCTGTGCCAGTTACACCAGTAGGACCAGTTGGGCCTGTAGGACCAGTTGGGCCTGTAGCACCACCAGGTCCTTGTGGACCTTGATCGCCTGATAACTCTACTGATACCTGTGGGGTAATAGATTCAATGATGATAAAAGTTGTCATTATGTGGTTACCGCCCCAGTCACTACAAACTTGCCTTCAAGTATTCTTGTTACTACTGAACCAGAATCTAATACTAAATCATAGGAGTATCTGGCAGCAGAGATAGCTCCAGTCAAAGCGGATGATATCGTGATAGTAACCCTACCTAAAGCAGCATCTAATACCATACGACCATTAGCGGTAGAGGCAACTATGGTTGTGGTAGATGCACCAACGAATGGGCGCACTGTCATTGTGCCTGTGTAACCAGTTAGGTTCAAAGGAGTCTGGTCATTGAGAATTTGAAACTGAAAATTAAATGTAGTTGCTTGGTCACAGACCAAGTTATATTTAGCACTCAAGATGACACCGCTCTGAGAGCCTGTGCTGCAGGTAGTTGAAAAGTACTAGCGAGAACGTTACATACGCCATTATAGTCAAGACGACTGTCACCAGTCTTACCCGCAATCGCATTGAGAATCCCTACTGTGTCTGTGTAATTTGTAGTTACTGAACGCTGCGTTGCCCATTGCTTTGCAGCAAGTGCTTCGCCAACCATTTCGCCTGGTGCTCGATAGGTGCCACCATTAGCCAAACGATTAAGTTCATCTAATAACGTTGTGCCATATTGTCCTAGTGCCACCTATTTACCTCACTTCTTCTTTTTACGAGACGCTGCTGCGTTATCTACTAAGTTTGGATAAGGTCGTCCTGCTGCCTTAGCCCGTGCCTTTGCTGACGCCTTTTGTGCTGGCGTTAACTTGCTTGACTTCTCTTTAGGATTCTTTGTATCCCAGAATGCTACTTTCTTTTTCATTTGCAACTACAATCCCAAGCACGTAGTGACTTGTTTATTCTTGAGTTCGGATCCTTAGCAGTCTTTGCAGAAGTCAATTTGGACTTCATTCCACACATACGACCACAGAAAGACTTGCGCCGTCCTGCAGACTTAGGTGATTTAGCAGCCTCAGCCTTTTTGACTGGAGGCTTAAGGTTCATCCCCTGCGCTTTGGCAGAGGCACGACCCTTGGCGTTGAGGCCACCCTTTGGGTTCTTGCCTTCTGCTCTTTGCCACGCTGGAGACTTAGCCATTTACTTAGCAGCCTTGCCCATCGCACCAGTCTGAATTGACTCATAGGTGCAGTACTTCATTGCTGCTTCGTATTGCTTATCAGGTGTTGGGTACTTTGTGATGTACTCGCCTGATTCCATTTCCATCTTTGAGTAGTTTTCCATTACTTCTTCTTACCCATCTTCTTCATAGTCTTCTTGACTGCCATCTTCTTGCCAGTCTTCTTGGCTTCCATCTTAGCCATTGCCATACCTTTTGCTGTGTATGGGAATTCTTTCATTCCTACTTTTGGCATTTTATTCTCCTTAGTTTTTGAAGGTCATTGAGATCCCATCGAAAGCCTTGCCAGCCTCGTTGGAAAGTTTAACTGCTGCATCTATATCTTTGCTCTTGGTAGAACGCGGTTCTATACCTTGACGTGTAGCATCATAATAAGACTGTAGTTCCTTATCGTGCTGCTTAGCAGTAGGTAATTCTCTGTGGTTTGCCACACCTACGCTGAGTTCTAACTCACCTATCTTGCAACCAAAACATCCTTCTACATACTCAAGATGTGTCTGTATTCTATGTAAACTCATACTATCGGTGTTACATAATCGCTGTAACCTGCGTTAATAAGAACAGTTGCCTGCTCATCACTAATCACGTATTCGTGTCCGCCAAGGAAGTAGTAACTAGCTGCTGCTAGATCATCCTGGCTAGGAGTTAATGTCAGAGTTACTGTAGTGCCATTGACAATCATTGTCTGACCACGTGCTACATCTGTAAGGCTGATTGGAATAGCACCGTCAATAGTTCCACCATTGAACCGGCGACCAGCAAGGCGTGAGTATTCACTGTATACACCAGTGCCTGCGCCCCAGGTCTGCCATTGGTAGGGTGTTACTAAGGAGTATGCCATATCAAACCTTTCCTAAGTAGCAGAGGTGGGTTTGACCCCACCCCTGCCGAGCAATAACGGGAATTATCCGTTTGTTGCTGCTGACTCAATGCGATAGAGAGCAGCTTCACGAAGGCGTGCAAAGCCTCCGAAGTAGTACCAACCGATTGTGCGGAAACGACGGAGTGCGTCAATCTCTGGACCGATAACGGTTGAGATGTCTGCAGCCTGTGCTTCAGCCAATGCTTCACGACCTGCGACGATTGCGCGGTAGTTGTTGGTAAATGTAACAGTACCTGTGTCAGCAACTGATGTGATGTTAGATGCTGTAAGTGCATAGGTAAATGTTGTTGATGTTGTGCCTGTGATGGTGTATGTACCATTGACACCTGTGTTAGTTACAGCAGCAACTGTTACAACCTGACCTGTTCCAAGGCCGTGAGCAACTCCTGTAGTAATTGTTACTACGTTAGATGTCAAAGCGACGTTGGTGATGGTTGTAGTTGTAGCGATACCTGCAGCGAGCTTTAGACCGTTAAGGACACGTGGTGTCTCAACGATGAAAGCGCCTTCGATAACGCCTACTGCACCAGCAACGAACGGTGTACGCTCTACGTACTTTGTAAGTTCCTGGAATCCACCTGTACCAGTTTCAGCACGAAGATCGGCTGACTGACGTGGGTGGAGGTATGCAGCATAGAGTTCACCCATACGAGGCAATGCCTTGTTTGTACGTAGTGATACAACAGCATTGCGGATATCCGCAACTGTCATTGTGTCTACTGGGAGAACTGCAGATGATGCAGTTGGAGTAGTTCCTGATGGACCGTTTGAGAAGATCACGTTAGTTCCTGCGGAGAGGACCTGACCTACTACGTTGTCAATCGAATCTGCTGCGTTGTAAGCGATGATATCAGCAAGTGCTGAGTCTACATCGTTGAAAGAAGTTAGGTTCAACTTCTTGGTTGTTGTTACTGCTGAACCGTATTCGTTCAGAGTTACTGTAACCTGTGAAGGGTTACCAAGAGCAATGGAAGATACATCTGATGTTTCTGTCAATGTAGAAGTAGCTTGTGCTAAATCTGAATAGATTGAGAATACAACTGATGATCCTGGCATTGCCTGTTGTACTGGCTTGACGTCAGCAAGAGAACGCATAACTGGAATGGAGCGAAGCGCCATTCTGACATATTGGTCGTATGCAGTCTGTACTAGAGCACTGATCGTCGAGCTAGATGTGGGGGTACCTGTTGGGATAGCCATTTGGGTCTAGCCTTTCGTTTTACTAGGATCGGATGTTAGAGTCCAGACAACCTAATAACTTCATCCAACTCTTCACGGCTATTTGCGTTCATAAGTTTCTGCATAATATCTGCATTGTGTTCTGGCGATGTGCCGGAATCTGCAGTATTAGTCATTCTCTTATACGCAGCAGCTTGTGCTGGATCTACATTAGGTGATGCCTGGGTTTGGCCAGATTCAAAGCCGAATACATCGGCGTAGTCGTCTAGCCATTTAGACAGTGACTCTTCAGTTGGGTCAATGTCCTGCGGAATAAATGAAGCAATTTTGCTATTTACCCCGCGAGTTGCGAGGACATCCTTAATTGCTCGTTCGCGCTGGCCTTTGCTTAGGTTTTCAAACTGGGAGCGAAGCTCTTGCAGTTCTTTATCCTTTTGCTTTGCAGCCTTGCGTAGTTGCTTTACAAGGTCATTAGACTGCGGCGATTCTGTTGTGAAATCGTCGTCGTCATCCTCGTACTCGTAATTGGACATAGTCCATCTCCCTATCATTAGTTGATTTCGCTAGCCTCATACTCGAATGGGGATTCGGTATGGCTCTAACTCCTGGTAATTGTTGTCGCTCCACTAGGCCAGTCGTTCTAGTGGCAGGTTTAGTTTAGTATGCGCCTGCGCGGTCTCGTGCTAACGCTCCAGCAGTGATTCCGGTCTGGCCACCAAAGGCAGCCTTCTCAAGTCCGGTAATCTTCTTACGTTGCTTTTCTGCTTCAGTTTGTCCTGAAAGTTTGAATACTTCTTCTTCTGCTGTTGCCTGTGTATATGGACTTTCTCCATAGATTGAAGCAAGTTGTGAGCCACGCTGTAATCCGCTACCGATAGCGCTGTAGCCCTGTGTTGCTTGTGCTTTATCTACACCGTATCCAGCAAGTTGTTCTGCACGTGCCTGTGATGTAGTTAGTATATTTCTACCCATAGCATCCTTTGGAGTCATAGCAGCTCCACCAATTTCAGCAGCAGTTACCTTGCGCTTAATATCTTCAAGTCCTTTTGTCGGATCAAGTGTATAAGCCAAGATATCGCCATTGGTAATATCAGGATAGAACTGTTTAAGTGCTGCAGATACTTCTGGGTTAGCCTTAATAACACGCTTCTGTGCTGTACTAATGCGGTCTTCTAACTCTAATGCAGATACATCTCCAGCAATAAACTTCTCAAATCCTACCTGCTTACCTGTGCCATCTTTAGTGTAATAAGATGCTGGTAATCCATAGTTACGCATAATCTCTTGGTACTGGTCTTCTAGTCCAATATACTCTGCAGGGCTAAGTGCTCTTAGACCGGCTTTGATTCGGTTCTCATTTGCTGCAAAGCGATCTTTGTATGACTTGGTATTCTTTAGTTCAAGAGAAAATTGTGATGGTGATACGTCAGATTGAAGAAGGTACTTAACATCTTCTACTAGGCCACCTAAACCATAAGCGCTAAATTCACTGTAAAGAATATCGTAGGCAGATTGACGGTCACGAAGATCTGCTGCAGCTTGTGCATCTTTTTGTTGTTGCAAAAGTAGTGCTTGAGTTGCATCCTTAGTATCTGTTGGTATTACCGTTGTTGACTTAGGTGTTACACCAAACTTTTTAGCAGTAGCAGCCTTGTCAATAATAATTTGACCGGTTCTTGGGTCAACTTTTTGTCCAGTTTGTGCTGCAATTTCTGCTACTTGTTTTTTAAGGTCAGCTAATTCTGCTGCATCTTGAGCAGCAGTAGTCCTAGTAGCTACTGGAGCAGGAGTTGGTGTTGCGCCGTATCCTGCATAATTTTGTATAAGAGTCTGCCCAGATTTGATTGGAGCAATTACTTCAGGTTTTCCCATAGGTTTCTTAGCCATTGTTACCCCATAAATCCAAAATCGCGTAGCACGGTTTTAGCAACATCAGATGCTTCTGCACGCGCGTTGTTGGTGTATTGCCAACGATTATCTTTTCTGATTTGACGTTGGAAATCATAGATAGGCATTTCTTTATCCCCTTGAATTGCACTTCTTAATAGGGGATCGCTAAGGCTAATCGAATCTGGGTTAACCTCAAGCAATGAAGCCATAGTATTTCTGTATGGTGCGTATACAGCATCAAGGTCTAAGCCTTGATCGAGTAATTTATTTATCTTATCTGGCAAACCTCTCTTTGCAACCTGACGAATTAACTGCTTAAATATTTCAGGGTCTTCACCGTTTTCAATTCTTTTAGTCCAGTTAGGCAACTGGCTTGCAAATGTCTTCTCTAAATCAAGACCATTAGCAACTGCCGTTTTAAGTAGGTCTGCTTTTCCGACATCTCGCAAGCCTTGCTTACGCTGGTCGTATTCAGGATTTTTCTTAATAAGGTCTGAAAGAAACTGCACTTCATCTAAGTTACCGGTTGTATCAGCAACTCTTACGCCGTCTACCATCGTGTACTTGGTAGTGGTAATAGCCTTTGACTGTGCCTTCTTAAGGCTAGCCATCAACTTAGTTAATTCTTCTGGAGTTGCTTCACGTCCAAGAAGGCTTTTAGAAACAGCGTTGATAGTAGAAGTAGCTTCAGTTGGTGTGTAGATAGTTCTAGTTCCAGTAGGAATAGGTAGTTTGGCACCACCTGTTGTTCCTGCCGGTGCAGCTAATCCCCTATCAGATATTTCTTGAAAGAACGCATTTCTATCTACTGGGATGCCACCATTATCGGTTTCAATGGCTTTTATTTCAGCATCGGCATTTCTGATAGCCTGACCTAGTTGAACGTTATACTTACCATCAACTGGTCCTGAATAATAAGGAACTCCAAGGTAATTTTTACCAGCATTCTTTAACAGTTGCTGAAGATTCTTTCTGTACTCTGGATCCCAAGTTGTTACATTTTTAATGTATTCTTCTGTTGTGCTTTTTGGTTTTACACCAGCTTCTGCTTCTAGTTCTTTCTTGCTCTTAGGTTCTATATATACTTCACCTTTGGCAGCAGCTTCAAGTTTATTTTTGTCAACATTCTTTATTTCTGCTTGTCTAGCCTTTGCAGCATCAAGTTGAGCTTTTGCTTCTTTTTCTTTTGTTGCTGCTTCTTTAGCAAGATTTCCAAGTCTTGTTAACTCAGCACGGGCAGAGTCACCTTGTGGTGTTCCCTCTTGAAAGTCTTTTGGAAACTTCTTAATTCTATCTACTATAATTTTAGCAGCAGTTGCTGCGTTACGAGAGGCTGAACGTGCGTCACTAAACGCTTTATCAAGTATCTTGATTTCTTTGTCAGTCATTACTCTCCCAATAAACTTCCGAATAGAACGTTGTATGCTGCCTTGGTATTCTCATTTGTCTCTGAAAGAATCTTAATCTGCAATATGGTTTGGTCCTTAAGGGCAGATATTGATTTTCTCGATCCACTTACCAATTCAAGCTGTTGTTTCTGTACTTTATAGTTGTCGTAAAGTCTCAACATATCGTTAAGCGCTCGTTGTGTATTAGGCTTTACATTTATATTGCTGTCATTGAGCATTGCTCTTAAATCATCAAGTGCCTTTAGACGTTCAATAGCCTTTTGTCCACCCTGTGATAGTTGCTCTGGTACCAATGGACGACCAGCAAAGAAGATTTCTTTCCAAGAGTTAAACTCCTGGCGAAGTGCTGTCTTCGCTACACCCTCTGGAACCATCTCAAGATTCTTCTCGTACTCACCCTTTTTATCGTAGTAAGTCTGTAGGTCTGTAGCAGTCTGTACTTCTAGTAGGTAATCTTCTACGCGCTTGCTTGTGCGAAGACCCATATCCTTCATAGTCTTGTAGGCATCCCAAGAGAATCCAGCCTTGTGAGGTATTAGGAATGCTGCAGCTTGCGGATATTGCTTAAATAGTTCTTGATTCTGGTCTACAAATGCACCAGATTCTTCTGCGTATCTAAAGTATGCAACAGTTGAGCGCTTTGATTCTGTGACTGTAAATGGAATCTGATCTGGGTAAAGTTCTACCCACTTCTCCATTGCCTTGTCGTAGTCACCTGGGTACTTGTCCAATAGGTCATTCCATACCTGCTTGAAGCTGGCACTGCCATTGTCTCTTACCCACTCAGCCATATCTGACTTGAGTTGTACTTGAGGTGATGCAGGTGCAAAGAATCCAAATACGAATCTAGTACCAAGAATACCAATCGTGGTGTTCTTTACTTTAATTCTATACGCTTCAAGTTCTGCAGCAGTAGGTGGAATTAGTGTTCCGTCTGGATTATACTTTTTAGGAATACCATTACCTGATGCCTCTAGGTAAGTTACTGACTTACGCCAAGCAGAAGCGTACTGTGAGTCCCTATCGTCACGATCCATTGCTGCATACAGACGATTGATATGAGCAGGTAGGAAAGCAGAAATCATAGGTTGGTCTACTGCGTACTTACCCATTGTCATCTGTGTAATAGTGTCTGCAGTTCCAGGGTCCGCAAATCCAATTAGGTTAGTAACTACCTTCATTGATACACCAGATAAAGGACCAGCAAATGTAGGTACGATTGAATCAGGGTTCAAAGATGGAGTAAGCATCTTTACTTGAGCACCGAATTGAACCGGAAGTGGAACTCTAAACTCTGCCGGAATACCTAGTGCTGTCATAGCGCCCTGAACGGCGCGATATACAGGTTCAATACCTGGATAAACGAAGTAAGATTCACCTTGGTCATCTTGTTGAATCCAACCAGAGTGTGTAATACCTTCGTATGTAAGTCCAGCTTTAACGATTGCTTCTGGGTTATAGCGAACAACGCGGTACATACGGCGATAGAAGTCTTCAGTAGCACGATAGAATCGTGCAAAGTTACGAATACCAAATGCTAACTGGCTACGAACCATTGGATTATCAACATAGGCAAGAATCTGCAGTCGTGCTCTATCTTCTACAATCTGTGCCAGTTTCTGCTTGGCAAGGTCGGTTGCTTGTTCTATTTTAGCTGGATTAGCAGGGTCTACGTTCTTAATAAATGACTGAATGAAAGCATCTTCAAAGCCTGTTGAACGCATATCCTTACGAATGCGAATCATCTCAGCAAGGGCTAATGGCTCACGAGATAGACGGGCGTTAGATAGTCCTAGCCAAGTCCAACCCTTCTCCATAAGAGAAGATGTGTAGTTTCCTGTATCAGATACAGCTACAAGTTGTGGACCGATAACATATTCTGGTACATCTAGGTCATTATCTGGTAGGTCATCAAGTGATAACTTCCCACGAACTACATACTCACCAGTCTTATCATCAATCTGACGGACCTTGTTAAGAAGGTCTAGGTTTAATTCTTTGTTCTGCTTCTCAAAGAGTTCACGAGATGCCTTATAGACTATCTGAGCGTGCTCTTGTTTTGTATAACCATTTGTTTCCAGACGGAAAGCATCTACAACTTCTTTATTCTTTGGATCATCAAGCCAAGCAAAGATTTTAGCGACTGCATCATCTTGGTCTAGGTTAGCAATAGCAATAGCACCTAGTTCATCGTTACTGTAATAGGATATACGCATAAGCCAAGCAACCATAGATGCTTCATCTTGTATTCCAACTGGAAGTGCCTTGTATCCAATAGAACCTTTAGCTCTTGTATAAGGTCTAGGTACTTCAATCTTTAATGCAACACTGCGAACACCGTGCTGACGAGTAAAGTTAACGGCACGTGATACATAATCAATGCCTACCGCAAAGTTCTTTCCACCTTCAATTATGTCAGCAAGGGAGTTATCAAGATCTCCGTGAAGAATCTGCTCTGCGAGAAGTTCTTTGTCTAACTTACCAAGAGGTTTAAGACCAAGTCTCTTATAGGCTCTATTTAACTTACCTTCATTAAGTGCCTGAGCAAGAATAACTCTGCGCTGTTGAATTGGGCCGCCTTTAATGCTGGCCTTAAGTTCTGCAATCTTGGCTTTTGTAGTAATTTTTGTTGCTTCATCAGTGGTAGATTTTAATACATTGTTTAATGTTTTAATTTCTTCTCTGGTTTTGGCAATGACATCATCAATGTCATCCATTCTTTTAACAAATGCTTTGGCTTCTTTTTTATTAACCACACGTAGTACAGCACCAAGAGGATTGGCAGCTATTCTTTCTGCTTTAGTTAAACCCTTTTCAATACCTCTGGCAGTATTAAGTCGAGTAGATAAGATTCTACCTTTACCAAGGCCCCATACAGTCTCACCGATAGCAAGGTTAACCATTAAATCTTCTGTTGCATTACGCAATGCGTAACGAGGACCGGCAAGTGTAAGGAATGACCAGCCTGCAGTCATCTTTTCTACCCACTCGTTGTTGGCAAGACCTGCCATACGTTGGATTAAACCTGATCTTGTTGCCGCTCTATCAATATCTGCGATAGATGGAGCCGAAACAAATGCTGAATTATCAGATGGGATGATGGCAATGTCGCTACCATCTTTAGCCTTACCATAACGGCCTACGCTAAAGCGTGTTTGACCTTTACCAGTTAACTGACGGACAATTAACTGTCCAGGTTCAGTTGCTTTAAGGCCACGAATATCTGCAATAGTAGACCACAAGCCATAGAAAGCATCTTTTCTAGCGTTGATATCTTCTATTGCTGCAAATGATGAGGCTAATACTCGTGACTCAGCCTTTGGTAGTACCAATCTTGCTAGGCGATACATCTGTTCTGGTGCATCAATAGCAGTTACATCTAATGTATCATCTTTGAAAAATGGAATAGTTGTAAACTTTGCTTTGAATCTATCAATCTTGTAGTTAATCATCTCCATAGAGAAACGACCAACATCTTGACCTGGAGTTCTAGCCTTTACAGTTGTTGATATTACTTCTTGTCCATCAACAAGCTGCTTCATAACTCCGTCAGTTGTAGCTGGAGCGCCATAGAACAAATCATTAACAAAACGTGAACCCATTTTATCAATATTAAAAACTTTATTAGCAGTTGTTGCTGCAGTCACACGAGTTTTTCGTGCTAAATCAAGTCGAGGAGCTAATACTCTACGGCGACCAATGCTGCCTGTCATTATAGAACCTAGTTCAGAAGCATTTTCAAAGTAAGCCTTGGCGGTAAGTGCATCAGTTACTGGTAAGTCTGCCTTTATCATATCCTTGATAACTGCTGGACCAAACTCAGGAGCTAAACGCTTAAGGTTGTTTTCTGCAACAATGGCTTCTTTTATATTCTTAGATTTACGTGCCTTATTAAGGGCATCTAGGTTTGCACCGTACTCATCCCAAAAATTTATTGCTGCAGGTTTAGCAAAATACTCTGCTAACTTAGTTCCACCTTTTGCATTAGATCCCACAAGTACGTCTACTGCGTACTTCTTAATATCATACAAACGCTTTGCTTTACCAGCAATAAGAAGAGGATCTGCAAAGATACGATAAGCCGCATCCCCTGCGCCAGAGATAGCCTTGTAGAAAAACCCTGAACCTTCCATTGATGCTGGAAGTATAAGGTTTGCTAACTGGCGACCAGGTGAGAACTTAGCGGCGTTAACTGCATCAAGAGTATCTTGGAATAAGTCTCTATCTGCTTTGTTTTGTTTAGTTTCTTGACCTTCTTCTAAACCTTGTTTTTTATCTACAAGTCTTAAATATTTTAATTGTTCTGGAGTTGCAGTCTCTGCAATCTCTGCCGCAGTTTCTCCTCTAGCAATTCTAATTGCTACATCAACTGCTGCTTGACCAAACTTCTCTTTAGCATCTTCGATGCGTCCATCGTTAAATACTTTGTCGCCTTTATCGTTGGCTTCATCCCAAGCAAAACCAACTTCGCCCCGTGATAGTGGAATGGCAACTGCACGATAGGCACGAGTTGTGACATCAGATACATTCTGTAAACCAGCTAGGCCGAGAGTAAAACCCTCTTTGACTGCCCCGCCGGTATAAGCCCAAGCAGTTCCTAGCCAGCCACGAGATGGCTTGGTAGCAGGATCTTCTGTTCCATAGTTATCAGCAAGAATCTTTTTCTGATTTGCTGGCTTGTTGTTGTATACAGTTGTGGCTACATCTGGAGGAAGGTTTAATAATTCTCTATGTACAGTAAGAGACTTGCCAAAGTCATCTACTTTTTTCTTTTCGTTAGGTGATAACCCTGCAGAAAACGAGGCTGCTTTTAGGTTCTCAGCCATTACTGTCCTTTAGATAGTGCTTGCTGATAAAGTATTCCTATTTCGCCGGTTTCATCATATGGAAGCATCTTTGCTAAAGTATCTGAAAGTTTCTCTGAAGATTTAGCCATCATTAGTGCTGATGATCCAGCGCCTGGCCCTACATCAACGCCAGTTGTAATCTCTTCTTCTGGACGCTGTGATGGTGCAAATAATGGAGTAACTGGCTCTTGTGCTGCTGCGCGTACTTCTGATGCTGGTATACCGCGTACTTCGCCGGTACTAGCAAGTGGAGCGCCTGCCTTAATAGCGGCTGTCTCTACACCTTCACCGTATGCAATAGAACCCATCTGTAGGTTATCTGTACGCGTGGAGTATTTTCCAGGACCTGCAGGACCTGCCAATGGATTCATTGGTGCTGTTGTCATCGGTCCTCCTCTAAAGTCTCTAGGTCTTGCGCCATCTGCTCCCACGCCTGATTAGTTTCAGTCTTGTGGTTAGCGTGGTAAATGCTTAATTCATATAATGATTCAAAGAATCCTGTTGCAGCCTGCGCGAAATTAAAGGCAGTCTCTGCAAGTACTACTACAAAATCGGAAGAGCGTATAGGACGACGAATTCTATTATTGTCCATCGTCCCATACACCTTCCACTAAATTTATTACGCCTTTGTACTCTTCTTACCTGGACGGCCTGCTGCCATCATTCCGAAAAACACCTTACCGCCTGCTGGCTTAGAGGTATCCATCTTTCCTTCTTTTGGCTTAGCCATTGATGCTGGTTGACGTGATCCTTTGTTCATATTTACACCTCCCTCGCTTAAGCTGCGCCGGAAATACCGGCTAGTAGTTGAGCTATATCTGGACGTTGACCAGCAGCAGGGGCCGTACCAGCTTGTTCTTGTGGAGGTTGCTGCGAGGCAGGAGCGGGGGCCGCACCTGCTGCTGGAATCTGTTGCTCCATACCTGGTGCCATAGGTGGCATCTCTGGGGCTGGGGCTGGTTCTGGTGCAAATGCTTTTTCGACAACGTTCTCTAACGCTTGTCCCTTTTGGCGACCTTGGATAACAGCAGCGATACGCCCGATAATCTGCGAAGGGTCTTGGCCCTGCGCCGCGAGAGCCGGTATCGCCTGAGCGTACTGAGCAACAGCAACGCGCAAAGAATCGCGCATCTCTTCAATATCAACACGTTGTTCCTCTTGTGTAACGTTAAGGTCCATTGGAATTTCACGGCGTACATAGTCGCGTGAGACGAGTTTATCTGAACGCATTTGTAGTAAAGCAATAATGGCGCGGTTAGGATCCATACCAGACATAATGCCGTAACGGACATCTACGCCGTACTCGCCCTTAATGTCGCGTGATGGGATGTATTTAAGTACATACGGTGTTCCATCATCTGAACCCTTGATAGTCTTTGGAATACCACCAAAGATTTTCTCATCTGCTTCAAAACAGATAGAGGTAAGTTCTTGGAACATACGAGCAAACTGTGCTTGTGCTGCCTTAATCTGTGTATCAAAGCCAGCCTGTAGCGCCTGTACACCGCGACCAGTGACAACGGAAGCGTCAATGTTACCTGAGCGAGACTCTGGGTAACGAGCACCCATACGAAGTTCACGCTCCAGGACACCGGACTCAGTAAAGACTCCAGGTGGTAGTTCTAGTGGTACACGACGGATGCCTTGCGGATTAGCAGAACGCATAATTGCGTCCGGTCCAAGGGCTAGTTCTTGTACATCTTGTGGAATAGCAATAGGTGCTTGAATAGATTTCTCAGCAGCTTGAATCTGTAAGATAGCAAAGCGAGCACGAGCGAGTTGTACTGAGAGTACATCATCAAACTGACCGCGTGCTTCTCCATCGAGAGATGAACGCATAATGACAGATGCCATTGCCTTGCCTAGTACGTTAGGTGTACTAGATAGAACTAGGTTCTTACGCTCTGGAAGGTAGAGTAGGTCTTGATCCTTGTCGTGGTACTTAACCATTGAGACATACGGTGAAGATAGTTGATACTGATTACGACCTAGAATCTGTTCGTAGAACTCTGGGTATTGCGCGGCAAGTGTTTCTGCATCTGTAACAATAACCTGGGTAATAGATAAAACTCGACCATAGCGGTCTAACTCTGGGTATGTACCAAATGGGTTGAGCATACGGATACGTGGGTTGTTATCATCATAATCCATCTCGACCATACCAACACCAAGACCGTAAGTGTTATACCAGTCTGCTGCGGTGTACATCTGAAGCTGTAAATCAGAGTTTGTTACATAAAAATTGGCAATGCGGGTACGAGTATCTGCGCCCTTGCGTGCCGTATCAGAAACCATATTGGTTGCTGAGCAGTTAAAGGATGGCAGTGGTGCCATTGCTTCTGCTAGGTCACGTGCTGCTACGTCAATGAAGTTGGCAACGAGAGGCTTAGGATAGTCCTCGGAGAACATAGATGGAAATACCTTAGAGATATCTCCTTGACGTACCGAAAGCACGTCGCGCATACGCTGGTCACGCGCTGATGAGCGTGTACGTAGCCGCGATAGTTTCGCGTCAACTTCTTTGACTGATAACAATGTGGGGTCCTTACTTCTTCTTCTTGTAAAGTCCTGGATACTTCTTGTCTAACGCATCTGATTGATTCTTAGCAGCCTTCTTCATTCCCTTTGGGGATAGTTGTTCTGCAATCATCTTTTCGTTCTTAGTAATCCTTACTGCTGGCTTTGGCTTAGCAGTACCAATAGGAGTTCTCTTTGCTGCTGGAACTGACGTTACTCTACGAGAACCTAAGCTTGGCTTTGACGGCTTCATTGGCATTATTTTTTATCCTTTTTCTTTTTAGAATTTTGATATGCTTTTTCTGCAGTTACACCAGCAACAAAACCTGCTGCTTTTCCTGTTTTAATTACAACTTTTTTTGCAGCTCTATTTCCAGCCGCTGTTGCCTGACCTGATGCGCCTTGACGTGGATTTACAACTCTTTGTATTGTTGCTTTAGTTCCAGCCTTTGGAGATCCTGCTTTTTTAGCGGTTTCAGATTTCTTCAAAGTAATATTTGCATTTTTGCCTTGAACTCCAGTAGTAACTTTTACATAAGGATTCTTTTTTGCTATTGCTTCTGCAGCTTCTTTAACTACTTTAGCGCCTTTAATTTTTCCAGCAATGTTTGGGGCCGCTAATAGTGCTGCTACTTTAGCCACTTCTTTGGCTGTTTTAATAGTTTTATTAACAGCTTTTGCTTGCTTCTTGTTTGTAGAACCAAGAGCAACTCCCATTGGGTTTGCTGAATATCCCATAACGTCTCCTAAATTACTCTGATTTTGTTTTGCTCAGCGAAGGCTTCTTCTAAGTTAATCACTGTTCTTTTGCCTAGCTCGTGGCGAGATAGGAAAGGGTTCTTCATATGGTGGGTGGCATACTGTCCGTAGTTGAGCATCTCACGTGCTCTAATCTCACAGAACCATAGAGCCATCACCATATCGGTCTTACCCTTAGTGGTCGGAGTCCAGGTAATTAACTGTTCTATCAGAGCCTTGATGTTCTCGGTCTGATCGCTAGGTAGGTGTATTAAGTTATCTCGATGGTGCTTACCATCAAATTGCTTAGTACCAAAAAGGGTAGCCATAGATGCCACACCGAATCCGGCATCCCATTTATTAGAGCCGGTATGGTGTTCCTTGAACTGCACGCCTCGTGAGGCTAGGTGCATACGGATACCTTCGTCTTGTGTTAAGAAGGATTGGAAGGCGTTCTTTTCGACAATCCATTCGGACGGAGAGTATAGGGCTGTCCAATCAAAGATAAGATTACGGATATCGGCTGGAGACGGACGGCTAATCTTGATAGCATCTACTATGTACCTCTTGCTCGTTGATCTATCAATGGCGTAACAGATAGCGGCGGTATCGCCAATCATCGCAGGGTCTAGCCCACAGATATAGGTAAAGCCGTTTAAGTCTCGTGGATGTCCTGGGTGTCCAGCAACTAAGTTGCCAGACTTACGCATTCCATCAATAGAGCCTTTTACACATACGGGGTCAAAGGCAGCGTTTTCAGATACGTCCTGTTGCTGGTAGACCAAAGCCCAGGTACTAGCATCCATCGCTTGACGTTCGTTGTAAAGGTTGC
>OFRI01000221.1_pt1 | contig 15542 bp, 19 predicted proteins | sample 1543031 | NCBI WGS metagenome assembly OFRI01 (sample SAMN07774226, study PRJEB24372) | wastewater metagenome
CGCGCGCTGACGCGCATGCGGCGGCCGTTGAGTGCGGCGCCACGGCCACGGCTGGCGGTGAATTCTTCCTGGCGTACCGGGTCGATGATGACTGCGTGTTCCAGCCGGCCGCGGTATTTGCAGGCGATGCTGATGGCAAAGTGCGGTACGCCGCGGATGAAGTTGGTGGTGCCGTCCAGCGGGTCGATGATCCACAGGTAGTCGGCGCCTTCGCCGCTGCCTGGGGTCAGGCCGCTTTCTTCGCCGAGGATGCCGTGGGTCGGGTACGCCTTGCGCAGTGCCTGGATGATGCTCTGCTCGGCGGCACGATCCACTTCGGTTACGTAATCCTTGGCATCTTTCTCGTCGGCCGAGATCACGTCCAAGCGCTCGATGGAGCGGAAAATCAGTTCACCGGCGCTGCGGGCCGCGCGCAGTGCGATATTCAGCATGGGCTGCATGGAAGTTTCACCTGGGTCGTTAAAGAAAGCCGGACATTCTAGCAGAAAAGCGTCCGGTAAAAAGAGCCTCTGACGGCTTGCATGGCGTAACGGGGTGGGGCTCTGTAAGATTTGCTCCCTTTTGCTGTTTATGTGGGCCTGCTTGTGCTGGAAAAAATTCGTGTGGTGTTGGTCAATACCAGCCATCCCGGCAACATCGGCGGCGCGGCGCGGGCCATGAAAAACATGGGCCTTAGCCGTCTGGTGCTGGTTGATCCGCAGGACTTTCCCAGTAGCGAGGCGGTGGCGCGTGCGTCCGGTGCGGTTGATATTCTCGATGGCGCCCACATTGTAGGAACTCTTGAAGAAGCGTTGGTCGGTTGCAGTCTGGTGCTTGGTACCAGTGCGCGGGATCGGCATATCCCCTGGCCGCTGCTGGACCCGCGCGAATGTGCGACCGCCAGCTTGCAGCAGGTGGAGCAGGGCGGCGAGGTGGCGCTGGTGTTTGGCCGCGAGTACGCCGGTCTGACCAATGAAGAGCTGCAGCGTTGCCAGTTTCACGTGCACATTCCGTCCGACCCTGAATTCAGTTCGCTCAATCTGGCCACTGCCGTGCAGGTGCTGACTTATGAGGTGCGCATGGCCTGGCTGGCGCAACAGGGGCAGCCGACCAAGATGGCCAAGCTGGAAACCAGCGGCGAGCAAGCCAGTTTGCCGGTCACGGCGGATGAGTTGGAGCTGTTTTACGGTCACCTGGAAAGCACTCTGGTGCAGATTGGCTTCCATGACCCGAGTAATCCGCGGCATTTGATGTCGCGACTGCGGCGCCTGTATGGCCGCAGCAATATCAGCAAGCTGGAAATGAATATCCTGCGCGGCATCCTGACGGAAACTCAGAAGGCGGCTCGCGGCGAAGCCCATAAGCGGAGAGATGTTTGATGTTCGAGCGCATGCGAGAAGATGTTCAGAGCGTATTCCATCGCGATCCGGCGGCGCGCAACACCTTTGAGGTGTTGACCTGCTATCCGGGGTTGCACGCTGTCTGGCTGCATCGCCTGGCCCATTACCTGTGGGCGGCGGGTTGGAAGTGGCTGGCGCGCATGTTGTCGAACTTTGGTCGCTGGCTGACCGGTATCGAGATTCATCCGGGGGCAAAGATCGGTCGACGCTTCTTTATCGATCACGGCATGGGCATTGTCATCGGCGAGACCGCTGAAATTGGTAATGACGTCACGCTCTACCAAGGGGTGACCCTGGGTGGCACCAGTTGGAATAAAGGCAAGCGTCATCCGACCCTGGAAGATGGTGTGGTGGTGGGGGCTGGCGCCAAGGTGCTGGGGCCGTTCACGGTCGGTGCTGGGGCGAAAATTGGCTCCAATGCAGTCGTCACTAAAGCGGTGCCCGCCGGTGCCACGGCGGTCGGTATTCCCGGGCGGATTATCGCCAAGCTGGATGATGAGCAAGAGGCCAAGCGCCAGGCGATTGCCGAGAAGCTGGGTTTCGATGCCTACGGCGTCACTCAGGACATGCCGGACCCGATCGCGCGCGCCATTGGTCAGTTGCTGGACCACCTGCAGGCGGTCGATGGGCGTCTGGAGGGCATGTGCGGTGCGCTCAAGGCGCTGGGGAGTGACTACTGCGCCAAGGACTTGCCGCCCCTGTGCGACAAGGATTTTGCCGGCGTCAAGGAGCAGGGTGATACACCTTCGGTGTAATGCGCGGCTGGGATGGCTTTGTTATCATTGCGCTCCTGCTGGATCTAATCCCGAGTAAATTGATAGGTCTTATAGTTGACTTAAATACTCGGGAATAGCATACTCGCCACAAACCAGCGAACCCGTGGTATCCGTCTCATGCGCCTGACCACCAAAGGCCGTTACGCCGTCACCGCCATGCTCGATCTGGCCCTTCACGCACAGCGTGGGCCGGTCTCCCTGGCGGATATTTCCGAGCGTCAGGGCATCTCTCTTTCCTATCTGGAGCAACTGTTTGCCAAGCTGCGGCGCGGCAATCTGGTGTCCAGTGTGCGCGGGCCTGGCGGCGGTTATCAGCTGTCACGCGAGATGGCGGCCATCCAGGTTGCGCAGGTAATTGATGCCGTCAACGAGTCGGTTGATGCCACACGTTGCCAGGGCCTGGGCGATTGCCATTCGGGTGATACCTGCCTGACCCACCATTTGTGGTGTGACCTCAGCCAGCAAATTCACGCGTTTCTCAGTGGTATCAGCCTGGCTGACCTGGTGACGCGCAGTGAGGTTCAGGAAGTCGCATTGCGCCAGGATCAGCGCCGTTGTGGTAACGGTGCTGCGCGCTCGGACAAGATTCACGCGTCGGCCATCGAATGAGCTGGGCGCCTGCCTGATTAGGAGAAACGCTATGAAACTACCGATCTACCTCGACTACTCAGCGACCACCCCGGTTGATCCGCGTGTGGCGCAAAAAATGAGTGAGTGCCTGCTGGTGGATGGCAACTTCGGTAACCCGGCGTCGCGCTCCCATGTATTTGGCTGGAAGGCCGAAGAAGCGGTTGAGAATGGTCGTCGTCAGGTGGCTGATCTGGTCAATGCTGATCCCCGTGAAATCGTCTGGACCTCCGGTGCTACCGAGTCCAACAACCTGGCTATTAAAGGTGCGGCGCATTTCTACGCGAGCAAAGGCAAGCACCTGATTACCTCGAAGATCGAGCACAAAGCCGTGCTCGATACCACGCGCCAACTGGAGCGTGAAGGTTTCGAAGTCACCTATATCGAGCCCGGTGAAGACGGTCTGATCACTCCGGCGATGGTGGAAGCGGCGCTGCGTGACGACACCATTCTGGTCTCGGTGATGCACGTCAATAACGAGATCGGCACAATCAACGATATCGCTGCCATCGGCGAATTGACCCGCTCCCGCGGCGTGCTGCTGCACGTTGATGCAGCGCAGTCGACCGGCAAGGTGGCGATTGATCTGGCTGCCCTGAAGGTCGACCTGATGTCCTTCTCGGCACACAAAACCTACGGCCCCAAAGGCGTTGGCGCCTTGTACGTCGGGCGTAAGCCGCGCGTGCGTCTGGAAGCGCAAACCCACGGCGGTGGCCATGAGCGCGGCATGCGCTCCGGCACCCTGGCGACCCACCAGATCGTTGGCATGGGCGAAGCTTTCCGCATTGCCAAGGAAGAAATGCAGCAGGAAAACCTGCGCATCGGCGCCTTGCGCGATCGTTTCTACAAGCAGGTCGAGAACCTCGAAGAGCTGTACCTGAACGGCAGCCTGACTGCGCGGGTCCCGCACAACCTCAACCTGAGCTTCAACTACGTTGAGGGTGAGTCGCTGATCATGGCGCTCAAGGATCTGGCCGTGTCTTCCGGTTCGGCCTGTACGTCGGCGTCACTTGAGCCGTCTTACGTGCTGCGCGCATTGGGTCGCAACGACGAGTTGGCACACAGCTCGATTCGTTTCACCTTCGGTCGTTTCACCACGGAAGAAGAAGTTGATTATGCCGCGCAGAAAGTCTGCGAGGCCGTGACCAAGCTGCGCGAATTGTCGCCGCTGTGGGATATGTACAAAGATGGTGTCGACATCTCCAAGATCGAGTGGGCGGCGCACTAAGTAGTCGCCGAGCAAGAGCGACTCTCTGACGAGGAAGGAATACCAGCATGGCTTACAGTGAAAAGGTCATTGACCACTACGAGAACCCGCGCAACGTCGGCAAGATGGACGCGGAAGATCCGGATGTCGGCACCGGCATGGTCGGCGCGCCGGCCTGCGGTGACGTGATGCGCTTGCAGATCAAGGTCAACGAGCAGGGCGTAATCGAAGACGCCAAGTTCAAGACGTACGGCTGCGGCTCGGCGATTGCCTCCAGCTCCCTGGCGACCGAGTGGATGAAAGGCAAGACCCTCGACGAAGCGGAAACCATCAAAAACACCCAGCTGGCTGAAGAACTGGCGCTGCCGCCCGTTAAGATTCACTGCTCGGTACTCGCCGAGGACGCCATCAAAGCGGCCGTTCGCGATTACAAGCAGAAGAAAGGTTTGCTCTAAGGAGGCTCCGATGGCTATCAGCATGACCGAAGCGGCGGCGCAGCATGTGCGTCGCTCGCTGGATGGGCGCGGCAAGGGTGACGGCATCCGTTTGGGTGTGCGGACCACGGGCTGCTCAGGTCTGGCTTATGTGCTGGAGTTTGTCGATGAGGCCGCTGGCGAGGATCTGGTGTTCGAGAGCTTCGGCGTCAAGGTGATCATCGATCCCAAGAGCCTGGCTTATCTGGACGGTACCGAGCTGGACTTCGTCAAGGAAGGCCTCAATGAGGGCTTCAAGTTCAATAACCCTAACGTGCGTGGCGAATGCGGCTGCGGCGAGAGCTTCAACGTCTGAGGCCATTGTGGGTAGTCCTTGTCATTTTGCCCTGTTTGATCTGCAGCCAGCGTTTCGCCTGGACCTGGATCAATTGGCGGCGCGTTATCGCGAGCTGGCCCGCAGTGTTCATCCGGATCGCTTCGCCGATGCCGATGAGCGTGAGCAGCGCGCAGCGTTAGAGCATTCCGCCAGTCTCAATGAGGCGTATCAGGTGTTGAAAAACGCCTCGGCACGCGCCCGTTACCTGCTTGGGCTGCGTGGGGGTGAATTGCCCCTCGAAGTCACGGTTCAGGATGGTGAGTTCCTGTTGCAGCAGATGCAGTGGCGCGAAGAGCTGGAAGAGTTGCAGGACAGCGCCGATGTGTCAGGCGTAGCAACGTTCAAGCAGCGCTTGAAGGCCGCCTCGGCCGCCTTGCACGAACAGTTTGCCGAGTGCTGGGAACAGCCTGCGCAGCGTGAACAGGCCGAGCGTCTGGTACGGCGGATGCAGTTTCTCGACAAGCTTTCCTACGAAGTGCGCCAGCTGGAAGAGCGCCTCGACGATTAACCCACGTGCCGCTTTCGCGGCGCGCCTGATAGTCAGATAAGCATGGCCCTACTGCAGATCGCTGAACCCGGACAGAGCCCCCAACCCCACCAGCGTCGTCTGGCGGTGGGAATCGACCTGGGCACTACCAATTCGCTGGTTGCTGCGGTGCGCAGCGGCCTGGCCGCGCCACTGGCAGATGCCGAGGGGCAGGTCATTATGCCGTCGGCGGTGCGTTATCACACCGGGCACACCGAGGTGGGCGCTGGCGCCAAGCTGGCGGCGGCGCAAGATCCGCTGAACACCGTGCTGTCGGTCAAACGCCTGATGGGGCGTGGGCTGTCGGACGTCAAGCAGTTGGGTGAGCAGCTGCCCTATCGCTTCGTCGATGGTGAATCCGACATGCCGTTTATTGATACCGTGCAGGGGCTGAAGAGTCCGGTGCAGGTGTCGGCAGATATCCTCAAGGTTCTGCGCCAGCGTGCCGAAGCCACCCTGGGCGGTGAGCTGGTGGGTGCGGTGATTACCGTGCCGGCCTATTTCGACGAAGCTCAGCGTCAAGCGACCAAGGATGCCGCGCGTTTGGCGGGTCTGAATGTCCTGCGCCTGCTCAATGAGCCGACCGCAGCGGCGGTGGCCTATGGCCTGGATCAGCAGGCTCAAGGCGTGGTGGCTATCTATGATCTGGGCGGCGGCACCTTCGATATTTCCATTTTGCGCCTGACTGGCGGCGTGTTTGAAGTGATGGCTACCGGCGGCGACAGCGCCTTGGGTGGTGATGACTTCGACCATGCGATTGCCGGCTGGATCATTCGCGAGGCTGGCTTGTCCGCCGACCTTGATCCCGGCACTCAGCGCACTCTGCTGCAAAGTGCCTGCGCCGCCAAAGAGGCGCTGACGGCTGAAGTTGCTGTGAGTCTCAGTCATGGCGATTGGCAGGGCGAATTAAGCCGCGAGCATTTCATTGCCCTGATCGAGCCCTTGGTGGCGCGCAGTCTCAAGGCTTGCCGGCGCGCGGTGCGTGATGCGGGCATCGAACTGGCGGATGTTGAAGCCGTCGTTATGGTCGGTGGTTCGACCCGTGTGCCTTATGTGCGCCAAGCCGTGGCTGAGTTGTTTGCGCGCCAGCCGTTGACCGATATCGACCCTGATCAGGTGGTGGCCATCGGTGCGGCAATCCAGGCCGATACCCTGGCGGGCAACAAGCGTGACGGTGAAGAATTGCTGCTGCTGGACGTTAATCCGCTGTCCCTGGGGCTTGAAACCATGGGCGGCTTGCTGGAGAAGGTGATTCCGCGCAACACCACGATTCCGGTGGCGCGGGCCCAGGATTTCACCACCTATAAAGATGGCCAGACGGCCATGATGATTCATGTGCTGCAGGGCGAGCGTGAGCTGATCAAGGATTGCCGTTCCCTGGCGCGCTTTGAATTGCGCGGTATTCCACCGATGGTGGCGGGTGCGGCGAAGATTCGCGTGACCTTTCAGGTGGATGCCGATGGCCTGCTGAATGTGGCGGCCCGCGAGTTGGGGTCAGGCGTTGAGGCGAGCATTCAGGTCAAGCCGTCGTACGGTCTGACCGATGGCGAAATCACCCGCATGCTCAAAGACTCCTTCCAGTACGCCGGCGACGACAAGGCTGCGCGGGTTCTGCGTGAACAGCAGGTAGATGCCGAACGCCTTCTGGAGGCCGTGCAGGCCGCCCTGCAAGTGGATGGCGAGCGCTTGCTGGATGCCGATGAGCGTGCCGTGATCGGCTTGCAGATGGAGCAGCTGCGCGAATTGATGGCGGGCGACGATGCGGCTGCCATCGAGCAGCAGGTCAAGCGTTTAACCCAAGTGACGGATGCGTTTGCCGCGCGCCGGCTGGATGCCACGGTGAAGGCCGGGCTGGCCGGCCGCAGCGTCAACGAGATTGAGGATTAACTGATGCCGCAGGTTATTTTTCTGCCACACGATAAGTTCTGCCCTGATGGCATGGTTGTGGAGGCTGAGCCGGGGACATCCATTCTCGAGTTGGCCCATGAGCACCATATCGAGATGGAAAGCGCCTGTGGCGGCGTCTGTGCGTGTACGACCTGCCATTGCATTATTCGCGAAGGGTTTGATTCGCTGAAAGAGGCCGACGAGCTGGAAGAAGACTTCCTCGATCGGGCCTGGGGGCTTGAGGTGCAATCGCGCCTCGCCTGTCAGGCACTCGTCGGGACTGAAGACCTGACGGTCGAGATTCCCAAATACTCGCTCAACCATGCTGCTGAAGCGCCGCACTGATTCAAGGAGCTGTCATGAGTCTGCAATGGAGTGATGTGCTGGATATCGCCATCGAACTGGCTGAAAGCAAGCCGGATGTCGATCCTCGGTATGTCAATTTTGTCGATCTGCACCGCTGGGTGCTGGCCTTGCCGGATTTCGCCGATGACCCGCAGCGCGGTGGCGAAAAAGTCCTTGAGGCCATTCAGGCGGCTTGGATCGAAGAGGCTGACTAAGCCGCTGCACTGCTGCCGCTACGCATTTAACCGGAACCCGCGTATAATTCGCGGGTTTAATTTTTCGCTTTAATCATTGTTTCTGGAGTTTCACATGGCTGTTCAACGTACTTTCTCCATCATCAAGCCTGATGCCGTTGCTAAAAACGTCGTTGGCGAAATCGTTACCCGTTTCGAAAAAGCCGGCCTGCGCGTCGTTGCTTCGAAAATGGTTCAGCTGTCCGAGCGTGAAGCTGGCGGTTTCTACGCTGAGCACAGCGAGCGCGGTTTCTTCAAAGACCTGGTTGCTTTCATGGTTTCCGGTCCGGTTATCGTTCAGGTTCTGGAAGGTGAAGACGCTATCGCCAAAAACCGTGAACTGATGGGCGCTACCAACCCTAAAGAAGCTGCTGCCGGCACCATCCGCGCCGATTTCGCCGTTTCCATCGACGAAAACGCCGTGCACGGTTCGGATTCCGAGGCTTCTGCTGCTCGTGAAATCTCGTACTTCTTCGCCGCCACCGAGGTGTGCGCTCGCATTCGCTAAGGCGAATTACGCGAGGGTGAAACCATGACTGCATCTACTGGCGCTGTAGAGACCACCAAGGTCAATTTGCTCGGGCTGACTCAGCCGCAAATGGAAAGCTTCTTCGATTCGATCGGGGAGAAGCGTTTCCGCGCCGGTCAGGTAATGAAGTGGATTCACCACTTTGGCGTTGATGATTTCGACGCCATGAGCAATGTCAGCAAGGTCTTGCGCGAAAAGCTCAAGGCCTGTGCTGAGATTCGCGGCCCTGAGGTCGTGAGTCAGGATATTTCCACCGACGGCACCCGTAAGTGGGTCGTGCGAGTGGCTTCCGGTAGCTGTGTTGAGACGGTCTACATTCCGCAAGGCGGACGTGGCACCTTATGTGTTTCTTCTCAGGCCGGCTGCGCGCTGGATTGCAGTTTCTGCTCCACGGGCAAACAAGGTTTCAATAGCGATCTGACCGCCGCCGAAGTGATCGGCCAGGTGTGGATCGCCAATAAGTCGTTCGGCAGTATTCCGGCCAAGGTCGACCGTGCCGTCACCAACGTGGTGATGATGGGCATGGGCGAGCCGTTGCTGAACTTCGACAATGTGGTCGCCGCCATGAGCATCATGATGGACGACCTCGGTTACGGCATTTCCAAGCGCAAGGTGACGTTGTCCACCTCGGGCGTGGTGCCGATGATCGACAAGCTGGGTGAAGTGCTCGACGTTTCCCTGGCGCTGTCGCTGCACGCGCCGAATGACGAGCTGCGCAACCAGTTGGTGCCGATCAACAAGAAGTATCCGCTGGAAATGCTCCTGGCCGCGTGCCGGCGCTATGTCTCGCGGCTTGGCGAAAAGCGCGTGCTGACCGTTGAGTACACCTTGCTCAAGGATGTTAACGACCAGCCCGAGCACGCCGAGGAAATGATCGCCCTGTTGGCGGATTTCCCCTGCAAGATCAACCTGATCCCGTTTAATCCCTTCCCTTTTTCCGGTTATGAGCGGCCGAGCAACAATGCCATTCGCCGTTTTCAGGACTTGCTGTACAAGGCTGGGCATAATGTCACCGTGCGCACCACGCGCGGCGAGGACATTGATGCGGCTTGTGGCCAGTTGGTTGGCCAGGTAATGGACCGCACCCGTCGCAGCGAGCGCTATATTGCTGTGCGCGAGCTCAGCGCTGAGGCCGAAGAGCCGCAGACTGCCACCAACCGCATCTGAAAAGGGAGGTCCTCGATGACCCTGCGCGCCACACTGCTGCTGTTGCTGTTCACTGTGTTGACAGGTTGTGTGAGCACGGGCGACGTCAATCCGATGCGTACCGACCAGGGCCGTGATGCTGCCCGCGATGCCTATATCCAACTGGGTATTGGCTATCTGCAACAGGGCAATACTGGTCGCGCCAAAGGCCCGTTGAAAAAAGCCCTGGAACTCGATTCCTCCAATGCGGATGCCCATGCGGCCCTGGCACTCGTGTTTCAGCTGGAAATGGAAACCGAGTTGGCCGATGAGCATTTTCGCAAGGCGCTCTCGGCCAGTTCTGACGACACGCGCATCCTCAACAACTATGGCGGCTTCCTCTATGAGCAGAAGCGCTATCCAGAGGCCAAAGAGCGCTTCGAGCAAGCGTCCAAGGACAACCTCTATCAGGAACGCGCGCGGGTATTTGAAAACCTTGGCATGACCGCGTTGATGATGAATCAACGGGCCGAGGCCAAGGCCTATTTTGAGCGCGCTTTACGCTTGGATGCGCGCCAGGCACGGGCGTTGCTGGAAATGGCCGAGCTGTCCTACGAGGACAAGAATTACGTCCAGTCTCGGACTTACTACGACGGCTATGTGGCCGTGTCCGAGGAGAATGCCCGCAGCCTGTTGCTTGGCAGTCGTCTGGCAACCATCTTTGACGACCGCGACAAGGCCGCCAGTCTTGGCTTGCAACTGAAGCGCCTGTACCCAGGCACTCCGGAATATCAGCAATATGTTTTGGAGCATCGATGAAAGCGCCGCAACCTGAAGTTGTCGTGAGCTCTCGTAGCAACCCCGGTGAAACCCTGCGCAAGGCTCGCGAAAGCAAGAACCTGGCGCAAGCCGATGTCGCCCAGCAACTCAACCTGACCCTGCGCGCATTGACGCAAGTGGAAGCCGGCGCTTTCGATAAGCTGCCTGGGCATACCTTTGCTCGCGGCTATATCCGCGCCTATGCCAAGTTGCTGGAGCTGGACCAGGATCGCCTGGTGGCTGATTTTGACGCCTACACCGGTACCGACTCGGCCGGCAGCAGCGTACATGCCCTGGGCCGCATCGAAGAACCCAAGCACTTGGCGCAAAGCCTGCTGCGGTTTGTCAGTGTCGGTTTGCTGTTGGCGCTGCTGGCCGTCAGCTTTTTCTGGTGGCAGGAGCAATCCACCCGCATGGACAGCGACGCGGCCGTTAGCCGTGCGCTTGAGCATGTTGAAGTGGAAAGTGCCGACGGCACGACCGAGATTCATCCCTTGGACGAGCCGGAAGATCAGGCAGTTGCGGATGGTCAGGCCCTAATCGCCGAGCCAGCGAGCGAGATTGAACCGCAGTTGGCAGCACAATCCCCAACTACGACGCCCGCCGCAGAAGCTGCCCCGACCAACGCCACTCAGTCATCCTCAGTGGTTGAGTCTGTGGCGGCAGCGGTGGCTCCGGTTGTCGCCGTGCCTGCTGCGCCCGTCAGCGCGCCATTGCCGAATGAGATACCGGCGCTTGACGCACCGGCTGCTGCGCCGGTGCAAGCCGCTGCAGGTCAAGCGTTAGTGAAAATTCAGTTTACGGCCAACTGCTGGACACAGTTGACGGACGCCAATGGCAAAGTTCTGTTCAGCGCCCTGAAGCGTACTGGCGAAAGCCTGGAACTGGCCGGCAAGCCGCCGCTGGAACTGCGCCTGGGCTTTGCCCGTGGTGCTCAGGTTAGTTACAACGGCCAGGCCGTGGATGTCGCACCTTATACCAGCGGTGAAACAGCCCGCATGAAGCTAGGTCAGTAATTCCATGCATTGCGAATCTCCTATTATCCGTCGGTTGTCGCGCAAGATCTGGGTCGGCTCGGTGCCAGTGGGCGGTGATGCGCCCATTGCCGTGCAAAGCATGACCAACACCAATACCTGTGACGTGGACGCGACCGTGGCGCAAGTGCGCCGCCTCGAAGACGCTGGCGCCGACATCGTGCGCATTTCCGTGCCAGACATGGACGCCGCCGAAGCCTTCGGCAAGATCAAACAGCAGGTCCGTGTGCCCCTGGTGGCCGATATCCACTTCGACCACAACATTGCATTGCGTGTGGCCGAACTGGGTGTGGACTGCCTGCGCATCAATCCGGGCAATATCGGTCGTGAAGACCGAGTGCGCGCCGTGGTGGATGCCGCCCGTGATCGTGGCATCCCGATCCGCATCGGCGTCAACGCCGGTTCGTTGGAAAAAGACCTGCAGAAGAAATACGGCGAGCCGACCCCAGAGGCCTTGGTTGAGTCGGCACTGCGCCATGTTGAGCACCTTGAGCGTCTGAATTTTCAGGACTTCAAGGTCAGTGTCAAAGCCTCCGATGTGTTTATGGCCGTGGCGGCCTACCGTCTGCTGGCCAAACAGATCGAGCAGCCGCTGCACCTGGGTATCACCGAAGCCGGCGGCCTGCGCTCCGGTACGGTAAAGTCTGCGGTCGGTCTGGGCATGCTGTTGGCTGAAGGCATTGGCGATACCATCCGCATCTCCTTGGCCGCTGATCCGGTGGAGGAGGTCAAAGTAGGTTACGACATCCTCAAGTCGCTGCGTCTGCGCTCGCGCGGGATCAACTTTATCGCCTGCCCCAGCTGTTCGCGGCAGAACTTCGACGTGGTGAAAACCATGAACGAACTCGAAGGTCGCCTCGAAGACTTGCTGGTGCCGCTGGATGTGGCTGTTATCGGTTGCATCGTCAATGGTCCGGGTGAAGCCAAAGAGGCCCATATCGGCCTGACTGGCGGTTCACCAAGCAACCTCGTGTACATTGATGGCAAGCCGGCGCAGAAACTCAATAACGACAATCTGGTCAATGAGCTGGAACGGTTGATTCGCCAGAAAGCGGCCGAAAAGGTCGAGGCCGACGCGGCGCTGATTGCCCGCGGCTAAGCATTTTTAAGGATTTTTTGTGAGCAAGACGCTGCAGGCCATTCGTGGCATGAACGACATTTTGCCCGAGCAGACCCCGCTCTGGCGTTACTTCGAAGGCACCGTAGCCAACCTGCTGGACGGCTACGGCTATCGGCAGATCCGCATGCCGATTGTCGAAGCCACCGAGCTGTTCAAGCGCTCGATTGGCGAAGTAACCGATATCGTCGAAAAAGAAATGTACACCTTCGATGACCGTAACGGTGACTCCCTGACCTTGCGTCCGGAAGGCACTGCTAGCTGCGTGCGCGCGGTGCTGGAACACGGCATTAGCGGTGGCGGCCAGGTGCAGAAACTCTGGTACATCGGCCCGATGTTTCGCCATGAGCGGCCGCAGAAAGGCCGCTATCGGCAGTTTCATCAGATCGGCATCGAGGTGTTCAACCTCGACGGTCCGGACATCGATGCTGAACTGATCATCATGACCTGGCGCCTATGGGGCCTGCTGGGCATTCGCAATGCCGTAACTCTGGAACTCAACAGCCTGGGCACCAGTGAGGCGCGGGCCAATTACCGTGAGGCGCTGGTCGAGTTCCTGTCGGCGCGCCTGGATCAGCTGGACGAAGACAGCAAGCGCCGTCTGAGCAGCAATCCACTGCGTATCCTCGATACCAAGGTTCCGGAAACCCAGGCTCTGTTGGTGGATGCACCGAAGCTTGCTGACCACCTGGATGAAGCCTCGAAGGTGCACTTTGAAGGCTTGAAGGCGCGCCTGGATGCTGCCGGCATTCCGTACGTGATCAATCCAAAGTTGGTGCGTGGCCTCGATTACTACAGCAAGACCGTTTTTGAATGGGTGACCGATAAACTCGGCGCCCAGGGTACCGTGTGTGCCGGTGGCCGTTATGATGGCCTGGTTGAGCAGATGGGCGGCAAGCCTACTGCTGGCGTTGGCTTTGCCATGGGTATCGAGCGTCTGGTGTTGCTGCTGGAAACCCTGGAGCAAGTGCCGAGCGATATTGCCCGCCAGGTCGACGTGTATTTCTGTGCCTTTGGTGAGGCCGCCGAATTGCAGGCGCTGGTGCTGGCTGAGCAGTTGCGTGATCGTCTGCCGGGTTTGCGCCTGCAGATGAATGCCGGTGCCGGCAGCTTCAAAAGTCAGTTTAAAAAGGCCGACAAGAGCGGCGCATTGTTTGCGCTGATCCTGGGCGAAGATGAGTTGGCTCAACAGGTCGTTGGGTTGAAACCTCTGCGCGATAACGGCGAACAACAACATATCAGCTGGGCTGCTCTTTCCGAGCAGCTGGCGGCCTGTCTGCAGGCTTGAGCATTTAGCCAATAGGAGTATTGGGGTGTCGCGTACCGAAGATGAAGAGTTGGCGGTGATCCGTGACTGGTGGCAGCGCAATGGCAAGCCCCTGTTGACTGGCGGCGCCTTGGCCCTGGTCGTGGTGTTTGGCTGGCAAGCCTGGCAAAAGCATCAGGTCGCTGAAGCGCAAGGCGCGTCGGTGCTCTACCAGCAGTTGCTGGAAAGCAGTCTGGTGACTGACGGTCAGGCCGATGTTGGCAAGGTCGCTGAGCTGGCGGGCAAGCTGAAGGCGGATTACGCCGGTAGTCACTACGCCCAGTATGCGAGCCTGTTGCTGGCCAAGGTTGCCGTCGAGGCGGGCAAGCTCGACGACGCCCGTGCTGAATTGCAGGCGGTCCTCGATAAACCAGCGGATGCCACCCTCGGCGAATTGACGCGTCAGCGTCTGGCGCGTGTATTGGCGTCGCAAGACAAAACCGAAGATGCGCTCAAACTGCTAGCCGGCGATGCCGATCAAGCCTTCGTTGCTGCCCGTGAAGAGCTGAAAGGTGATTTGCTGGTCAAGCTAGAACGCAGTGATGAAGCCCTGCAGGCTTATGAAAAAGCCAAGGCCGCATTGACCGCTGAGGCTGCCGTCGGCGGCCTGCAAATCAAGATCGACGATCTGGCCAAAGGGGATGCATAACGTGATGCGCTGGAAAAACGCAGCATTGCTGGCCCTGGCCGTTACGGTCGTGGGTTGCAGCAGCAACAGCAAAAAGGAATTGCCGCCAGCCGAGCTGCCTGAGTTCACCACTGAGGTCGAGCTCAAGAGTGAGTGGAGCCGTTCCGTCGGCAATGGCCAGGGCGAGGGTTACAACCTGCTCACCCCAGCCGTCGATGGCGACCATATCTATGCCGCCGATGTCGAAGGCGTGGTCATGGCCATGGACCGTTTCAGCGGCGATGTGCTGTGGGAACAGGACCTGGAACTGGCCGTCTCCGGCGCTATTGGCGTAGGCCATGGTCTGGTTGTAGTGGGTACGCTCAAGGGTGAAGTGATTGCCCTTGATCAGTCCACCGGCGAGCAGAAGTGGCGCGCCGTGGTGACCAGCGAAGTGTTGGCCGCACCGGCAGTGAATGGCGATGTGGTGGTGGTGCAGACCCAGGACGATCGTCTGATCGCCTTTGATAGCGCCACGGGTAACCAGCGCTGGATCTACGAAAGCACCCCAGCTGTTCTGACCCTGCGCGGCACCGGTGGCCCGGTGTTGACGGATCGTCTGGCTATCGCCGGCTTGTCCTCGGGCAAGGTGGTGGCGGTCGATACTCAGCGCGGCTTCCCGGTTTGGGAGCAACGTGTCGCTGTGGCTCAAGGTCGTTCGGAGCTGGATCGTATTGTCGATATCGACGGCGGTCTGCGTTTGGTCGGCGACACCCTGTATGTGGTCAGCTACCAAGGCCGGGTTGCCGGTGTGGACATCAACAACGGTCGCGTACTCTGGCAGCGTGAAGCCTCCAGCTACGCCGGTTTGGATCAGGGCCTGGGCAGTGTTTATGTAAGCCTTGCCAACGGCACCCTCGAAGGTGTGGATGAGCGTTCGGCGTCCGCCTTGTGGAGCAATGATGGCCTGGCCCGTCGCCAGCTGTCGGCGCCTGCGGTGTATTCAAGTTATATCGCTGTAGGTGACTTTGAAGGTTACCTGCATCTGCTAAGCCAGACTGACGGCCGTTTTGTGGGTCGCGAGCACATCGACAGCGACGGCCTGCGTGCCCGTCCGCTGGTGGTGGGTGACTGGCTGTATGCCTTCGGCAATAGCGGTGAACTGGTCGCTTTGACCATCCGCTAAGCTGAGTAACAGTATCCGGCCGCTGCCGT
>OFRI01000222.1_pt1 | contig 15536 bp, 16 predicted proteins | sample 1543031 | NCBI WGS metagenome assembly OFRI01 (sample SAMN07774226, study PRJEB24372) | wastewater metagenome
AGTAATTGAATTACTTGTTGGCGAACTCGTGAAAGGTCAGCGCCAAGCTTTACTAAAACTTGGGCTGCAACTCCTTCACCTTCGCGAATTAAACCTAAAAGAATATGTTCAGTGCCAATGTAATTGTGTCCTAATTGCAACGCCTCACGAAGTGAGAGCTCCAATACTTTTTTAGCACGTGGTGTAAATGGAATATGACCAGATGGTGCTTGCTGTCCTTGGCCAATTATTTCTTCAACTTGGGAGCGAACTGCTTCTAAAGAAATACCTAATGATTCAAGGCCTTTGGCGGCAACGCCTTCACCTTCGTGAATTAAACCTAAAAGAATATGTTCGGTGCCAATGTAATTATGGTTGAGCATGCGTGCTTCTTCTTGCGCCAGTACTACAACGCGTCTTGCACGATCTGTAAACCGCTCAAACATCTGGCTCACCCTTCCCTCTAATGTAAATAGCCTAATGCCAAGGGGGGACCTTGCGCACTTTAATTTGGCTGTGAATAACTCACCCATATATTGGGTGTGTTACACCCTTATAACCCTATAACTGGGGCATTTATGCCCAAAACTTTAAAGAATTTTCAACATTCTGGTATTTCCCAGAGTGTTAGGTTTAACACTTTCTAAGTCTAAGAATTCAGCAATACCGGCATCATATGAGCGAAGTAATTGGGCATAAACATCTGGTTCAACTGGTGATCCCTGTATTTCTGTAAACCCATGTGAACCAAAGAATTTGGTTTCAAAAGTTAAGCAAAATACTTTTTTAACACCAATTTCTTTTGCTCTAGCTAATATGTTTTCCAAGATCGTATGGCCTATTCCCTTACCCTGCATACCTTCAATTACTGCGACTGTTCTAACCTCAGCTAAATCTTCCCAAAGAACATGTAGCGCGCCACAACCAACTACTTCAGAATCTACTTCCGCAACTGTAAATTCTTGAACACTTTCAAAAAGTGTTACTGTTTCTTTAGAGAGTAATCTACGCCCAGAAACATATGCATCAATAATTGTTCTGATTTTTTTAATATCTGAAGTTTTTGCCGGCCTAATTAGTGCTGACATTACTCATCTCCAGAAGTTGGCTTTACTAATGGAAATAAAATTGTTTCCCTAATTCCTAAACCAGTAAGTGCCATCAATAATCGATCAACACCCATACCCATTCCACCCATTGGTGGCATGCCATATTCCATTGCTCTTAAGAAGTCTTCATCTAACCCCATCGCTTCTAAATCACCAGTTGCTGCAAGTTTTGTCTGCTCAACTAATCGCTCACGTTGAATGACTGGATCAATTAGTTCTGAATAGCCAGTGGCTAATTCAAAACCTTCGATATATAGATCCCATTTTTCAGCAATTCCTGAAGTTTCTCGGTGAGCTCGTACTAATGGAGATGTGTCAATTGGAAATCCTTTAACAAATGTTGGCCCAGTTAACTTATTTACTCCAGAATGCTCAAATATGACTTCAGCTAACTTACCTGTTACCCATTTTGGATCACACTTTATCCCTAACTTAGCAGCAATCTTCTTTAAATCATCATTAGATGTTTGAGCACTTACCTTTTCACCAACTGCATCTGAAATAGCATCAAAGAGTGAAACTTCACTCCACTTACCACCAAGATCTAACTCTCGCCCGTCATGATGTTTAACCACATGAGATCCAAAAACTTCTTTAGCTGCATCTTGAATTAAGGTTCTAGTTAACTCAGCCATACTGTTCCAATCACCATATGCCTCATAAGTTTCAATCATTGCAAACTCTGGTGAATGTGATGAATCAGCTCCCTCGTTTCGAAAGTTTCGATTTATTTCAAATACTTTCTCAAGCCCACCAACAACACATCTTTTTAGATATAACTCAGGGGCAATTCTTAAAAATAGATCCATCTCATAGGCATTACTAAAAGTTTTAAATGGTCTAGCAGCTGCGCCACCATGCATAACTTGGAGCATTGGTGTTTCAACCTCTAAAAAGTTTCGGGCATTAAATGTATTTCGAAGTGACCTCATAACTGCTGGCCGCAATCTGGCGTTTTCTCTTGCCTCTGGTCTAACAATTAAATCAACATAACGCATTCTTACTCGACTCTCTTCAGAGAGTGGTTTGTGCTCAACTGGTAGTGGGCGAAGTGCTTTAGCAGCTAGGGTGAATGAATTAGCAAGTATTGATAACTCACCACGTTTAGAAGTAATTACCTCACCAGTTACTGAAACGATATCGCCTAAATCAATCTCTGATTTCCATATTTCAAGTTGTTCTTCACCGATTTTATCTAATGAAAACATAGCTTGTAGCTCAGTGCCATCACCTTCACGCAAGTTTGCAAAACAAAGTTTTCCAGTATCACGTTTAAAAATTACTCGCCCAGTTACAGATTCGATAATCCCAGTTGAAACATCGATTGGTAAATCTTTATGTTTTTGCCTAATTGCAAGCAATGAAGTAGTTCTTGGTACTGAGACTGGGTAAGCCTGGGCACCCCGCTTTAATATCCCAGCTCTTTTTTCTCGCCGGATTCGCAGTTGTTCGGGTAGATCATCTTCATCAGCCATAATGAGTTAAATCCTAGCGCGCAGTGTGATGGTTATGAATTAATTACGCTCATGTACTAACCGTAATCCGATTAATGTCAGATCTGGTTCGTGAAACTCTATCGTTTCACTAATTCCAAGCACTAGTGGTGCAAGACCACCAGTTGCTATTACAACGACCTCACCTGCTTGTGGATATAAATCTGTGAGCTCATCAATTATTCGGTTAACCAAGCCATCTACTTGACCTGCAAATCCATAGATAGTTCCAGATTGCAACGCTTCAACTGTATTTTTACCAATTACAGATTTTGGTCTAACTAACTCAACTTTACGAAGTTGCGCAGCCCTGGCAGCAAGTGCTTCAACTGATATTTCAATACCAGGTGCAAGTGCTCCTCCTAAAAATTCGCCCTTTGGCGATACAACATCTAAATTTGTTGAAGTTCCAAAATCAACAACAATTGCTGGGCCATCTGAACCATATAAAGTAAAAGCAGCTAATGAATTAACAATTCGATCAGCGCCAATTTCTTTAGGATTATCAACTAATAGTGGCACTCCAGTTTTAACTCCTGGCTCAATAATTGTTGTTTTAATCTCGCTGTAATGCTCATCAAGTAATTTTCTAATCTCTCTAAGTACTGCTGGAACTGTGGAACAAATAGCAACACCAGTGATATCAAAGCCATCTACTAAAGCTGAGTACTGCAGCCACAACTCATCAGCGGTATCTCTTGGATCAGTTTTTACCCGCCATGATTGTTCTAACTTGTCCTTGTTAAAAACTCCAAGGACGGTATTGGTATTACCCACATCGATTGTAAGTAGCATTATTTTTCCTTTCTAAAATCGAGGCCAATGTCTAAAGCTGGGGCAGAGTGAGTAAGTGATCCAATGGCTAAATAATCAACACCTGTTGCAGCATATGATTTTGCATTACTTATTGCTATTCCACCAGATGCTTCAAGCTTGACCAAACCAGCAGAAATTAAGACAGCTTGGCTGCATTGTTCAACGCTCATGTTGTCTAACAAAATTAGATCTGGTTTTAATTTAACCGCTTCATTTAATTGATCAATTGAATCAACTTCAATTTCAATTGATTTATCTGGGAACATCTTTTTAGTTGCATTAAACGCTGCTGTTATGCTCCCAGCAGCCAAAACATGATTATCCTTAATTAGCGCAGCTTGTGAAAGTGATAATCGATGATTTGTTCCCCCGCCCATACGGACTGCAAACTTTTCTAACATCCGAAGCCCTGGTGTTGTTTTACGAGTATCTCGAACCTGACATTTTGTTCCAGAAATTTCACTAACCCATTTATTTGTAAGAGTTGAAATACCACTTAAATGAGATAAAAAGTTTAAGGCAGTTCGCTCAGCTAATAACAACTTTTGAGTATTTCCCTGCGCAGTTATTAACACTTTACCTGCTGAAACTTTTGCGCCTTCATCAACTAGTACCTCATAGTGATTAACTCCGCAGTATTCAAGGACAGCAGCTACTACATGCAGTCCACTAACTACACCACCAGTTCTAGTTACAAAGTCAGCGGTTGAAACCTGTGATTGAGTAATTGTTGCAACTGAAGTTAAATCTTGCCCACCTGCAAGATCCTCACTAATTGCATCTTTTACCTGTTGAAATATGTGATTAGGAGATAAGCCTAAGTTTTTTAAATTATCGCGTAGTTGATTCACTTAGATCTCCTCCACATCGCTATACCAATTACCGTCTTTATCAAGTGATTCAATAACTCTACTTAACCACTTATCAGATGATTGTGGGTAATCACTGCGCCAATGAGATCCACGAGATTCGGTTCTAATCAGCGCCGATTTAACAATAGCTGTTGCTAAAAGATAAAGATTAGAGGCTTCCCAAGCTTCAATTCTTGGTTCTTTACTTGTTAACTTTGATAATTCTTTTAATGTCTGCATAGTTTTACGAAGTGATGTTTCAGATCGCATAACTCCGGCGCCTTCACTCATTGCAATTTGAAGTGGTAACAATATTTTTGGATCAAGTAACATCGTTTTTTCATCCTCAATTGGGTCTTCTTGTGGTGGTAAATCTTTCGCCAAGATAGCTGCAATACGAGCGCCGAAAACTAATCCTTCTAGTAATGAATTTGAAGCAAGACGATTGGCACCATGAGCACCAGTACATGCAGATTCACCACAGATATAAAGGCCTGGTACTGATGATTGACCATTTAAATCAACAATAACTCCACCAGATGCGTAATGAGAGGCTGGAGCTACTGGAATTTTCTCTTTAGTTGGATCAATTCCATTTGCAATGCAGGAAGCGTAGATTGTTGGAAATCTGTCTACAAAATCTTTTAATTTTGTGGCATCTAGCCAAACATGTGGTTGTCCACTTAATTGCATCTGATTAAAGATCTCTTTAGCAACAACATCTCGTGGAGCTAGATCTGCTTGTGGGTGTTTGCCAATCATAAATTGTTCATTTTTATGATTAAGTAATATTGCACCTTCTCCTCTAACTGCTTCACTTATTAACGGTTGCTGACCTCTATTTGCTAAATCTCGCCATAATACTGTTGGATGAAATTGCACAAACTCAACATCTCCTACTTTTGCTCCTGCCCTAAGTGCAAGTGCTACGCCATCTCCAGTTGAAACAGATGGATTAGTTGTTTGTGAATAAACCTGACCAAGTCCACCAGTTGCAACAACAACTGCGCGAGCAAGTGCCCTGCCGACACCATCTCTACTTCCGGCTCCAATAACGTGCACTGTTACACCACAAACTTTTCCTGCTTTACTTTTTAGAGCATCGATTACGAGAGCATGTTCGATAATTTCAATTCCAGTATCGTCTCTAACTGCAGCCAATAAAGCTCTTGAAACCTCAGCGCCAGTAGCGTCACCACCAGCATGCAGAATTCGATTTCTGAGATGTCCACCTTCTCTAGTTAATGCAATCTCACCAGTTTCAGATTTATCAAAGACAGCACCTTGTGCAATTAATTTTCTAACAGCTTCTGGTCCTTCAGAAACTAAAACATCAACTGCTTTAATGTCACATAACCCAGCACCTGCTGCCAAGGTATCTTTCTTATGTTGTTCTGGTGTATCACCAGGTCCAAGTGCTGCAGCAATACCACCTTGTGCCCACTTGGTAGATCCAGCATCAATGCGTGCTTTAGTTACTAATAAAACAGATGGACAATAAGATCTTAAATTTAATGCAGTGGTAAGGCCTGCAACACCTGAACCAATCACAATTACATCAGCTGAAGTACTCCAGCCAGGTGCGCCAGTTAGTAACTTCATTACTTATTCCCCATTGGCATATTGTCGATCAATCTGATCTGATTCACCCAACCGGCAATAATTACCCGCTTGTTTTGGGTATTAGTCTTTGCTTTTTCAAAACTCTTTTCATCTATTACCTCAAGATAATCTAGTTTAAAACCTGGCTCACTCGAAATCTCTTTTTGCATCTGCTCAAAAGTTTGTTTTGTTAAAGCTCTATGTATTACCTGTGCCTTTTTTTCACCATCGCTTCCTAACTTAATATTGCGAGATGAAACTGCCAATCCAGCATTATCACGAATAGTTGGTGCTGAAATAATCTGAACAGGAATCTTAAGTTGTGCAACCATTTGTTTAATTAGAAATAGTTGTTGAAAATCCTTCTCACCAAATACCGCTGCTTTGGGTTTAACTAGATCAAATAATCGCTTCACCACAGTTAATACTCCAGAAAAATGTTCAGCTCTGGAAGCTCCTTCATATATTTCACCAATTCTTCCTGTTGGAATTTTTTCAATATCACCAGGATAAATAACATCTTCACTTGGTATAAATAAAGCACTAGCACCTGCAGCTTCAGCCAGCTTGATATCAGAATCTAAACTTTTTGGATAGTTTATTAAATCCTCTTTATTTTCAAATTGGAGTGGGTTTACAAAAATACTAACGATTACTCGCTCGCCCTCTTTTTTTGCCAATTCAATTAATGTTTTGTGTCCGATATGAAGTGCACCCATAGTTGGAACTAACACATCCCATTTTTGGCGCGCTAAATCGTCGACAGATTTAATTACTTCAATCATGGCTCCAGTCCTTTCCGGGTACCGGGCTAGAAGATAAGTTTAACGCTGACTATTCAAAGATGCCAAAAGAGATTTAATCTTGCCAGCACCTGGGATTTCCCCTTCTGGATCAATTGCAAGCCAAGGAGATAAGACAAACTCTCTAGATTTCGCTAATGGGTGGGGTAGTTTTAGGAAATCTGAATTAATGATTTGCTCACCATAAACAATTAAATCAAGGTCAATCACTCTAGGACCCCATTTAACATCTCTGATTCTACCCATTTGTACTTCTATTGAAAGTAATTTTGTAAGTAAATCAACTGCAGATAGTTGGCACTGCCCTACTGCAACTGCATTAATAAAATCATCTTGCTTGGGTCCTCCGACTGGTTTTGTCTGGATATAGGGTGAAACTATTAAATTATCTAATATTAAATGAAGGTGATTTATTGCAGTATTTAGGTTTTCCTCATAGTTACCAAGATTTGAACCGAGTGCAACTACAGCCTTCATCTTTTGCGAGTTATCTCAACGGATACATCGGTAAACTTTAAAGAAATTGGCGCCTTTGGTTTATGAACAATTACTTTTACTTCTTTAACTTTTTTGAACTCTTTTAATAGAGTTTTAGCAATATTTTCTGCCAAAGTTTCAATTAATTCAACTGGCTTTCCAGTTATCTGATCGTGGATTAGTTGCGCTGCCTGCGCATAATTCACTGTTTTATTTAAATCATCCTTTAAATTAGCAATGCTCACACTTATTTCAACATCAACAATAAACTTTTGCCCTCTGCGTTTTTCACTATCTAATACTCCGTGAAAACCTTTTGCACTTAATCCAGTAATTTTAATTAGATCACTCATTTACGCATCCGCTCAATAACAGAAATTGCATCCTGGTGAGCCTTGACTGCATGTGTTCGCACGCCCCAGACTTTAAGACGAGCCAACTCAGTTGTTAATGCGATTGTGGCTGCTTCTCTTTCACTTGGATCTTTAGCATTAATTAGTTCACCTAAAAATCTTTTTCTAGAAACGCCCACAAGGAGTGGGTATCCAAGTAATTGAATACGATCAATATTTTGCAGGATCTGCCAGTTATGTTCATTCTCTTTTGCAAAGCCAATTCCGGGGTCTAAAATTATTTGCTCATTAGCTACTCCAGCTTTTAGAAGAGATGTAACCCGCACATCCAGCTCTTCTTTAACCTCTTTAACAACATCATTATAAATTGCCTGCTCTTGCATGTTCTTTGAATGTCCGCGCCAGTGCATAACTATGTATTGCACCTTAGGATTTGATGCAATTACTTTGGCCATTTTCTCATCGGCAAGTCCACCACTTACATCATTGATATATGTAGCACCTACGCTAATCGCTTGTTTAGCCACTTCAGCGCGCATAGTATCGACACTTACTACAGCTCCATCTTTTACTAATTCTTTGATGACAGGAATTACTCTATTTAACTCTTCTTCTTCACTAACTCTTTCAGCACCTGGCCTAGTTGATTCCCCACCAACATCAATAATGTCAGCACCTTCCACGACTAAGCGACGACCACCCAATACTGCATCTTCTTTAGATAAATGCTTGCCACCATCAGCAAATGAATCTGGTGTGATATTTAGTATCCCCATTACAACCGTGCGACTCATAATTACCTGCTTTGGTTAATTAATGAGATTGCTTCAGCTCTAGTTGCTGGATTTAAAAGTTGTCCACGAACTGCACTTGTCGTTGTGCGTGCCTGTGATTTTCTAACTCCCCGCATAGACATACATAGATGTTCACAATCAATAATTACAATTACGCCACCTGGTTGCAAAATTTCAACAAGTGCATCAGCTATTTGTGAAGTTAATCTTTCTTGTACTTGTGGGCGCCGTGAATACAAATCAACAAGGCGTGCTAATTTTGATATTCCAGTAATTTTTCCACTTTCTCCAGGAATATAACCAATATGGGCAACGCCATGAAAAGGCGTTAGGTGATGCTCGCAATGAGAAAAAACCTCAATCTCTCTAACAATTACCAACTCTTTATGGCCAATATCAAAAGTGGTAGTTAAAACATCTTTAGGTTTTTGCCAAAGGCCGGCAAAGTTTTCAGCAAGTGCTTTAGCAACTCTCTTTGGCGTATCTTTTAAACCGTCCCGGTTTGGATCCTCGCCTAAAGCATGTAGTAATTCAGTTACAGCTTTTTCTGCTCGCACTTGATCAAACTCCTGTTTGGCGCCACCATCATTTGGCCCCATTGATACGGAGTTAACCTCACTCATTTACATCTTTACTTGCGTCTTTATCACTTTTTTTAATAGCTGATTTCTTAACTGCTTTGTCCTCTTCAACTACCTTAACTTTTGCCGGTTTTAATGCAACCGGAGGTTGATTAGATGGTGTTCTGTTTTGCGAACCAGTCCAAGCAGCTCTTGGCTTAACCTTCTTAACTCGCTTGAAAATAGTTGCTATCTCTTCTTTATTTAGGGTTTCATTCTCAAGTAACTCTTCGACTAATCTGTCTAAAGTTTCACGATTAGCAACTAAGACATCAAATGCTTCTTGGTGGGCATTTTCAATCATCTCTCTAATTTCACTATCTACAATTGCTGCAACATTTTCTGAATAATCTCGTTGGTGTCCATAATCGCGACCTAAAAATGGTTGAGAATCTGAGATGCCAAGTTTTATAGCGCCCAATCTCTGCGTCATTCCATATTGTGTAACCATCGCTCTAGCTAAATTAGTTGCCTTCTCAATATCATTAGAAGCACCAGTTGTTGGATCATGAAATATTAATTCTTCCGCTGCTCTGCCACCCATTGTGTATGCAAGTTGATCTAGCATTTGATTTCTAGTTACTGCATATCGATCTTCGTCAGGTAACACCATTGTGTAACCAAGTGCGCGACCTCTTGGCATAATTGTTACTTTATGAACAGGATCTGTATGAGGAAGTGCGTGCGCAACTAGTGCATGACCGCCTTCATGATAAGCAGTAATTCTTCGCTCTTCTTCCGTCATTAAACGTGAAACTTTTTGTGGGCCTGCCATGACTCGATCAATTGCTTCATCTAAGTCTGAATTTCTCATTGTTCGGCGATCTTCTCGTGCTGCCAATAATGCTGCTTCATTTAATACGTTTGCTAAATCCGCGCCGGTAAATCCAGGAGTGCGTTTTGCATATGATGTTAAATCAACATCTTTAGCAATTGGTTTATCTTTTGCATGCACGGCAAGAATTGCAGCACGTCCCTTTAGGTCTGGTCTATCGACGGTTATTTGTCGATCAAATCTACCTGGACGTAGTAACGCTGGATCTAAAACATCTGGTCGATTAGTAGCAGCAATTAAAATTACCTGCCCATTAGCTTCAAAGCCATCCATCTCAACAAGTAATTGATTTAAAGTTTGCTCTCGCTCATCATTTCCACCACCAAGACCGGCACCGCGCTGGCGACCAACCGCATCAATCTCATCAATAAAAACAATTGCTGGTGCATTTTGTTTTGCTTGTGCAAATAAATCTCTAACTCTTGAAGCACCAACACCAACAAACATTTCTACAAACTCTGAACCAGATATTGAATAAAATGGAACCTTGGCCTCACCGGCTACCGCTCTAGCAAGTAATGTCTTACCAGTTCCTGGTGGGCCATAAAGTAGTACCCCCTTTGGAATCTTTGCGCCAATGGCTTTGTATTTATCTGGACTAGCAAGGAAATCTTTTATCTCGCGAAGTTCAGCAACTGCTTCATCGGCACCAGCCACATCCTCAAATGTGTTTGTAGGCATCTCTTTATTTTGTAATTTAGCTCGAGACTTTCCAAATGAGAACACTCTTCCACCTTGACCGCCACCCATAAACAACAGCAGTAAGAAAATAATTAAAAGTATTGGAAGAATACTTAAGATAAGTGAAACAAAAAATGATTGCTTAGGGACTTCAATATCCCATGTTGTGGTTGGAGGATTACTTGTTAATAATTCAACAATTAATACTTCCTGGCCTTTAATGTAAGAAGCTTCTAATTTAGAGGCTCCATCCACAAATTCACCATCTTTTAATACAACTCTAACTTTTTGATCACGGTCAATAACAATCGCCGACTTAACATTATCTTTTGAAATCTCATTTAAAATAGTTGAAGTTTCTACTTTTATAAATTCTTTTCCAGTTGTTGAAATTTGGCCAAAAATACTTACAGCAATTAATGCTGCAACTATCCAAAATAGTGGCCCACGCAAAATTTTTCTAATTAATGCGGGTGATGGCTTAGTAGGCTTCTTGCTACTTTTGATTCCCTTAATTTTAGGAACTTTTAGTTTTTTCTTTTGCGCCACTTAGTTTCATCACTTTCTTAAAGCCGCTTGGGGGCTTAAGAATAAAGGTGTTTGGCAAGAACGCCAATAAACGGCAGATTTCGATACTTCTGATCAAAATCTAGGCCGTAACCAACCACAAACTCACTTGGTATATCAAAGCCCACATATTTAGCTTCTACCTTCACGGTGGCTGCATCTGGCTTACGAAGTACAGTTAAAACGGAAACAGATTTGGCTCCTCTAGAAAGTAGGTTTTCAGTTAGCCAGGAAAGTGTTAGACCAGTATCTAAAATATCTTCAATAATTAAAACGTTTCTACCTAAAATATCATTATCTAAATCTTTTAAAATTCTAACTACACCACTTGATTTTGTACCTGCACCATAGGATGAAACTGCCATCCAGTCCATATCAACATGGCGTTGTAGGTGGCGAGAGAAATCCGCCATTGCCATTACCGCACCTTTTAAAACACCAACTAAAACTAAATCTTTGCCTTCATAATCTTTCTCAACTTGCTTAGCCAACTCTTTTAGGCGAGTCTGAATCTGTTCCTCACTTACAACAACTCTTTCAATGTCATTGCCGAGATTTGATAGATCCACATCACTCCTTATTTATTGGTTTGAAAGGGATATTGTGCCCGAATTTCGCCAAAGCTTCACATTCCCGGGTAAGGCCACCTCTTTTTGACCATGCCAATCAGAAACAAGCGCTTCAGCAGATGCAATATGTTCAGCTGATAAGGAGCCAGCAGGTGAACCTGCTTTATAAATAGCAAGTCTTAAAACTCTACTTCTAATTGCTTTCGGTAGGCGTTCTAGATCATTAACTTCAATATTCATCCAATCAATTTGAGCAAAAAATTCATTTGCAAATCCATCTAATGCATCAGCATCATCACGGAGTAAGTCAGCACTTCTAACCAATGCTTGCGTGATACCGGGGCCTAAATTTTCTTCCAATGTGGGCAAAACATTTTTACGAACACGCACTCTAGTAAATCTTAAATCTTCATTGTGCGGATCAGACCAAATTTCAACACCGCCTTCTTGGCAGGCAGTGATAGTGGTTCGTCTATCAATTTTTAACATCGGCCTTACATAAATGTTATTTTCAATCGCCATACCCGCTAATGATCTTGCGCCAGATCCCCTAGCAAGACCTAATAAAACATTCTCGGCTTGATCATTTAGGGTGTGAGCTAAAAAGAAATACTTTGGACGATAAGTATCAATAAATTGATTAAAGATTTGATACCGCGCTCTTCTAGCAGATGCTTCTAATCCATCAGTTAGAGTTACTTGAGCAACTGCTGATTCAATTTGGGTATAACCAATCTTTTTTAATTTACTAATAGTTTGCGCAGTAATTTCAGATGAACCATCTTGTAAACCATGATCGACAACTACTGGAATTACTTTCACACCATTCGCTTCAATAAAAAGTGCTAATGCCATCGCCATGGAATCGGCTCCACCAGAACAACCAAATAAAATAGTTTCGGATGTATCTTCAAGCCAAGGTTTTACCGCTTTGCGGATCTCCCACAGTGCTGTGCTAGCGGCAGTGTTCATACAGAGAAGATTAGACCCGACCCCCGTATGGCATTAAACCCTTAACACTATATATGCTGGAATAGAGCAAATCTTTATCTTTATTATGCGCCTCCCACATCATGCCATCACCAGCATAAATTGAAATATGGTGGATGGTGCTAACTGTTCCTTTATAGGAATAAAAGAGAAGATCTCCAGGAACTAATTCTGAAATTGGCACACGTTTTGTTGCTACCCAAAATAATGATGAGTTAAGTCGATCCCAATTAGGCCAGCCAAGACCAGCTGATTTATAAGCTGCATAGACCAAACCTGAACAATCAAAAGTAGTAGGTCCTTCACTTCCCCAAACATATTTCTTTCCTGCATTGACCTGTTTTGCAGCATATGCAACCGCAGCTATTCGCATTGCCTCTGTTGATCTAGTACTACTTCTTCCAGTAAATCCAATATCTGGCCAAATCTTTGATTGGTTTGGAGTAAGAATGGCTCGGCCAGCATTGGCTTCTTCAAGTAAGGCAAGTTGGCGCTGTTGTTCAAGTGTTAATCGCGTTTTCTGAGCCACTGCTAACTCTTTTGCTAATTTATCTTGAACTGCTTGTAATTTATCAACCTCATCTTGTTGCATAGCTGCTGCTTGATCAGCTTCTTTCTTAGCGGCAGCAACTTTAACTGTGGCAGCCTCTTGCGCTTTCTTTGCTACATCAGCCGCTTTTTGGGCATTAGATGCAACTACCTCAGCTGATTTAAATCTATCTAATGCATTTGAGTTGTTTTCACCTAATGTGTCTAGCGCACTTAGCCGATCTGCTAAATCCTGAGGACCATCGGCGTTAAGTAAAGAATCAAGATCAGTAAAGCCGCCACCCATTACATAAGCATTAGCAGCAAGTTTTCCGATATTTCGCTTGCCGGTACTAACTGAGGCTTGGGCTATTTGCAGATGCTTCATTGCAATTTCTGCTTGGTTAGTTTTACGCTTTAGATCATTTTGAGCAGCAACATAAATCTTACGCTTTGCTAATGCAATTGAAGTTAATTGGCTTAGGGTTTTCTTTGCTGAATTAAGTTTTTTAGCAGCGGCATTAGCAGCAGCTTTTTTCTCGGCTTCAATCTTTTTTGCCGCATCAATTTGAGCCTGAGTTGGCTTTGGCGGAGCAGCTAACGCTGTAGTTGGCATAAGTGCAAATACTAAAATTGTTATAAGAATTTTTTTATTCATTAATTTGCCACATCTCGTCGTTTAAATAAAACAGCCACAATAAGGAGCCCGCATAGTAAAAATCCATAGGAGGTAATTAATGCATACTGATAGGAAACTTTCTCGCTGCCACCCTGGGCAACTATTGAAAGTAATTGACCTGGAAAGTATCGATCAATATTTGTAACAAATGCAGATAGCAAGCCCTCAATAATTAGGTTCCAAATAACACCGATAGAGATAGCAGAAATTGGTGATCTAAAAAGTAAACCTAAAATCATTCCAAATATTCCATACCCGATCGTGGCAATTAATACATTTATAAATGTGCGGGTAAGTGCTGCATTAGCTTCTGAGCTTGCCCATGCAGCTGTTGATATGTCTTTAACTCCAGCAAATAAGTAAGAAAGTGCTACCGATAAAACTGCAGCTAGTGCAACCATTACGATTGCAAATAACTTCATTGATATTAATTTTCCAATTAAAATCTTCATTCTGGAAGGCTGGCGCACTAATAAATTACGTAGTGTGCCGTATGTGTACTCCTGCGCCGTCTGAGCAGCAAAGATACAAAGAGCAACTATTCCGAGCAAGCCAGCTGAGTTGCTAAATCCAATTGAAACACCGGTAGCAAGTGATAAAACATCTCTACCAATTCTTATCCCTCGTTCACCATTTCCCTCTGGGGAATCAACTAATAAAAATAGCAAGGAAGTGACTAATCCGATTACAAAAGTAACCGCTGCAATTGTAGAAAGGGATAGGGATGGCCGGCGCAACTTAGTTAGCTCAGCTCGCACTACATTAATCATCACTCACCTGTCATTTCAAAAAACGTATCTTCAAGTGATGGTCTAACTGGGGTAAGAGTTTCTAATACAACTCCAGCATCAAAAGCTGCCTTATTAAACTTGGCGGCATAATCACTTGAGCCAGTTATGTGAACGCTATCGCCAATTATTGTGCAATCATGGCCTGCTTCTTTTGCAATCTTTAACAACTTATCTAAGTCACTAGTTTTTTCAGGCTTTGCCACAATAACTGGTTGTTGCTTAGCCAGTAACTGACTTGTTTTGCCAGAAAAAATTACCTTTCCTAATCTAAGCATCACTAAATAATCACTAATTACTTCAATTTCAGATAAAAGGTGAGATGAGATAAAAACTGTAGTACCTGAGTTAGCTAACTTACGAAGTAGGTTTCTAATCTCCTGAATTCCAGCTGGATCTAAACCATTTGTTGGTTCATCTAATACCAATAGCTTTGGATTTGGTAGTAGTGCCGCTGCAATTCCTAATCTTTGCTTCATACCCAATGAATAAGTTTTATACTTTGAATCTCCACGATCTCCTAGCTCAACTAAATCAAGTAAGCCTTGAATTGATTTCGTATCAAAGCCACCTAGTTTTGCTAGTACCGTTAAATTCTGATTACCAGTTAGTGCTGGATAAAAGGCTGGGCCTTCAATCATTGCGCCAACTCTTGGTAAATATTTCTCTGGCTCTGTTATTGATTCACCTAATACATGTCCACTACCAGTTGTAGGTGAGATTAATCCAAGCAGCATTCTTATTGTTGTAGTTTTACCAGAACCATTTGGGCCAACAAAGCCGCAAATACTTCCCATTGGAACTTCAAAATTAGCGTGTGAAAGCGCCATCCGCTCGCCATATTTTTTAGATAAATCGGCAACATCAATTGCTAGAGGGGAGGACATGGGAAAATTATCCCATTAAATACTGTGAAAACTACTTAAGCAATACACCGAGTACTAATAAAAATGAGTAAATACTGAGAAATATGATTGATGCTTGGAATAATTTGCCAGCATT
>OFRI01000225.1_pt1 | contig 15400 bp, 10 predicted proteins | sample 1543031 | NCBI WGS metagenome assembly OFRI01 (sample SAMN07774226, study PRJEB24372) | wastewater metagenome
TTGTTTAAGATCTATTTTTTATTGCACTTCAGTTTTGATCAATTAAAACGGTTATAAATGTAGTAAAAAATATTAGATAAGAGCAATGCCAGCCCAATGTAAGGCAGAATAACGATCAATGCCGTTTTTTTCAACTCAACAGATTTACTATTCATAATCATCAAAAAATATTGAAAATATGACTCAGTATACATTTTAATTTATTTTTTTACATCCGCAGACAAAAAAACCAGTGTTTCCACTGGTTTTTTTATTCATTCAGAATTAGTCGTTAAACTTACGACGTGGGCGGTCAAAACCACCTTCAGTACGTGGACGATCTGAATTAAATTCACGCTTCGGACGGTCTTCGCCACCAAAAGTACGCTTAGGACGGTCTTCACCACCGAAAGTACGTTTTGGACGGTCATCACCAAAAGAACGTTGTGGACGGTCACCAAAACCACCTTCACGACGTGGCGCTGGACGATCACCAAAATCACGTTTTGGACGGTCACCAAAAGAACCTTCACGACGTGGTTTGTAGTCTACACGGTTACCGCGGTTGTCATCATTCGAGTCAAAACGTGGTTTATCGTTGAAACCGCCTTCGCGACGTGGACGATCAGAGTTGAATTCACGCTTTGGACGATCATCAAAAGAACGTTGCGGACGATCACCGAAACCGCCTTCACGACGTGGACGATCATTATTAAACTCACGACGTGGACGATCTTCACCACCAAATGATGGACGATCACCACGAGGTTTGTCATCGTAGCTACGACGTGGACGGTCATCACCACCTTCACGACGTTTAAAGTTAGACTCACCTTCGAAACGAGCACGACCGCCGCCATCGCGACCACCGAAACCACCGCGACCACGACCGCCGCCATCACGACCACGACCATCACGACCACGACCGCCGCCATCACGACTACCGCGTGCAGGAGGTGGAGATGGCTCAAGGCCTTCAATTTCAGATACATTCAAACGCGCATCTAAGAAATCTTCTAAAGCACGGATTTTACCGCGTTCACGGTAAGTTGCTAAAGTGATTGCTTTACCAGTACGACCCGCACGACCTGTACGACCAATACGGTGTACATAGTCTTCGTTCTTCATTGGAAGACCGAAGTTGATTACGTGTGAAATGGTTGGTACGTCAAGACCACGTGCAGCAACGTCGGTTGCAACTAAAATTTTTGCACGACCTTCACGGATGCTACGTAAACGACGGTTACGCACAGTTTGTGGCATAGCACCATGAAGTGCTACAACTGATAAACCTGCTTCAGCAAGTTCTTCAGCCAACATATCGGTGTCTTCTTGAGTAGAAGCGAATACAACAGCTTGATCTACGTCTTCAGCACTTAACCAATGCGTTAGTAATTTTTTCTTGTGCTCAAAGCCATCAGTCCAGTGTAAAGTCTGAGTGATGTCAGTATTCGTAGAGTGACCAGTTTCGATTGCAATACGTTGTGGATCATTCATCATGCGTTCAGCAAGTGTAATGATACGACCAGCAAATGTTGCAGAGAACATTAAAGTCTGTTTACGGTTTGCAGCAAGATCGCTAATTGCTTCTAAGTCTTCAGAGAAACCTAGATCAAGCATACGGTCTGCTTCGTCAACAATAAGCGCATCAACTTGGTCTAATTTAATTTGACGACGGTTTACAAGGTCAAGTAAACGACCTGGAGTCGCAACAACAACCTGTGCACCTTTTAACTGTTGGATTTGCTTACCAAACGGCATACCACCCATGATCGCTGCAATACGTGCACCTTTCATGTGACGGACAAAACCAATCGCGTCTTGGCTTACTTGCTGCGCTAACTCACGAGTTGGGCAAAGAACCAAAATATTCGGTTGTGTAATTGCTTTCATACGTTCTTTGAACGGAACGAAAGTCTCTTGGGCTGCAAGTGCGTTTAACGTTGGAAGTAAGAACGCTGCAGTTTTACCTGAACCTGTTTGGCTAGATACTAAAAGGTCTTTACCTTCTAAAGCTGCAGGAATCGATTGTTCCTGTACAGGCGTAGGAGAAGTAAAACCTAAGCTTTGTAAAGCTTGTTGTAACGATTCATGTAAAGGAAAATCAGCAAAAGTTTTGCTCATAGAGTATTTCACCCGAAAAATGGGTGCTCCATTAAATATATGGTCTGATGGACATCGGCAAAAAGCGGCACAGCAATAATCGCTGAAAATATAGAATCAGCGGCGATCCGAGAACGACGATGCGTATAACGCACATTTGATTACAGCCGCAACCTGAAGGAATCGCTTAAGCGATTGGGTGGGGCGCGAAATAATGTCCTCTCTTTGGACCGGACGCGCATACACAATGATAGAAGAGAATGTTCAGGTAATGAACGAAATTTAGTGCGTGGGCGGAGTATAGCAGGATATTTTTAAAAGTCACCTCTTTTCGTGAAATTGATACAATATTTTCCTCAAAGATTGAATAAATGCAGGTTTTCACTTTAATTTTTTTGACCATCTAGAAAAATATTGAATAGTATTCTTTGCTCTTTCCTCAACTATCAGCCATATGACGCAATTAATTGTACTAGCTCTTGCTCTAATGCTGCCGTGATTTGACATGCTATCTGACCTGTCATAAACATTAGACACAACAAGCTTAAATAGGTATCTATACACTGGTTAATTTTAACCCGCTTTATTTCTGTATAGCGTGATCTTCATTAAGAGGTAATCAGAATCTGGCACAGCCTATGTTTTACAATCTATAGAGGTTAAAGCCTCACCACAAAGACCTTTATTTTTTTCATCCATATCAAAGAAAAAGCCCTCTTCTGAGGGCTTTTTCAATGTCTTAAAACACAATCTACATGCTATTACTTAGCAGCTTCACCCCAAGCAGGTACAACTGCTTTCATCAGAGGTTTCAACATTTTCATAGAACATGCCAGTACTTGGCCATTTTCCATAGATTCGCTACCACCACGTGCATCAACCACTGTACCGCCCGCTTCTTTCACGATCAACTCACCAGCTGCGATATCCCAAGGCTTTAAGCCGAGTTCAAAATACGCATCGAAACGACCTGCTGCAACATACGCCAAATCTAATGCTGCAGAACCTGTACGACGGTATTGCGCGCCAGCTTCAGTCACATTTAACAATGAATCAAAATGATTTTTTGCATAAGAAATCACTTCACCATTACGTTTTGCACGGTAAGCATGACCCACAGACATGAATGTATTTTCAAGGCTGTCTTTCACATTTACACGAATACGGCGTTGGTTCATCATGGCACCACGACCACGACTTGCAGAGAACAACTCATCTTTCACAGGGTCGTAAATTACGCCATGTTGAGTAATGCCTTTATGTTGAACTGCAATAGAGATACAGAAGTGAGGAACACCGTTAATGAAGTTTAGAGTGCCATCAAGTGGGTCGATGATCCAACACCAATCTGCGTCGTGACCTTTACCTTCTTGAAAACCAAACTCTTCACCAAGGAAGCTGTGATTTTTATAGCTTTTACGTAGGGTATCGATAGCCAATTGTTCCAAATAACGGTCTACACGCGTTACAGGACCATCAATTCCTTTTTCTTCGACTTGTAGATCGAGCTTATGACGATTTTGATGCGCTTTTAAAAGCTCTTGACCGACTAATTGAGCCGCACGCGCAGCCATCACCACCATAGGTTCCATTGAACACCCACTACAATTTGAAGATATTGATAAAGAATAATGCATAAAAGCCCGCGCATCTTATCAAAGATCGGGGCTTTTAGGGAAAAAATGTTTCTAAAATTTAAAAACGGTGCTTAAACCATATGTACAAGTTTTGACCATGCTTGGCGCACCGAGCTTTCAATGCCTTCTGCATCTAGTCCCGCCTGATGCAACATTTGCGCATGAGTCGCTTGATGCATGAATGTATCCGCTAATCCGAGATTTAACATCGGTTTCACGATTTGAGCCTGTGCCAAATATTCATTGACTGCACTGCCCGCACCCGCCATCACCGCATGTTCTTCAACCGTAACAAATAAAGCCGTTGATGGTGCTAAAGTCGCTATCATCTTTTCATCAAGCGGTTTAACAAAGCGCATATTCACCACACGAACCGCCAAATCTTGTTCAGCTAATTTCTGTGCTGCCTCTACTGCGGCCTGAACACGACTACCAAAAGCGAGAATGCTAATAACGTCGTCTTGGGCATCATTAAAGCTCGCTACAATTTCAGCCTGACCAATTTCCATCGGGGTCATCTGTTGTTGAATTTCAACACCGAGACCATTGCCACGCGGGTAACGCACTGCAGCAGGACCATTATATAAATAAGCGGTATGCAACATTTGACGACATTCATTTTCGTCTTTTGGCGCCATAATCACCAAATTCGGTACGGTGCGCATAAAGGCATAGTCATAGGCCCCAGCATGAGTCGGGCCATCTTCACCCACTAAACCTGCACGATCGATACCAAAGGTAACATCTAGATTTTGCAGGGCCACATCATGAATCAATTGATCATAGCCGCGCTGCAAGAAAGTCGAGTAAATGGCCACCACAGGTTTTAAGCCTTCACATGCCATACCCGCCGCCAAAGTTACAGCATGCTGTTCTGCAATCGCGACATCAAAAAAGCGCTGTGGATACTGTTTGGCAAAACCCACCATACCTGAGCCTTCGCACATGGCAGGGGTAATCGCCAGTAAGCGCTCATCTTGTGCGGCTTCATCACATAACCATTGACCAAAGACATCTGAATATTTGGGCGCCGTTTGCGGAGCAGACTTGGCATTTATTTTTGTAATCGCGTGATATTTGATTTGGTCTGCTTCAGCAGGGGCGAAGCCTTTGCCTTTTTTGGTATAGACATGAATTAAACGTGGCCCTTTACGTTTTTTCAATGCGGTAAAGACTTGTGTCAGCTGTTCGACATCGTGCCCATCAAAAGGCCCAAAGTAATCAAAACCAATCGCTTTAAATACGTTATCGGCCGCATCTGTCGCTGCACTGTGTAAGCGTGAGTTATAGGTCCATTCAGGATGTGGCTGTACATAAGCTTCGCCATCATCTGAAATATTAATGGACTGCCCACTTTCCCAAATTGAAGCCAGATGTTTTGCAAAACCACCAGTGCTGCATGAAATCGACATATCGTTGTCATTCAGCACCACCATCAGGTCTGCATCATGCGCGACTGCATCGTTCATAGCTTCAAAGGCCATACCCGCTGTCATCGCCCCATCACCAATGATCGCGACCACTTCACATGGATTGTTTTGATAACGACGTGCCAGCGCCATACCTAGACCTGCTGAAATCGCAGTCGAAGAATGTCCGACTCCAAAGGTATCAAACACCGATTCATCACGCGCAGGAAAGGCAGCTAAACCATCTTTAGCACGAATAGTCGTGAGCTGTTCACGGCGGCCCGTTAATGCTTTATGCGGATAAGCTTGATGACCGACATCCCAAATTAAGCGGTCATTCGGCGTGTTAAAGCAATAATGTAATGCCACGGTGAGCTCGACTACACCAAGGTTTGCACCAAAGTGTCCCCCACTTTGTCCTGCGGCATACAGAATAAATTGACGTAGCTCGTCTGCCACTTGTGCTAATTGACTTTGCTCAAGCGAGCGAAGTTGTTGAGGATGATCAATCGTATCCAACAACGGTGTTACAGGGCGATGAGCTGGTATTTCTGTATACAACATAATATGGCAAAGCCTTCTAAAGCCTGGCAAATCTAGCTAGGTCAAATGGGTAATTCGATCATATCGTCGAATGCTATCACCTTCAATCAGCCATATTTCTAGCGATGCAGTTTTGAGCAGTGCTCTCACTGGGTGTTCGTTTAGTGCAGGTGATTATCCTGAATAATCTTACTATTTATCAACTATTATCGTTCGCTTTATACAAAAAAGAAAATCTTCTGCATAAATTCATGGATGCAATTCTACCAATGTCGATGCATTACGCTATACTTTAGCCAATTTCTGAACTATTTACAGGTTTAGCTGTGCCTATTGAATTTGTTGCCACATCCCGTTTACCGACTGCTTTTGGTGAATTTAACATCACCGTATTTCAAGATCCTAAGACCGGTGAAGAACATGTTGCACTCTCAAAAGGTTTGGATCAGCCGATCACAGAACCCGTTTTAGTCCGTGTTCATTCCGAATGTCTCACGGGCGATGCCTTTGCGTCCTTGAAGTGTGACTGTGGTCCACAATTGCAAGCCACACAAAAACTGATCAATGAAGCTGGGCAAGGCGTGATTCTGTATTTGCGCCAAGAAGGTCGTGGCATTGGGCTGACCAATAAAATTCGTGCTTATGCGCTACAAGATCAAGGGCATGACACGGTCGATGCCAACCTAATGCTCAACCTCCCTGCCGATGCACGTCGTTATGACATGGTCAGCATTATGTTGGATCATTTAAATATTCAACAAGTCCGTTTGATTACCAATAATCCGTTAAAGATTGCGGCACTGCAAGAGCAAGGGATCAATGTGGTGGATCGTGTGCCTTTGACGGTCGGTTTAAATCCTTTCAATGAAGAATATTTAAAAACCAAACATGAACGCATGGCACACTTGTACAAGAAAGATGATTTTTAAAATTTGAAAACATACTCTAAGCCTGCTTGAAAAAGGCCGGCTTAGAGCACTTCAATCAGATTAGATGGTCATGGAGAAAATACGACTCTCAGGTCGACGGCGTTTTAAATGCAAATCGAACGCCATACAAATGTTGCGTACAAAGGCTTTGCCCTGCTCAGTCACCCGTATACTCTGTGGCCCAATCTCTAATAAACCATCGTCCCGCATTTCTTCCAGTTGTCCCAAGACCTCAGCCAATTCAGGAAATTGCATATCTGATTCTGCCCACGACGTCTGAAAGCTACACATCAAATTTAAAATGTGACGACGAATCATCAGATCTTCAGCACTTAAAATATGCCCACGATAGACAGGAAGTTCATTGTTTTCGAGTCGCGCATAATAATCTTCGAGTTTTTTTTCATTTTGCGCAAAGCTATACCAGCTGTCGCTGATCGATGAAATACCTAAACCAATCATCACTTGAGTTTTCGATGCGGTATAACCCATAAAATTGCGATGCAGAGTGCCTGCCTGAAATGATTGGTACATCCCATCACTTTCTAAAGCAAAATGATCCATACCAATTTCATGATACCCCTGCGCAAGCAGCTTCTTTTTCCCTTCTTCATAGCACTGCCGTTTTATTTCATCTTTCGGCACATCATGGTCTTTAAAACCACGTTGCCCATTGCCTTTGATCCATGGCACATGCGCATAACTATAAAATGCCAAACGATCTGGACGTAAACGATTGGTTTGATCAATGGTGTTGAGCACATCATCTAGGTTTTGAAAAGGCAGACCAAAGACCAAATCATGTGAAATTGAGCTATAGCCTATTTCACGTGCCCACTGCGTCACTTGCTCGACATGTTCAAAAGGCTGTATCCGATGAATGGCTTTTTGTACGGTTTCATTATAATCCTGCACCCCATAACTGACACGGCGAAAGCCCAAGTCATACAAGGCTTGCAAATGCTCCCGAGTGGTATTGTTCGGATGCCCTTCAAAGCTAAACTCATACTGCTCGGCAATCTCTGCCTGCGCAAGGATACCTTCAATCAGTTGAGTCAAATGCGCTGGAGAAAAGAAGGTTGGCGTTCCTCCACCCAAATGAATTTCTTTAATGCGCGGCTTTTCTTCAAGCCATTCACAATAAAGAGACCATTCCTTTAAAACCGCCTGAATATAGGGCTGCTCCATCTCATGCTTTTTGGTCACGCGTTTGTGGCAACCACAAAAAGTACAGAGACTTTCGCAAAAAGGCAGATGAATATACAGACTTATGCCTTCAGTCGAATTCGATTCAGCAAACGATGTTTTCAGCGTCTGTTTCCATTGCTCTAAAGAAAACTGCTCCTCTTCCCAATACGGCACCGTTGGATAACTGGTATAACGTGGACCAGGAACATTGTATTTTTGAATCAATGAATCGCGCATATTTACCATCAGCTCTTCCATATTCAGAAGATGCAGCCTATTCTGCATCGCCAAACTCGGGTCTGTACTGTGGTTATTCTGCTGAGCTTAGAATCAGAATTCAACCTAGCGAATTGGTCAGGTTATTTTCGAATGGCATCATTTCATTTTTGAATTGCTTCACAACATCGAATGCTGCAGTAGGACTCTTCGGAAAATATTCTTAATCTTTTTGCTGTTTTATGTTTTGATGTAGGCAGTTTTCATCTTTTCCCATGAGGCTTTTCATGCAGCACCCAACGTCTGCGGATATCCAACGTGTTCGCGAATTTCTTCTCGACTTACAGGCTCGTATTTGTGCCGCACTTGAACAACAAGAACGTGCTGGTGGCGGGACTGCGCAGTTTGAAATAGATGATTGGGAGCGTCCTGAAGGCGGTGGGGGTCGTTCACGCGTACTGCAAAATGGTACGGTGATTGAAAAAGGTGGAGTGATGTTCTCACACATCAACATTTCTAAACTCCCCGTTTCAGCGACTGAGCGCCATCCGCAAATTGCAGGTGCCAAAGCACAGGCCATGGGTGTTTCTTTAGTGATTCATCCAAAAAATCCAAATATCCCGACTTCACATGCCAATGTGCGCTTATTCGTGGCTGAAAAAGAAGGTCAAGATCCAATTTGGTGGTTTGGAGGGGGATTCGATCTCACTCCATTTTACCCAAATGATGAAGATGTGCTGTCATGGCATCAGACAGCGCATGACTTATGTGCGCCCTTTGGCGCTGAAGTCTATGCCGAACATAAACAATGGTGTGATGACTACTTCTATTTAAAACACCGTGACGAACAACGTGGTGTCGGTGGATTGTTCTTTGATGATCTCAATCAATGGGACTTTGAAACCTGTTTCCAATATATTCAAGCAGTCGGCAATGGCTACCTCAACGCCATTCTTCCAATCTTCCAGCGCAACCAAGACAAGTCTTATAGCGAGGCGCAACGCGACTTTCAAATCTATCGTCGTGGTCGTTATGTCGAATATAACTTGGTCTATGACCGCGGCACACTTTTTGGTTTACAAACAGGGGGGCGGATTGAATCGATTTTAGTGAGCTTACCAAATTTGGCCGGTTGGTCATATCGACCTGAATGGGAGGCCGATTCCGCTGAGAAAAAATTGACCGACTTTTACCTGAAACCCCAAGATTGGCTCAAGCTACTCAAATAGACACACAGGCTTACAATTCTCCCCCCTCACGCATGCCCTTTTCACTAGATTAGGGCAGCTTATCCATTAAATTTTATATATTTCCCGATCAATTCCCCGTAGAATGACCACTACACAAAGCGTCATTTCTTTGCATTTATTAAAGCATTGTCACAGGTTTAAAACAGCAATTGGGTTCTTTTAAGTTCGCAAAAACCGTAAGCTAAATTAAGTCATTTTCAATGTATTCATTTTAATGACATCAACATTTAGTATCCTCCTTTGCTGTTCTCTGAGGTCCCAAACATGTTCGCAAAAAGAGTTAGCTCGACCACCATGGTTCTTTTCTGCTTTGCTATTGTGTTGCTAAGCTCGATCAGTACCACTATTTTTTCTGAAAGTGCGTTTAATGACAATGCATCCATCAGCATCACCGTATTTGCAGGTATCGGCTTAACCCTGACCGCAGCAAAATTATTGTTTGATGCGATTCACAGCATCTGTAATCCATAAGCCGCCTTTCTTTTATTTGTTGATAAAAAACCACTGAACGCTTTAGCCTGCGTGTAATTTGCCGTATATTGAACGGCATTTCTCACATGGATTTGGTGCGATGAGCAAACAATTCGCTGTCATTGGCAACCCGATTGAGCAGTCTCGCTCACCTGAACTTCACCATGCGTTTGCACAAAAAATGGGGCTCGACCTCAACTATAGTAAACGTCTTGCGCCACTCGATGGCTTCCTCGCCAACATCCAAGAATTCTTCTCACAGGGTGGCATTGGTCTTAATGTCACTGTCCCGTTTAAAGAACAAGCCTTTGCAGCCTGCGCAGTCCTCACTGAACGCGCTAAAATCGCAAAAGCAGTCAATACGCTGTGGATGGTCGATGGTCAATTACATGGTGACAACACCGATGGACAAGGCTTAGTCGATGCCATTCGTGCGTTGGACTGGAACTTAGACCAGACAGATGTACTGATCATCGGTGCAGGTGGTGCAACTCGTGGCGTCATTTATCCACTGGTACAAGCAGGGGTGAAAAAAATTGTGATTGCCAATCGTACTCTGGCCCGTGCTGAGCAACTGGTGAGTGACTTAAAAACAGCTGTACCGCAAGCCGAATTGCAAGCCATCGGCTTAGATGCGCTCGAAGGTCAGTTTGACTTGGTGATTAACGCAACCTCTGCCAGCCTAAGTGGCGATGCCTTAATTCTGCCTGAAGCCCTGCAATTTCAACATGCCTATGAAATGGCCTATGGCAAACCCTCAACCTTTTTAGATCAAGCCAAAGCTCGCGGCGTACCTACCTCAGAAGGCTACGGCATGCTGGTTGGTCAGGCGATTGAATCTTTTTCAATTTGGAATAGCGTCAAACCCAATCTGAAAGATTTTTTATAAGCACAAATAAAAAAGAACCTCCGCAGAGGTTCTTTTTTTCAGATTAGTTCATGTGTTTCTGTACGGCTTTATAGGTCTCGTAATAGGTCGAATCGCTAAAGAAGTCGTCATGTTCAAGCTTCAAACCTTGCAACGATTTTTCTGTCAATTGACCTTTTAAGTCATCTGCAAATGCTTTAGCAAAGACTTGTGCAGACTGAGTCAAATATGCGCTCTGCTCTTGGTCAATCTCATAGGTATCGGTAAATTTGTCTTGATAGACCTGAGCAAAGACCGCTTGCTTGGTTTTGTATTTCTTCGCCAAATCCTTCCATTGCTGATTTTCTTGTACATCTTCCAGTGCATCATTAACAATATTGGCGATACTTTCACCCAGCTCATCAAAGTCTTGTTCATGTTGTAAAGCATGTTTTTGACGTAACTGATTCAGACGTTTAAGTGCTGCACCCTTCGGCTCTGCAACATCCATGAACTCGTAGGCATAAACTTCTGAAATTTCATTGATGGTCGCTGAGCTATAGTAACGAATATACTCTGGACGCTGTGCGGCAAACATCAAAGCAAATACCGCTTGATAGGCTTTGACTTCAGAATGCTGACGTGCATAGCTTTGCTGCGCTGCCTGCTGGTAATAATCTGAAATAGCCTTAGGTAATTCTGTTGTACTTGATGATGCGCTCTCTACACTTGATGAATCTGCACCTAACGGGCCCAGCATGCCTTTCACTACATTTTCCAGCAGTGAACCTTTAGATACTTCCTCAATCGATTTGGCATTTCTTAAAGCTTGACGGTCAATGGCGGTCGCACTGCCATAATTAAACACCTGATTGGTGCTCTTAATTTGTAGCTTACCAATTTGCTCATCGCTAATCACAATGTTGTAATCCATGTTTTGCGCACGACCTTTTTGGTCGAGTCCAACATCCATCACAAACGGTGAACGCTCGCTACCCAGCTGTGCCATGATCGGTGTAATTTCAGCCTGATGTTTTTGCCAAAGTTGTTTAAAGCTTTGTGCGTCTACCAGTTGCTCTGTTTGATACGCGCTAAAGAGTGGTTTCAACTCTTCCAAAACATTGGTCGCTGCTTGTCCAAAAGTCTCTTCATCTACAGATTCATTGGTTACTTTAGGTGCAAGTACATCAATATCTTGATAATCACGGCATGCGGTCACTTTACCAATAGGAATGTTCTTGCTGTTGATGAGCGCATCGCAAGCTTCTTCAGATAGCGTATTTGGTGCTGCAGAAGCAGACACTTCTGTTGCTGTCTCATCAGCATCTTCTGTCGCGGCCTGCGCATAAGCCACATCTGCTGCTGCATCAACCGTAGCATCGGCAGCGGCATCTACAACAATGTCTTGTTCATCGCTCTGCCCATAACCACTCAAGTTCTGCATTTGTTGGTTCACCAAATGACTGACACGTTCGAGTGAATCATAGGCTGGGTCTTCACTTGCGCTACTTGCAGCAATCTCTGCTTCTTTCGCCGCCTGCATTGCATCTTCCGCTGCGCTTGGCGTTTTTGCAGCATCTTCAATCAGACGCTCAGCATCAAAAGCTTGTATCTGTTGGGTATAGTGCAGTTTATTGACGTATTCAAACAAGCCCAATTGTACTTGTGCTGTTTCTAAGTCACCCATATAGCGAATTTTTTTGCTTAGCCCAGCTTCTTTTTCTGACTTGCTTAAATCAACACTATGCACCTGATTTGGCTCTGCCAAAGCATATGGCAGTGCATTCATCTGCTTTAAGTATTCAGCAAACTTTTTAAAATCAATATGACCGAATGCATCTTTATGCTTAGAAAAGTCAATGTAGGCAAAGCGATCCTGACTTTCACGATTCACCATGAACGGCATAAAGGCAAAGTAGTTGGTGTAAAATTTATAGTCATTAAAATCAACCACCATCGGCAACTGTGCTTGCACTTGTAAGGTTGGTTTTTGATAACTTAACTGCAAAGTCAATGCTGCCAATTTTTGACGGAAATGCACAGAGCCCTGATAACTAAACTGTAAGTCATTGAGTAAATTTACCAAAGATTCTGCGATTTGAACCTTAGCAGAACGTGATTCACCACTGCCATACAACGATGCATACGGATTTTGTTCACGCGCAAGTGCATCATATAGGGCTTGTTTTTCTTTGGCGGTAAAGGAAATCTTTTGATTTTTTAATAGTTGATCTAATTGTTTTTTCAACTCTGGATCTAAGTTCGTCCCATTTGACTGAGTATTCGACTTAGAATTTGGCTTGGACTCATTAAAATTAAAGTCAGATTGAATAGAGAACTGACCTTTAAAATCATAGCTGGCATTTTCAAACATGGCATTAAGACCATGCGTGGCTTGTTGCCCGAGCTGCTGATCTGAAGAGGCATTGGATTTAATGACATGCTGAGTACACCCACTGATACTCAAACCCAATAAACAAAGTGTTATATATTTTAAGCGCATAATACTTGCTGAAAACCTGAGTTAATTATAGTTTATTAAAAAAGTACATGATCAAAAGACCATCGAGTCAGTGTAACAGAACTGTCTTTTTAGATTGATGATTTTATCTACCAATTCGCCTTTCTGACATTTTCTCAAGTCGGATCTATCAATGTATTTTGATACGATGTATGAATAATGAAATGATCGATTTAAATAATCCAATACTATTTCTAAATTAGGATTACACACATGCCTGCATATAAAGCTCCCTTACATGATATTCGCTTCTTAATGAATGAAGTGCTGGACTATCCTGCACATTATCAAACCCTATCGAATGGTGAAGCTGCCGACGCTGATACGGTAGATATGATCTTAGAAGGCGCAGCAGATTTTTGTGAAAATATTTTATCTCCTTTAAACCAATCGGGCGATGAAGAAGGTTGTACCTTCGACAATGGTGAAGTGAAAACACCAAAAGGCTTCAAAGACGCTTATGACCAGTTTGTCCAAGGTGGCTGGCAAGGTTTGTCTTTCCCTGAAGAATTTGGCGGTCAGAACCTGCCTCAATCTTTAAATCTGATTAAATCGGAAATGATGGGCACAGCAAACTGGTCTTTCCAAATGTACCCAGGTTTAAGCATTGGCTGTATGAACACCATTTTACAGTTTGGTACAGACGAACAGAAAAATCTGTATATGCCGAACTTAGTGGCAGGTACATGGTCAGGTACCATGTGTTTAACTGAACCTCAGTGTGGCACCGACTTAGGTCAAGTAAAGACCAAAGCAGAATTAAATGCCGATGGCACTTATAACATCTCAGGCACCAAAATTTTCATCTCTGCAGGTGAGCAAGATTTAACTGAGAACATCATTCACATCGTACTTGCTCGTCTTCCAGATGCACCTGCAGGCACCAAAGGCATTTCACTGTTCATTGTGCCTAAATTCTTGGTCAATGCAGACAGTAGCCTTGGTGAACGTAACCCTGTGACTTGTGGTTCAATTGAACATAAGATGGGGATTCGTGCTTCTGCAACCGCAGTGTTGAACTTTGATAATGCTGTCGGTTACTTGATTGGTGAGCCAAACAAAGGCTTACATGCCATGTTTACCTTTATGAACACCGCACGTATCGGTACGGCAATTCAAGGTATTGCACATGCTGAGCTTTCTTTCCAAGGTGCACTTCCATATGCCAAAGAACGTATGTCGATGCGTGCACTTTCTGGCAAGAAAGACCCTGAAAAAGTGGCGGATGCCATTATTCATCACGCTGACGTTCGCCGTATGTTGCTGACACAAAAAGCGATTGCTGAAGGCGGTCGTTCAATGATTTATTATGCAGCGCAAATTGCCGACAAAATGGCAGATGCGCTTGAACGTGGCGATACTGCTGCATTTGAAGCACATGATGATCACTTAGGATTCTATACCCCAATTTTAAAAGGCTTCTTAACTGAATTGGGCTTGGAAGCTGCAAACCATGGTATGCAAGTTTATGGCGGTCATGGCTACATTAAAGAATGGGGCATGGAGCAAATTGCACGTGATGCACGTATTGCGACACTGTATGAAGGCACAACTGGTGTTCAAGCACTGGACTTAATTGGTCGTAAAGTACTTCTGACCTCTAAAGGTAAAGTGATTCGCGACTACACCACTGAAATTTTAAAATTCTGTGGTCAACAGGCACGCAACAAATACATGCGTCGTTTTGCATGGGACTTAACCAAAGTATGCGCACAGTGGAATGCCTTAACTGTTCGCATTATGCTTGCAGCTCGTAAAGACCGTGACGTGGTATCTTCAGCTTCTGTCGATTTCTTGATGTTCTCTGGCTATGTGATGATGGCGTATTTCTGGGCACAACAAGCGGCTGTGGCTTCAGAAAAACTGGCTTCTGGTGATGGCAAAGAATCTGCTGAATTCTATAAAGCGAAAATTAAAGTCGCTGACTTCTACTTTGAACGTATGCTTCCACGTACCCAAGGTCATGCTGAAGCAATGGTCAATCCTTCAAAAACCATGACTTCTTTAGCACCTGAACACTTTAGCTTTGACTACTAATTAACAACAGTATTAGACCGATAAAAAGAGCGCCTAGGCGCTCTTTTTATTTCTTGTTCGACCTTACAATCCAACTCCCCCAGCAACTTAGCTGTCGCTCCAATTTTCTGGCCTCATCTTTAGACTTTGGTAAAAGCGTTCCCTACACAGTTAAAAAGAGTTCTCTACGCTCTCTGATAGTTTTTTAGAGTTAGTGCGTTAAAAATTTTGTCATGGCTCTGTCTTTCTACAACTTAAATTTAAGTAAGAAAATGGAGTTCATATTAAAAA
>OFRI01000228.1_pt1 | contig 15236 bp, 18 predicted proteins | sample 1543031 | NCBI WGS metagenome assembly OFRI01 (sample SAMN07774226, study PRJEB24372) | wastewater metagenome
TCGCAGACGGAAGCCGACCTCTTCACGGATCTCCTCCTGACCGCAGACCCCAGCGTCGCGCACGGCGACGGCCTCGGCGTCCTTGAGCAGTTGGAAGTTCACCGCGAGCTCCTCGATGCCGACCTCCTCCGGTAGTTTAAGGGTGAAGACGCCGTGGCCCTCGCCGGCTTTCGGCTCAGGCCGCGCGTCGACTCCGCGACCGGAACCATCGCGCTGACCGGTGGGCGCGACCTCGAAGGTGTAGTCCTGCGGGCGGATGTGGAGCTCCACGATGCTCCCGCGCAGGATGGCCTGCGCGCGGGCGCGCTGCGCTGCGTGGTTGCCACCTCCAGCCTCGACCTCGGCGTGGACTTCCCCGAGGTTGAGCAGGTACTGCAGCTGGGCAGCCCGAAGGGCGTGGCCCGCCTGCGCCAACGCGCGGGACGTGCGCGTCACCGCCCGGGTGCCAGCGGTTCCATCCTGTGCGTGCCCAGCCATGCACTGGAGCTGGCCGAATACGCCGCGGTGCGCCGTGCATTGGCCCAAGGCGTGGTCGAAGCGCGCAGGCCGCCGACGCTGTCGCTGGATGTGCTGGCCCAGCATGCGGTCAGCCGCGCGCTGGCCGGTGGCTTCGACAGCGATGCGCTGCTGGCGCAGGTACGGCGTACACATGCCTTTGCGTCGCTCGGCGAAGACCAGTGGCAGGCCGTGCTGACGTTCATCGTGCAGGGCGGCCAGGCTCTGGCCCAGTACCCCGATTTCCACAAGGTCGCGCGTGATGCCGATGGCCGGTACCGCATGCACGACCGTCGCCAGGCGCTGCGACATCGGCTGTCGATCGGCACCATCAGCAGCGATGGCAGCGTGCGCGTGCAGTTCCTGCGCGGTGGTGGCCTGGGCGCCGTGGAGGAACAGTTCGCCAGCCGCCTGCGTCGCGGCGACCGTTTCCAGTTCGCCGGGCGCCTGCTGGAACTGGTGCAGCTGCGCGACATGACCGCCTTCGTGCGGCTGGCACGAGGGCGCGGTGATGGTGTGGTGCCGCGCTGGCAGGGAGGCCAGTTGCCACTGTCGATGCCGCTCGGCCGCGAGCTGGAGTGGGTACTGTCCGGCGCCGACGACAGTGCCGAATCACGCTGGTTGTCCCCCTTGCTGGCACTGCAGCAGCAGTTGTCGACGCATCCCGGACCAGAGCATCTGCTGGTGGAAGAGGTGCGGCGCCGCGACGGCCAGTTCCTGTTCGTCTACCCTTTTGCCGGCCGTCACGTGCACGAGGCGCTGGCCGCCTTGCTGGCACTGCGCTGTACCCGCCGGCAGCGCAACAGCATCGGCTACGCGGTGAACGATCATGGCCTGGTGCTGGCACCGGCGCAGGCGATCGAACTGGATGCGGCGCAATGGCGTGCATTGTTCACCGCCGATCAGCTGCTGGACGATCTGCGTGCCGCGGTGAACCTGGGCGAGCTGGCGCGCCGCCAGTTCCGTGGCATCGCACGCGTAGCGGGCCTGCTGGTCCCCAGCCTGCCCGGCGGTATGCCGCGATCGCTGCGCCAGCTGCAGGCCTCGGCAGGCCTGCTCTACGACGTACTGCGCGAGCATGACCCCGGTCACCTGCTATTGGCATTGGCCGAACGCGAAGTGCTGCACGACAGCCTGGATCTGCCGGGACTACAGCAGGTCCTGGCAAGGATCGGCATGCAGGTCCTCTCCGTGCAGCACCCGACATCACTCACGCCACTGGGCTTCCCGTTATGGGCTGAACGCCAACGCGGGCAGTTCAGCAACGAGGACTGGCGCACCCGCGTGCAACGTGCGGCCCAGCAGCTGGAGCGCCGCCATGGCCGATGAACTGCCGCTGCTGCGCGCCGGCGAATCGCTGATTCTGCTTGGCGCGCGTGCGCTGTACTGGCCCGCGCGGCAGGCGCTGTTGATCGCCGACCTGCACCTGGGCAAGGCCGATGTATTCCGCCGCGCCGGCATCGCATTGCCCAGCGGCGGCACCGGCGAAGACCTGCAACGCCTGCAGGGGCTGCTGGACAGGCATGCCTGTCGCGAGCTGTGGATCCTGGGTGACATCCTGCATGGACCGGCGCATCGCGCTGCGTGGTACCAGCAATGGCTGGCATGGCGCGAACGCAATGCTTCGCTGGACGTGCATGTCCTGCGTGGCAATCACGACCGCCAGCTGCCGCATGCTCAGTTGCAGGTACAGATCCACGATGAAGTACGGCTGCAGCCGTTCCTGCTTCGCCATGAGCCGATGCCCGATGCAGAGCTGCATGTGATCGCCGGGCATCTGCATCCGCAGGTCACCTTGCCGCCATTGCGACGGCGCTTCCCCGCGTTCTGGCTGCGTGAGCGGATGACGGTGCTGCCGGCCTTCTCCGCATTCACTGCCGGCATCGTGCCAGTGCCCGCCCGCGGCGAGCAAAGGGTCGCCTGCGTGGAAAACGGCCTGGTGCAACTGCCGGTGGCTTGAATCAGGCCGGACGAATGCCCAGCTGCGGCATCAATTGGAAATCAGGCGTGTCGCCCTCACGTCGTCGCGGCAACGCCTGGATCGCCGCCAGCATCGACAAGACCAGGTTCAGGAAGATGAAGGGATACGGGTCGAAGGCTTCCTTGCGCAGCAGCAGGTTCAGCCCGGTCCAGATCGCCAGGAAGACGCCGAATGCGATGATGAAGGGCCATGAACCGCCGAAGGCCGCCACCCGATCGGCCAGCCGCTCTCCAAAGGTTTGGCGGTCGTCGAAGGTCTCGTTGATGTCTTCGGACACAGGGCGACGATCGGCGGTGCTCTGAACCACCACGGCTTCGTTCGCCGCAAGATCGTGCTTCGCCTTGCCCAGCCAGCGGCGGGAAACGTGGTCGGCGTCGAGGGGGGCGTGGTGCATGACGGGCTCCTGATACGATCAGGAACAGATCAAGCCTTGGCGGCCCCCGCACGCAAGCCCCGTTCGGCCAGGGCCACCAGGGCCACCCCGCCCATGGTGATGGCCGATCCCGTCAGAATCTGCGGCGTCAGGATGTCGCCCATGAAGCTCCAGCCGATGAACATCGACACCACCGGCGTGACCAGCAGATAGGGCGTCACCCGCCCCGCCTCGCGCCGCTGGACCAGCCAGAACAGCAGGGTCGTCGCCAGCACGGACGACACCACGCCCGCCCACAGCAATGAGGCCCAGACCATTGGCGTGGCGCTCTTCACCGCCTCCCACTGGCCATGCTCGAACACCGCCGAGCCGAAAGACATGACGGGAAAGGCCCCCAGCGCCAGCAGACCCTGCATCTTCAGCGGCGGAATGGAGGTGGTGCGACGCGCGACCACCGTGGTCACGCCCCAGGCGGCGCCGGCCGCGATGGCGACCAGAATGGCCTTCCAGTCCTGCAACGCATGGGCGTCCAGCGTCATCCAGGCCACGCCGACGAAGGCCACGCCCATGCCGACCAAGGCCGCCTTGGACAGCCGCTCGCCCAGGATCAGGAAGGCGAACAGGGTGGTGAAGGGAATCCACAATTGGTTGGCCACCGTCACCGGGCTGACGTCCGTCGCCAGCCAGTAGGCCGTGTAGGCCAGGCCGTACTGGATCGGCCCGCCGATGATCACGATCAGCATCAGGCTCTTCCAGTCTGGGAACGGCGGCCGCACGAAGGCGATCAGACAGGCGGTGGCGATGCCGAACCGGATGGCGCCGACCAGCAGCGGCGACAACTCCTGCGTCGCCAGCTTGGCCCCGGCGTTGTTGACGCCCCACACCACGATGATCGCCACGATGGCGGCGATCTCCAGCCCTGTCAGGGCGTGAGGCCTCTTGGGCAGAGGCGCGGGCGCAGGCGCAACTTCGGAACGAACGTCGGTCATGACCGCCCTATGGCACGGCGCGCCCGCCGCGTCGGCTCACTTTGGATGACCTCAGGTTTCCGCCCAGAAATCCGGCTTGGCGACCGCTGGCAACGATCGCCAAGTCAGGCACTCAGTCTTAGAACGGGATGTCGTCGTTCAGATCGTAGCTTTCCTTGGGGCCGCTCGGCTTGTTGGCGCCGCCGGTGGAGAAGCCCGAGGAATAGTCGTCATCGCCGCGACCACCGCCGCCGCCGTAACCACCGCCCGACGAGCCGCCTTCCGAGCGGCCGCCCAGCATGGTCAGTTCACCCTTGAAGCGGCTGACGACGATCTCGGTCGAATACTTTTCGACGCCCTGCTGGTCGGTCCATTTGCGGGTCTGGAGCGCGCCCTCGATGTAGACGGTCGAGCCCTTCTTCACATAGTTTTCGACCACCTTGACGATGTTGTCGTTGAAGATGACGACCCGGTGCCACTCGGTCTTTTCCTTCCGCTCGCCCGACGACTTGTCGCGCCAGGTTTCCGAGGTGGCGATCGACAGGTTGGCGATGCGGTCGCCGTTGGGCATGGAACGGATTTCGGGATCTCGACCCAGGTTGCCGACCAGAATGACCTTATTGACGCTGCCCGCCATGGAAACTTCCTTCTCGTGTGAGGCGGCGACGACTTCGCCCGCCCCGTCAATTCAGTCCGATGTCTGACCGGGGCGACGGCTCATCGCCAGCCCTTTCGACAGCAAACCCGCTAAATCAGTGGATAAGCATTAACCGAATGTTCCACTTTCGTTCCAGACGCGCAAGCCCTACTTGGCGGCAGGGTCGGCTGCGATGGCGATGGGACGACCCGTCTCGTCGCGCTGGATGGCGCCGGGGATGGCCAGACGACCGTCGCCTGTGCGGGCCATGGCGAAGAAGCGGCTGCCGGTCAGGCTCTTGCCGATCTTGACCCCCTCGCGGTCCACGAAGATGAAGCGGCCCTGATAGGCGCCGGCGATTTCCTGGTTCGATCCACCCATGCGCAGGAAGCGAAGACGCATCTCCTCCAGCCGCGCAGCGCATTGTTCGAGTTGGGGCTGGTCGTCGGCGATTTTTTGCAAACGAGGCGGCGCATTGTCCGGCGTCGCCACGAAGTAGCAGGCGCCCTCGGCGAACTCATATTTGGGTTCGTTGGAGCAGGCGCCCAGCAGAGCAGTCCCGGCGATGGCGGCGAGGGCGACGAAACGCATCAGTTCATTCCCGTGAATTGGCAGTTGCGATCCTGCTCGGCCAGGGTCCTGAAACGGTTGTTGTCATTGGACTGTTCCACCCGGCGCGGCACCAGACGCAGGGTCGTATCGCCCCAGCGGCCGTATTGGGCGTCGCCCGGCCCGACGCAGGTTCCGGCGTAAAGCGCCTGAACGCAGGCGTTCAGGCTCATGTTCGGCGACAGGGTGCGCCAGTCGGAGCCGGTGTGGCGCAGGCAGGGGCTGCCACTGGCCACGGGTGTGGGGCGCGGCGCAGGCGTCTGTTCGACGGAGGCCGGCGGCGGGGTCTGGGCCATCTCGACCGCGGGCAGTTCGGGCGGCGGTGCGAAGGCGGCGGTCGGGGCAGCGGCCAAGGCGCCTGTGGCGTCCAGCCCCACGTCTAGAGCGTCCGTCGCCAGGCCATTGCGCTGGGCGCAGACCGCCAGGGTCGCCATGCCGACGAACTGGCCATCGACGAAGCAGCGCAGTTCCCGCGTCGGTTCCAGCGTGGGCGCCTCGGCCAGGTTGACCACCAGCCCGCCCTTGGACGCCGGCGGTGCTTCCGTCGTCTTGTCGCCGCCGCCCGTAAAAATCAGGGCGAGCACGACGGCGATGACGATCGCCACGCCGGCGCCGACCAACAGGATGACGCGGTTGTCTTTCGGAAGGGCCATGAACGGGCTTTCGCGGATGAGGAGGTCAATAACTCCGACCCGGCCTCGGGCGTCAACCGCCTTGACCGGTCACGACCGCGATCAAGCCGTCAGGCGGCTCAGCGCAGCCTGATAGTTGGCCAGTTGCGTCTGCTGATAGGCGGTCGAGGAGCCATTGCCGGTCTGGGTGTTGGTTATGCCGCCGGTCGATGGCGCGAGGGCGCGATAGGAGGACCGGACCGCCGTCATCGCCTGAGCCAGCGATTCGATGGCCGCCTTTATCGAGGCAGGATCGTTCAGGTTCAGCTTGTTCGACAGATTCAGCCCATAGGTCTTGATCGCGTCCTTGTCCGGCTTCACCGGACCGACGAAACCGGGCGTCAGGCCCAGCGCGCCCAAGGCGTCCTTGCCGATCGCCCCAGCGGAGATGACGGCGCCGTCCTTGTTGGCCGCCGTCTTGATTTCCAGGCGCTGGACGATGGGTTTGGCCTTCAGGTCGGTGATGACCTTGGCTTCCAACTGGCGGCCAGAGGCGGCGTTGATCTTCTTGGCCAGGCTTTCCAGCGTGTCCTTGGCGTCAATGGTCACGGTCACGGCGCGGCCGCCGGCTGCGGGGCTGATCGAAAACTGATCGCCGACGCGGGCCGAGGTGGCGACGGTCAGCAGCTTGGAATCCGCCTGCATGATCTGGCCTTGAGGCAGGCCGAGGCGGTCGAGCACGCTGGCCCCGCCCGCTGCGATGCTCAGGCTGGTCGGCTTGGCCTGGTCGCCATCCGCTCGCCAGGTCCGATTGGATTGGACCGCTCCGCTCGCAAGGTCGATCTGGGCCAGATAGCCGGACGTCGGATCGTCCTTGCCGGCGCCTTCCGCCCGGTTCGTGCCGGTGATCCAGACCTTGCCGTCCTTGATGGCGACGTCGGCGGCGGTGTCCGCGCCCGCCCCGCCGAAATAGGTCAGTTGGTCGCTTGCCGAGGCCTGAAGGTCTGTCGACAAGGTGGCGATGAAGACATCGCTGCCGCCGGCATGCGCGTTGGTCACCGTGGCGATATCGAGGGCGGTGTTTTCGGTATGGCCGGTCACGACCACCTTGCCGTTCTCGACCGATATGCCGGCGATCGCGCCGCTGGCGTAGCCAAGGTCACGCGTTGAAGCCAGGCTCGGCACGCCGTCGGCGTCCAGGGTGAAGCGGCGCACGACGGCCTTCCCGTTCTCGACGCCGGCCGTGTAGAGGTCGTTTCCTGACACCGTCATGGCCTGAACGGAGTCGTCGCCGCTGGTGCCGAACTGCACGGTCGCGACGTTCACGCCCACGTCCGGGCCGTTGATCTTTATCGGCTTTTCCTGGAAGGCCTGAAGATAGGAATCCCAGCCGCCCAAGGCCGCATTGCCCGGCATGGCCGATTTCGACCGGCCGGCGACAAAGACCATGCCGTCGGCGCCGAAGCGAACCTCGGTCGCCTCATCGGCCGCCTTGGCGCCGCGCCGCTGGGTCCACAACTCCTGTCCCGAACTGTCGAACACAGATACGAAACTGTCGGCTACGGCCGCGTTGTCGCCGCTCTTGCCAGGCTCAAGCGCCCCGGTCACGGATCCGGCCAGGGCGACCCGGCCGTCATCGTCGATGGCGATGGAGAAGCCGTTGGCGCTGGAGGCGGCGCCGAGCAGCTTGGTCTGCATCAGATTACCGGCGGAATCGTATTTCATCAGGGCGACGTCGCGCGCACCCTTGATCGGTTGACTGGCGTCGCCCGCCGTCAGTTCGGCGACGACCCAGACGGAGCCGTCCGGGGCCACAGCGCTAGCCTTAACCGCAGCCACGCCATTGGGCAGGTCGGCGTGCCCCACCCTGCCCTCGACCCAGAACGGATCGTCGACGCCCTGCTGGGCGGCCGGCGCCGCGCCGCCGTCGGCCTGGAACTTCAGCAGTTGGCCCGCCGTGCCGGTCTTGCCGACCCCTTGCGTCACATAGACGGCGTCGGAGGTGTCGACGGCCTGGAAGCTGATGGCTTCGCCGGTCCCGCCATTGACCTTCAACGCCCACTGATCCGGTCCGGCAGGCAGGGTGATGGTCTTGGTCCCGCTTTTGACCGTCTTGGGCTCGGCGGGGATCAACTGAGCGCTGATGCGCGTCGCGACGCCCGCGTCCTCCAGCTTGCCGTTCATATAGGCGGTGACATTGGCCAACGACCGATCGGTCGCACCCATCTCGGACAGGTCCATGGCGATCGCCTGCTCCCCGGCCGCCGTCTTGACGGTCACGGAGAACTTCACGTCGCCCTCGAACGCCTTAACCGAGGCGGTGGGGTCGCCGTCGTGGATGGGGGCGGTGACGAAACTGGTCGGCGCCCGTTCCAGCGCATAGGTGCTCTTGACCGAGGTCTGGGCCACGCCCTGCACCAACCGCATGTCTTCGAAACTGGCGGTGCTCAGATAGGTCGACAATTCGGCCAGGCCTTCGCCGAAGCGCTTGGACACCAAGGCCGCTTCCGACGCGCTCAGCCCTTTGACGCCAGCACGGTCGGCCAAGGCGCCCAGCGTGTTCAGGCCCTGATACAGGGCGAACATCTTGCGGTAGTCGGTGGAGGCACCAGCCAAATCCAGGCTGACATTGCCCTCGTCGATCAGGCGACGGCCGCCCAGGGCCGCACGGACCAGGTCGCTGGCCTTCGCCGGTGTCGCCGTGGACGACCAGGGGGCCGTCGGTTGGGTCTTCTTGGTTTTGACGGCCGGGCTGGCGGTCGTGGCGGCGCCTGACGACGACGTCCCCGTCGTCGTTCCGAAAAGACCCAGCAGATAGCTGTTGTTGATCATTCAGACGGCTCCGACCCTATCGTGCGGCGGGCGTCGATAAGGAACCGTTAAGCTGTCCGATCAGCCCTTGAACAGCGACAGGATGACCTGCGGCGCCTGGTTGGCGATCGACAGGGCCTGAACGCCGAGTTGCTGCTGGACCTGCAGGGCCTGAAGGCGGGCGCTTTCCTTGGCAAGATCCGCATCCACCAGATTGCCGATGCCGGCTTCCAGCGCGTCCGACAGCTTGCCGACATAGGTGGTGTGGCGTTCGATCTGCTTGGACTGGGCGCCCAGTTCCGCCAGACGCGCGCTGCTGGTGGTGATGGCGGCGTTGACGGCGGCCAGGGCCGTGTTGGCGTTGGCCTGGCTGGTCAGGGTCGTGCCGGTCAGCGACAGGCCAGCGACGGTCAGGTTCTGACGATCCAGCGCGATGGTCTCGGCGCCGTCGGCGCTGGCCAGGAAGTTCAGCGTCGTCGTCGCCGAACCGTCCAGAATGTTGGCGCCGTCGAAGATGGCGTTGTTGGCGAACGAATCGATCGAGCTCAGCAGCGCCTGAAACTCATCATTGTAGGACGTGCGGGTGGCGGCGCTGGCGCTCGGGTCCGCCGCTGCGGTCGCCTTCTGCTTTAACTCCAGCAGGATGTCCGAAATCTGCTCGCCGGCCGCCAGCGAAACGTCGGCGATAGATGTCGCGCGGTTCAGGCTGGTGGTGACGGCTTCGAGCGATCCCCGGTCGGCGCGTTGACCTTGCGCGACCGCCCAGACCGCGGCGTTGTCGCGCGCGCCCTGAACCTTCAGCCCCGTGTTCACCCGGCTCTGCGTCGCCGCCAACTGGTCGTTGGTGCGGTTCAGATTCTGCAGGGCGATCATCGCCGAGGTGTTGGTGTGGATGCTGGTGGTCATGGCTTCAAGCCCCCGGACGTTCTGTGGGCTACAGGATTAACCATGAGTCGTAATCACATGGTTAACGCGCCGGAAACCATGATTGCGCCGTCCGGCGAGCCGGCGGCGTTAGAGAGTTTGAGCCCTCGCCTGTCGTCAGACGGCGGTATCGACCAAACGGCCTCCGCGGTAGGTCGGGTCGCTGTTCAACTTCTCGACATCCTCGCGCGGCAACTGGCGGATCACCTCCCCCGTCACCCGGTCCAGGACCTTGTAGACGAAGCGGTTGTCACCCACGGCCTCGATGGTCAGTCGAAAGCGGCTGGCGTCATGGTTGTCGTTCCTGGCCGCCGGCGCGGGCGTTGCAGGCTGAACGGCGATGGGACCAACGGGAGGGATCTGAGCTACGCTTACTGATCTTGCGACATTGTCTGTCATGGCTCCACGCACAGGTCGTCCTGCGCCCTCTAGAGAAACAAACGATCAGCCGGAGCGGTCGCGAAACCGCTCCGGCCGCGCGTCTTAGCGGAACAGGCCCAGCAGGATCGAGCTGCCCTGGTTGGCGATCGACAACGCCTGCACGCCCAGCTGTTGCTTGGTTTGCAGGGCGGTCAGCTTGGCGCTTTCCTTGGCCAGATCGGCGTCCACCAGATTGCCCACGCCCGCTTCAAGAGCGTCCTGAAGCTTGTTGACGAAGGTGATCTGACGGCCCAGCGACTTGGACTGGGTGCCCAAGGTGGCCAGGGCGCTCGTCGTCGCCGAGATGGCGGCGTCGACGTTCGCCGCGGTGGCGTTGGCGGCCGTGACGCTGCCGGTGTTCACGGCGGTGATCGCCGCGTTCGAACCCAGTGCCGTCAGGCTGTTCACGCCATCGAAGGTCGCGCCGGAGATGGCCGAGGCGACTTCCAGACCCAAGGCGTTGTAGTCGGCCAGATAGGCCGTCTGCGCCGAGCCGGTCGACGAGGCGATGTTGACGGCGAGCGACTTCATCTCTTCCAGGGCGGAAGTGACGGAATCGCCGGCGGCCAGAGCCACGTCGGTGATCGACTGGGTGCGTTGCAGGCCGGCGCGAACGGCGTCCTGCGAGGCGGCGTTGGCGCGTTGCGACGTGGCGATCGCGAAGATCGCACCGTTGTCCTTCGCCGACGACACCTTCATCCCGGTGCTGATCCGGTTTTGGGTCGTGTCCAGCTGTTGGCTGGTCTTGTTCAGGCTCTGCAGAGCGACTGCGGCGCCGTAGTTCGTATTGATGCTGGGCATTTCTAGCCCTCCTTTTCACTTCGTGAGAGCCCCGGCGTTTTGCCGGGGTGAGCGTTTTGCTCGGGGTTCAAGGCCACGACCCCGCCGCCGGGACGGCGAGGTCTCCGGGCCTTAGCGGAAGAGGCTCAGCAGTATCGAGCTGCCCTGGTTGGCGATCGACAGCGCCTGCACGCCCAGCTGTTGCTTGGTTTGCAGGGCGGTCAGTCGTGCGCTTTCCTTGGCCAGATCAGCGTCCACCAGATTGCCCACGCCAGCTTCCATCGCGTCCTGAAGCTTGTTGACGAAGGTGATCTGACGCCCGACCGACTTGGACTGGGTGCCCAGGGTGGCCAGGGTGCTGGTCACGCCCGCGATCGCTAGATCGACGTTCGCGGTGGTGTAGTTGGCGACGGTCGGCGTCGCCGCCGTAAACATCGCCAGTTGGGTGTTCGCGCTGACCGCCGTGGCGGTGCCCAGGCGATAGGTGCCCGAACCCGTCTGGACGTCGGTGGTCGTGCCTGCCGCCGTGTTCAACAGGTTGACCCCGTCGAAGCTGGCGCCGGCGATCGCGTCGTTGATTTCCTTGCCCAAGGCAGTGAAGTCGGCCTCGTAGGCCGTCTTCGCCGAACCCGTGGACGAGGCGATGTTGACCGCGAGCGACTTCATCTCTTCCAGGGCGGAGGTGATGGTGTCGCCGGCCGCCAGCGCCACGTCGACGATGGACTGGCCACGTTGCAGCGAGTTGCGAACCGCGTCTTGCGAGGCGGCGTTGGCGCGCTGTTGCGTGGCGATGGCGAAGATCGCGCCATTGTCCTTGGCCGAGGAGACTTTCAGGCCGGTGCTGATCCGGTTCTGGGTCGTCTCCAACTGGGCGCTGGTCTTGTTCAGGCTCTGCAGGGCGACTGCGGCGCCGTAGTTCGTATTGATGCTGGGCATTTCTGGCCCTCCTTGTTCACTTCGTGAGATCCCCTGGCGTTTTGCCGGGGTGAGCATTTTGCTCAGGTCCGGGCGCCGGGAACCGACGACCGATCAGATGCGGCCTTGGCCCGACCGCCTTAGCGATCGGGCCGTGGGCCTTAGCGGAACAGGCTCAGCAGGATCGAGCTGCCCTGGTTGGCGATCGACAGCGCCTGCACGCCCAGCTGTTGCTTGGTTTGCAGGGCGGTCAGCTTGGCGCTTTCCTTGGCCAGGTCTGCATCGACCAGGTTGCCGACACCGGCTTCCATCGCGTCTTGCAGCTTGTTGACGAAGGTGATCTGGCGACCCAGCGACTTGGACTGGGTGCCCAGCGTCGCCAGCGACGATGTGACCGTCGCGATGCCGGCGTCCACCGCAGCCGTCGTGGCGCCCGCACGAGCGACGGAGCCGCCCGTCAGGCCGGTCACCGAGGCGACGCCCAGAGGCGTCGTTAGGCTGTTGGCGCCATCGAACGAAGCGCCAGAGATCGCGGTGGCGATTTCCGCGCCCAAGGCGTTGAAGTCTTTCAGATAGGCCGTCTCAGCATCCGAACCGGCAACCGAAGACTGGATGCTGACAGCGAGCGACTTCATCTCTTCCAGGGCGGAGGTGATCGTGTCGCCGGCGGCCAGGGCCACGTCGGTGATCGATTGGCTGCGTTGCAGCGAGTTACGCGTCGCGTCTTGCGAAGCGGCGTTGGCGCGCTGCTGGGTGGCGATGGCGAAGATCGCGCCATTGTCCTTGGCCGAAGACACCTTCATGCCGGTGCTGATCCGGTTTTGGGTGGTTTCCAGCTGGGCGTTGGTCTTGTTCAGGCTCTGCAGGGCGACTGCGGCGCCGTAGTTCGTATTGATGCTGGGCATTTCTGGCCCTCCTTGTTCACTTCAGTGATTTCCGGCGTCGTTTTGCCACCGGGAGCTTTTTGCTCGGTGAGTAAGAAGCAATTGCCGGGCCATTTTTGATCCGCACAAAAGCCTACAACTAACTGATTTTACTGGTTTACCTTTGATTTACCCTCCTTCCGACCCGGCAGCTCTTGCCGGGCTGGTCCGCGCACCAGGCAAGATTTGCCGGGCGCACGTCGAGTTGGTCTGCGCCTGCGTGGGGTCACCACACGGCGAAAGGCGAAGCCTTCAGCCCAATGGCGGGCTTAGTTGCGGAAGAGGCTCAACAGGATCGAGCTGCCCTGGTTGGCGATCGACAGCGCCTGCACGCCCAGCTGTTGCTTGGTCTGCAGAGCGGTCAGCTTGGCGCTTTCCTTGGCCAGGTCCGCATCGACCAGGTTGCCGATGCCGGCCTCGGTCGAGTCCTGCAGCTTGTTGACGAAGGTCAGTTGCCGTCCGACCGACTTGGACTGGGTGCCGATCGTGGCCAGATCCGCCGTGATCGTGGCGATGGCGGTATCGACGATGGCGGTCGTGGCGCCGGCGCGGGCGGCGGTGCCGGCGGAGACGGCCGTGATCGGGGCGGCGGCCGCCTTGTCGGTCGTTCCGAAACCGATCTGATAGGTTCCGCCGCTGACGTTGGTGGTAATGTTGGTGGCCGTGGTGGTGTTCCACAGGTTGACGCCGTCGAAGGTCGCGCCCTTCAGCGCCGCGTCGATTTCCTTACCCAAGGCGTTGAAATCGGCCAGATAAGACGTCTCGGCGGCCGAGCCGGCGACCGACGATTGAATGCTGACGGCCAGCGATTTCATCTCTTCCAGAGCGGCGGTGATGGTGTCGCCGGCGGCCAGGGCCACATCGACGATCGACTGTCCGCGCTGAAGTGAATTCCGAACCGCATCCATAGCGCCCATGTTGGCGCGCTGGGTCGTCGCGATGGCGTAGATCGCGCCGTTGTCCTTGGCCGAGCCCACCTTCAGGCCCGTCGAGACACGGTTTTGCGTGCGCTCCAACATAGCGTTGGTCGCGTTGAGGTTTTGCAGCGCAACAGCGGCGCCGTAGTTCGTATTGATGCTCGTAGCCATTTTGGCTTTCCTGTTCACTTCGTGTGATGTCCGACGCCATTTTGGCATCAGGAGCGTTTTGCTCGGTCTTCAGGAGAGCAAGGGCGGGGCCAGTCCAAAATTCGACGCCAGCCACACTCCGACATTGATTTCATTGAACTTATCTCAGCGGTTTGCGAAACGACCCGGCAAGCCTGCACACGAGGCGGCAGAAGTTGCCGAGTCGTTTTTGCAGGGCGTCAGTCGCGGCGTCGAACCTGAGCGTCCTGCATCGCGCGTTCGGCCAACAGGGTCTCGACCGCCAGCCGCCGCGCCCCGTCGCAGGTCACGATCTGGGCGCCGCGCAGCAGATAGGCCGCGTCCAGATCGCCGGCCGTCGGTTCAGCCGGCAGGGTCGCCAGCGCGCACGGGCGTGTCGCCACCTCCGGCAAGACCAGTCGCGCCGGCGCAACCGTCGAGATCGGGGGCGACGCGGCACAGTTCGCCGTCATGGTCGCGCAGGCGATCAGCGCGGCGGTTCTCCAAGGGTTGATCGGCATCGTCGGCGCTCCTGGCCTGGGCGACAGCGGCCGTGGTCGCCCGGTCCGCCGCCCCCGTCATGTGGTGATAGTGATCGACGCGCTGGGCCTGAGCCGCGGCGCCTTCGGTTTCAATCCGCCGGGCGTCGGCCTGCGCCGCCGCCACGGCAGTCGCATCCCGCGCCTGGGTGCGGGTGGCCTCCAGACGCCTGTGCTGCAGGTTCAGCGGATCCCAGCGAAAGCCGAGCCCGCCGAGCAGGACGAACCCCAGCGCCAGCGCTGTCGCGACGGCTGCCAGCCAGCCGAGCGGCGTCAGCGCCCGCAGTATGGATCCAGCGCTCATGGAAAGGCCTTTCGATCCAGCTCGAAATGCGGACCGTCGCGCAGCGTCTTCCAGTCGCCGCCCCAGATCAGCGGCGTCTTCAGATCCAGCGCCGCCGCCTTGCACGCGTCCGCGATCAAGCCATACAGGGGCCAGTCCCATCGCACCTGGCCTTCCACCAAGGCGGCGACATCGACGGCGTGGCCCGTCAGATGGCGCGAGCGCGTCGTGCGGCTGGCCCCGGCCTTGACCAGGACGGCCTGACGTTCGGCCGTTCGCAGTCCCTCTGTGATCATGAAGTCCACCGGCGTGCGGGTGATGGCCGCCTCAACCACCGCAATCAGGGCCGGATGCACGCCGATCAGCCGCGCGCGCGACCGGCTGGACAGACGAAAGCTCATGCTCGACCTCCGCTGATCCGCAGCCGCGCGGTGGCGATCAGAGTGATCAACTGCTGCGCGGTCGGCGCCACCAGATAGAGCACAAGGATCAGGGCCAGCAGGCCCATCAGCCCGTCCGTGATCCGGGGCAGCATCTCAGGCGGCATCCGCCCGACCGTGCGCATCAACAGCACCCACAACCCCGTGCTGACGGCGAAGGCGTAGAGGCGACGAAACAGCCAGCGCCCCTCCGCCAAGGGGATCGCGCCCTGCCTGTGTCGGGTCATCGTTCATCCTCCTCGTCATAGGTTTCGACGGCGCAGCGACCGTCCCAGCCGGACTGGGCACGCCATTCCCCGTCGCTGAGGCTGTCGGGCGCTTCCCAGGCCTCCGCCTCCAGCACCTCGACCGGCTCGGCCGGATGTCCGCGCCGGCTCATCCGACAACCGTGATCAGAACCGCGCCCGAAGCGCCCGAACCGCCCTGGCCGCCGAAGGTCAGA
>OFRI01000230.1_pt1 | contig 15187 bp, 13 predicted proteins | sample 1543031 | NCBI WGS metagenome assembly OFRI01 (sample SAMN07774226, study PRJEB24372) | wastewater metagenome
TGGGCGTCGGCTTCGTCCTGGGCATCTTCGCCCTGGTCGCGCTCGCCATCGTCGTCGGTTTCGGCGTCGGCCGCGCCCTGGGCCTTAACGCGCGCATGGCCCTGCTGGTCGCCTGCGGCAACGCCATCTGCGGCAACTCCGCCATCGCCGCCGTCGCCCCCGTCATCGACGCAGACGGGAAAGAGGTCGCCGCTTCCATCGCTTTCACCGCCGTGCTCGGCGTGATCGTGGTTCTGACCCTGCCCCTGCTGGGTGGCCTGATCCATCTGAACGGCCTGCAATACGGCGCCCTGGCCGGTCTGACCGTCTATGCCGTGCCGCAGGTTCTGGCCGCCGCTGCGCCCTTCGGCGCGGTCGCCACCCAGACCGGCACGGTGGTCAAGTTGGTGCGGGTGCTGATGCTCGGCCCTGTCATCCTCGCCCTGTCGCTGATCTTCCGCGAGCGCGCGCCCGGCGCCGCAAAGCCCGGCCTGTCGCGCCTGCTCCCTTGGTTCATCATCGGCTTCCTGGTCATGATCGGCCTGCGCTCGTTTGACCTGATCCCGCAGGCCGCGCTGGCGCCCATGGCCGCCGCCTCCAGCCTGCTGACCGTCGTCGCCATGGCTGCCTTGGGTCTCCAGACCGACATCCGCGCCGTCGCCCGCGCTGGCGGCCGCGTCGTCGCCGCCGTCATCCTATCGCTGGGCGCCCTGGGAATGCTGGGGCTGCTGCTGATCCGGCTGCTGGGCCTCTAGATCCCGCTGCCGTAGTCCTCGACCGGCGGCGGGGTCAGCAGCAGGAAGGCGCGGATCCAGGCGGTCAGCACCGCCCGGTCATTGGGCCGCTTCAGACTGTCGATCGCCTGATCCGCCACATCGTGCGGGATGCGCGCCCCGCGTCGTCCCTCGATCAGCGCCGCCGCATAGTCCGGCTGAAACTCCGGGTGGCACTGGAACGAGATCGCGTCCTGCCCCCAGGCCAGACCGGCGTAAGGCGTAAAGCCGCTGGAGGCGATCACCCGCGCATCGTCCGAAACCGCGACGACCTGATCCTGGTGCGACACGGGAATGGCGATCGTCCGCGCCCGTGGATGCATCCACGGCGCATCCTCGCGCACGTCATAGCGGTGCAGGCCCACGCCCCAGCCCTTGGGCGATTTCTCCACCACGCCGCCGAACGCATGGGCCAACGCCTGATGCCCGAAACAGATGCCGACCAGCCGCGTCCGCCCCCGCGCCGCCCTCAGCCAATCGATCAGCTGCGGGATCCACGGCAGGTCGTCATAGACCCCCGCGGCCGACCCCGTGACAATGGCCCCTTGGAAGACCGACGGATCCTCGGGCAGATGCCCCGACTGCACGTCGAACCGCGTCGTCGGAACGCCCTCGCCCAGCAGGGCCCGGAACCGCGCCGGATAGTCGTCGAAATCGTCCTTCAGATGCTCCGGCGGGTGTCCGGTTTCCAAAATGGCGATGCGCGTCATGCGATTAACCTAGTGACTGCGGTCAGAAGGTCCAGACCTCGGCCCGTCCGCCCGCCTCACCGAGCGCCCCCGCGACCCAGCCGCAGATTTCGGTCGCGGCCGCTTCCGCGCCCGCCGGCGGATTGACCACCACCATGGCGCAGCCGTTCATCTTCATCGGATTGGTCAGCGGCCTCAGCCGCGCCTCGGCGACCAGGGTCGGGCCCGCCTTGCCCTGCAGCCGCCGGATGAAGCCGTCGAAGGTCTCCAGATCCTTCAGCGGCGTCCAGATCGCCACCGTCGCCGTCGGATCGCGCTTCACCACCGAAATCGCGGTCTCGGCCGAGCGGATATAGTCGTCGGGCTTTTCGAACGGCGGGTCGATCAGCACCAGCGGCCCGCGCACCTTCGCCGCCTCCGCGACCACCGCCGCATAGCCGTCGCCCTCGCGCGCCTCGGCGTTCGCGCGCCCCGTCAGCGCCTCGGCCAGCATGGCCCGCACCGGCGGGTTCAGCTCGAACCCGACATACCGACCGCCAGGCGTCAGCGCGTCCGCGATCAGCAACGGCGACCCCGGATAGAACCGCGACCCGCCCTCAGGATTCAGCGCCGCGACCTCGGCCGCCAGCGCATCCATCAGCGGCGTCCGCCCGTCGGCGGACATCAGCCGCGCCACGCCGGCCTCGGCCTCCTTCGACCGCGCGCCATCCCCCGTCAGATCATACAGCCCCGCCCCCGCATGGGTGTCGAACACCGCCAGCGGCCCCGCCGCCTGCCGCACCTTCACCAACCAAAGCACCAAGGCGTGCTTGACCAGGTCGGCGAAGTTTCCGGCGTGAAAGCTGTGGCGATAGTTCATGCCGCCTCGTCCCGCGCCCGGCCCGCGCGGTCAAGCGGAACTCGCGCGCCAGACACGGCGTTCGGCCTAAGTCCTTGTACGGAAAGATGCGATGGCCGCCAAAACCACCCTCACCGACGCGCAACGCAAGCCGCCCAAGGGGGTCGCGACCCAGGCCAAGCGTGGTCTCGACCTGCGCGACAAGCACGACCGGGGCGGCACTGAGGTCGGCGTGCGCCGCGCCCATCAGTTGGCGGATCAGAAGCCCGTCTCGGACAAGGACATCAAGGACATCTACAGCTACTTCGCCCGCCACACCGTGGACAAGGACGGCAAGGGCTGGGGCAGCCGCACCGATCCTTCGGCCGGCTATATCGCCTGGCTGCTGTGGGGTGGCGATCCGGCCGAGCGCTGGATCAAACGGCTGCATGACCGTCTCGAAAAGGCGAACGGGTGATGGCCGACGGATCGCACGCCTTCGACATCGCCGCCGAAATCCCTCAAGGCCTCAGCTATTGCAGCGACGAGTTCGCGGGCCTGACCCGGCGCCGCGCCGGCAAGGGTTGGTCGTATCGCGACGCCAAGGGCAAGACCGTTACGGACGCCAAGACCCTGGCCCGCATCCGCGCCCTGGCCATTCCGCCCGCCTGGACCGATGTCTGGATCTGTCCCAAGGCCAACGGCCATATCCAGGCGACCGGCCGGGACGTGAAGGGCCGCAAACAATACCGCTATCACAACGACTGGAGCACGGCCCGCTCCGAGAACAAGTTCGACAAGCTGCCGGCCTTCTCGCGCAACCTGCCGAAACTGCGGGAGAAGGTCGAACATGATCTGGCTCTTCGCGGCGTCTGTCGCGACAAGGTGCTGGCGACCGCCGTGCGCCTGCTGGAGATCACCCTGATCCGCGTCGGCAACTCCATCTACGCCAAACAGAACCGCAGCTACGGCCTGACGACCCTGCACAAGCGCCACATTGATGTCGACGGCGCGGCCCTGACGTTTGAGTTTCGCGGCAAGAGCGGCAAGGATCACAGCGTCAGCGTCAAAGACCGGCGCCTAGCCAAGGTCGTGCGGCAGCTGGAAGGTCTGCCCGGCCAGCAACTCTTCAAATACCGCGCGGCCGACGGCGCGCTGTGCCCGGTCGATTCCGACGACGTGAACGCCTACATCCGCGAGGCGATGGGCGAGCAGTTCTCGGCCAAGGACTTCCGCACCTGGGCCGGCACCGTCTCGGCGGCGCGGGCGCTGCGCGACACCGAGGCCCCGACCTCGCCCACCGACGCCAAGCGAAAGATCACCGTCTGCGTCAAGGCTGTCGCCGGCCTCTTGGGCAACACCCCCACCGTCTGCCGCGCCTCTTACGTCCACCCCAAGGTCTTCGCCCTGTTCGAAAGCGGTGAAATCGGCAGGGCCTTGCCGGGATCGGAAACCAAGGGGTTCGAAAAGGCGCTGATCAAACAGTTGCTCGCTGTTTGATCAGCGGTACTCGTCTCTCAGGCCGCTTTATCCCAGTCCAGCACGACCTTGCCCGACTGGCCCGACTTCATGGCTTCGAAGCCTTCTCGGTAGTCGGCGTAACCCAGGCGATGGGTGATCAGGGGGCTGAGGTCTAAGCCGGCCTTCAGCAGGCCCAGCATCTTGCGCCAGGTGGTGAACATCTCGCGGCCATAGACGCCCTTGATGGTCAGGGCCTTCAGAATGATCGCGCCCCAGTCGGTTTCCATCGGCTTGCCGGGAATGCCCAGCAGCGCCATGCCGCCGCCCATGATCAGGGTGTCGACGCACTGTTTGAAGGCGATGGGCGAGCCCGACATCTCCAGCGCCACGTCGAAGCCAACCTTCAGGCCCAGTTCCTTCATGACATCGTGGATGTCTTCCTTGGTCGTATTCACGGTGCGAACGCCCGGCGCGACCTTCTGCGCCAGCTCCAGCCGGAAGTCGTTGATGTCGGTCAGGACCACGGTGCGCGCGCCCGCGTGGCGGGCAACAGCGGCGGCCATCATACCGATCGGGCCGGCGCCGGTGACCAGCACATCCTCGCCCAGCAGGTCGAACTGCTGGGCCGTGTGAACCGCATTGCCGAACGGATCGAGGATCGAGCCGATCTCATAGGGCACATCGTCCGGCAGCTCGATGACGTTGAAGGCCGGGGCCACCACGAACTCGGCGAAGGCGCCCTGACGGTTCACGCCAATGCCGCGCGTCTTGGGGTCCAGGTGGAAATGGCCGGCGCGGGCCGCTTCGGAGTTCAGGTCGATGACGTGGCCCTCGGCCGAGACGCGCTGGCCGATCTTCAGCGGGCGATCCACATCCTTGCCGATGGCGACGATCTCGCCGGCAAACTCGTGGCCGGTGATGATCGGGGTCGGGACGTTCTTCTGGGACCATTCGTCCCAGTTCCAGATGTGGATGTCGGTGCCGCAGACCGCCGTGCGATGCACCCGGATCAGCACATCCTCCGGTCCCGCCTCGGGGATAGGCGCGTCAATCAGTTCCAGACCGATTCCGGGTGCGGTCTTGGCCAGGGCCTTCATCGTGTCGGTCATAGTCTCAACTCCCTGAAATCGTGGCTCCGGGTTCATCCCGAAACCTGCGGCTGAGGCCCCACGCCTCCTCGCCGCTTGGTCTTCGTCGATGGCGGGCGAAAGGGGCTAAATGACGCCCAGCTCCCGGCCCGCCTGGGTGAACACTTCGACCGTCCGGTCGATCTGATCGAACGTATGCGCCGCCGACATCTGTGTGCGGATGCGGGCCTGGCCGCGCGGCACGACGGGGAACGAGAACCCGATCACATAGACGCCCAGCTCCAACGCCCGCGCCGCGAAATCCTGCGCCAGTTTGGCGTCGCCCAGCATGACCGGGATGATCGGATGCTCGCCGTCCAGCAGGGTGAAGCCCACATCGGCCATGGCGTTACGATAGCGGTGGGCGTTGGCGGACAGGCGGGTGCGCAGGGCGTCGCCTTCGGAGCCTTGGGCGATTCGGATGGCCTCAAGGCTCGATCCGCACACCGCCGGCGCCAAGGCGTTGGAGAACAGATAGGGCCGCGCCCGCTGTTTCAGCAGTTCCACGACCGACTTCTTCGCACAGATGAAGCCGCCCATGGCGCCGCCCAGGGCCTTGCCGAAGGTGCCGGTGACGAAGTCCACCTCCACCCCGTGATAGGCGAAGGAGCCCTTGCCTTGCGGACCCAAAAAGCCCGTCGCGTGGCAGTCGTCCACCATGATCAGGGCGTCGTATTTGTCGGCCAGCGCCCGGATCTCGTCCAGCTTGGCGATATACCCGTCCATCGAGAAGGCGCCGTCGGTGGCGATGATGATGTCGCGCGCGCCGGCCGCGCGGGCCTCCTTCAGCCGACTTTCCAACTCGTCCATGTCGGAATTGGCGAAGCGATAGCGTTTGGCCTTGCACAGCCGAACCCCATCAATGATCGAGGCGTGGTTCAGGCTGTCGGAAACGATGGCGTCGTTCTCGCTCAGCAGCGGCTCGAACAGACCGCCGTTGGCGTCGAAGGCGGCGGCGAACAGGATGGCGTCCTCGAAACCGAGATAGGCGGCGATGGCCGCTTCCAGCTCCTTGTGGATCTCCAGCGTGCCGCAGATGAATCGCACGGACGCGGTGCCCGCGCCCCACTTCGCTTGCGCCGCCATTCCGGCCTGGGTCACGCGCTCGTCGCCGGCCAGGCCAAGATAGTTGTTGGCGCAGAAGTTCAGCACGTCGCGGCCGGCGACCTGGATCACAGGCCCCTGGCGCGAGGCGATGATGCGTTCGGGCTTGGTCAGGCCCTGGGCGTCGATCTCGGACAGTTCGCCGGCGACGCGGTCGTAGAAGCTCTGGGTCATGGGCCGCGACCTACGCCGATTTTCGATCGGTTTCCACCCGCCTCAGGTCGCCGGGGCCGGGTTGGCCTCGGCCCGGATCGGACTGACGCGGATGCGGCCGCCGCAGGGACTGAACGAGAACGGCAGGCTGACGGCGGCCGTATCGCTGGGCGCGGTGACCTTTATCGCAGCCGCGTCGGGACACGTCTTTTGCATGGCTTCATTGGGCACGACGCTCCAGGCCATTTCGAAATAGGCCTTGGCGCGGGGCGCCAGTTGGACCGGCGTCGGGGCCTGGCCTTGGCGGAAATAGCTTCCGGGACTCTGTTCGGCGCGGATGGACGACAGGGTGCGTCTGCGCGCGTCCTGCAAGGTCACTGTCGGATAGCCCGTCAGGCTGCAGGCCTGGGTTCCGATATTCTGAAGACTGAAGTTGCTGACCCGGTTTCCCGCGCCTGCATCGCCGTCGCCCGCCGCCAGCGTCAGTTGCGGCCCCTTGCAGGGCAGCGCAGCGGGCAAGACCCCGCCGGTCGCCTCGGTCGGCGTCTGACCTGGCGTCGGCAGCGGTCCGGGCGTCGCATCCGCCCCGGGGATCGGCCGCGAGCAGCGCTCCAGCACCGCGACACCTGTGGTGCCGTCCGGACCCAGTCGGCTCAGCGTACCGCTCTCCTGCCCATCGCGCGTCGCTGTCCACCATTCCACCCCGCCGCCGACATAGCGCGCGCCGCTGGCGGCCTGCACCGAACGCAAGGCATAGGTCTGGTTCTGATGGGTCAGCCTGGCGTTGTCGCTGTCGATATACTGGACCTGAAGCGTCGCGCCGCTTTCGCAGGCATAGCCGACCGAGGGCGCATTGGATGCAGGCGCGGCCGACGGTTCGACCGGGGCGGCGGGCTGTTCCGGCTCGGTGCGAGAGCAGGCTGCCGCGCCGGCCAAGGCGGCGATGGCGACGAATGCGGTCAGGCGGTGCGACATCATGTCATGTCCTCTGGTTTCGCCTTCAACGGCCCAACCTGAACAAAGGCTCCGCTTAATGCCCCGCTTTTGGCGTCTCCATCAGCTCGATCAATACGCCGCCCATGTCACGCGGATGCAGGAAGACGACCGGCGTCCCGTGCGCCCCGATGCGCGGCTCGCCTGTGCCCAGGATCGTCACCCCCTTGGCGCGCATCTCGGCGACGGCGGCGTGGATGTCGGCGACCTCGAAACAGACGTGATGCTGGCCGCCCTTGGGATTCTTGGCCAGGAAGCCGACAATGGGACTGGTGTCGTCATAGGGTTCGATCAGCTCGATCTGAGCCGTCGGCGTATCCACGAAACAGACCTTCACCCCCTGCGCCGGCAGGTCGAACGGCTCGCCGATCTTCGTCGCGCCCAGAATGTCGCGATATAGTTTGATCGAGTCCGCGATGGACGGCGTGGCGACGCCGACGTGGTTCAGGGCGCCGATCATGGGTTGTCCTTTGCGGGGGCAGGCTGGGCGTAACCCAGACGCTGGTTCAGCTTCTCGATCAGGTCGACGGCCGTATCGGCGATGGCCGAACCGGGCGGATAAACGGCGGCCGCACCCATATCGAGCAGAGGCTGGACGTCGGACGGCGGGATCACCCCGCCGACCACGATCATGATGTCGGGCCGGCCCAGTTTCTCCAACTCGGCCTTCAACTCGGGCACCAGCGTCAGGTGCCCGGCCGCCAGCGACGATGCCCCGACCGCGTGAACGCCCTTCTCGACCGCTTCTTGAGCCGCCTCGGACGGCGTCTGGAACAGGCTGCCCGCCGTGACGTCGAAGCCCAGATCGCCATATCCGGTCGCAACGACCTTCTGGCCCCGGTCGTGCCCGTCCTGTCCCAGTTTGGCGATCAGGATGCGCGGCGGTCCGCCGTCGTTCTCGACGAAGGTCGCGACCATCTCGCGGGCGCGGGCGAAGCGGGCGTCCTTGCCGGCCTCCTTGGCGTATACGCCCGACACGGTCTGGACCGTGGCCACGTGGCGGCCGAAGGCGGCCTCCAGCGCGTCGGAGATTTCACCTACCGTCGCCTTGGCGCGTGCCGCCTGAACCGCAAGTTCCAGCAGGTTGGCGTTCCCGCGCGCGCCCTCGGTCAGGGCGTTCAGCGCCGCGTCCGTCGTCGCCTGGTCCCGCTCGGCGCGCAGGCGCTTCAGCTTGTCGATCTGGGCGGCCAGCACCGCCGCATTGTCGACCTTCAGCATCGGAATGTCGTCGACGACAGGGTTCAGATATTTGTTCACCCCGACCACCGTCTGCTGGCCGGTGTCGATCCGCGCCTGAGTCTTGGCGGCGGATTCCTCGATCCGCAGCTTGGGGATGCCGGCTTCGATCGCCTTGGCCATGCCGCCCAGGGCCTCGACCTCGGCCATATGGGCGCGCGCTCGTTCGGCCAGTTCGTGGGTCAGCCGCTCGACATAGAAGCTGCCGCCCCAGGGGTCGATGACGCGCGTCAGCCCCGTCTCCTGCTGCAACAGGATCTGGGTGTTGCGCGCGATCCGTGCCGAGAAGTCGGTGGGGAGAGCCAGGGCCTCGTCCAGCGCATTGGTGTGCAGACTCTGCGTCTGGCCGCCCGCCGCCGCCATGGCCTCGACCATGGTGCGGGGCACATTGTTGAACACGTCCTGCGCCGCCAGCGACCAGCCCGATGTCTGGCAGTGAGCGCGTAGGCTCAGCGACTTGGGATCGACCCCGCCCTCTTTCCTGACCGCCTCGGCCCACAGCAGGCGGCCGGCCCGCATCTTGGCCACCTCCATGAAATAGTTCATGCCGATGGCCCAGAAGAAGCTCAGCCGAGGCGCGAACCGGTCGATCGGCATGCCCGCCGCGACACCCGCCCGCAGATATTCGATCCCGTCCGCCAGCGTATAGGCGAGCTCGATATCCGCCGAGGCCCCCGCCTCCTGCATGTGATAGCCGCTGATCGAGATCGAGTTGAACTTCGGCGTCTCCTGCGCCGTCCAGGCGAAGATGTCCGCGATGATCCGCATCGAGGGCTCGGGCGGATAGATGTAGGTGTTGCGGACCATGAACTCCTTCAGAATGTCGTTCTGAATGGTTCCGGTCAGCTTGGCGTGCGGCACGCCCTGCTCTTCGGCCGCAACGACATAGAGCGCCAGGATCGGCAGCACCGCTCCGTTCATCGTCATGGACACCGACATCTGGTCCAGCGGGATCCCGTCGAACAGGGTGCGCATGTCATAGATGCTGTCGATGGCCACACCCGCCATGCCGACGTCGCCCTTCACCCGCGGGTGGTCGCTGTCATAGCCCCGGTGCGTCGCCAGGTCGAAGGCGATGCTCAGCCCCTTCTGACCGGCCGCCAGATTGCGGCGGTAGAAGGCGTTGGACTCCTCGGCGGTCGAGAAGCCGGCGTATTGCCGGATGGTCCAGGGATTGCCCGCATACATGGTCGGATAGGGCCCGCGCACAAACGGCGCGAACCCCGGCAGGCCGTGCGGATGATCCAGCGCGTCCGTGCTGTCGGGACCATAGGCGGTCTCGACCGTCAGCCCCTCGGGCGTCAGCCAGGGATCGCGCGTCGGCCCCTGCCCGGTCGCATCGAGGTTCAGGGCAATCTTGCTGAAGTCGGGAAAACTCATTTAGCCGTCTCCTCGAAAGCCGCGGCGAACCGGATCGGAGACAGGGGCTCGCAAACCCGCTCGACCGCCACAGCCGTCTCATCGCCCGCCTGGACCGGCGCCGGCCGCACGTCCGCGTCCACATATTTGGTCACGCCGATGATCTGCGCCGCACCGTTCGTCAGCGCGGCCTCGCGGATCGCGCGAGCGCGAGCGATGCGGGGCTGGATGACCGAGCCCTTGAGCGCCTCGACCAGACCGCCATCGGCCTCGATCATCTGGAATTCGGCCCAGCCGGCTTCGGCTAGGTCCCGCGTGCGGGCGTCCAGATACCAGGAGCCGGCGGCCGGATCGTCGACCCGTCCCAGATTGGCCTCTTCCATCAGGACCAACTGGGTGTTCCTCGCCTGACGCCGGGCGAAGGCGTCCGACGTGCCGGAGGCGCGGGTGAAGCCGTCCAGCACCACCACGTCCGACCCCCCGATCGCGCCGGCAAGCCGGCCGCTGTCAGCCGCAGCAGATTGGGCCAGGGATCGCGCGCCGACAGCATCCGCCGCGACGAGCGCGCTTCGATAACTGCCGGAACATCCACGTCGAACGCTTTCGTCAGGCTGGCCCAGATCAGCCGCATGGCCCGAACCTTGGCCAGGCTGTCGAAATATTCCGCATCGACCGACAGGCCGACGACGGTGCCGCGCAAAGCCGCCTCGACCGACATCCCCGCCTCCACCGCCGCCTTCGCATGGGCCACGACGCTGGACGCCGCAAAGGCCAGCTCCTGCGCCGCCGATCCGCCCGCCTCGTGCGCCACGCGCCCGCTGGCCAGGAAGAAGGTTGCGTCGGGATAGGCGCCCGCATGACGCGCCGCCGTATTGGCCGCCAGGCTCAGATGCTCTTCCATTGAACGCGGGGCGCCGCCCGCCTCGGCGACGGCCGAGACCGGGTCCATATGAAATCGCAGCTTGGCGCGCGGCGAGCCCTTGGCGACGACCGCCAGCGCATTGGCCGCATCCGGCCCGTCGATCCCCGCATTCAGCGCCACCGGCGCCAGCTCCAGCGCCACGCCTTCCAGCGCCCGGCCCAACGGGGCGGAATCCGCCAGCACCCCGCCCTTCAACACCACCGAGGCGGCGCCGTTCTCCAGATCGGTCAGCACCGCTTCATTGACCGCCTCGGGATCATCCCCCTCGACCAGGGTCCGCAGATCCCAGGCCCGGCCTTCGGAGTCGGACGGACGCGGCGCGAAGATCGGCTGAACGCCGGTCGCTCCGGCATACAGCGGCCGCGTCACCAGTTGGTCGGCGTCGAGATGCATCAACGCCTCGATCGGTCGATCCTTCAGCGCCTTCTGGGCCGCCTCGCGCCATTCCAGCGGCGTGGGCGCGGGAAAGCCCGTCATCACCCGAACTCCACCAGCACGTCGTCCGCCGCCACGGGATCGCCGTCCTTGGCGCCGACGGCCTTCACCACCCCGTCGCGCTCGGCCTTTAGGATGTTCTGCATCTTCATGGCCTCGATGATGGCCACCGTCTCGCCGGTCTTGACCTCCTGGCCGACGACGACGGGGATCGAGACCACCAGACCCGGCATCGGCGACAGCACCATCTTGGAGGTGTCCGCCGCGACCTTCTCCGGCAGGCGCGCATACAGTTCGGCGACGTGGGGCCGCAGCACCCGAACCCGCGCCTTGGCCGCACGGTGGCGGATGTCGAAGCCGTCGGCGACGCGCTTGACCTCGGCGGTGAAGGGCTCACCGTCCAGCTCGGCCTTGAACTGGGCCAGGCCGGGCCGCCAGTCGATGTCCGACAGGCGGATGTCGCCGCCGCCCGTCAGGGTCAGGATCATCTCCTCGTCCTCGTCGTACGACAGGCCGACGCCGTGCGGCGTCTTGTCGATCATCACGATCCAGTCGGTGCGGTCCGACGGATCGCCGTCCTGTTCGGCGATGACCTCGTGCATAGCCAGCGCCGAGGCGATCAGGATGCGTTCCTGGTCCTGCGTCGGTTTCAGGCCGTGGAAGCCGTCCGGGAACTCGTCCTTGATATAGCTGGTCGACAGATTGCCCGACTTGAACCGGTTCTGGTCCATCACCGCCGCCAGGAAGGGCACATTGTGGCCCAGGCCCGACAGGTGGGTGTCCTCCAGCGCGCGGGCCATGCCCTCGACCGCCGCCTCGCGCGTCTCGCCCCAGGCGCACAGTTTGGCGATCATGGGATCGTAGAACATGCTGATCTCGTCGCCCTCGCGGACGCCGGAATCGTTTCTGACCGTATAGTCCCCCTGATCGCCTTCTTCGGGTTGCTCGTAGCGAACCAGCCGGCCGATGGACGGCAGGAAGCCGCGATACGGATCCTCGGCGTAGATGCGGCTTTCGATGGCCCAGCCGTCGATCTTCAGGTCTTTCTGTTCGAAGGCCAGCGTCTCGCCCCAGGCCGAACGGATCATCTGCTCGACCAGATCGACGCCCGTGATCAACTCCGTCACCGGATGCTCGACCTGCAGCCGGGTGTTCATCTCCAGGAAGTAGAAGCTCTTGTCCTGACCGGCGACGAACTCGACCGTGCCGGCCGAGTCATAGTTCACCGCCTGGGCCAGGGCGACGGCCTGCGCCCCCATGGCGGCGCGGGTGGCCTCGTCGAGCAAGGGGCTCGGCGCCTCCTCGATGACCTTCTGGTTGCGGCGCTGGATCGAGCATTCGCGCTCGAACAGATGGACCACATGGCCGTGCTTGTCGCCCAGCACCTGGATCTCGATATGGCGCGGATCGACGATGAACTTCTCCAGGAAGACCCGGTCGTCGCCGAAGGCGTTCAGCGCCTCGCCCTTCACCGCCGCAAACCCCTCGGCCATGTCGGCGTCCGAATGGGCCACCCGGATGCCCTTGCCGCCGCCGCCGGCCGAGGCCTTGATCATGATCGGATAGCCGATCTCGTTGGCGATCCTGACCGCCTCGTCCGGCGTCTCGATCAGCCCCATATGGCCCGGCACGGTCGAGACGCCCGCCTCAGCCGCCAGCTTCTTGGAGCTGATCTTGTCGCCCATGGCCTCGATGGCTTCGGGGGTCGGGCCGATGAAGGCGATACCCTCGTCCCTCAGCCGCCGCGCGAACCCGGCGTTCTCGCTCAGGAAGCCAAAGCCCGGATGCACCGCCTGCGCCCCCGTCTGGCGCACCGCCTCGACGATCTTGTCGGCCAACAAATAGGACTGCGCCGCCGGCGCCGGCCCGATCAGCACCGCCTCGTCGGCCATCTCGACCGCCAGCGACCCGGCGTCGGCCTCCGAATAGACCTGCACGGTCTTGATGCCCATCTTGCGGCAGGTCTTGATGATCCGAACCGCGATCTCGCTCCGGTTGGCGATGAGGATTTTGGAGAACATGTCTGAGCCTACAGCGGAATGTTGTCGTGCTTTTTCCAGGGGTTCTCCTGGACCTTGTTCTTCAGCGTCCGCAGGGCCTTCACCAGCCGCCGCCGCGTGCCATGCGGCATGATGACGTCGTCGATGTAGCCCAGGCCCGCCGCCACGAACGGATTGGCGAACCGGTCCTTGTACTCCGCCTCGCGTGCAGCTAGGGCGGCCGGGTCGCCGGCTTCCTTGCGGAAGATGATCTCGACCGCCCCCTTGGCGCCCATGACCGCGATCTCGGCGGTGGGCCAGGCGTAGTTGACGTCGCCGCGCAGGTGTTTCGAACTCATCACGTCATAGGCGCCGCCATAGGCCTTGCGCGTGATCAGGGTCAGTTTCGGCACCGTCGCCTCGGCATAGGCGAATAGCAGCTTGGCCCCGTGTTTGATCAGGGCGCCGTACTCCTGCTTGGTTCCCGGCATGAAGCCTGGCACGTCCACCAGCGTCACCAGAGGAATGTCGAAGGCGTCGCAGAAGCGCACGAAGCGCGCGGCCTTGCGGCTTGAATCGATGTCCAGCACGCCCGCCAGCACCTGGGGCTGGTTGGCGACGATCCCGACCGTCTGGCCGTCCAGCCGGCCGAAGCCGGTGATGATGTTCTTGGCGAAGTCGGCCCCGATCTCGAAGAAGTCGGCCTCGTCGACCACCTTCAGGATCAGCTCCTTCATGTCATAGGGCTGGTTCGGATTGGCCGGGATCAGGGTGTCCAGCGACGGCTCGTCCCGCTCGGGCTCGTCATAACTCTCGCGCACCGGCGGCTTTTCACGGTTCGACAGCGGCAGGAAGCCGATCAGGCGGCGCACCTCCGACAGGGCCTCAAGGTCGTTCTCGAACGCCCCGTCCGCCACGCCCGACTTGCCGGAGTGAACGCGGGCGCCGCCCAGGTCCTCGTGGCTGACGACCTCGTTGGTGACGGTCTTCACCACGTCCGGGCCGGTCACGTACATGTAGGACGTGTCCTTCACCATGAAGATGAAGTCGGTGATGGCGGGCGAATAGACGTCGCCGCCCGCGCACGGGCCCATGATGACCGAGATCTGCGGAATGACGCCCGAGGCGAGCGTGTTCTGCAGGAAGATGTCGGCGTAACCGGCGAGGCTCTCCACGCCTTCCTGAATACGCGCGCCGCCCGCATCGAACAGGCCGATGATCGGGGCGCCGGCCGTCAGGGCCATCTTCTGGATCTTGACGATCTTGGCCGCGTGGGCGCCCGACAGCGAGCCGCCGAAGACGGTGAAGTCCTTGGAGAAGACATAGACCAGACGGCCGCCGATGGTTCCGCGGCCGGTGACGACGACGTCGCCCGGGATGCGCTGCTTCTCCATGCCGAAGTCGTGCGAGCGGTGCTCCACGAACATATCGGTTTCCTCGAAGCTGCCCTCGTCCAGCAGCACCTCGATGATGTGCTGGCGCTCGGGCGTGGTGTCGTAGCCCAGCGGCCATTCGCAGATGCGGTCGGCCAGCGCCTGCGCCAGCTTGGACAGGCCCACGACGCGCTCCACCGGCGTATAGGCGATATGCGCCTTGCCGATGATCGGCGCCATGTGATGCTCGCAATGCGACTGGAACGGTATGTCTTTCAACAGCACAAGTTCATGGTAACCGCCGACTTCTTGAAATGTCCGTGACAGATGGGCTGAAGGATCTTCGGCATAACCGGCACAATATTCCCGCCAAGCACGTCCGACACGTGCTGGCGTGTCTAGCAAGCCTTCACGACTAGGGTCATCGCCGGACCAGCGGATGAGTGTCCGGATAGCATCCTGAACTTCTTCAGGAACAATGACTTTGCCATTACCGTCAATTTCGTCGTTGTAATGAATATGTGCGATGGGAAACACCATTTCGGGCTTGTTCATATTAAGGCTCCCGCAAACGCGCTGTCTGCGTGGGACTGCTAATATTCTCGCCCGCCTTTCAATCCTATACAGACAATAGCCCATAGGCATTTGTCCGCAAGTGTAGAAGATTTTCGACCGATGTCGGAAACATACAAGCGATGCCTGCCGAATCCTGCTAATTTTGATTCGTTATCAAGTTCCTCGTTTTACGGGGATTTTGGGGGGGAACGGAATTTTTGCGACCCGTTCC
>OFRI01000232.1_pt1 | contig 15169 bp, 16 predicted proteins | sample 1543031 | NCBI WGS metagenome assembly OFRI01 (sample SAMN07774226, study PRJEB24372) | wastewater metagenome
TCGTCAATCGCTTTGCCCCTCTCGAAACCAAGTTCGAACCCGGCTCCCAATTCGACTACGCTTTCATGAACTGGGTCATAATCCGCGCTGTCATTGAAGCTCAAACTGGAGCCAAATTTGAGGATTTGGTCCAGAAACTTCTTTTCGAGCCAGCGGGTATTAAGAACACCGGAATCGCTACGCGAGGCTTCGAAGGCGTGCCCGGACTGGTTCCTGCCTTTGACGGCCCGACGACGCAAGCCAATCTGGATATGACGACGTGCTACGGATACGGCGCTGCTTCCGGCACATTCTACAGCACTGCTTCCGATCTCATCGCCTTCGCAGATCACGTCATGAGTGGCGCGTTGCTGTCTCCTGAATCACGGTCGAACTTGATGACCATCAGATATCAGGACCAAAGATACGCTCTGGGAGGACGTGTTCGCCAAGGCCCGTTGGGACCGGTTGCGTGGGAGACTGGTGCGGTAGGTGGCTATAAGACCCTGCTCGCCTATCGTCCGACCGACCGTCGCTCCGTGGTCGTGCTCAGCAACACAGATTTGTCTCAAGACGACATCAACGTGTTTGCGGAGTCGATCTTCGAGCTTCAGGCGGTTTAGGTCGCTGCGACGATCCGAGCCTCACGAATAGCATCCGCTCGATAGCCGGATGCTAGTGCGCTGAGCGATGGGGCCGAGGCTCGGCTGCTTCCAGGAGCGCCGAGGCCTTGTTGTAACTAGACCACACTCGACGATATCCGGCGCAGTGAACAGCTCGCTTGGGTCTTGGCAGAGCCGCAGTCATCTCATCCCAGCCCGGACAAAGCTTCCTCGAACTTTAGCGCTTTATGCCTTTGCTGCAGATGCCAGAGAGGGCATCATGCAAATGATGCTGCAGCAGTCATCTGTAGAATGCTTTACCAGCCACCAAAAAAGCACGCGGCCGAGCAAGTTTTGGCTGAAGCGCCCCGAGGACAATCTCGCAAAATTTTCCCATGCCACGACTGCCGCCCACTCTGTCGCGTCATTTGTGCAACACATACGTGGCGCATGAAGGTAGGTTACGACCTTGTCGCTATGCCTTCATCAAAACATCGCTCAGGTTGCGGCGTCCTCGCTCATCGTCCATAAATCCTGCTCCAGTGGAGAGCGTCATGGACGGAACGGCAGGGCTGATGGACGTAAACATGAGGCCCCGGCGCGACCTCCTTCTGACATTGGGGGCCGACGTTGATGGTGATGGTCTAGAGCTTGGTGCCGCCAACAACCCTATCGTCCGATCGCCAAAGTGTCGCTACGCCGATTATGCTGATACTGAAACGCTTCGTCAGCGTTTCGCCGCTTCTGAATATCATGGCGTCAACAGCCTTGTGGCTATTGATTACGTATGGGCTGGCTCTGGCCCATTGAAACCGATCGTGGGGGATCAGCGGTTCGACTACGTGATCGCAAGCCACGTCATTGAGCATGTCCCGAATCCTATTGGGTGGTTTCGCGGCATTGCGGAGGTCGTTAGACCTGGTGGCGTGTTTAACCTCGCCATTCCAGATCAGCGGTTCACATTCGACATTGCCTGTCCGCCGAGCAGCCTCGGTGAACTGATTGAGGCTGACTTGCTGAGTTATTCGCGGCCAAGCCCACGCCAGATTTTCGACAGCTGCTATTATGGTAAGGCAGTTGATCCGGGCGAGCCGTGGCGGCGAGATGTAGATTTGGCTTCCACGCCATCATTCTCAGGTGAGATTGCAAGTCAGTTGGCTTACGATCAGGCTGTTAGGTCGCTTTCTGGCGACTATTATGACAGCCACTGCTGGGCCTTCACGCCACGCGCATTCCTTCTACTCTTGCGAGGTCTTTGCGACCTCCGTCTGTTCGATTTTATGATCAAAGATTTTCATCCTACAACTGAGGATGAGTTCGAATTTTTCTTAAGCCTCGAAAAGCCCCGACCCGAAGTTAGCCGCGAAGTTTTGCGTCTGAATCAGCTAGATCGCATCTCAGCATTACTGCTGGCCTTCGACGAGGGTAATCGGAGATTGCGGCTGTTGGCGAGCTAAGAACTATTGCAACTGCGTCGGTTGGACACCCTTGTCGGTCTGTACTTTGGCAGGAATGCCAGCGATTATTAGGTAGATAACATACAAGCCATCACAGCTTTCTACGATCTGCTCACGCAGACCGCGCACTGATAGGCAATGGCCTAGCACGCTTTCAGCAGCGCCACGCTCTTGATCGTCTGCGTCACCCGCCAAGCCGTAGCTCAGTTATTTCCCCGAATATGTTTGAAACAGGGGGTTCAGGGCAAGATGGCGGGTCTTAGGGAGCTTGATCTAACCTGTCGTTTGCTAGTGCTGTTTTCTGTCGGGCTTCCAAGACCTGATGGAAATGGGGTCAGCCCGTTCAATCTCCGGCTCAGTTGCCGCGGTAGGTGCTGTAGCCGTAGGGGCTGACGACGACGGGGACGTGGTAGTGGATGCTGGGGTCGCGGACCTGGAACACCACGTCGATCTCGGGGAAGAAGGGCTGGGCGTCCTTGTCGCCGTATTGCGACATGTCGAACGTCAGCTTGTAGGTCGCCGCCTGGGTCGTGACCTGATCGCCGAACGAGCGGACGCGGCCGTTGTCGTCGGTGCGCGCGGTCGCCAGTTGTCGCCAGCCGCCGTCGCTGTCCTTGATCGCAAGGGTGACCGGCACGTCACGGCCGCCGACGCCGCGCGCCAAATCCAGGACGTGGGTCGAAATGGTCTCGGCCGAGGCCGATCCTGCGGAGATCAGAAAGGCCGACAGGGCGGCGAGCATTGCAATACGCATGGAATATCCTTGAAGGTGGCGACGGGGCGGCGTGAGGCGGGCGATCAGTGCCGGGTCGGCCGGACCAGCGTCAGGTCGTAGCCCAGGGCGCGGGTGCGGTTCAGAATGGTCTCGCGGGTTTGGGGCGAGGGTTGCGCGGTGCGGCTGAGCAGCCAGAGGTAGCGACCTGACGGCTCGCCGACGATGGACCAGGAATAGTCGTCGGCGTGGTCCAGCACCCAATAGTCGCCGACGTAGAAGGGGCCGAAGAAGGACACCTTCAGCTTGGCGTTTTCGCTGCCCTCGACGATCTTCGCCTTACCCTCGGAGGTCTTCGCCGGACCATCGACCGCGCCCCGGCGGCAGGTGTTCAGCACCCCGACCAGACCGTCGTCGCGCACCGTATATTGGGCGGTCACGCCTTCGCAGCCGCGCTCGAACCCGTTCTCGTAGCGCCCGATCTCATACCACAGGCCGGCGTAGCGGTTCAGGTCGATCGGCTTGGCGGGTTGAGGCACGGCGGCGTTGCCGACGGGACCGCGTTGCAGAGTGGCGCAGGCGCCCAGCGCCAGGGCGGCGCCGGCGATCAGGGCGATGGAAGCGGTGCGAGCGATTTTCATGGCCGCAGAACGATGATGAGGACGCCCGGTTCCGGACACTCGGTCTCGTCAGATCACCGCAGCGCGACGTAGCCGCGTTCGATGATGCGGCGCAGCGCCTCATAGGCTTCGGCCAGTTCGTCATAGGCGGTGCGGGCGGCGGTCAGGCGGGCGACCTGGTCGGGCGTAACGGCCGAGCCGGAGTGGGCCAGACGCAGCGATTCCGCCACCCATTTGGCGCGGGCTGTCGCCGTCATGACCGCCAGCTTTTGCAGCGAGCCGGCGTCGACGCCGGTCAGGGCGTGCGCGATCACCTCCTTGTTGGCGACGTAGGCGGCGTAGTCGATCTGCTCCAGCTGCCCGCGCAGGCGACGCTGTTCGTGCGGATCGGTGTCCTGCGGTTCGAAATGATCGCTGTGGCGGCGGGTGCTGGACGTCATCTTGGTCGACATGGGCGAGCCCTCCCCGGCCTGTCCTGGCGATCTCGGCGGCCGCTCGACAAAGAAGGTGCGCCGTCTCGGTTAACGCCGCGTTGCGCTTGGGACCCACGCATCCGATATCGGGGCCACACAGGATCGGAGAAGACCATGGACCTGAAACTCGACGGCAAGCGCGCCCTGATCTGCGGCGGCTCATCCGGCCTTGGCCGCGCCGTGGCGACGGCCCTGGTCGCGGAGGGCGCGCACGTCGCCCTGCTGTCGCGCGATGAAGGCAAGCTTCAGGCCGTGGCGGATGCGTTGAATGCGGCCGGGCCTGGCCGGGCGGTCGTGGTCACCGCGGACCTGGCGAACCATGAGGCGCTGTTGAAGGCGACGGACCGGGCCGAGAATCTGTTGGGCGGGCCTATCGAAATCCTGCTGAACAATACCGGGGGGCCGCCGCCGTCGGGCGTGTCGGGGCTTGAGCCGGCGGTGTGGCGCGATCATTTTGAATCGATGGTGCTGTCGATCTTCCGCCTGACCGACCGGGTGCTGCCGGCCATGCGGACGGCCGGCTGGGGCCGGATCCTGAACGTCGCCTCGATCACGGTGGTCGAGCCGTCGGCGGCGCTGGGCGTGTCCAACACCCTGCGGGCCTCGGTCGCGGCCTGGGCCAAGACCCTGGCCAATGAGGTCGGACCAGACGGGGTGACGGTCAACACCCTGCTGCCGGGGCGGATCGATACGCCGCGGATCGAAAGGCTGGACCAGGCGACCGCTGAGCGCACCGGCACGACGCCGCAAGAGGCGCGAGCTGAATCCGTCAAATCGATCCCGGTCGGCCGGATCGGCACGACCGAGGAGTTCGGCGCCACCGCCGCCTTCCTGGCCAGTCCGCTGGCGGCCTATGTCACCGGCTCGCTGATCCGACTGGACGGCGGAGCGATCAAGGCGATCTGATCAGCCGGGCGCACGACGGCGCAGCACGCCGCCGAAGGCCACGCGGCTGCGCCCGTAATCCAGAGTGATGCGGCTGAACCGGCTCAGGATATCGGCGCCCAGCAGCAGGGTCGGTTTGTCGATCAGGTCCATGACCTGAAACACATGCAGGTCAGCGAACAGCAGCGGGGTCGGTCCCAGCGATCGTCCCGCGATATGCAGGGCGGGCGTCGTGCCGGTGCGGGCCGTCACCGCGCCGCCGACGATGCCGATCATGCGCACGGGCTCGGATGAGGCGGGGGGCTGGCCCATCTCGACCGCCTGCATCAGGACCAGATTGCCGATCGAATATTGCGCGCCGCTGTCGATGAAGGCGGCGACCTCCACGCCGGCGACATTGATCCGGGTCAGGAGTAACTGACCAAATCGGCCGCGACGACCGGCAACCAGCACGTCCTGCTGACGAAGCCGCGTGGCGTCAGCGCTGGTCGTCAAAGCGATGCCGGTCGTACCCGATGGCGACAGGGCGACCTGGCGGGCATTGACGTCCAGCGTCAGGCGAAAGCGCGACAGCAGGTCCAGCCCCAACAGGCCGCCAGCGCCCAGGGCGTCGCGTGGAAAGACCGGCAGGGTCAGATCGGTGAAGCGTCGGCGTCCGATCTCGATCTGCGCCAGTTCGACGGTCGGCGTGACCTCGGCCGCCGTGATCCCGTGCACCACGACCGGGCGGCCGGGCGGCAGGGCCAAGGCCTGGGCCAACTCGGCCGAAACCGCGCTGCGCTCGGCGCCGGTGTCAATGACGAAGACCTGCTGGACGCTTCCGTTCAGACGCACGCCGACGCCCATTCGCGTCAGCAGATTTTGCACCAGCCGGACCTGATCGGGCGGGTCTGCCGGGACGTCAGTCTGGGCGGACACGAACGGCGCAGCCGCCAGCAGGCCCAGCGTCTTGCGCCGCGACGTTTTCACGCTCGATCCTTCGCCAAACCCTGGCCGCACTTGCCTGTCCTCCTCGGGCCGTCGCCAGGGCAGGGCAGGCTACGCGCTTTTGGCGAAGAGCCTGAGACATATTCTTGTCCGTCGTGTCTCAGCGCGGCTGCGCCTGCTCGCCCGGCGTTCGGCGCCGTCTGGCCAATCGGGGATTGTCGACGTATCGTCCCAGCCGAAACAGGAGGATGCGATGCTGACCTTGCTTATGCTGGCCTTGTCCGACCCTACGGCGGCGTCTTCCAGCGCGATCACCGGCCGTGATCCTGTCGTTGTTTCCGCACCAAGGGAGGACACGCAGCGTTGCGGCGATCCGCTGATCCAGGCTCGGCAAAGCGGCGTCGGCGCCATGACGCTGGATCGATCGCTCGATGACGGACAGGTCCGGCGCTATCTGCTGCTGGACCGGCGCGATCAGAACAACTGCCCCCTGCCGATCAGCTACGCCGTGCCGGATCAACGGGCGCTGGGTCGAAACCTGATGCCGGCCCAGCCCGAAGTCGGCGCGCCACCCGCTCCGCCCGCGCCACGTCGCTAGGCGCGGGGATGGGCGGCCGCATAGGCGCTCAAAAGGCGATCGGCATCGACGCCGGTGTATTTCTGGGTCGTCGACAGGCTGGCGTGGCCCAGCAGTTCCTGGATCGACCGCAGATCGGCGCCGGCGCCCAGCAGGTGGGTCGCGAAACTGTGGCGCAGGGCGTGGGGCGTGGTGCGCTCGGGCAGGCCCAGCCGCCCGCGCAGCCGCTGGACCGAGGCCTGGACATGACGGGGGCTCAAGGGGCCGCCGCGGCGCGCGCGGAACAGGGCGTCGGCATGCTGGAGCGGGAAGGGCAATAGAGCCAGATAGGCGTCCACTGCGGTGCGCACGGCGGGCAGGATCGGCGCGATCCGCGTCTTGGACCCCTTGCCCACGATGCGCAACGTCTCGCCCAGCGGCGCATCGGCGCGGGTCAGGGACATGGCCTCGGAGATCCGCAGGCCGCAGCCGTAGAGCAGGGTCAGGACAGCTCTGTCACGCGCGGCCTCCCACGGTTCGGCGTCGGGATCGGCGTCCGGTTCGGCCAGCAGGCCGCGCGCCTGATCCTCGGTCACCGGCCGGGGCAGGGACGGCTTGACCTTGGGACCGCGCACCAGGGCCAGCTGCGGGGAGGGCGTGTCCAACCGCCGGTCGAGGAAGGCGTGAAAACCGCGAATGGCCGACAGGCTCTGGCTCAGTGACCGGGCTGCCAGCGGGTGCTCGCCTGAGCGTCGCTCGGCCATGTGGGCGCGGACCTCGGCGGCGGTGATCGTGCCCATGTCTTTCAGTGATAGCGCCTCGCCGCGATGGCGTTCGAGGAAGGCGACATAGAGCCGCCCGATGTGGCCATAGGCCTCCAGCGTGCGGGGCGACAGCCGACGTTCGTGCGCCAAGTGATCGAGCCAGGCGCGCAGGGCGTCGGAGGCGGTCAGTTCAGTACCGGCCATCGCTCGGCCATCCGCTCCGTCACCCGCGCCAGGAAGGCGGCCAGTTCGCAGCCCATGTTGGGCGTGAAGCCCTCGGGCTCGGGCGAGCCGAAGGCGCAAATGCAGGGGCGCGGCGGGCCGCCCGGTGTCAGGTGCGGGGCCATGCGGACCAGGGCGATGGACCGCACCTGATCCTCGGCCGCGCCGAAGAAATTCAGTCCCGATATCATCGGGCCGAGCCAGGTCAGGCCATGCTCGCCCAGCAGGTTGTCGACGTCGCCTTCTTCCAGCGCGCGCCAGCCGAAGGGCACGCCGCCGGGTTTTTCCAGAGCGATGGCGGCGCCGGCCAAGCCGAACCGCCCCTGCGCCGCCGCATCCAGCCGCCGTGCCAGGTCGGAATGGTTCTTGGCCTCCATCAGGTCCAGGGTCGCGACATGCGTCTGGGTCTGGGCGGCGAAGTTGGCGCGGGCGATCAGTTCGATCTCGCGCCGGGCGCCGGTCTCGCGCTCGACCACGGCTTCCAGTCGCGTCAGGGCGGCGGCGCCGAACTCGACCACGTTGCGGCCGTGCGGCCGCAGACCGATCTCTTCAAGCAGAGAGCGGTCGTCCAGCAGGGTCTGAGGGTGGGTCTGCAGCCAGCCGCGCACGTCGGGCCAATGCAAGCCGTCGCCGATATGGGGCGTTGCGTCCGATTCCGACGTTTCGAAAAGGTCCAATGAGCCGCTCAAACAGACCTCTCCGGAAACCGCAATGCTACAGAATAGACTGACCCGTCTTGGCCCAGTCCGCCACGAAGGCATCAAGACCCTTGTCGGTTAACGGGTGGTTCACCAAGGCCTTGAATGTGTCGGCGCCGAAGGTGGCGGCGTCCGATCCTGCGACGGCGGCGGCGGCGACATGGCCGACATTGCGGAGGGACGCGGCCAGAATCTGGGTCTCGAAACCGTGCACGTCATACAGGACGCGGATTTCTTCCAGAAGGCCGATGCCGTCGGCGCCGTTGTCTTCTAGACGTCCGACGAACGGCGAGACGAAGGTGGCGCCGGCCTTGGCGGCCAGCAGCGCCTGGGCGGCCGAGAAGCACAGGGTGACGTTGGTCTTGATGCCCTTGTCGGTGAAGACGCGGCAGGCGCGCAGGCCATCCCAGGTCAGGGGCAGTTTCACCACCACGTTCGGCGCGATGGCGGCCAGCTTGTCGCCTTCCTTGACCATGGTCTCGAAATCGAGCGAGACGGCCTCGGCGGAAATCGGCCCCTCGACCAGGGCGCAGATTTCGGCGATGACCTCGGCGATGTTCCGACCCGACTTGGCGATCAGCGACGGATTGGTGGTGACGCCATCCACCATTCCGGTGGGGACCATGTCCTTGATGACGGCGACGTCGGCGGTATCGAGAAAGAGTTTCATGGGCGGCTTCATAGCCGAGGGCGCAGTTCGGTGAAAGTCGCCTCGGTCCTCATTCCCCTGCCGGTGCCGGAGGCCTTCGACTACGAGGTTCCCGAGGCGCTGAGCCTGGCCCACGGAGATTTGGCGCGGGGCGATCAGGTCGCCGTGCCGCTGGGGCCGCGCCTGATCCGGGGCGTGGTGTCCGAGGTGTTCGAAACCACAGGCTCAAACCGGCGACTGAAGGCGATCGACAGCGTGCTGGACGATCCGCCGCTGCCTGCGGGCGTCATGGATTTCGTCGAATGGGCCGGACGCTGGACCCTGTCGGCGCCGGGTGAGATGGCGGCGACGGCGCTGAAGGGCTTGCGCGCGCCCCGGCCCCGGCCGGAACGCCGGGTGCGACGCGTGGGCGAGCGGTCGCCGTCGCGCGCCACCCCGGCGCGGACGGGCGTGCTGGAGACCCTTTGCGATCGCGCCATGCCGCCGGCCGACCTGGCGCGGGCGGCGGGCGTGTCGTCGGGCGTGGTCAAGGGCCTGATCGATGAGGGCGTGCTGGAGATCATCGAGATCGCGGCCGAGGCGGCGTTCGACCGGCCCGACCCCGACCATGCGCCCGCCGCGTTGAACGGCGACCAGGCGGCGTCGGCGACGGCGATGGCGGAGGGCGTGGCGGGCGGCGGCTTCCGCCCCTTCCTGCTGGATGGGGTGACGGGGTCGGGCAAGACCGAGGCCTATCTGGAGGCGATCGCGCGGGTGCTGCGGGCCGATGCGGCGGCGCAAATCCTCATCCTGCTGCCCGAGATCGCCCTGACCCAGGCCCTGATCGAGCGGATCGCGGCCCGGTTCGGCGCCGCCCCGGCCGAATGGCATTCCGGCGTCGCCCCGCCGCGCCGCCGCCAGGTGTGGGAGGCGGTCGTCGCCGGGCGCTGCAACATCGTGGTCGGGGCGCGCTCGGCCCTGTTCCTGCCCTTTACGAACCTGCGCCTGATCGTGGTGGACGAGGAGCACGACGGTTCGTTCAAACAGGAGGAAGGCCTAGTCTATCATGGCCGCGACCTGGCGGTGGCGCGGGCGCGGATCGAGGGGGCGGCGGTGGTCCTGGCCTCGGCGACGCCGTCGCTGGAGACGTTATGGAACGCCCAGAGCGGGCGCTACGACTGGCTGAAGCTGGGCGCGCGGCACGGGACGGCGGTCCTGCCGGACATCGCCCTGCTGGACCTTCGCCAGAATACACCCGACCCCCAGACCTGGCTGTCGCAGCCGCTGCGTCTGGCCATCGGCGAGACCTTGCTGCGGGGCGAACAGACCCTGCTGTTCCTGAACCGGCGCGGATACGCGCCCGTCGTCCTGTGCCGGGCCTGCGGCCATCGGCTGACCGCGCCGGACACCGACAGCTGGCTGGTCGAGCATCGCTATACCGGGCGGCTGGTCTGTCACCTCACGGGCTTTTCCATGGCGCGCCCGAAACTGTGCCCGTCGTGCGGGGCCGAGGATTCGCTGGTGTCGGTCGGGCCGGGCGTGGAGCGGGTCGAGGAGGAGGTGCGCCAGCTGTTCCCCGAGGCGCGCACGGCGGTGTTCAGCTCGGACACCGCGCCCGACGCCCGATCAGCCCGCGCTTTGATCCAGCGGATGACCGACGGCGAGATCGACATTCTGGTGGCGACGCAGGCCGCGGCCAAGGGCCACAACTTTCCGCGCCTGACGCTCGTGGGCGTGGTGGATGCGGACCTGGGCCTGCGCGGGGGCGACCTGCGCGCGGCCGAGCGGACCTATCAGCTCTTGGCCCAGGCGACGGGGCGAGCGGGGCGGGCGGATCGGCCGGGGCGGGCGCTGCTTCAGACCTGGACCCCCGAGCATCCGGTGCTGATGGCGCTGGCGGCCGGCGACCGCGACGCCTTCGTCGAGGCGGAGATGGCCGAGCGCGAGGCCGCTTCCCTGCCGCCCTATGGCCGGCTCGCGGCGATCATTCTGTCCAGCGAGAATGCGGCCGCAGTCGAGAAGACGGCGAACGACCTGGCCCAGGCCATTCCCAACGCCGAACGGCTGGAGGTCTATGGCCCCGCCGATGCGCCGCTCGCCCTGGTGCGGGGACGCCGGCGCAAACGGCTGCTGGTGCGAGCCGATCGGGACGTGAACCTCCAGGCCTTCCTGCGGGCCTGGCTTCAGCGGGTGAAGGTGCCGGGCTCCGTCCGCCTGACGGTCGACGTCGATCCTTATTCGTTCTTATGAAGCCTCAGACGGCCATCACTGTGCCGAGCAGCAGGCGGGCGCCGGGGCGGCCCAGGGTGGCGTTGGTCGCCGCCTGAAGCGCGGCCGACAGCTGGTCGATGTCGGGCACGACGCCGGGGCGCAGGCCGTTGGCGAAGCGCTGGGCGGCGGTGTTGTAGGCGGCGCGCAGGCGCGGCGCAGACTGCTGCGCGCGGGTGCGCAGGGCCGCATCGGGCACGTCGACCCCGGTTTCGATGGTCAGCACGCCCCGACGTCCGTTCGCCTGAAGGATTGAGGCGGTGATGACCGGCAGGCGGATATAGGTGTCGGCCGACGGCGCCGCGCCGCCGCTCGAAGCGCGGGCGGAGGTCGAGGCGGCGGCCGTCGCGACGACGGCGAGACCGAGAAGAGCGCGGCGTTCCATGGTGAGGTCTCTACCGGCCAGGATTTAAGAAACTGCTGAGCCTGGATCGCATAAGGATATCTTTATGTGTTTGTTGATACTCGACGCGCGCCGGGCTATGAGGGCCCAAACTCATTGCGGCCGGGAGCCCAAGCCATGACCGACTACATCGTTCGCGACATCACCCTGGCCGATTGGGGCAACAAGGAAATCGAGATCGCTGAAACCGAAATGCCGGGCCTGATGTCCCTGCGTGACGAGTTCGGCGCCAGCCAGCCGCTGAAGGGCGCCCGCATCGCCGGCAGCCTGCACATGACCATCCAGACGGCGGTCCTGATCCAGACGCTGGAAGCCCTGGGCGCCGAAGTGCGCTGGGCCTCGTGCAACATCTTCTCGACCCAGGACCACGCCGCCGCCGCCATCGCCGCCAACGGCACGCCGGTCTTCGCCACCAAGGGCGAGACGCTGGAAGAGTACTGGGACTACGCCCACAAGATCTTCGAATGGGCCGACGGCGGCTATCCAAACCTGATTCTGGACGACGGCGGCGATGCGACCCTGCTGTGCGTGCTGGGTCCGAAGGCCGAGAAGGACATCTCGGTCCTGGCGAACCCGCAGAACGAAGAAGAAGAGGCCCTCTTCAAGGTCATGAAGCGCTATCTGGCTGAGAAGCCGGGCTTCTATTCGGCCATCCGCGACGCCATCGGCGGCGTGTCGGAAGAGACGACCACGGGCGTGCACCGCCTGTATCAGATGGCCGAAAAGGGCGAGCTGCCCTTCCCCGCCATCAACGTCAACGACAGCGTCACCAAGTCCAAGTTCGACAACCTGTACGGCTGCCGGGAATCGCTGGTCGACGCGATCCGTCGCGGCACCGACGTCATGCTGTCGGGCAAGGTCGCGGTGGTCTGCGGCTACGGCGACGTGGGCAAGGGCTCGGCCGCTTCGCTGCGCCAGGGCGGCGCCCGCGTGATCGTGACCGAGATCGACCCGATCTGCGCCCTGCAGGCCGCGATGGAAGGCTATGAGGTCCAGACGCTGGACGACACCGCCGGCCGCGCCGACATCTATGTGACGACGACCGGCAACAAGGACGTTATCACCGTCGATCACATGCGGCAGATGAAGAACAACGCCATCGTCTGCAACATCGGCCACTTCGATAGCGAGATTCAGGTCGCCGGCTTGAAGAACTTCAAGTGGGACGAGATCAAGCCGCAGGTCCACCACGTCGAGTTCCCGGACGGCAAGAAGATCATCCTGCTGTCGGAAGGCCGCCTGGTGAACCTGGGCAACGCCACGGGCCACCCGTCCTTCGTGATGTCGGCGTCCTTCACCAACCAGACGCTGGCCCAGATCGAACTGTGGACCAACGCCGACAAGTACGAGAACAAGGTCTACACCCTGCCCAAGCACCTGGACGAGAAGGTCGCCATGCTGCACCTGGCCAAGCTGGGCGCCAAGCTGACCGTCCTGACCAAGGACCAGGCCGACTACATCAACGTGCCGGTCGAAGGCCCGTTCAAGGCGGATCACTACCGTTACTAAGCTCTCCCCGAGGCTGGAACCGCGAGGTTCCCAGTGACGAGGGCGTCTTCGGACGCCCTCGTCGACGTCCTTGTGGTCGGGGCCGGCGCGGCCGGGATGATGGCCGCCATCGAGGCCGGGCGACGCGGGCGGCGGGTCAGGGTCGTGGACCATGCCGACCGGCCGGGCGAGAAGATCCGCATCTCGGGTGGTGGACGCTGCAACTTCACCAATCTGGGCTGCGGGCCGGCGAACTTCCTGGGCGAGAACCCCAGGTTCGCGACCTCGGCCCTGCGCCGCTACACCCAGCACGACTTCGTCAAGCGGATCGATAGGGCCGGAATCGCCTGGCACGAGAAGACGCTGGGTCAGCTGTTCTGCGACGACAGCGCCAAGCAGATCGTCCGTATGCTGACCGACGACATGGCGGCGGCGGGCGTCGTCCTGAGCCTGAAGACCGGGGTGTCGCGGATCGAACGATCCGGCGAGGGCTTTACGGCGATCCTGTCGGACGGATCGCAGGTTACGGCGGCGTCGCTGGTCGTGGCGACGGGCGGCAAGTCGATCCCCAAGATGGGGGCGACCGGCTGGGCCTATGAGGTCGCGCGCCAGTTCGACATTCGCGTCACCGAGACCCGGCCGGCGCTGGTCCCGCTGACGTTCGAGGCCGGGCTGCTGGAGACGCTGACGCCGCTGGCGGGGGTGGCGGTCGACGCCTCGGTCGCCTCGGCGCCCGAAGGGGCCAAGGCGCGCAAGGCCAGCTTCCACGAGGCCATGCTGTTCACCCACCGGGGCCTGTCGGGTCCGGCCATTCTTCAGATCAGCTCCTACTGGCGCGAGGGCGAGGCGGTGGTGGCCTCGATGGCGCCTGGCCGCGACGTGTTCGAGGAGTTGAAGGCGGCCAAGGCGTCGAACGGCAAACAGGCGGTGCACACCGCGCTGGGCCATATCGTGCCGCGCCGTCTGGCCGAGAGCCTGTGCCAGCGCGAAGGGGCGTCGGGCAATCTGGCGGACCTGTCGGACAAGGTGCTGCGGCGGCTGGATCAGGCGGTCAACGCCTGGGCGGTCAAGCCTGTGGGGACAGAGGGTTATCGGACCGCCGAGGTGACGCTGGGCGGGGTCGATACGGCCGCGCTCGACCAGCAAACGATGCAGGCCAAGGCGATCCCGGGTCTGTATTTCATCGGCGAGGCGGTGGACGTGACCGGCTGGCTGGGCGGCTATAATTTCCAGTGGGCCTGGTCGTCGGGCTGGGCCGCCGGGCAGGTCTGCTAGAATTTTCGAGTGCAGTCCGTGCACTTCAGCCGGCGGGTCCGCTGACAAAAAACACCGTCTAATTCGTCTAATCTGTCTAATTCGGCGCGCGTTCTGGCGGGGCGTGAAGATGTCAAAGACCGGGGCGCCATTCTAACACGGTTCAGGGCCATGACAGGCGAAGGGTCGCTGGTCGGTCGTAAGGCACGGTAAAGGCGCGCAATCGTCGTCGCCGATAGGATGGCAGGAGCGGCCCAAGCCCCCTGCGGCCCCGCGACGCATGGCGGCGGGCGGCGACGGCGCCTAGCTTGAAGAGGCGGAACGGGCCCCTCTGGCGTTCTCGCGGTCTGGCGTCCCCCTTCCTTGCGCCAGATCGTGCGACGCGATGTCGGACCGCAAGGGCGTGTCGATGCGGCGAAGCTTTCCCCTCCTGGCCTGTCGCATCGACCGCCCATTCTTTTTCGATCGGAGCCCGACATGCCCCTTCTGATGTGCCCCAACGACGACGCCGCCATGCAGACGCTGGAGCGCAACGGCGTCCAGTTCGACATGTGCCCCAACTGCCGGGGCGTCTGGCTGGATCGCGGCGAGCTGGAAAAGCTGATGGCCGCCGCCGTCGAGGAGGGCCGCGCCACAGCCCCGGTCGCGCCCGCGCCGCAGGCCTATGCGCCGCCGCCGCAGCCTCAGCCCTATGCCCAGCCCCCAGCCCAACCCTGGGGCGGCGGGGCGTCACAGCCGTATCGCGGCGACGATCGAGGCTACCGGAGCGACAAATATCGCGACGATCGGCATCGCGACGACGACTATCGCTACAAGAAAAAGAAGCGCGACAGCATCTTCGACATCTTCGACTGAGGTCGGCTAGGCCGCCAGGCCCGCCTGCTGCATCAGGCCTCTCAACGCCGCCACGTTTTGCGGCGCGGCGGTCAGGGCGGTGCGGACGTCGGGCGAACGCAGCAGCTTGATGGCCTCGGCGCGGGCGCGGTCGGCCACGGGGCCCAGCGGGCCGGCTTCACCGGTGGCCAGTTTCAGCAGGGCCGTCAGCTTTTGAGGCGCAGCCGCCTGGGCGCGGACGATCTGGGCGACCAGATGGGCGTCGGCCTCCAGATTGGCCCCGACCGCTCCTATGGCGTCCATGATCTGGGCCTGGTCGTGATCGGCCAGATGCGCGGCCTGAACCGAGCGTTGAAGCCGGGCCAGGGTCGCGAGTTTGTGCGAGGCGCTGGGGCCGCC
>OFRI01000235.1_pt1 | contig 15066 bp, 18 predicted proteins | sample 1543031 | NCBI WGS metagenome assembly OFRI01 (sample SAMN07774226, study PRJEB24372) | wastewater metagenome
TTGATAAGAACCCCGCCATACTTCATAATTCCTATATGTCTACCGAGATAACTGTTACAGAACTCTCAAGCGATGATTGGAATCGATTAAGAGATCTGCGACTAGCAGCTCTCGCTGATAGCCCAGCAATACTTGCTGGCAAATTAGATGAAGAGCAAAACTTTACAGAGGAGCAATGGAGAGAGACTTTCAAAAAACTTTCATATGTTGTGGCAACAATTGATGGAAAAGATGTAGCAATGATTAATATCGAAAACTTGGTAGGAGACTTTGGAGCAACTTGTTGGTTAGGCGGTCTCTGGTCTAATCCAAAGTATCGAGGATCTGGCGCGGTTAGAGCGATTTTTAATTACATGGATTCTGTTGCTAGTAAGCGTGGCTGGATGGTTCAAGGTTTGGGAGTGATGGAGAGCAACACCAGTGCCATTGCAGTTTTTGAAAAGTATGGTTTTACCAAACGAGGCGAGCGTGTTGAAAGTAGAGGAAAGCCAGGAAACTATTACTTTAGAATGATTAAGAGCTTATAACTTCCCAAGAAAATCAGGATTATCATCTGGCGGAACTATCTTTCTCTTGCGCCTTCCTCGCCCGTTTCCTTTTGGGCGACCAGCAATAATCCAGGCAATAGAGCCAATAGCTGGAACAAAAATAATAATAACTAGCCAAGCCCATTTAGGCAGACTTCGAATGTTATTTTCTGCAGTGCGCGAGCAATCAATGATGCTAAATATCATCAAAGCCAGAGTGATAATTGCAGCTATTACTGCCCAGCGGACCATGGATTTATTTTACCGCGCAACTAACAAGGCCGCTAAAGAAAGAGCTGCAGCATAAATAATCTGAATTCGACCAGTTTTAGCCAGGAGGTCCACTAGTTCCATCCCGCTTGCGCCTTGCTTTACTGATCTAACAGATTTAATCGCAAGTGGCGCGCTTATTAAAGCTATTAGGTAGTAGGGGGAGAAAATACTTAAAGCGGCTGAAATCACAAGAGCAAAGAAGATTAGCCATCGATATAAATCGCGGCTCTGGGCATCACCGAGGATTACTGCCAGGGTTCTCTTTCCTACCTGAGCATCTTTAGGCAGATCTCTTAGGTTATTTAAGGTGAGAATTGCACATGAGAGTGCGCCTAAAGCAAATGAAGCAAGTAAAACTTGCGATGAGAATTCTTCTACGTGGACATAGTAAGTTCCATTTGTCGCAATAACTCCAAAGAAGATAAATACTGAGACCTCACCAAAGCCCATATATCCATAAGGTTTAGAACCAGCGGTATATCCCCAAGCAGCAGCGATTGAGATTAAACCAATTGGAATTAGCGCCCAGGAAGTTCTATAAGAGAGCAAAAGCCCAGCGAGGGCAGCTAGAGCAAAGGATAGGAAAGCTGCATTTCTTACTTTGATTGGTTTTGCAAGCCCCGATGCCACCAAGCGAATTGGTCCAACTCGGTCGTTATCAGTGCCTTTAATTCCATCTGAATAATCATTTGCATAATTGACTCCAATTTGAAGGGATAAAGCAACGATTAAAGCTAGAAAAAAGTGAAGTAGTGAAGCGTTATAGCCAGCAAATGCAGTGCCAACTAATACTGGCGCTATTGCAGCATAGAGCGTTTTGGGTCTTGCTCCCTGAACCCACTGCTCAGCTGTTGTCATCACTCAATTTCCTTCTGTCTGGCTTTCCTATTGCTAGATAAGGAATATTAGAAACTCTTACTAGCTCCTTTGGTGAGGCATGAGAGCCGAATCTATTAGTTAACTTACTTCTTACCTCATCGAGTGCAATATTGCTGGTTGTTGCGATACAGAGCTTCTCTCCCCATTCAGCATCTGATTTGGCAAATGCCACGATTTGGGGATTTGAATACTCATCTTGCAGATAGCTCTCGATAGCACTTAGGGAAATTTTTTCACCGCCCGAGATAATTTGATCATCTGCTCTTGCCTCCACTACTAAATCTCCATCTTGGATAAAACCCAAGTCACTTGTTATAAACCAACCATCTTGAATAGGAAAGCCGCCCTCCAAATAACCATAGGCAATCTGTGGGCCTTTAAGAGCAATTCGCTTATCGATAATTTGGATTGAAACTCCATCAAGTGCCTTGCCATCATAAACAACGCCACCTGATGTTTCACTCATGCCGTAGGTAGTAATTACTGTAATCCCTAAATCTTGAGCTTTCTTTTTTAATTCAAGATCTAAGCGAGCTCCACCAACAAGTACAGCTTTACAGCTCTGCAAATGTTCTAATAGTTGCTTATCTGAATGCACTGCTCGATGCAGCTGCGTTGGAACTATCGCGCTAAATTCAGCCTGGCTATCAACTCCAACCGGTACTGTGCCAAGCTCTATTGATCTAACTAAAACATTAATTCCTGCAATATGAGTTGTTGGCAAAAGTAGAGACCATCTCTGTCCAGGGCTTGCGCTTAAATACTGATGACTTGCTCTGGCACTTGCAATAAGTGATTGAGAGGTAAGAAGAACTGATTTGGGATTTCCGGTCGAACCAGAGGTCTTTACGATTAGAGCAACCTTGGGGTCAACTTGATCCACATCCAAAGCAGCGGTACTAAGGGCCGGCCCATCCTTTAGGGCCAGCAAGAGCTTTTCAAGAAAGTGTGGCATCGACCACGCAGGCTCGATGATCTGCACTTCTCGCTTTACCGCAAGTTCCATAACCGACATAGGGTATGCCATATGAGCAAGCCAATTAAGCGCCAGATGGGTAGTCGCACCATTCCAAAGTGGGAAGTTGGGCAAGATGCGCGTGAATTTAGCGATGTCCGCTATGAAACTGCAGAAGGTATGGCGAAGATAACAATCAATCGTCCCCAGGTGCGCAATGCATTTCGACCAGAGACACTTTTTGAATTAGAGCGAGCATTTACCTTTGCAAGAGATGATGAAAAAGTTGGCGTAATTATTTTAACTGGCCAAGGAGATGAAGCTTTCTGCTCTGGCGGCGATATTTCAGTTCGCGGTGATGATGGTTATATCGGAAGCGATGCAGTTGGAAAAAAAGGTATTGGAAGATTAAATGTTCTAGATCTGCAAGTGCAGATTCGTCGCACTCCAAAACCAGTAATTGCAATGGTTGCGGGTTGGGCAATTGGCGGAGGTCATGTTCTTCATGTGGTCTGTGATATCACCATCGCTGCAGAGAATGCCAAGTTTGGCCAGACCGGTCCTATGGTCGGATCTTTTGATGGTGGCTATGGCGCAGGTCTACTTGCAAGACATGTTGGTCAGAAAAAAGCTCGTGAGATTTGGCCAAAATCAACATCAACTAGACCTGTTATGGCCCCAGCTGGAAGATATTTTCCAATGGATTCCACAAATGCCACAACCAAACCTTCAACAATTAGAATCCAAATAACCGCACCTGTTACAGCTGCGATCTGATTCTTTACTAAAGCGCCAAGTCCCACCCCAACAATTCCCAGGACTAACCCTGAGATAGCTGATGCTCTAAAGACTTTAAATAGCAGCTCTGCTGACACTGGAGCATGGGGCTCAAAGAAGGTTAGTGCGATAAATCCTGAAGTTATTGCAAAAATGAATGAGAAGAGCTGAATCACCAGACCAGCAAGGCTTGCCGCAATCAACTTTGCAACCAATACGGTACTTCGCTTTGGAGTTACTAGAAAAGTTCCAACTGCTGTGCCATGACGATACTCATTAGTCATGATCAATATTCCAAGGATTAAAGCAAATAAATATCCACCAGCAGCATTGGCAAAGACAGCATTGATTCCCTCTTGGGTTTCAGTTCCTGAGAAAGCACCTCTTCCTGGCCCGCTATCTGAATTGAGTACCAAGATTGGGGCAACTGTTCCAAGTGCTGCAAATAGCCCGCTCCAGAGAAGTAAGAGCCAATTAGCTCTTAGGTAAATTAATTTACGAAGCTCTGATTTTAGTAAGGCGCTCATGCGCTCTTCCTTAAAGTTAACTCTAGGAAGGCTTCCTCTAGCGATCTTCCTTTACAGATCTCCTTTATGGTTCCCTGTGCTACCAATACTCCCTTATTAATAATTAGAACATCGCTTACAGTATTTTGCATCTCAGCTAGTTGATGTGATGAAACCAGGATTGTTCTTCCTTCGCCTGCTAATTTCTGGAGAAATTCACGGAGCCAAACAATTCCAAGTGGATCAAGACCATTTGCTGGTTCATCAAGAATTAGAATCTCAGGATCGCCAAGCATTGCGATTGCAAGTGAAAGTCGCTGCTTCATTCCAAGGGAAAATCCCTTAGTTCTCTTATTTGCAGCACCTGCTAGATCAACTAGCTCTAATACCTCATCAATGCGAGAGAAGTCGATCTCTGAGGCACTTGCCATAATTTTCAAGTTCTGCTTTGCAGTAAGACCTGGATGAAAGCCTCTGCTATCTAAAACTGCTCCCACCTTATGAATTGGATCTTGTAGTTGGCTATATGAGCCGCCATATATCTCCGCGCTTCCCCCAGTTGGGTTTACTAAACCTAAAAGGCAGCGCAGAGCGGTGCTCTTTCCAGCTCCATTTGGGCCGAGGAATCCAGTAACCCGACCTGATTGAACTTGGGCTGAGAAGTTTGAGACAGCCAGTACGTCTTTGTAGCGCTTACTTAAATCTTTAAATTCGATTTTCACACCAGACATATCGCAGAGCCTATACCCTTAACTTTATGAGCCAGAGCACACATCGCTCCCCTGTGTATGCCAGAAATGGCATCGTTGCATCAAGTCAACCACTTGCAGTCTCTGCCGGTATTGAAATTCTTACTAAAGGTGGATCTGCTGGTGATGCTGCGATTGCAACGAGTGCGGTATTGGCAGTTGTTGAACCTGGCGCATCTCATCTTGGCGGTGATGCATTTGTTATTTCCCATAACGCAGCAAGAAAGAAGAATTTAGCATTTAATGGAAGTGGCGAGGCTGCCCATAGCGCTAGCGCTGATCAATTCAAAGATGAAATCGATCATCATGGATTTAAGAGCGCAACTGTTCCAGGACTTGTTTCCACTTGGTTTGAGATTCATGAAGAATTTGGTCTTTTGTCGATGGATCAAATTTTGGCACCTGCTATTGATTATGCAAGAAATGGCTTTGCTGCTAACTCTGGATTTGTTAAGAGAATTTCAGGTCATCTTAAAATGTTTCCAGATACGCAAGTTTTTAAAAGCCTTGGTTTTGATACCAACCTAAAAGTCGGTGATTTAGTCGTTCAAAGTGATTTAGCAGATTCCCTAGAGGCGATAGCTCAAGATGGGCGAGATGCCTTCTACCTGGGAGAGATCGCCAGAAAATTAGTTGAAGCCAGCGATGGCTGGTTTAGCCTTAGAGATTTGGCAGAACATAGAACTCGAGTTCTACCGCCATTAAGCGTTAAATATCGCGACTATTTAATTCATGGCCAGCCCCCACCAAGTCAAGGAATGATTTTGCTTGAGGAGCTATTAATTGCAGAGGGTTTCGATTTGGCAAAGATGCAAGAGGCAGATCGAATTCACTTAATGGTGGAGGCAAAAAAGATTGCCTTTGCTGATCGCTACTTACTTCTTGGTGATCCAGAACATATCGATATGAACCTTGATGAGCTCTTCTCCGCGTCAAGTATCACTAAGAGGCGAAGCCAGATAGATTTAACTAAAGCAAATTTGAAAGAGCCTTCGGTATCTAATGAAGGAAGTGATACCACCTATTTTCTAGTTGCAGATCGAGATGGCAATGCTCTCTCCTGGATTCAAAGTGTCTTTCATGGTTTCGGAGCCTCATGGGTAATTCCTGGAACTGGAATTTTGCTTAACAATCGCTTAACCGGATTCTCTCTTGATCCAGAGTCGCCAAACTTTATTGCGCCAGGAAAGCGCCCCGCTCACACACTAAATGCCTGGTCTGTAACTAGAGAAGATGGATCTCTTGCTTACATGGGAGGAACTCCTGGGGCAAATATTCAAGTGCAGAGTAATTTCCAATTAATTGTTAATGCCATTGATTTAAAGATGAATCCACAAGAAAATGCTGAAGCTCCTCGCTGGCAACACTTGAATAAGTCAGGTGGATCATCTCTTGATGAGAGATATGAAGGGGTATTGCAGATTGAAAATAGAGTGGAGAAAGAGATTCTTCAATCACTGAAAGAAAAGGGGCATAGCGTTGAGGAGCTTTCGGCCTATGGCCATGGCTCTGCAGTTCAATTGCTTGAAGTCCTGCCAAATGGAACCTATATCGCAGGCTCTGATCCAAGATGTGAAGGTCATGCAGCTGGAATCTAGGCTTTCTCTATACTTAGCCCTATGAAATTATTTGATGGCGATGATCTTGGTGGACCTTTTGATCTAATTGCTGGACTTCCACTCCACCCTCTAGCCTCACATGCCCCAGTTGTTTTAGTTCCACTAGTGGCCTTTGCAGCTCTTGCTATGTCTTATTGGCCAAGTTTTTCAAGAAGATATGGCCTTCCAGTTCTGGTTCTTGCAGTAATTTCACAACTATCTTTGTTTCTTGCCAAAGCAAGTGGAGAATCTTTTCAAGAAAGACTCAACAAGGAAGTTGAACGACATGAGAGCTATGGCGAAATTGCGCCATTTACATTCATTCCACTTTTGATTCTGCTATTTATTCGATATCGGATGGATAAAACTGGCGCTGGTATTGGCTCACCTCTTGTAAGAAGGTTGGTTTCAATTCTTCTAGCCCTTGCTGCAATCTTGGCTCTGGTCTATATCTTCTTAACTGGCCACTCAGGAGCAGAATCGGTCTGGGGCTGGCTAGCTAAAAATTAAATCTTTGAGCGCTTTAAAGTTTTAAAGATAAGCAAGCTAATCAGAGCACTGACCACAGATCCCATAATCACTGAAAAGATTGCTAGATTCACAATCTCGGGGCTATCAAAAGCCAAGCGAGCAATAAATATTGCAACGGTAAATCCAATTCCTGCGGCGCTTCCTGTGGCAATTAGATCTAGATTCCTAGCACCTTGTGGGTATTCGGCAATCTTTATTTTTCTTGCCGCCATGGTTGCAAGGAGCACGCCTAGCGGTTTGCCAATTACTAGACCGAGGAAGATTCCCCAAGCAATAACTGAGTTAAGCGCGCTGTTAATTGACTGGCTTGAAATCTCAACTCCAGTATTTGCAAAAGCAAAAATTGGCACGATTACATAGCTACTAATCGGATGAAATTTATGCTCCAAGTATTCAATAACCGATACGGATCCATCTTCACCATCAATTAGATTTGATTTGGTCCGTGCAATATTCGGGGTGAGCAAACCCAAAATAACTCCAGCAATTGTTGGATGTATCCCGAATCTGTATGCGCAATACCAGAGTGATAAGGCAAGCGGCAGATAGACCAATACAGATTGACTTCCAAGCTTTCTAAATCCCAAGATGGCAAAAATCGTAAGAAGTCCTGCAAGGCCCCAGGAGAGGTTAACTCCAGTTGAGTAAACCAGGGCAATAATTAATATCGCGCCAATATCATCAATTACAGCTAGCGCTAGTAGAAATGATCGAAGCGAGGCAATTGCGCTACTTCCAACCAAGGCAAGAAGTCCAACGGCAAGTGCAATATCGGTTGCCACCGGAACTGCCCAACCATTTGGTTCCACTCCCCCGGCAATTGCTAGATAAATAATGGCTGGAAGGCTCATTCCGCCAAGCGCTGCAAATAATGGAGCTGCTGCTGCTTTAAAAGATGCAAGATGGCCTGAAGTTAACTCTCGTTTAATCTCTAGGCCAACGACGAAGAAAAAGAGGCTCATAAGAAAATAGTTGATGCTCTTTAATATTGTGAATTCTAATTCCAGACTCGATGGTCCTATTTGTAATTTAAGATGTAGAAAAGCAAAGTAGCTATCTGCAAGTCCAGAGTTTGCCGCAAGTAAGCCAAGGGCTGAAGCGATAAGAATTAGAGTGCCGCTAGATGACTCTCTATGAAGAAAGTCTCTCAAAGGGGCAATCACGCGCTTCATAATCTAAAAGGTATCACCTTGCGCTAGCACTGCTTGCCGCTCTATCGGCGCTTAATATCTCCTTGACCATAGGAACGACCTGGGTGGCATAAAGCTCAATTGAATTCATCAATTTAGAGTGCGCCATTGGCCCATTTGAATACTTGAAATCAAATCGCTCTGCGCCAATAGATTTCATTGCATAGGCAATCTTTCTTGCCACCTGCTCTGGAGTCCCAACATAGAAGGAGCCATATTTAACTTCGTTAATGAAATGTTCTTTTGTGACCTGCCCCCAGCCGCGTTCTCTGCCAATACGTCCAAACATCACTTGATAATGGGGCCAAAGCTCCTCGATTGCAATCTCCTGTGAGGCAGCGATATGACCTGGTGAGTGAATAGAAATTGGGCGAATTGGATGTCCAAATTCATTCATTGAACTTCGATAAAGATCTGCAAATGGCGCAAAGCGGGCAGGATCTCCGCCAATGATGGCAATTGCTAATTTGGCATTAAGCCTTGCAGCTCTTACAACCGACTCAGGAGTTCCACCAACACCAACTCTAAGTGGAATGCTGCCGCGCTCAGTCTTTGGATAGATCTCCTGATTAATAAGTGGTGCTCGCATACTTCCTGACCAGGTCACTGCATTCTCTTTTAATATCTCAACTAATAGCTCAAGTTTTTCTTCAAATAGCGCGCCGTAATCAGATAGCTCATAGCCAAAGAGTGGAAAGGATTCGATAAATGATCCTCGCCCTGCAGTAATTTCTGCTCTTCCATTTGAGAGCGCATCAATTGTGGCAAATCTTTGATAGACCCGAACTGGATCATCACTTGATAAAACCGTAACCCCTGTGCCAAGTGTTATCTGCTTTGTCTTAGTAGCAATTCCAGCAAGAACGGTATCCGGTGATGAAACAGCAAAATCATCTCTGTGATGCTCACCAATACTGAAATGATCTAGGCCTAATTGATCTGCCAGGACTGCCTGCTCAACCACATTTCTAATCGTGGCTGCTGCAGAGATAGGCGCTCCAGAATCATCGTTTTGAGTATCACCGAAGGTATCGAGGCCAAATTTCAAATTATCTAAATCCATAGAGCAAAATCTATCAGGGTCAATACAATTGCGCGCATCATGGAGCGCATCCTCTATATTGGCTTTGATCAATTACATGCCAGATACGGTGTTTTAAAGAGCGCTGATGCCAAGAAGGATGTAATTGCGCTGATTCAAAGTGAGCCAATGACTACCGGTAAGAATTGGCATCCTGAGCGGCTCTATTTCTTAATCTCAAGTGCTAGACATTTTGCACAAGAGCTAGGAGAAAAAGGATTTAAAGTCGAATATATAAAAGCAAGTAGCACAACTGCAGGTCTTGATGAGCTTTCAAAGAAATACAAGAATGTAAAGATTTTTGCAGCAGAGCCTTCATCGCATCGTCTCTTTCAATCTTTGAGTGAATATGGCGTAAGTTTTGTTGAAAACGATTTCTTTCTCACTTCTCGATCACTCTTTGCCAAATGGGCCGATGAACAGAAGAGCTACTTAATGGAGAACTTCTATCGCAAACAGAGAGTTCGTCTAAATATCTTGATGGATAAAGCAAAGCCGCTAGGTGGAGCATGGAACTTTGATAAGGAAAATCGCCTCCCGCCTCCAAAGAATTACACTTGGCCCAAATATCTAACCCACTCCCCAGATCAAATAGATCTAGAGGTTGCTAAGGAGCTAGGACATAACCCATCTACTAATTGGGCAACAACAAGAGCTGGCGCCCTTAAACAACTTGATAACTTTCTTAAAAATCACTTCGCAAACTTTGGCCCCTATGAAGATGCCATCACCGATGAGAACTGGGCGCTACATCACTCACTGCTTAGCCCTTACTTAAATAACGGCCTTCTTCACCCCGAAGAAGTTATTAAGGCAGCGCTTAAGAGATTTGAAAAGGGAGATATTCCAATTGCCTCTGCAGAGGCCTTTATCAGGCAGATCATCGGCTGGCGCGAGTATGTCAATGGCATGTACTGGTATTTGGGAAGTGAGTATCGTCAAAAAAATGGTTTGCATGCAAAGCGAGAGCTGCCGCAATTATTTAGTGATCCAAGTAAAACCAATATGAACTGCATGAAAAACACGATTACCGATATCAATAATCGCGCCTGGGTTCATCACATTCCGCGCTTAATGATCTTAAGTAACTTTGCCCTAATAGCTGGAATTAATCCTCAGCAATTTCTCCAATGGATGAGAGAGGTTTTCATTGATGCCACAGATTGGGTGATGGTTCCCAATGTAATTGGTATGGGAGTTCATGCCGATGGTGGAATTATGATGACAAAGCCCTACGCAGCAGGTGGCGCCTATATCTCAAGAATGAGCACACACTGCAAAGGTTGTTTCTTTGATCCAAAGAAGCGCACCGGCGATGATGCCTGTCCTTTTACAACTCTCTATTGGGACTTTCTCGATCGACATCGCCAGCAGTTTCAAGGAAATCACCGGATTGCCCAACAGCTATTTGGCCTTGATCGACTTAAAGATTTAGATGAAGTTAGATCAAGAGCTAAAGATGTGCTTAAGAAACTAGATCAAGGAAAACTTTAACGAGGGCAGCTGCAGATCTGCTCTTTACTGATTCCGGCAAGAGCTTCGGCGATATGCTCTCCGCAGCCTTCCCAAGTCCACTTGCCACAAGAGCGACATTTAACTGCGCTACACATAAAAAGAGTTCCTCTCCATAAATAATTTTAAATATAGGGACATAGTCTATTTCGACTTATCCGTTGCTAATCTCATAGCTCCAAAGATCTAGATCATCAAGATTTACCGGTTTAAACCCCTTGGCCTCAAGGGCGCTAGCAATTTGTGCTCGATGCTCAGTTGCATGGTGGATGCTTTGAGAGAGAATTGTGGAGCGCCATCTCTTAACAAGGTTTCCTGAATAATTCTTAAATTCAAGTAGCTCATCATCTAGCTTTGCAGACTCAAGAAGAGCAGCATCGATAGCTGCGGCCTGCTTGGCAAGTACTTCCAAATCAGCATTTTTCTCTATCTCTTGAATTGCCTCTCCAGGGACCTCAGGGTGTTTACCGGTTATGCGAAATGCATAGGCATCTGCTGAATCAACGATGTGATGAGTAATCTCAGCGACAAACCACTCAGGATTTGTGGCAAAAGACTTTAGAGCATCTTCAGGAAGAGTTGCTAGATGCTTAATTGTTAATTGATTAGCCCAGGCCATATGTTTCAATAAGCGCTCTAAACCGATACTCATGAAATCTATCCTCTCCTAAACTTTGGCAAGAATGCTGGAATTGATTTTTGAAACTCGATACTTTCAGGAAATTTCTCTCTTAAGATCTGATCTTCATATCTAGCTTTATAGAGCAACAAGGCTGTTAACAAGAGGGCGGTAATCAAAACGCCCCCGCTCTGCTTCCAGAGATAAGCAGCGAGTGTGAGAAGAAATAGCGCAGAATAAATTGGGTGTCTTAGATAAGAGTAGATACCGCTAGTTACAAGCTCTGCCCCCTCTTTACTCTCCGGAAGTGGAGTCAGGGCGCTACCTAGATCCTTAAAGCTTTTAAATAAGATAAATACTGCCAATAGAGCAAGAATAATTGCTATCGATATCTCTAGCCTTGAAGCGCTATTAGATGATTCAGAGAGCGCCAGGGATGCAAGGAGGAGAAATTGCATCGCCACTAGCAACTTGCCCTTCATGATAAAAGTCTAACTATCCGAGAGAGTTATCTCGCTCTCTTAGCTCTTGGCGCACTTCTCTTGCTTCGAGTCTGATCATTTCCAACTCTCTTGCGCTTTCGACCGCCCTTTGGCCTTGGCCCTGCGCCTCGCTCTGGAGCTTTTGATACGACCTTTTCTTTAGCCTCTGGAGTTGGAACTCCGCTTGGAGTTCTTGCCCCAGCAATCTTTACCAACTTCTCATCCATTGGAGTAACAGCCATAACCCAAGTTTCAACTCCAGCCCTTAGAGCTATTCCAGCCATAGTTCTCTGCTCTTGATGGGTGGCAAGTGAGATTACTTTTCCAGATTCTCCAGCTCTAGCAGTTCGACCAGATCTATGTAGATAATCTTTATGGTCTGCTGGAAGATCAACATGAACGACTAAATCAATGCCATCAACATGGATTCCTCGAGCAGCAACATCGGTTGCAATCAAGACTGCGCTCTCTGAATCTTTAAATCTTGCAAGAGTTCTAGTTCTAACTGCCTGTGATTTTCCGCCATGGAGAGTTCCGACTTTAACGCCAACATGGGCAAGATTTGAAGCTAACTTATCAGCGCCACGCTTTGTTCTAACAAACAGGAGAGTCTTTCCCTCTCTAGCTGCGATCTGATTGATGATATTTGATTTATCACCCTGGCGATAGACAAAGACATAATGCTCAGCTTTATCTTTTGTTCCTTCAATTTCTTTGATGGAGTGAGATCTAGGCTCTTTTAGATATTGCTTTACTAAACCATCAACGCCTCTATCAAGAGTTGCGGAGAAGAGAAGGCGCTGTCCACCTTTTTTAGTCTGATTTAAAATCTCTTTAACAGCAGGAAGAAAGCCCATATCAGCCATCTGATCTGCTTCATCTAGAACTGTGATCTCAAGGTGATCAAAGCGAATATCTTTTCTATCAAGAAGATCTATTAGGCGACCTGGAGTTGCAACAACGATAGAGATAGATTTCTTTAAGGCATTGACCTGTTTGCCATATGGCATTCCGCCGGCAATGACTACGCATTCATGGCCAACCGACCTTGCAAGAGGGCGAAGGACCTCATCGATTTGCTGAGCTAGCTCTCTAGTTGGAGCAAGGACAAGTGCTAGCGGTTGATGAGCCTTTGCTCTCTGCCCATAAATGTTATGAAGCAGAGCTAGACCAAAGGCTAAAGTTTTTCCAGAGCCAGTCTGGCCCCGGCCCAATATGTCATGGCCAGCAATCGCATCAGGAATGGTTGCTGCTTGAATAGGAAAAGGGTTAGTTATTCCTTGCTGATCAAGGGCTTTAATAAGGGCAGGATTTAGCCCAAGGGACTTAAAAGTAATCTCTTTTGTTGCAGGTTTAACGGACATAAAAAATACAGACCAATCATCTAGACATGTATGTCTCTAGTGACTTGTCGTATTTACGAAAAGATAAGACCTACATATAAGCCGGCTCTAAAGCCTGACTTTGAGTTTTCTCGACGCAAGACGCGTTAAGACAGGAGCTAAGAGTATCTCAAGGCCTCACTTTTTATCTAATCTAGCCCTATGGAAGATCTAGCAAGGGGCGAGGTAGCAGCCAGAGGTCCAATTCTGCGCCTCAGCTGCAAACTCCTTGATTACAAAAAAGCTCTAGAAGATGCTGATTTATCGAAACTTGAGTTGGAAAGCTTTATAAGAAATAAAGATGAATCAAGATTTTTGGATTTAAATAATCAAATCTTTATCGCCCATCCTGACCAGAGCGATTGGGATCTCTCAAAACTACTTTCCAAAATGGGCGAGGTATGGTTCCGCCCAGATCGTCTAATATTTATGAAAAAAGATGGGAGAGATTTAGGATTCTTCTGGCTAAAAGAACATCAATTAATTGGAAGGAAAGTCAGCGAGATATATGTAATTGGAATCATCCCTAGTCTGCAAGGCCAGGGGCTAGGAAAGAAAATACTTGCCCTTGCCCTAACGCAGATTATCTCGGATGGATTTAGTGAGGCTTGGGTCTATACCGATGAATCAAATGAGCGAGCTTTAAAGCTCTATCGAAGCTTTGGCTTTGAAATTGATTTAGTCACTGAGCTTTGACAGCTGGCACATACTCCAAATACTTCTAAGTTATGGCTAACATCTTGATAGCCATGTTTCTTTGCAATTTTGCTAGTGACAACTTCTACCGCCTCGAGATCAAATTCCTGAGTGGCTCCGCATATTCGGCAGATTAAATGATGGTGATGGCCGCTATCTTGCCCACACCTTCTATAGAGCCGTTCGCCGCTAGGACTAATTAAGGCATCAACTTTGCCCTCCTGGCTTAATCTCTCAAGGCGGCGATAGATAGTGGCAAGGCCGATAGAACTTCCCTGATCGTTTAATATCTTATGAATCTGTTGGGCGCTTAAGAATTGATCTAAATCATTGATTACTTCAACCAAACGGGATTCACGACTACTCTTGCGGCGAAGAGCCTTGGGCGGTGAAACTCGTTTCATCCTGGCATTATCGCAACATTGAGCTAAATCCGCGAGGCAGTAGGCTTAAAAGTAGGAAAGGTTTGTAAGTAGTAAAGGAGCGGTGAGATCTCAACTCTAGAACTTGGGCTACTACTGGCTCTGCTATCTGCTTCTGCAACACTTCTAGGCTGGATATTGATTGCCTTGAAAAAAGATCCTTCAGAGCGCTTCATCGCTATCACGCTATTGCTAGTTGCTGGAGCGATGCTCACAGTCAGCGCTCTCCAGTTGATTCCATCAGCTCTTGATAGCGGTCTAAATCTTATGCAGGTATTACTGGTCACCTGCCTTGGTTTTGCTCTAGTTGTTGCCCTATCTAGCGTTAAGTTTTATAAAGACACATCTAAGGTTAAAAACCCTGCGCTTCTTATAACTATTGCCTTATCTCTTCACAATCTTCCAGAGGGAGCAGCTCCGATTGGTGCAACTTTGGTTGATATTGAGACTGGACTTACTACATCACTTGTCCTAGCGCTTCATAACATTCCTGAAGGAATTGCAATTAGCGCAACGGCGCTGCTTGCTGGCTATAGCCGCAAGATGGCACTGCTTTTAACTCTTGCTGCCACCCTAGCTGAGGCGCTAGGAGCCTTCGCTGTTTATTTCAGCGGCTCTCTTCTTCTTGCTGATCGCTCTGTTGGGCTTCTACTAAGCCTTGTTGCAGGAATTATGATTGCAATATGTGCCAAGGAGTTAATTCCCTATTCACTTAAAACTCTTGGTAGTAGAAGAAATTAAGAAGAGTCGCCCTATAAGCCGGAGAATCACTATCTGCGCAACCACTTGAAAGTCTTAATTGCGAAAACAAGCCCGACTACTGACCAGATGAATAGAATTAGCGCAATTCTTCCCAGTTCGTAATCAGCTGCAACTTCTTGACTAGC
>OFRI01000239.1_pt1 | contig 14944 bp, 9 predicted proteins | sample 1543031 | NCBI WGS metagenome assembly OFRI01 (sample SAMN07774226, study PRJEB24372) | wastewater metagenome
TCTTTTGCCTGGAACTATTTCAAGAGCTGCCTCGGGATCTGGTTCTCGATGCTCCTCGTGACGGCCCTGGGGGTGATGTTCAGCACGTTCCTCGCCGGGCCGGTCGCCCTTCTCGCCACGATCTCCGTGATCATCGTCGGCCTGTTCCGCGAGGACGTGTTTTCGCGCCTCGGCTATCTCGACGCCTGGGGGCTGGCCGCCGCGGACCTGATCACGTCGAGCCGGGCGATCGGCTTCGATCTCCGCCACGCTCGGCGCCGCCGGACTGACCAGACGCGGTTGCAGCTGGGTCAGCAGGTGGGCATGCAGGACCCGAATGGTGGCCAACAGGTCGAGAATGATCACCACGCGACCGTCACCGAGGATGGTCGCACCCGACACGCCATGCACACCGGAGAACTGCGGACCGAGGCTCTTCACCACGATCTCGCGAGAACCGGCCAGGCTATCAACCTGAACGGCCACGGCGTGCTCTTTGGAACGCACCAGAATCACCGGCAGCGGCAGGCTCTGGCCCACCAACTTAGGCTGCTGACCATTGTTGAGCAGGTCGCCGAGGTATTTAAGCTCGTAGGTCTGCCCGGCATATTCGAAGCGCGGCGCATCCGGCCCGTAGTAGGCCTCCAGCTCGTAAGGTGAAACCCGCACGATACCTTCGATGGTGTTCAGCGGGATCGCATACAGGTCTTCGCCAGACAGCACCATCAGCGCGCGGTTGACCGACACGGTGAACGGCAAACGAATCAGGAAGCGCGTACCCTCGCCGGGTGTCGACTCGATGCTCATGGAGCCGCCGAGTTGCTTGACCTCGGAGTGGACCACGTCCATGCCGACGCCACGCCCGGAAATCTGCGTGACCTGCTCGGCCGTGGAGAAGCCGGCTTCAAGGATGAACTGCAGGATCTCGTGGTCGCTGAGGTCCGACTCGGCATCCATCATGCCGCGCTCCAAGGCCTTGCGCCGCACGGCGTCGAGCTTGATGCCGCCGCCGTCATCGCTGAGGGTCAGGAGGATGTCGCCACCTTCACGGCCCAGGGTCAGGCGGATATTGCCGACTTCTGGCTTGCCGGCGGCCAGACGCTGCTCGGCACGCTCGATACCGTGGTCGACGGCGTTACGCAGCATATGTTCCAGCGGCGCGACGATGCGCTCCAGCACGGTACGGTCCATCTCGCCATCGGCGTTGCCGACGGTGAATTCCACCTGTTTGCCCAGCTCGCCCGCCACCTGGCGCACAATCCGGCGCAGACGCGGCACCAGGCGATCGAACGGCACCATGCGCGTACGCATCAGGCCTTCCTGCAGCTCAGTGTTGACCCGCGCCTGTTGCAGCAACAGGGTCTCGGCATCGCGGTTACGCGCGGCCAGGGTTTCCTTCAGATCGAGCAAGTCGGATGCCGACTCGAACAGCGCTCGCGAGAGCTGCTGCAACTGTGAGTGACGGTCCATTTCCAGCGGGTCGAAGTCTTCGTAACCCACCCGCTCGGCCTCGGCCTGGTAACGGCTGAGAATCTGCGCCTGGGTCTCGGTATCGAGGCGGCGCAACTGATCACGCACCCGCTCAATGGTGGCTTCCATCTCGCCGAGGGTGAAGCTGACGTCGCTGACCTGTTGCTCGACGCGACCGCGGAAGATCGACGTCTCACCGGCCAGGTTAACCAGGCCTTCGAGCAGGTCCGCCGGGACCTTGACCAGTTCCTGCGGCGCGCGCCGAGAGGCCGCTTCGAGCGCGGCCTCTTGGGCGCGGCGCACAAACGGCAGCACCCGAGCAATCTCGACTTTTGCCGGCAGCGCACTGGCGGCCAGGAACGGACTGTCGAGCACCGGCAACGGCGCCTCGACACTGACGTCCTGACTCACTGGCGGCTCGACATCGTCCTGAACAGCCACGGCCGTGTCGGCAGCAGTATTGTCGTACAAGCGTTTGCGCAGCTGCTCAAGCTCACCCTGCAAGCCTTCAAAACCCGATTGCACATCGACAAACAGGCTTTCCGGCCAAGGGGCACCGTGCTGCTGGGCCTCGCTCAAATGTTGTTCGAGGTCGTGGCAAAGATCACCCAAACGACGTTGACCCGCCAGACGCGCACCACCTTTGAGGGTGTGCAAAACGCGCAGGATATCGGCTACCGGAGCACTGTCTTGCGCCGAGCTTTCCAACCGTCCAGCAGCGCTTTCCAGCTCTTCCAGCAGCTCGTCGGCCTCTTCGAGGAAGATGTCGAGAATGTCGTCGCTTTCTTCCTGCTCCTCAAGCGCTGGCGTCACGGCCTTCAGGTGCACGCTGGACGGCATGCTCAACTGTTCGTCCGGGTTGGCGCGGAAGTGCTTGATGGTAGCAATCAGCGCCTCGCCATCCGGCACGCCACGCTTGTCACGCACCGCCTCAAGCATCTCGGCGAGACGGTCATGGCAATTCTGCAGCAGCTCGAACAGGGGCGTACTGGCACGCAAACGGCCATTGCCCAAGCCCTCGTAGAGGAACTCTAACTCATGGGCCAGGTCGCCAATTTCGCGAATTTCCGCCATCCGCGCACCACCCTTGAGGGTGTGCAGATCGCGCTGCAGGGCTTCCAGCTCTAGGCTGTTGTCGGTGTCATCCATCCAGCGCTGCAGCGAAGCACCGGCGCTGTCGATGATGTCGAAACCCTCTTCAAGGAAGATTTCCACCAACTCAGGATCGCGTTCATCGTCATAACTGCTAACGACCGCGGCGGGCACCGGCGGCTCAAAGGGTGCAGGCTCGTCGAATTCAGGCGCAGCCGTAAATTCGCTAACGGGTAACGACCCCAGCTCGGCCGGCAGTTCGGCGTCCGGGTCCAGATCCAGTTCGGCTTCGGCTTCGGCTTCGGCTTCGATGCTGAGCGTCGGCAAAGACAGCTCAAGCTCATCTTCCTGCTCGCCGAGTTCGACGACCGCTACCGGCTCGTCATCGCTCAGCTCCGCGGGCAACTCAGTCGCGTCGATAACCGGCAGCTCGGGCTCTTCGCTCCACGTCAGGCCGTCAAGGGACAACGCCTCGTCCGGCAGGGCGTACTCGATATCCTCGGCGACCTCGGCGACCTCGGCGAGCGCCAACGTCTCGTCCTCGGCACTCGGGCTAACAGCATCACTGTCCTGCTCAATCGCGGCGGGCAACTCGGGCTCAGCGGCAGCGCTCATTTCAGCGCTCGGCTGGCTGCTTAACGCGCCGCCCTGACGGAACGCGCGAATGGCCTCAATCAGTTCCTCTGGCTGCGTCAGCGGGCGCTGCCCCTGCAGTTCGTCCAGCAACACGGCGAGACGATCATGGCTTTGTTGCAGCAGGCTACTGAGCGCCGGCGAGAAGCTGTAGCGGCGGTCCACCAGACCTTCGTAAAGGGATTCGAGTTCATGGGCGAGGTCGCCAATCGGTCGAATTTCTGCCATCCGCGCACCACCCTTGAGGGTGTGCAGATCACGCTGCAAGGACGACAAGGCGCGAGGATTCTCAGGCTCGGCTTGCAGCCGCTCAAGGGACTGCCCCGCACTGTCGAGCAGGTCAACCGCTTCCTCGAGGAAGATTTCGACCATCTCAGCATCCAGCGCAATGCTGCTGTCTGCCACCGCAAGAGGCTCAAACTCCGACTCGAGCTCGGCTGCAGTCTCGTCTGCAGACAGCCAAGTTGGCTCGGTAACAAGCGGCGCTTCAACAGGCGTCCAGGCTTGATCGGCTAACTCAACAATCTCCAGCGCCTGCTCTTCGCCCGGCTCCAGCAAAGCCAGAGCGGCATCGTCCAGGGTGGCCTCCAGCAGTTGGCGCAGAGCAACCACACGCTCGGGTTGTTCGCCAACCTGCAGCCCGGCAGCCACTTGATCCATCATATGGACCAATGCTTCATGAGCGTTTTCGGCTTCGTTGAAGAAGCCTTCGCTAACGGCCAGACGCCCTTCCTGAGCTGCACCGTAAACATCCAGCAAGGCTTCGCAAATCTGGCTGACCTGGGGCAACTCGGCCATTTCGGCGCCCCGGCTGAGCGTACTCAGCTCGCCCAACAGAGCGCTGAGTTCCTGCTGTTCGGAGGGCTGTTCACGCCAGCGGCGCAGCAGCTCATCGGCATCCAGCAAGATGTCCATGCCTTCGGCAAGGAAGATATTGATCAACTGCGGATCACGGCTTTCGCCGGCATCACTCTGGCGCGACGTTTCGGCGGCTGTCAGACGCTCCTGATGCAGCGCCTGAACCCGCGCAAGGAATGCCGGGGCACCTTCGATCGCGGCCAGGGGTTGGCTTTCGAGCTGCTCCAGCCCTTGGCGGAAGAGCTTCTCCGCGCTGCTCAGCAGCTCGGCTTCGGCCATGTCCATGGGGATCAGGTTGGCCTTGAATTCCTTGACCAGTTTTTCCAGCGGCGCGGCGATTTCGGCAATCGGCAGAATGCCCGCCATGTAGGCGCTGCCTTTGAGTGTGTGCAGGGCGCGTTGCAAATCATCAGTGACTGGCCGCGGCAATTCCTGCGCGCAGTCAGCCAGGAAGCCCACCAGGGTATCCAGATGGGTTTCTGCCTCGTTGCGGAAGATCTCCAGCAACTGCGGATCAATCAACTCTTCGTCATCCGCACCGGCCAGGGCGCTGGGCACAGCAACCGGCGCAGCAGGAGCAGCGGCGCTGACAGCCATTTGCTGGCCTTTAGCCAAGGCGTGAGCCGTGGCCGCCAACAGGTCGACATCGTCTCGCTGACGCTGGGCCTTGGCGGCATATTCTTCAACCAACGCAGGCAGCAGTTCGACCACTTCGGCAATGACTTGCTGCACCGGTTCTGCCGGTTCGATGCTGCGATCCAGCACGCGGTTGAGCAGGTTTTCAATCGACCAAGCCAGCTCGCCGATCACCAGCGCGCGCACCATCCGACCACTGCCCTTGAGGGTGTGGAAGGCCCGACGCACTTCGCTCAGGGCCTCTTTATTAGCGGTATCGGCACGCCACTGCGGCAGGTATTCGGCGATGGTCTCCAGTACTTCACCGGCTTCCTCGACAAACACTTCCAGCAGCTCTTCGTCGACGGGCTCTTCATCGGCCGGCGGTGGCAGCAAGCTGGGCGGAACGTCTTGCGCAGGCGGATTGATTGCTTGTACCGGCGCGGCCATTACGTCGGCCATGGACAGGGCTTTTTCAGCAACCTCTGCCGGCGCCTGAGGCTCATCCACCATGGCAGGCAATTCGACGTCCGGCAGCTCCAGCTCGGCCAGCTCCGCGTCACTCCAGTGCGCCGGAGCATCGTCGAGGCTCAACTCGTCGAACGCGAGCGCCACGTCGGGCAGCGACAGCTCCTGCACATCCAGGCTTTCTAGCGGTTGCAGGCTTTCAAGGCTTTCCAGCGGCGTATCAAGACTGAAATCCAGGGGCTCATCACTGACCGCGAAAGGTTCGCTCAGGTCCCAGTGATGCTCGTCGAGCACGGGCACCGACTCATCCGCCGGCAGCTCGGCAAATGATGCAGCCAGCTCGTCATCGTCTTGCGCGCCAAGCGCATCGGCGGTGTCAGCAACCCACTCAACCGGCTCATCGGGCAATGCCAGGGCAATTTCTTCCAGCGGCTCATCGGCCAGCACCTCGATATCCGCCAGCGGATCGGCCAGCGGTGCAGGTGCTTCAACGGGCGTTGCCGGCCAGTCGAGAATCGACGGCTTTTCCTTCAGCGGGTAACCCAGGCTTTCCAGGCTTTCTTCCGCCACGTCGAGGATCAGGTCGCCCTGAGCGGCATGGTCTTCGGACAGGCGCTCGAGGTAGTACTCGACACTAGTGATGGCATCGGCCAGGGTGTCGAGGTTCTGCCAGTTGGGCACGGCCTTGCGCACCAACAGCTGTTCCTGGATGTAGCGATTACAGGCCTGCAACAGGTCTGCGGCACGGGCCAGGGGAATCATCGCCAGACCACCGCGCACCTGCGTCAGCAACTCGGGGACGCGGGCCAAATGTTCGTGATTCCACTGCGAGGCAATGGATTCGATGATGCCGTCTTTGGCCTGTTCCAGACCGGTACGCGCTTCCTTGATCACCAACTGGTGAATCTGCGCTACGTCGGTGGTGGGCAGGTGGCTTTCTTCGCGACGGCCTTCGTCGGCCGGACCGGCCATGCCCGCCAGGGTCGCTTCGACATAGAGCAACGCGCCGGCGACATCCATCAGCAATGCATCGCTGGGCTCACGTTGGCCGGTGGCCAGGCCGTGGACCACATCGAGCTGATCGAGAATGACTTTGCGCGGTTGACCAAAGCCCAGCACGGCAAGGGTATCGCCGATCTGCTTGAGCGGCGCCATCAGGCTTTCCAGCTCGGCTACCTTGCTGCGATCGCTGCGCACAAACAGGTCCAGGCTGTCTTTAACCCGCACCAGCTCTTCACAAAGCGCTGCCACCACCGAACGCATGGCATCACGATCCGGACCTGCCAGGCGGGCACGTTCCTCATCGACCACATCGGTATCCGGCAGGGCCTCGTTGAGACGATATTGCTCTTTCAGTACACGAATGCGCGGCGACTGGGTGCTGGCCTTGGCGATATAGAACAACAGGTTCTTGGCCAAATCATCGGGCGCAGCCTGGTTGATGCCGTCGGCACCTTGCTCGACCAGACGTTTGAGTTCTTTGTCCACCTGACGCAGCAAGGTACGCACCGAAGTGCCATGACTCACGCTGCCATTGGCCAGGCCTTCGACCATACCGGAGGCGATCTGCCACAACGGGCCGAGCGGTGCCTCTTTACACAGGGTTTCCAGGCGGGCAAAAACCCGCGCCATGTAGCCCAGATTGGTGGCCATATCCTGATTGCGAATGACCCCAACAAGGGCCATCTGCAGCATCTGCCGCAGCTTGCGCAGCAACATCGGCAACTCGGCGGTGCGCAACTGCACCAGGGAGTCGTGGGACAAAACCGGCATACGCACGGTCAGGTCAGGCGAGAACAGACTGGTTTCCGACAGCAACTTCTCGCCGCGCGCAGCACGCAGATCATTGAGCAGCGGCAGCACCACCATGGGCAAATCACGCCGTGCACTCTGAATGCGATCCAGGTACACGGGCAACTGCAGAATGGCCTGCATCAGCACTTCCAGGGCCTCGCCCTGGTTGCTCACGCGGTTCTCCAGCAGCGCCTGCGCGAGCTGTTCCATTTCCTCTGCCAGCAGCGCGGCGCCGTAGAACTCCACCATCTGCAGAGTGCCTTGGACCTGGTGCAGATAGGTCAGGCAGAAACGCATGCGTGTTGAGTCCTGCGGACTCTCAACGTACGCCTCCAGGGCCTGACGCGCCTGCTTCAGGGTTTCCGCGATCTCGCCCTTGACCCACTCCAGGGCGACATAGTCGTGCCGATCACTCATAGCCGTCTGCTATCCCTTCCGGGTGAATGCGAGAACCTGATCGTTGGCCACCGGCACGAGGTCCGGATGCTGCCAACCTACTACTTCGCCAACGCCCACCACCAACAGCCCTCCCGGCGCCAGGCGTTCAGCCAGGCGGTTGAGGATTTCGCGGCGGCGCCAGCGACGAAAATAGATCAATAAGTTCTGACAGAAAATTACGTCCATACCGGACATCGGCGCTTTCGCCAGTTCCAGCACATTGAGCCGGGCGCAACATACGCGTGCCGCCAGACTCGGTATCACTTTGAAGCGACCATCGTCCTGGGCGGCGAAATAACGTGCCCCCAGGCTCTCATCCAGCTGTTCCAGCTTGCGGGCGGCATACACGCCCTCCCGCGCCTTGCCCAGCGCACTCAAGCTGATATCCGTGCCAGTTACACCAAAGTGCTCAGGCGCTGCACTTTCGCGTAGCACCTCGGCGGCACTGATGGCCAGCGAATAAGGCTCTTCACCACTGGAGCAACCGACACTCCACAACGCCCAGGGCGCCCCCGCCGGCTCACGCTGCAGACGCTCGCGCAGGTAATCCTGCAGCAAGGCGAAAGAAGGTGGGTGACGAAAAAAACGGGTTTCCTGCACGGTCAAACGATCCAGCAGGATCGACCATTCCACTGCACCGCGAGGGCCATCGGTTACTTGCTGGTAATAGCTGGCGTAATCGATGACATCCAGCTCGCGCATCCGTGCCGACAAACTGGTCTGCAGAAATGCCCGACGCTGCTCGTTGATCACCAGCCCGGTGCGCTCTTCCAGCAGCGTTTGCCAGGCATGAAACTCCGCCGCCGACATGTCGGCGAGGGGTTTCAGGGCCCACACACTGCTTGGCTGCATCTCGCGCCCCTCGCTCATGACCCGATGGCGACACGCCTTGCGGAGCGCCGCGCCTCCCTATGCTTAAGCCTGGTCCGGAGCGTCCGGCAGGTTGAAGCCGGATACCGACTTACGCATTTCACTGGCCATCTTGGCCAGGTTACCAATGCTTCGGGCGGTGGCCGTGGTACCGGAGGACGTCTGCGAGGTAATTTCCTGGATCACGTTCATGGTGTTGGAAATATGGCCAGCCGACGATGCCTGCTGACGCGCGGCGTTGGAGATGTTCTGAATCAAGGCCGCGAGGGTCTTGGATACTTTCTCAATCTCTTCCAGTGCCACACCGGCGTCTTGCGCCAGACGGGCACCGCGCACCACTTCGGAAGTCGTTTGCTCCATGGAGATAACGGCTTCGTTGGTGTCGGTCTGAATCGTTTTAACCAGGGCTTCGATCTGCTTGGTTGCCGCAGACGAACGTTCTGCGAGGCGTTGTACTTCGTCCGCTACCACGGCGAAGCCTCGGCCTGCGTCACCGGCCATGGAGGCCTGGATCGCGGCGTTCAGTGCGAGGATGTTGGTCTGGTCAGCAATGTCGTTAATCAGACTAACGATGTCACCAATCTCCTGGGACGATTCACCGAGGCGTTTAATCCGCTTCGAGGTGTCCTGGATCTGCTCACGGATGTTATCCATGCCGGTGATGGTGTTGTGTACGACTTCGTTGCCTTTGTTGGCGATGGCTACGGAACGTTCCGCTACCGCGGAGGATTCCGAGGCGTTCGCCGATACCTGGTCAATCGACACAGCCATTTCGTTGATTGCCGCGGAGGCGCCAGCAATTTCCTGGGCCTGGTGCTCAGACGCTTCAGCCAAGTGCATCGCCGTGGCCTGGGTTTCCTGGGCGGCGCCGGCTACCTGTACGGCGGTCTGGTTAATGGTTTCTACCAGGTCGCGCAGCTGGTCGATCGAGTAGTTGATCGAGTCAGCGATGGCGCCAGTGAAGTCTTCGGTTACCGTCGCGTTTACAGTCAAGTCACCGTCGGCGAGGTCGGCGATTTCATCGAGCAGACGCAAAATGGCCGCCTGGTTACGCTCGTTCTTCTCAGCAGTTTCGCTAAGGCGGCGATTGGTTTCACGCACCATGGCAAAGCCGATGAGAATAATCGAAGCCAGCGCCAGGCCACCCAGCACATAACCGGCCAAGGTGTTCAGGTGACGGCCGCCGGCCAGGTTTTCAAAGCTGACGGTCAGCTTCGAGGCGTTATCCAGCAACATCTGCGAACCGTTGAAGATGGTCCCGGCAGACTCACGCACCTGGAACAGTTCCGGCGAGGTTTCCAGAATCTCGTCTACCGAACCGGATACAAACTGGAACAGCTCGGAAATTTCGGCCAGACGATCCAGAGCTTCCTTGTCGGTCACCTTGGAAATTTCCATCGCCGCATTGCCTTCCAGCATGGCGGTCAATACGCGACCGAACAGGCTGGCGTCGCGACCGAACATGTCGGCGGCCTGTACAGAGTCTTCGTCACCGGTCAGTACCTTGTTGACCGAGCCGAGGATTCGTTCAGCCAGCAACGATTGGCGCTGGGCCACGGAAACCTGAGCTGCCGGCGCTTCGCTCTGCAGCAGAATCTCGACAACCTCTTCGTACTCAACCTGCAGCTGCGGAATGGTTTCCGCCAGGGTAGCCGCTACCTGGTGCAGAGACAGTACAGTCTGCTCACTGGCCAGGATGGCATCGGCGTTCTGCCGCATGCTGTCCCATTCCTTCTGCACACCGGCCATTTCAGCCTGTACTGCGTCCGGTGCTGGCGGGACGCCATTGACGTCATCACCTTTTACCAGTGCATCCCAGCGCTTGGCGTAGTCGTTACGGGCGTCCTTCAACAGGGCAAAGGCTTCTGCCTTGCCGGCCGCCGCTTCGGTGGCCGCTTTCGCGATCCGTTGCGACAGTACGCGCAGCTCGCCGGAGTTACTGATGTACTCCTTGTCGTAGCCGGACTGGGTGTTGAGGTACGCGAAGTTGGCGAACAGCAGCACGATGGAAACGATCAGGACAATAAAGAGTCCCGCGATCAGCGTGTTGCTGCGCATACCAGCTAGAAAATTGCCTGCATTTAGTTTTTTCATTATCTGGCCCCCGCCTGGACCGACCGCACTACGGTACTCATCAAACGTCCAAAGGCCGGCGACGCCGACCCAACCGAAATCGTGTTCAAAAGGCTACGTCGAGAAATCCCGGATGCTGCGCCAGCGTATGGGGACTGAATACCAGCCACGCCTGTTCACGTTGGAACATGCCGTGAATAAAGGGCTGGATACTCGCCTCAAGCGGTGGCAACTGCTCCGAGAAGGCATCAACTGGAAAATGTTGCATGCCGTACACCTCATCGACGGTCAGACCGGCGAAAACTTCCTGGTGATCGACAATCAGAACACGCCGCTTCTTGCGCTGTGGCGACAAATCACCACCGAAGAAGCTGCACAGGTCCATGACCGGCAAAAGCCGACCGCGCACGTTGGCCACACCTTTGACCCAGCTCTTCACCCCAGGCAACAGGGTGTAGCGCGGCTCATGCAAGACTTCACCGATCTCCCCCATGGGCGCAACGAACAAACGCTCGCCCATGCGAAAGCCGATACCGCTCCAGGTCTGCACCGCTTCCTGCTGCGACGGCAAGCCGGCAGCCAGGCGCCGGCAGCGCTGGTCGATATCGAGGAGAAGCTCAAAGGGGGTTTGTACGTCCGACATGCGGGCCTTGGCCTTCTTATTATTGGTTTACAGGCTGACCCTGGATCAGCCTACAAGCACTGCATTCAGCGTTTTCAGCAAGGTTGCTTCGTCAACCGGCTTGGTCAGGTAATCCTTGGCGCCTTGGCGCTTGCCCCAGACCTTGTCGGTTTCCTGATCCTTGGTCGTCACGATGATCACTGGGATGTGACTAGTGTCGGCATCCTTGGTCAACTGACGGGTCGCCTGAAAGCCATTGAGGCCAGGCATGACAATATCCATCAACACGGCATCGGGCTTTTCCTGGCGAGCCAGGGCCACGCCATCGGCGCCGTTTTCCGCTTTCAGTACTTGATGACCGTGCTTTTCCAGCATGGCGGTCAGCTTGTACATTTCCGTCGGTGAGTCATCAACAATCAAAATTCGAGCCATGGTGTTCCCCATCTGGAATAGGCGTCACCGACCTAGCGGTCGGACATCAGGAGGCTTGCTCCACCGGGACAAAATCCGGCACATGGGTCTTGATCGCGCCAAGCAACTCTTCTTTGCTGAAGGGCTTGGTGAGGTACTGGTCAGAACCAACGATCCGCCCCTTGGCCTTGTCGAACAAGCCATCCTTGGAGGACAGCATGATAACCGGAGTGGACTTGAAAGCGCTGTTGTTCTTGATCAGGGCGCAGGTCTGATAGCCGTCGAGTCGCGGCATCATGATGTCGACAAAAATAATACTCGGGTGCGTGTCTGCGATCTTGGCCAGCGCATCGAAGCCATCAACAGCCGTGATGACGTCGCAACCGACCTTCTTCAGAAGAGTTTCAGCGGTACGACGAATCGTTTTCGAATCGTCGATCACCATTACTCTCAAACCCTCGGAATGCTGTTCCATGTTTGCCCTACCATCCGCCTCGGTGAGTCGTTATTTTTGCTTTATACCAGCGCGTTTAAGGCCCTGTCACCGACGGGCTACACCCTAATCGTCGGACCTTTTTAGCACACTCTGCCCATGCAATCTATAAGCCTCGGGCGGCACAGCCAGCTTGACCGAAAACCGCACTGGCGCCACCCTGGCGCCTTATAGCTTAGTCACTGCAGCCACCCGGCTGTCGATTTCCAGTTGCGGAGGATTTACCCCCATGAGCATTCGCCTAGGGATAGTAATGGACCCCATTGCGAGCATTGCCTTTAAAAAAGACAGCTCGCTGGCCATGCTGCTCGCCGCCCAGGCCCGCGGCTGGTCGTTGTTCTATATGGAACAACAAGACCTCTATCAACACGAGGGCATCGCCCGAGCACGCACTTGCCCGCTACAGGTCTTCGACAATCCATCGCATTGGTTCGAATTAGACGCTGAGCAGGACATCGCGCTCAGCGAGTTGGATGTGATCCTGATGCGCAAGGACCCGCCCTTCGACAACGAGTTCGTTTACTCCACCTATTTGTTGGAGCAGGCCGAACAGGCCGGTGTCTTGGTGGTTAACCGCCCGCAAAGCCTACGTGACTGCAACGAGAAGCTGTTTGCCACGCAATTTCCGCAGTGCACACCGAAAACTCTGGTTAGCCGGCGCGCCGACATTCTGCGCGAGTTTGCCCGCGAGCAACGTGACATCATTCTCAAACCCTTGGATGGCATGGGCGGCTCTTCAATCTTTCGTCACAGCGAAGGCGACCCGAACCTCTCGGTGATTCTGGAAACCCTGACCGCCCATGGCCGCCAGCAGATCATGGCGCAGGCCTATCTGCCGGCCATCAAGGACGGCGACAAGCGCATCCTGATGATCGACGGCGAGCCCGTACCTTATTGCCTGGCGCGCATCCCGGCGGCCGGCGAAACCCGCGGCAACCTGGCCGCCGGCGGCCGCGGCGAAGCCCGACCCTTGACCGAGCGCGATCGCTGGATTGCCGCCCAAGTCGGCCCGACCCTGCGGGAAAAAGGCCTGCTGTTTGTCGGCCTCGACGTGATAGGCGAACACCTCACCGAGATCAACGTCACCAGCCCCACCTGCATCCGCGAAATCGACAACGCGTTTGGCACCTGCATCGCCGAGCAATTGATGGCGGTGATCGCCGCCAAGCTGGAGGCCCGCGACACACCCAAAGCTTGACGCAGGTGGCAGCTTGAACCGTGTCGCTTGCAGCCTGCCGCCCCAAGCCGGCAGACTGCGCGACACTTTGAGCCAAGCCGATGCGCCATGAACAAGCCCGCCCGCACCCCAGCCCCCGCAGCCTCCGGCGTTCGCCCGGCGGACCGCTTGGGCTTTACTCTTTTTCTGGCGGCCCTGGTGCATGTGGCGCTGATTCTTGGCCTGAGCTTTAGCTTCGCTGAGCCTGGGCAGATCAGCAAAACCCTGGAAATCACCCTCTCCACCTTTAAAAGCGCCGAAAAACCCAAAGAAGCTGACTTTCTTGCGCAGAACAACCAGCAAGGCAGCGGCACCCTGGACAAAAAGGCCGCGCCGAAAACCACCGAACAAGCGCTGTTTCAGGACACCGAGGTCAAGCGTGTGACCCCGCCCAGCGCACCACCGGCCAGCGTGCGCAAAGAAAAGCCCAAAGCCGCCGTCGCCACCCGCAGCCCGCAAGCGCAGAAGACCCCAGTCAAAACCGCGCAAGCCAAACCACAACCCGCCAGTCGCCCGGCCCCGGTGTTCGACAGCAGTCAGCTGTCGGCAGAAATCGCCAGCCTGGAAGCGCAGCTGGCCCAGGAACAGCAGCTCTACGCCAAACGGCCAAAAATCCATCGCCTCAACGCCGCCTCGACCATGCGCGACAAAGGCGCCTGGTACAAAGAAGAATGGCGCAAGAAGATCGAGCGTATCGGTAACCTCAACTACCCCGACGAAGCCCGCCGCCAACGCATTTACGGCAGCCTGCGCCTGCTGGTGTCGATCAACCGCGATGGCACCCTGTATGAAGTCCAGGTTCTGGAATCCTCCGGCCAGGACACCCTCGACCAGGCCGCCTTGCGCATCGTCCGCCTGGCCGCGCCCTTTGCCCCATTCAACAAGGACCTGGCCGAGTTCGACCGCCTGGAAATCATCCGCACCTGGCGCTTCGAGCGGGGCGACCGCCTGTCCAGCCGCTAGCCATAAGCCCGTCGCAACAACGTCAGGCTTGAAGCAACGGGCTTGAAGCCTGAAACTAGCGCCCATGAAAGACCGCGCCCCGACCTACCTCAAACACCACTTCCTGATCGCCATGCCGCACATGGCCGATCCGCATTTTGCCCAGACCGTGACCTACCTGATCGAGCACAACGCCGAAGGCGCCATGGGCCTGATCATCAACCGCCCCAGCGGTTTGAGCCTGGCCGATGTGATCGAACAGCTGCGCCCGGATGACCAGACCGGCAGCATTCAGCAAGACTCACCGATCTTTGCCGGCGGCCCGGTGCAGACCGAACGCGGCTTTGTCCTGCACCCCAGCGGCCAGCAGTTCCAGGCCACGCTTGAGCTCGGCGAACTGGGCCTGTCGACCTCGCAAGACACATTGTTCGCCATCGCCGCCGGCCAGGGCCCAAGCCAGCACCTGATCGCCCTCGGCTACGCCGGCTGGGAAGCCGGACAGCTGGAAAGCGAGCTGGCCGATAACGCCTGGCTGAGCTGCCCGGCCGACCTGCAGATTCTCTTCGACATCCCCGCCGAGCAGCGCCTAAGCGCCGCCGCCGCGCGACTGGGCGTCAACCTCAGCCTGCTTACCGCCCAGGCCGGGCACGCATGAGCGCCGCCAAGCCACTGCGCCTGCTGGCGCCGGTGCTGGACCGGGTGGCCAGGGGCGGCGACGCCGACTTCACCCGCGTGAAGGCGACCTGTCCGGGCCTGGCGAAGGCGCCCTTCGTCGAACTCTACACTGTGCGCGACGGCCAGGCCGGCGCGCTGCAGCAAAACCATCAACTCGGGCACCAGCCGGGCCGAGGCCTGGGCCCCGCCCTCGGCCTCTACCGCGCCATGGGATTTGTCGATCTCGATCCGGCGATGCGACCGGCGACCGACTATGCGCGTTGTGATGTCTGGATGGAGCGTCCTGTCTAGCTTG
>OFRI01000241.1_pt1 | contig 14728 bp, 7 predicted proteins | sample 1543031 | NCBI WGS metagenome assembly OFRI01 (sample SAMN07774226, study PRJEB24372) | wastewater metagenome
CGCCTTCGTCCGCGGTGGCGAGCCCGAGGACGCAGGCGCCACCCGCGTGCAGCGCACGGGGGGCACGGCCTGCCCGACCGGCGCGAACCTGGCGTCCTGAGTGCGGCGGATCGCGCGCAGCCGCCGCGGCAGCCTGGGCCTGCGCTGTACTCAGCACCTGACCCTGGAGGAAGTCATTACCGCCGCCATTGACGTAATACAAGGCATTGGCGTCGAGGCTCAGGCCGCGATTGGCCAGATCGACCAGGAAACCATCACGGGTGCGAGTGCCCGCTACCGAACCGCCTGCCTGAGTGATCGAGTCAAGAACCTGATCGGTTCGATAACCGCCCACCGCCCAGTTGTTGCCGTCCTCCCAGCCATTGTCCTCAAACACGGATGACGTCGAGGGTGACTGAGCTCCAAGCCCCAGCAATTCACCGATCAGCATCGGCGAAGTCTTGCCATACACCTCACCACTGGCATCGGTAAACAGCGGGCCGACACGGTTGGTGAAACGGCGGGTTTGGGTCGTGGAGTTGACCGAGTCAGGGAATTGTCCGGCGTCGCTCAAACTATCGCCGAACACGTACAGCCCGCTATAGGGCGCCGCTGACAGGGAGGGAGCTACGGTAGCCATGCAGCAGGCTACCGCCAACGGAGAAAGAAGGCGTTTCATGGGCAGTCCTTATTGTTATTGGCGTGACTTGCGCCTTGGACTTTAGCCATTTTCAAACAACAAAGCAGCCATCTTCGATGAACAAGATTGTAACTAGCCTGCGCTAGCTGCCCTGACTCACAAGCACCCGATCACGGCCATCACGCTTGGCCTGGTACAGCGCGCGGTCGGCCGCCTGCATCAGCTCTTCCAGCGTATGCCCGTGGCTGGGCCACAGCGCTACACCGGCCGAAAGGGTAACGCGCAGAGCACCGGCGCGGGTCGGCAAGTCGCAAGCAGCCAGTTGCTCGCGCAGACAGTCGACACGGCTTACCGCCTCGGCCAACTCGACATCCGGCAGGATCAACAAAAACTCTTCACCACCGATGCGAAACACCGCGTCAGTGCTGCGCAGGTTACCTTGCAGGTGCTGGGCCACCGCTTGCAGCACTTCATCGCCGACCAGATGGCCATGGCTGTCATTGAGCCGCTTGAAATGATCGAGATCGATCATCGCCAACGCCAAACTACTGCGCTCACGCAGTGCTCGCGCCTGCTCGCGCTGGAAGAACTCAACGAGATAGCGGCGGTTGAACAGCCCGGTTAATGGATCGTGCAACGCCTGCTCACTCAGTTGCGCGTGCAGGGCCGAGATGGTGTGCAGACGCTCTTCACTGAGGCTCAGCGCCTCGGCCAGTTGCCGCTCGCTGAGGTAGCGCTGGGTCACGTCGCGTAGATAAAGCATTTCCCCCAGCACAATTCGCTCGGCGCGCACGCTGCGCTCGATGGCACGCTGGCGCACTTCGAAATAGCGGGAAGGCTCAGTGAGCGCCAAGAGCGGCGCCTCGGCGCTCGCCACCTGCGGCTGCAGCAAGGCGTGCAAGTCACGCCCAATGATCGGCCATTCAACCAGCAGACGCCCCTGCCAGCCATCGTGCACGCCGGCCAATTGCAGGGCGGCCGGATTGGCCTCGATTACTCGCTGGCGCGGATCAATGACCAGGACCGGATCGACCAGCGCCTTCAGCAGTAGATCGCGGGCCACGGGCAACACATCAAACAGACGTACGCCGATGATCAACCAGGTCAGGGCCAGCAAGGTGAAAGCAAAGCTGAAGGGCGTCGGGTCAAAGCCGAAAACCGTCCAGCCAAACACCACATAACCGATGTTCCCAGCCCAAGGCACGGCGGTCAGCGCAACGAATGCCAGGTAATGCCGACGATACAAGCCCTGACTGGCAAAGGCCGCGCGCAGCACGATCAGCAAACAGAAGGACATAAACAGGTAAACGTAAACGGCTGTGGCAAAGAACAATGGGCCGTGCTCATAGCGAATCGGCGCCCCCACCTCAGCTGAAATCGGCCCACTGCCAGGGCCGTAAAACAGCCCGTGCCACGGATTGCTCAACGCCAATAGCCAGACCAGCACGGGCACCAGGGTCAGCACACACACCCGGCGCAGGGAAATCGGCAGCCGCTCAGTGTTTACGTATTGCCAGAGGAAAACCGCCCAGAAGGTCGGCACGGCAAGAATTCCCGGCCAAGCCATGGAGGCCCATAACATTTTGCACTGTGGCCCTTGCGAGGCCATTTCCAATGCAGCGGCCAGCAGCCACCAGAGCGTGCCTACATGCAGCATGAAAAAACTGCGCTGACCGGGAAAATGCGACTGGCGACTGACCCAGGCCGACAGGAAGGCCACCCCCACACAGACGGCCAGGGTCAACAGCACCGGGGCTGACAGCGCCCAACCCGCACTGCAGCTAGTCATTCACACCACCCCACGCACGGCACTGAACAGAACTCATGGTTTGGCCTGCGTCGTGCGCAACACGCTCATGGCCATCAGCACCAAGAGGCCGACGCCCAGCAACAGGACCGCCCACAGGCCGATACGTTTCCAGTCAATCGCCGCACTGGCGGGCGCTGGCGGCTCAACGCTGGCTGCAGTCGGGAGCGCCACATTGGCCACACCCAGCTGACTGAGACGCGCCGGCTCGTAGCCAGGAATCAACGTGCTCAACGGCAAGTTGGCGGCTTGCGCGGCCTGATTACCCAACGCCAACTGATACGGCGGCGTACCACGGGCGAGAAACACCAGTTCAGTGGCACGCAGGCCCACGGTGATCTGCGGGGTACTGCTACCCAAGCCACCGCCGCGTTCATCCACTACCAATTTGAGCTGCTGCACCGGCGCACCATACAGGTCGATGTGTTCCTGCACTGATTCCTTGCCGCCCTGAGGCACGCGGTACAGCAGGCTGCGATTGAGCACCTGCCACTGCAAGGTGCCATCACGACGGCCATAAAGCGTTACCGGCGCCAGGGTATTGGCTTGAGGCAAGCTGATGTGTACACGCTCCAAGGGCAACGCCAACGGCAGCTCCCAGGTGTATTCACCCAGCTTGCTGCTGCTCGCCGACAACGCGGCCGACCAGGCCATAGGCGCCGCCTTGGCCTGCCGGTCGCTGCTGCTCAAGTCGGCCGCCAACAACTGCGGAGCTTGCTGCGGCGCCAGCCAGAGCAGACGCAGGTAGCGCGCCGACTGACCGGGTAGGTTGACCCGACGCTGCTGCAATTGCTCATCGGCAAATGCCAGGCGGGCGATCTGCCCTTCGCCCCAACTTTGCCAATGCTGCAGGTCATCGCTGGCCTCGATGCTGAAACGCTGGAAGCCGTCGCTGTCGCTGCTCCAATCCAGCTGCAACTGCTCAAGAGGCGCTTTGATGGCGCTGGCATCCAGCAGCCAGCCGCGTAGGACTTGCTGCTCAGGCTTGCCGCCCGCCTCGCTTAACACCTCCACCAGGGTGCCGCCATCGCTGCGCTGCACGCGAATACCCGGCGCTTCGGCGCTGCCATCCTTGGCCCCGTGCAACGGGAACCACTTCACCGCCGTCTGGCGCACCTGCACCTGCTGCTCGGCACGCCCCAGGGTCAAGGCATAGGCCTGCGCCTGGCCTTCGGCATTGAATACGCGAATGTCGCGCAGGTCCGCATAGCGAGCGGCAAACTGAAGGGCCATCGGCACCTGCAGCCGATACCAGGGGCCCTCCCCAGTCAATGTGAGGGCCGCCTGGGTGGTGAAGTCGGCCGGAGCGTCCTGGGCGACCGCCAGTGGCAATAACAGGCTGGCCACCAGCCCGGTCAGCAGACCACGGCGTTTGCCGGCGAAGATGCCCTTCATAACTTGACCTGCTCGACGTCTGGCGCCGCCTGCCGAGGTGGCAGTGGCGCGAAATAACCCACGATCAGCAGCAAAACGCCGACCCCAATAAACGACACGATACGTTCCAGCCCACCCTGATTGCCCAGCTCGACGAAGAACAGCTTGGCCACCACCAAGGCAATCAGCGCGGCGCCCACCAGCCACAACTCGCGCCGACCACGGCGGTGGGCAAAGATCATCAGCGGCAAGGCGATCAGCGTCCACACCAGCGACAACCCCGCCTGCACCAGCATCGACTGCAGCAGCGGCTGCACGGCATAAGGCACAGCGGCCCAGTGATGCACAGCGCGCAGCACCGCCGCCGTGAGCAAGGCGAACAGTGAAGCACCGGCCAGCAGTTGCACCAACGTGGCGGTGCGCTCAGGGCTCCAGCCCAGTGCCGGCAGACCACTGCGCAACCACTGGGTCACGCCGAACAGGGCAAACAGCAAACCCAACTCCAGCGGGTTAATCAGCGGCAGATAAGGCAACGGCTCGGCGGCGCCATCGCTGGCGATATTAGCCAACCAGAACCACGCCAGCATCAGCGCAGCCAGAGGTGCAGCCGCCAGCAGCCGGTACTCGCGCCCATAGACCGCCACAGGCCAGGGTAGACGCCGCGGCTGCGCCATCAGCCACAAGTAGGCGCTCGGCAGCAGCGCCCAGCCCAACCACCGCCAGGCGTTGTAGTGCTCGGCCAGCAGGGCCAGCAAGTAACGCAACTCCAGCGCCAGCACACCGAGGAGTAACCAGCAGCCGAGCACATGGCTGGCACTCCGGGCGCGCGTGGGCAGCAACGCCGCCAACTGACGCAGGCCAACAAAATGCACGGCAAACACCAGTGACCAGGCCAGCCAGCCAAAGTGCCCCGCCGGGTTCCAGCTGCTCGACCAGCTCAAGGCCAAGAGCACGCTGGCGACCGGGATGTGCAAGGTCTGCAGCCGGGCCAGCGCACGCCAATCGCAGCGTTTGGCCAGCAAGGTGACCAGCGCCACGCTGCCGGCCAGGGCCAGCAACAGCAACGCGGCCTGCCAAGGGCCCGGCACAAACCGCCAGACCTCACTGGCCCAGGCCAGGGCCCACCAGCCTGTCCCCCAGACCAGCAACAGTTGCGACAAGCGCTCCAGGCTCAAACGGCCCAAGTCGCCGGCACTCTCGCGGCGTACCACCTGCTGCAGGCGCCAGGCGCCAACCAATGCGGCCAACCCCAGCACCAAGGGCGTCCAGAAACCGGCATGGGCCAGCGGTCGCAACCCGGCGTTGCTCAGCACCCCCAACAGCAGCGGGCTGGCGCCCAGGAACGCCACACCGCCCACCACCTGCAACAGCAGGCCGAAGATAAAACTGGCGCGCTGCTGCAGGTGCAGGCTGAGCCAGATGATCAGCAAACCACTGCCGCCCCAAACCGCACTGGCGGTTTGCCAGGGCAGCACGAACAGCACCGCCAGATTGATTAGCAGTAGGCCGGCCAGCAACACCAGCGACAGCCCACGCAACAGGCGCACATCGCTGCGCACCAGCTGATCACGGGCGGCAAACAGCATGCCGCCGATCAATGCCAGGCCAATCAGCGAGGCCGTCATCAAGCCGCGCCAACCGGCGCTGAATACCCCACTGGCGCCATCCTGGGCGGTATCCAACTGCAACAGGAACAGCGCGCCACCTAGCAACTGCACGGCAAAGGCGCTGAACAGAAAACTGCGTGACTGGATGCGCAGGCCGACGATCAGCGTCGCCAGCCCGGCCAGTGCCCAACAGATGGCCGTCACTTCCGCGGCGAAGTTCAGCGGCGCGATCAGGTAGAGGAACGCCAGCCCGGCACAGGCCAGCAGCGGCAGGCCACGGCGCTCCCAGGCCTGGCTCAGTTCGGGTGCGGCCAGACGCAGCTGACGATGGGTGAACAGCAGCGCCGCACCCAGCATCAACGCACCGAGCGGCGCACCGTCGAGCACGGTATCGCTACCACCCTGCAAACTGCCAAGAAAGGCCAGCCCGGCCGCCGCCTGCAGGAACAAGGCAAAAGCCCGTGCCAGGCGCCGTTGCTGGCGCAAGCCAAGCCAGAAAATACCAGCGCCCTCCACCGCCCAGGCCGCCGACGTCCAGCGCGCATCCAGGCCGAGGGGAATGGCCAACGTGGCAAAGATCACCCCCAGCGCCAGACAGGTTTCCACCAGCAGCAGCGCGCGACCCGGCACCTTGGCGCTCAGCAGCCGCGCCAGCAGCAGGTAAAACAGGCCCAGTCCCAGGGCACTGAAGGCCGCGGCGAACTCGATATGCTGAACCAGCCCGTACTGCAGGCCAAAGCCAATCAGCGGTGGGCCGAAGAGGATGGTGCCGTCGACATAATCACCCTGGCGCGCCGACCAGCGCAGCAGCTCGCCACGACTGCCATCCACCGGCAGCCCTGCGGCTTCCAGCAACTTGCGCCGAGCGAACAGCAGGCCGATGCCGACATACATGAGAAAGAACAGGATCAGGAACGGCTCGGTGCTGGCCAGCAGCTCCGGCTTATAGGAGCGCAGGCCCCAGGCGAAACCGATGCCGAAGGTGCCGACGAAGCCGATCAGGTTAAGCAGGCGCCAGGCCTTGAACCAGGCGATGGCGAAGATGCCGGCATTCAGCAGGGCAAAGTAGCTGAACAGCGCCACATGGTTGCCGCTGCCGGTGGAGGTCAGAATCGGCGCGGCAAAACCGCCCAACGCGGCGGCAGCGGCCAGCCCAAGCGCATCCTGGGCAATCGCCAGAATGGCCGAACAGAGGGTGATTACCACCAACAAGCCCAAGGCTTCCCCGGAGCTCAGCAGAGGATGCAAGCGCATCGCGGCAAACACCGTCAGGTACAGCACGGCGATGCCGGTGCCTTGCAGCATCAAGCCATAGTTGGCATTGCGCAGACGCAACCACCAACCCAGGCCAAGCAGTGCCACGGCGCTGGCCGCGACCCCGGCATAACGCACCTGCACCGGCACCACCATGCCTTCGGTGGCATAGCGCAGGAGAAAAGCCAGGCCGAGAAACAACAGCACCACACCAACCCGCAGCACGGTATTGCCGCCAAACAACCAGGCTTGGGCGGCATCGATGGCGCGCTCCAGCGGCGACGGCTCGCGCGGCACTGGCGCAGCCTTGGGCAGCACCGGCTGCGGCGCCACCACGACCGGCTCGGCCATCCACACATTGGCGGGCAACGGGCTCGACGCCGCCACGGCCGGGCGCTCAAGCAGTTCGTCGGGCAGTTCCCAGACCAGCTCGTCATCAGCGGGCGCCGCAACAGTCTCCGTCAGCACGACACTGGCAACTGCCGGTGGCTCAGCCACCACAACGGGTGGCGTCTGCCCCGCCTCCAGCTGGCGCAGGCGCTCCTGCAACGCGACGCCGACCTGCTCAAAGCGCGCGGCGAAGGCCAGCAGCTCCTTGCGCAACTCGCTGTTCTGCAGCTCCAACCCCTGCAGGCGCAGGGTCTGCCCCAACGCTAGGCCGATCAGGCCACCGAGCAATCCGGCGCTGAGCGATTCGGCGGCCAAGGCGCCGAGCACCAAGCCAACCAGCATGAAGATCCATTGCATGCGTTGTGTTCCCAATTCGGTTGCGACAAATACGGCGGTCCCTGGACTGCGCGCGAGAGTATAGGGCTGCACCTGCATCCCCTGACAGAGACGAATGGGCGACAGCGCACAGACACACAACACATTTATCCAGGCTTATTGCCCGCCACCGGGCGGAAGAGCGTTCATAAATGCGCGGACGTCGGTATCATCGCGCGCCCAACGCTTTCCACATACAGGTGCACTGAGTCATGACCAAGCTGTTGATCGTCGGCGCCGACCTGGATCGCACCGACACCTGGATCAAATACGAACGCACCATGTGCAGCAGCTGCGTGTCCTCGTGCTGCACCATGCCGGTGGAAGTGCGCTTCAACGACCTGCTGCGCCTCGGCCTGGTGCAGGAGTTCGAGCGCGAAGAGCCGCGCAAGAACATCGCCAAGCGTCTGCAGAAAGAAGGCATCGTCGAGCGTTTTCACCAGAAGTCGGAAATTTTCACCCTGGTGCGCATGGGCAATAACGACTGCCTGTACCTGGACCGCAAGACGCGCCTATGCACCGTCTACGACCAGCGCCCGGAGACCTGCCGAAATCACCCGAAAATCGGCCCACGCCCAGGCTTCTGCGCTTACAAACCCAAGTAAGTCGGCAAACGGCAGATAAAAAACGCCCCGACAGTTGCCGGGGCGTTTTTGTTTAGGCGGCGGTTTACTTCTGCGCCAGGTCAGCCGGCCTGGCCGGTGCTGGCGCCTTGGGTTTGATCAGGCTGAAGTCGATCAGCGACTTGGGCTGGTAAGGGTCGCCAATCATCAGCGGCCGCTCCTTGAAGTTGGCACTGACCAGGCTCTTGCTCGGGTCCAGCTCAGCCGCTCGCAGGCCAGCCAGATCGGCCCAGGTATGGATCAAATTCGAGCTGCTATACGGACGGCTGAGTTCGGCCTGATAACTAGCAGGGCTATGACTGCGCCACTGCTCGGAGGTCCAAAGCATAAATGGGATGGTGTACATCGGCGCCGTCGGCTTGCCTTCGTTGCGGCCCAGCACGTTGCCCTTGGGCGAATCGAACACCGCTTCGCCATGGTCCGCCAAATAGAGCAGGAAGCCGTTGGGTTTGCTTGCCGAAAACTGCTCGATCAGACTGGAGACCACGAAGTCGTTGTACAGCACGGCATTGTCGTAGCTGTTGTAGGTTGGCAGCTGGTCATCGGTGACCCAGTCCGGCACGCCCTTGCGGTCGGTGAACTGGTCGTATTCCGCCGGGTAGCGGTACTTGTAGCTCATGTGCGTGCCCAGCAAGTGGATAATGACGAACTTGCGCGGCGCACTGTCAGCCAGAATCTTGCCGAAAGGTTTGAGTACGTCACCGTCGTACTGACGGGCGTTCTGGTTGAGGTTGTTGTTCAGGTAGACCTGCTCATCGGCCTGCTTGGAGAAGGTGGTGAGCATGGTGTTGCGCTTGGTCATGGTCTGCTGGTTGGTGATCCAGTAGGTCTTGTAACCCGCCTGCTTCATCATGTTCATGATCGACGGCGTGGTCAGGTAGGCGTCCGGGTTCTGCTCATCGGCAAAGGTCAGCACCTGCTGCAAGGCCTCGATGGTGTAAGGCCGCGGCGTCACCACGTTGTCAAACACCGCCAGTTGCTCGCGCAATTTATCCAGCCTCGGTGTGGTCGCCCGCGGATAGCCGTACAGGCTCATGCGCTGGCGATTGGTCGACTCGCCGATCACGAGCACCAGGGTGCTGGGTTGACCGGCCTGGGCATCCTGCAACTGCTGCAGTGGCGCAACCTTGGCATTGCCATCCAGAAGCAGTTGCATGTCACCCAGCTGCTCCAGATATTTGCGATAGCCCACCACCAGCTGCCATGGCACCGCCGGTTCGACCCGCGCCTCGAACTTTTCCAGGGCAGTTGGCCAGTTACCGTGCTTGTAGACCTGCTTGCCGAGCGGGTAAGCCAGCAAAGCAACAAACAGTGCCAGGCTCAGCACCAACGCCTGGTTGCGACTGAATGCGAGGGGCCGCACACGCTTCCACAACAACCAGGCGCCGAGGGTGTAGAGCAGGTAAACCGGCACCATCCACCAGGCGAAATACTGGGCAAAGTACTCGCTGCTTTCGGCCATGTTCGACTCGAACATGATAAAGATCACGCTCTGCGAGAACTGCTGGCCATAAATGCAGAAGTAGCCCAGCCCCACCAGGGAGCAGGCCCACAGCAGCAGACCGATGCTGCCGGCAATCGCTCGCGCTCGCGCCGGAAACAGCAACACCGGAATCAGCCAGAGGGCACTGAGCAGAAACGCCTGGCGAAAACTGGCAAAGCCGGTGGTGCCGGTCAGCTGGATCAACAGGTGCGTCACCCCGGAGAAATACCAGAAGAACAGGAACAGCCAGCCCAGGCCTGCCCAATCCCAACGCTGCCGCCCACTCATCACCTGCGCCTGCATACCACTCAATCTCCACCAGCTATCGTCGCGTCCGCACCCGTGCAACTTGGTTGCACCACAGGCATCAGCCGCCATTTTGTCCAGCACACTAACGCTGGTTCTGTGAAAACTATGTGAGCCGCCCTCCAGCGCGCAGCCCGAACAACGCGCAAAAAAAAGCCCCCGGCCTTGCGGCAGGGGGCTTCTTCAAGCAGGGTAACGGGTTACTTAGTTACCGCTTTTCTTGTTAGCGCGGGTGCGCTCGCTTTCGCCAAGAATTTTCTTACGCAGACGAATCGACTTCGGCGTCACTTCACAGAGCTCGTCGTCCTGGATGAACTCCAGTGCCTGCTCCAGGGTGAAACGGACTGGCGGAACCAGAGCGATGGTTTCGTCTTTGCCGGAAGCACGCATGTTGTCGAGCTTCTTGCCTTTGGTTGGGTTCACACCCAGGTCGTTGTCGCGGCTGTTGAGACCAACGATTTGACCTTCGTAGATTTCCTGGCCGTGCTCAACGAACAGCTTGCCACGGGCCTGCAGGGTTTCCAGCGAGTAGGTCAGTGCCTTACCAGTAGCAACCGACACCAGTACGCCGTTCTGACGGCCAGACATGTCGCCGGACTTCATCACGTCGTAACGATCGAAGATCGAAGTCAGGATGCCGCCACCGCAGGTCAGGGTCAGGAACTCGTTACGGAAACCGATCAGACCACGAGCAGGGATGTTGTACTCAAGGCGCACACGGCCTTTGCCATCCGGAACCATGTTGGTCAGGTCGCCTTTACGCACGCCCATTTGTTCCATGATCGCGCCCTGAGATTCTTCCGGCAGGTCGATGGTGACGTTTTCGAACGGTTCGTGCTTAACGCCGTCAACCATGCGGATGATCACTTCTGGACGACCAACGCCCATTTCGAAGCCTTCGCGACGCATGGTTTCGATCAGTACCGAGAGGTGCAGCTCACCACGGCCAGAAACCTTGAACTTGTCAGCCGAGTCGCCTTCTTCAACGCGCAAAGCAACGTTGTACAGCAGCTCTTTGTCCAGACGCTCTTTGATGTTACGGCTGGTGACGAACTTGCCTTCTTTACCGCAGAACGGCGAATCGTTGACCTGGAAGGTCATGGATACGGTCGGCTCGTCGACGGTCAGCGGCTTCATCGCTTCAACATTGTTGATGTCGCACAGGGTGTCGGAGATGAACAGCTGGTCCATGCCGCTGACGCAGACGATGTCACCGGCGGTGGCTTCTTCAACGTCGATGCGGTGCAGGCCGTGGTGACCCATCAGCTTGAGGATACGACCGTTACGCTTCTTGCCGTCAGCGTCGATAGCGACCACCGGGGTGTTCGGCTTGACGCGACCACGGGCGATACGGCCAACGCCGATAATGCCGAGGAAGCTGTTGTAGTCCAGTGCCGAGATTTGCATCTGGAACGGACCATCGATATCAACCTGCGGGGACGGCACGTTGTCGACGATGGACTGGTACAGCGGGGTCATGTCTTCAGCCATGTCGGTGTGATCCAGACCGGCAATGCCGTTCAGGGCCGAGGCGTAGACAACTTTGAAGTCCAGCTGTTCTTCGGTGGCACCGAGGTTGTCGAACAGGTCGAAAATCTGGTCCAGAACCCAGTCCGGACGCGCGCCTGGACGGTCAACCTTGTTGATGACCACGATTGGCTTCAGGCCGGCTTCGAAGGCCTTTTTGGTCACGAAGCGGGTTTGCGGCATCGGGCCGTCTTGGGCGTCGACCAGCAGCAGCACCGAGTCAACCATCGACATTACGCGCTCAACTTCACCGCCGAAGTCGGCGTGGCCGGGGGTGTCGACGATGTTGATGTGGTAGCCGTTCCAGTTGATCGCGGTGTTCTTGGCAAGAATGGTAATGCCGCGCTCTTTTTCCTGGTCATTGCTGTCCATTACGCGCTCGTCGTTGAGCTCGTTACGCTCAAGGGTGCCGGACTGGCGCAGGAGTTTGTCTACCAGGGTGGTCTTACCATGGTCAACGTGAGCAATGATGGCGATGTTGCGTAGATTTTCGATCACTTTTGTATCTCGATCAGAGGATTCGGGGTGCCGCTAAGTCTAGGCGGCGAGTATGCAAAACGAGTGACTCAACCGGCCCGTCGGTCGGGAGGGCGATGGCGGATACTGCCGCCATTGAGCCCTGGAGTCTTATGCCGGACGATAAACGCGCACATTGGCATGTCCCTCGCTCAGCAGGTGATGGGCATGCAGACGACTCATCACGCCCTTGTCGCAATACAGCAGGTACTGGCGCGTAGCATCCAGCTCCTTGAAACGGTTATTCAGCGCATAAAACGGCAGCGCCTGAATGTCGATACCGGGCAACTGCAGTGGCGCATCTTCCTGCGCATCCGGGTGGCGGATATCCAGCACGATCTGCCCGGCGAGGGCCTCACGCACTTCTTCCACTTGCACATCCTGGCCCAACTCATCCATCACATGATCGATCGACACTTGCCGGCTGCGCTGCAACGCACGCTCCAGCACCGCCATATCGAACTGCTGCTCTTCATACTCGACCCGCGGGCGCTTGGCCTTGGTGGTCGGGTTCACCGAAATCACGCCGCAGTATTCGGGCATGTGCTTGGCAAATTCGGCGGTGCCGATCTGCTCAGCCGTATCGATGATGTCTTGCTTGTGGCTGGCGATCAGCGGGCGCAGCACCAGCATGTCGGTCGCCGCGTCGATTACCGAGAGATTCGGCAGGGTCTGGCTGGACACCTGGGAGATCGCTTCGCCGGTGACCAAAGCATCAATCTGCAAACGCTCGGCGATTTGCGTCGCGGCGCGCAGCATCATGCGCTTGAGCACCACGCCCATGTGGCTGTTGTCGACCTTGCCGAGAATTTCGCCGACCACTTCCTCGAACGGCACGCTAATAAACAGCACGCGGTGAGAACTGCCGTATTTGTTCCACAGGTAATGCGCCACTTCCATCACGCCCAACTCGTGGGCACGGCCGCCGAGATTGAAGAAGCAGAAGTGGGTCAGCAGGCCACGGCGCATCATCTGATAAGCCGCCACGGTGGAGTCGAAACCACCGGACATCAGCACCAGGCTCTGCTCCAGCGCACCCAGCGGGTAACCGCCAACGCCGTTGTGCTGGTGGTGAATGACAAACAGGCGCTGGTCGCGGATTTCCATGCGCACCAGCAGCTCGGGGTCTTTCAGCGAAATACCAGCGGCGCCGCACTGCTGACGCAGCTGGCTGCCGACGTAGCGCTCGACGTCCATCGAGCTGAAACTGTGCTTGCCACCACGCTTGCAGCGCACGGCAAAGACCTTACCCGGCAGCAGGTCGGCGTAGTGGGTTTTGCACTTCGCAGTGATGTCGTCGAGATCACCCAGGGGGTACTCGTTAACTTCCAGGAAGTGCACGATGCCCGGCGTGCAGCACAGCCGCTCGGTCATCTCGCGCAGCACTTTCGTATCCGTCAGTTGCGTCTCAACTTCGAGATTGTCCCAGACACCACTAACCTTCAGAGCCGGATCGAGATCGCGCAGCACCGAACGGATGTTCTTCCCCAACTGCCGGATAAAGTGCTTACGCACTGGCCGACTTTTGATGGTGATTTCTGGAAAAACTTTAACGATAAGTTTCATGAAAGCTGCGCGTGACAAAGCGGCCAAAAAGAGGGGCGCGGATTATAGCGGAAATTGTTCAAGCTTTGACCAACTATCTGCAGCAATCCGCATTGCGCACCAGAACAATGCACAGCCAAACAATAAAGCACCATAAAAGTGCGTAGCACACCCAAAAACCCGCATCGCCGCCGCAAAGGGCCTGATATTTCGCTGCCCGGCCCAAAAAAGAGCACTGGCATACATTTTGCTGCCTTGCGAGACAGGTTGTCATGACCGAGTATTCTGGCCGGCAACATATACATAGCAGGGGCAACGAACTGCCCTTATCCACCTGGAGAACAGCATGTCCAAGGCAATTCAACTGATCAAAGAACACGACGTGAAGTGGGTAGACCTGCGCTTCACCGACATTCGCGGCAAGCAGCACCACATCAGCATGCCGGCACGCGACGCTCTGGACGAAGACTTCTTTGAAGTCGGCAAGATGTTCGATGGTTCCTCCATCGAAGGTTGGAAAGGCATCGAAGCCTCCGACATGATTCTGCTGCCAGACGACTCTACCGCCGTACTGGACCCGTTCACCGAAGAGCCGACCCTGATCCTGGTCTGCGACGTGATCGAGCCGTCCACTATGCAGGGCTACGAGCGCGACCCACGCGCCATCGCCAAGCGTGCCGAAGAGTTCCTGAAAACCACCGGCATCGGTGACACCGTATTCGTTGGCCCGGAGCCAGAATTCTTCATCTTTGACTCCGTGAAATACAAGTCGGACATGTCCGGCTCGATGTTCAAAATCTTCTCCGAACAAGCCTCGTGGAACAGCGACGCTGACAACGACGGTCGCCAGGGCAACAACGGCCACCGCATCGGCGTGAAAGGCGGCTACCTGCCGACTCCGCCAGCTGACTCGGACCACGAAATCCGTACCGCCATGTGCAACGCTCTGGAAGAAATGGGCCAGATCGTTGAAGTGCACCACCACGAAGTGGCTGCCGGCCAGAACGAAATCGGGGTTAAGTTCAACACCCTGGTTGCCAAAGCTGACGAAGTGCAGACCCTCAAGTACTGCGTGCACAACGTTGCCGAAGCTTACGGCCGCACCGCGACCTTCATGCCGAAGCCGCTGTATGGCGACAACGGCTCGGGCATGCACGTACACATGTCCATCGCTAAAGATGGCAAGAACACCTTCGCGGGCGAAGGCTATGCCGGCCTGTCCGACACCGCCCTGTACTTCGTTGGCGGCATCATCAAGCACGGTAAGGCACTGAACGCCCTGACCAACCCGGCCACCAACTC
>OFRI01000242.1_pt1 | contig 14727 bp, 15 predicted proteins | sample 1543031 | NCBI WGS metagenome assembly OFRI01 (sample SAMN07774226, study PRJEB24372) | wastewater metagenome
AACAAATGGTGGTAGGTATCACTTTACAAATAATTTCGCTGACTCGTCGGGCACTCTGGTATTCAATATCATATTTATAGATGCCCCTAACTCTACTTCCGGCACTAACTACACTGCCAATATCCGAGTCGGCTATGCCACAGGTTACATTCAGTCTCTTGTTAATGTCCTTACCTCTTTTTCTATCACGAGTCCCGGATCCATCTCCGGAACTCCTGCAGCCGGTCAAACACTAACTTACATTTCTGGCACCACCGCTGGGGGAACAGCACCAATCACTACGAGCTGGGTGTGGAAAGACGACACAGGTACTACTCTTCAAACTGGGGGCTTCACCTATGTTCTACCGGGCACGGTGATCGGTAAGAAGGTGTATGTTGCCTTCTCCGCAGTTGATGCCACTCCCACCACGATTACAGCAAACACTTCTCAGACGGCCACTGTAACCCAGAGCCTATTTCCGAACTGGACAGTTGCTGCTCCCACCCAGATTCCTCAAACTGTTTCGGGTACCTGGGCAGATGGAACAACGAACCTCACTGCTGGCGGTTGCATCCTTATCTCTACGGACAACGTAACCTTCAACCAAGGTCCTACTCCTGTATCAAACGGGAACACTCTGTACATGAAGTGGAATCCGACGGGACCAACTTGCGGGGATGCTCCTTCTGGTACTACCATCACGGGTACCCTCACTGACGGCACGTACCTGAACAGTTACTCACTGCTGCTGGATCGTAACCCGAACTCTTTCGACTTCACAAACCTGACAGGTCAATCAGGAAGCACCGCGATTACTTCCAACTCCGTAACGATTTCCGGAACCAACGCCCCAGGGTACATCACTTACACCGCTGGTGCCACCCCTCTAACCTCTGTTCAGGCGTCGGTGGGCGGCGGTGCATATGTGTCCATTCCAACCTCTGGCACGTCACTAACAATTGACCCTGGCCAGACGCTGCAAATTAAGGGAACTACAGGTTCAGGTATTGGAGTTGCTTACACACTAACCATCAACATTGGAACAACGAGTGACGCCTGGAGTGTGACAACTGCGACGGCAGTTCCGACGGTTGCAACACCAATCATCACCTCTCCGGTTAACGGATCAACCGGTCTCAACCCGGGACTGAACTGCACTCCGGGGATCACTCTGTCCTCTTCCGCCTTCTCTTCTAGCAACGGTGCAGGTACGGACCATGCTAGCAGTGACTGGGAAGTGGCCTCAAACCCCAGTTTTACAACTATCGTTTTCAGTGCAACAGCAGACACTGTTAATAAAACCTCAATTCTGGTACCAATTGCAAATTTAGCCGTTTCAACTACGTACTACTGCCGAGTTAGATACACCTCTGGAACAGCTGGGGGTGGCGTTGTAACAACCTCTGCGTATAGTTCAACCGCATACAACTGGCAAACCACAAACAATTTTGTACCTGCGATTGGTACGGCGATGTGTGGGGGGTACTTTTATGGGCAGCTTATGGATTCGGGCACGAAATATAATTTAATCATTGCTCCTAAGGCCGACTCAGCGTTCAAATTAGGTCCGGTTGACGGGTACCCGGTGAACGCCGCCACTGCCAATTCACTGTACGGTAAGCCTGGCTCCGACGCTATGAATAGTGCGTCTTATCCGCAGTTTCAATGGGTTCGCAGTCTCAGCATAGGGGGTTACACCGATTGGTATATTTACTCTATCCAAGAAGCGGTAATTCTGTACCAAAACCTTAAGGGATACACTCTTGTTCCCAATAACTCAACAACCCCTACTCAGGGTGAAGTTACCGCCGCAGTTCCTCCCCTACCTAATTATTCCGACCCTGGCCCTCCTTACCAAACCACCCTTGCACCTTGGATAGCCACAACAGGGAGCGAGTACCTTAACCTGAATGCCACGAGCACCATAACTAACGGTGACACGTCCGCAGCCAACTTTGTAGGAAGGTTGGGCAGTAACCAGAACAGCGTCCCGGGGCAGCCTGTCACTATTGATCCTTTTAGGGGGGGCTATGGGGGGGGAACTGCAGCAGTGCCACCTGGCACATTTGACAGTATCTACAACCCTATACGGCGGTATGCCACTGCGTAATCAGCCCTTCCCATTATCGTCATGAACACTTTCTACTCACGTCAAGCGTCAACTGCATTCACATCCGAGCAGATGTTGAGCCTATTCGGTATTGACACCACAGTAATGTCGGTGGAAATACTAAACGATAACGGTTTTTATCCTGTAACGGTAACAGTCGATGAAACCCCGTCCTTTTTGTACTCATCTGATCTTGAGTACACTATCTCAGGAACCAATGCAATACAGGTTTGGGTTCCGGTACCCCGATCTCTGCCTATAGCTAAAGAAAACGCAAAAACCTTGATAGGCGAACAAGCACAGGGCGAGTTGGAACGCTTGTATTTCACTACTGGCACTACCGCCGGTATTTTAGCAGCAGTTGCTAGTCAAGCAGTGATTGATAGACCGGCGGTCTACCAAACCGTTCTTGACGCTGCCAATGTTATAACAGAAAACTCTGCTGGAAAGCTTGACGCGGTTTCTACTGCCACCTCTGTCGATGAAATTAACAACATCGTCAATCCCCCAACCGGCACACTATTTACTGGACGCGGCGCTGGGGAAGCACCCCTTGATCTCAACGTGAGCTACTACACTCTGTTCAACTCCGTGTCAATGACCGAGTCAGAAACCGAACTTTATGTTCCAGGGACTTCAACCGTAATTCCATATAACTCCGGTGGATTTGACTTCTTGGGCGATTGTTTCACCCTTGGCAACTACCTACTTCAGATTCGTGAAACTGCTACTGGAAGCGTAATCGCTGAGTTTGAGTGCCCGTTGGCTCCAGCTGGCGAAAACGTATCGTTCTAAGTTTGCCGAAGGCAAACGGGGGTAAAAGTAATCATAATCGATTTGCGGGAACAAGATGGCGTTAACTCGCTCACAACTTTTAATGGGTAACTCCAGTCAGGGAGTTGTCTTAACCGGTCAAGTCCAAGGTGTTCGCCAAGGGGCAGGTTTGTTAATTGCTCCCGATGGAACAATTTCCTTTGACTCAGCCACTGCCACAGGTGTATTAAAAACTAATAATCCCTCTGCCTATAACTCCTACATTTGGCCTACAGCTCTGGGAACAACAGGTCAACAATTAACTATCACGGTTGGCAATATAATACAGTGGGAAGACCCGGACCAAATCCCTTGGACTACAAAGGGACAATTACTTGTAGGTACAGGTCCTAACACAGCCGCTTTCTTAAACGTTGGTGTAGATGGCTCCATCCTAATAGGAGACAGTACTACTGTAACCGGTCTCAATTACACAACCAACTACGTACCAACTACGGGATCAACCTCTGCAGCTAATTTACCATTTGGCCCAACGGGAACTCGCCCTTCTGCTCCCCCCCAAGGTGCGATTCGGTACAACAACACAACAACAAATCTTGAGTTTTACGATGGAACTAGCTGGGAGCAAATTGCGTCTAGCTCTGTAAATAGTTTCGTTGAGCAAACAGGTACTACCGGTTCGGCAATTATGCCGGCAGGAACGACCGCACAGAGGAATTCGGCACCAGTTGCCGGATTCATGAGATTTAATGACGACTCAGACTTATTTGAATTCTGGAACGGAGCTTCCTGGCAATCAATCGCTTCTTCCACTACGGGTCTTTTTATAGACAAGACCAACCCCCCATCCGGAACAGCAAGTGCAATTATCCCCCCTGGCACAACTGCCCAACAGCAACCCTCTCCGGCTCCCGGCTATCTTCGTTATAACACAGATATTAATGACCTAGAATTTTACAACGGATCAGGTTGGATTGTAGCCGGTGGCGTAATTAGTTTCTCAGGTGGTACAACTGGATTAACTCCTTCCTCTGCCGCAGTTGGATCTGTAGTTTTAGGTGGTACCTTGAACTTGGCGAACGGAGGCACAGGAGCAACTACCCAACCTACCGCAATTAATAACCTACTCCCTGCTCAAGCAGGTAATGTTGGTTTTTACTTGCAAACCGACGGTACTAATGTTACCTGGACTGCAATCAGCGGAGCAGTAACTTCGTTCAGTGCGGGAACTACCGGACTCAGCCCTGCCGTAGCTACAACTGGCGCTATCGTGTTAGGCGGTACCTTGAACTTAGCCAACGGCGGTACTGGAGCTACAACTCAACCTACTGCAATCAACAACCTGTTGCCTTCACAGGGCGGTGCTGCTAACAAGTTCCTCTCCACAGACGGTACCAACGCTCTGTGGGCTAGCTCTGTCACTGCAATCACAGCTGGCACAAACCTTGGCGCTCCAACAACTGGTGCAATCATAACGAATACGGGTACTATAAACCTGCTCAACGATATTGCTTTGGGGTCGGTTAATGCCACCGGCACAATGCTCGGCCCTGTTGCGTATCAAACAAATGGTACGTGGATACGGTGGAATGCTACAGCGGGCACTGGAGCCACAACTTTTCAAAACCAACGAGGCGCTGGCGCTGGCGGATTCTTCTTCTCTGAGATAAACAATGATGGGACGTTATTTCAACCATTACTTGATGTAAATACTACCGGTACCTTTATTCAGAATGCTGCAGGAGCAGATGCGATCGGTTTATTGCCTACGGGTGAGTTTCAAGTTGGTACTGCAGGGGCACTCTCTTCCGGTCTAAATAATCAGGTGCTTAAGTCTCAAGGTGCCGGTGTAAATCCGATCTGGGCTCCGTCACCCCGAATACCTGCTCCAGGGTACGCCGACATCGTGTACAGTGCAAGTCAAAATATAAGCGGAATTATTTATGCAAACAACGTGACGGTAAACGCAGGTGTAACCCTAGTTATGACAGGAATGGTAGTTCAGTTCGTCTGCACTGGCAATGTTGTCATAAACGGGACAATTATAGGAACTGAAGGCGGCTCAGGTTCTCGGCCTCTTTTCATAGGAGTGAATATTGGGGGAGCGGACACCATTTGGCAGCCATTTACCGATGGTTACGGCCCAGGTTCCAATAGGGGGGAAATTGGTTCGTCTGGTAACGTGTATACTCCCGCTGCGGCTGTGATTGGTTCTGCGGGTGGAAACGGTTCAGGTATGCAATTCTACGCTCCATCCAGTGCTGGTTTATTTGCTGCCGCCGGAGGTGGTTCAGGAGGTACCTTAATCATCACTGCAATGGGTTCCATTACTATGGGCGGTAGTGCAACCATTCAATTACAAGGAGGCAACGCGATAAGTGCAGCCCCCAACGTAGGGGCTACTCAATATGTGGCGGGAGGTGCTGGCGGAGGTTCTGGCGGTTGTCTGATTCTTCAATCTTACGGGGGAGCCATAACAACAGCGGGAACCATTACTATGACTGGCGGATTTGGGAGTTCAGGGGTTACGGACACTGGCAATTACGCCGGTGGTGGTGGTGGTGGTGCAGGTGGAGTAGTAGTTTTCCAAAACTTTGGGTACCCCTTCACTGACGGAGCTACTTATGACTTGACAGGTGGGGGTGGTGGTGGTACCCTCAATGCTGGAGCTTCAGGCGGTATCGGAGGAGCCTTTGGAGCTTCATTTGCTACAGTGGGTGGCGATCCGTACCTCCCGAACAGTAGCATATTTGCAGCCACCAGTGGCACAGCTGGTGTTAAACTGTACAATCAAAGTCCTTTCTTCTAAAAATCATGTATTTCACTTACGGTAGGTCTACCCCTGGCGGAGTAGCCTACACAACCTCTCCTCTTCCCGAAGGTTTATCAGGGCAAGCTTACGCAAACACTCTTGGTATTCCTGCTACCGACTGGGTTGAGTTTGACATTGACGCTCAACCTGCAAACGAATATTGGTTCTTAACTGCGTTTTACGTAATCGACAATCAACCTGAGCCAAATGATGTAGGGTTTAACTTTTCTCAAGCTCAAAGTCAAGCGTTAGCTCTTCAGAAAGGTCAGACAACTCAATCTTTGCAGACTATACGAACAGTTTTTCCTCCAGAGACATTGGCGGCTCAAGCTTCATTAACTCCTGCGGCTAGAGAGCCAGAGTATCAAACTGCACTGGACGACACAAATACAATTTTATTAACCAATAAAGATAACATGGCTTTAATACTTGCAGCTTCCACCCCAACTCAGCTAGCCCAAATCTTGGGTTATATTCCAAGCTAGTACGGGTAAAACCACTTACAGCCCGTATGAGATAGAATGGCAGTTCTAGTATTTCCAACTTCTCCGTCAAATGGCGATCTATACCCCTCTGCACCTTTAGCGGGGCAAAATCAGTACGTTTGGGAAGCAACGACCAACACTTGGCGACTGGTTGGGGTATCTACAGGAGTAACTCCGGGTACTTACGGTGACGCAGAAAATATACCAACCTTCACTGTAGATTTGCAAGGGAAGATTACGTTCGCAAGCAATAACTCAATCGGAGATTACTACGTAAAGACAGGTTCAACTTCAGCCTATAACAACTACGTTTGGCCGCTTAGTGACGGAGCAGTTAATACTGCCCTAACGACGGACGGAAGTGGGAACCTGTCCTGGACGACTGTACCTCTAAACAATATTCCTTGCTCAGCAATAACTGCTAAGGGAGATCTAATTACGGGAGCAGTTCCAAATGTTCCAGCTGCATTAACTGTAGGTAGTAACGGACAACTTTTAACCGCGTGTTCGGCCTGTGCGTTGGGTATCTATTGGAGCACTCCCGTAACATCTTCATACATACCGTGCTCAGCAATTTTTGGCAAAGGGTCACTCCTTGCTGGAAATGGTCCAGCTTTCCCTGTATCTCTTCTTCCTGGAGTTGATGGTCAGGTTCTTGTGTCATGTACTGGTTGTTATGCCGGACTGACTTGGACTGACTCAGTGCTTGTTCCTGGTAATATATCATGCTCTTGCATATCTGGTAAGGGTGCTATTCTCACTGGTACTGCTCCAAGTCAACCAGTGGCTCTCCCTGTGGGTCCAAACGGGTTTGCCCTTCAAGCTTGTTCTGCTTGTTCAACCGGATTAAATTGGGTGCTGCCTTGTCAGGGCACTATGACTGAGATTGATACCGGTTACGGATTAATGGGAGGCCCATTAACCACAACAGGAACAATTTCTCTTTGTGCTACTTGCGTAATTAATCCGAATATTCTAGCAGGTAAAGGTTCTCTTCTGGTTGCAACAGCTGCCAACACACCTTCTTCTCTGCCCGTCGGCACTGATGGTCAACTCTTGACTGCCTGTTCCACCAGTCCTAAAGGAATAGCTTGGAGCACAGTTTCGTACCCCTATATCTTCTGCTCCGCCATAACAGCAAAGGGCGATATTCTCACTGGTTCTTCTCCGAATAACCCTATAGCACTTTCGGTCGGATCGGACGGGTATGTTCTCCGCGCATGTTCCGCATGTACAAGTGGTTTGCAGTGGGGACCCGTAAGTTCGCTCGGAACGGCAATGATGGTTCCGGTGCCTTCGCAGCAAATAGATCCCGGTGCCTATGGTCAAATTGCAGTGAACTCTTCATACATCTATTGGTATGACGGTTCAAACTGGCAGAGAGCTGCTAAGGATCCTGTTCCCTGGTAATTTGCTAAATACTAAAAGTCAAGAGCTAAAACTTCAGGGTCCTCTGATTGGAATGAACCAATCAACGCAGAATCAACTGAATATCCGTCGGATCCTTTGCTCCTATTTGCCGAAGAACAAACCAGCGCAAACTTTGCATTCTCTTCGTGAAAGTTAATCCATGCCACCCATAGTAGAGTATCTGTGAATACCTTGGCAGTAGGTGGCCCTTTGAGGGTTATGTCAGTGTATCGCAAGTTTTGAGATTGCATGAACTTGTCGGCAATCTCACTGAAAGGCATTCCAATGTGATCTACATCTGCTTTTGATCCAGGTCTCAACTTTAAACCTGTCAGATAACAAATGGTTGTGGGTCCGCAAGTATTGCGAAATTCTTTGAGTTGGTACTTTATCGCATGACGCATCGATGCTTTGACAGCATTCAAGTGCTTCTCTTCGGCTGTTGCTGTTGTGGCAATCTTCTTTGCCGGATACAACTCATCGACTAACTTTGCTTTGGGTACTGGTTGCTTTGTGATGCCTCTTTCCAAAGAGATCATTTTCACTTTGCGTCCACCAGCTGTGTCAATGTTACGAAGATAGACTTCTGTGTCCGAGTCGTTAGAGAGTTTGCTCCACTTCTCCGTAAGACGGCAACAACGAAGGATGAACTCTCGGGGTTCTCCAACCAGTTTGGAATTAGCTCTAAAGTTCTTGATTATACGACTCAATTTTTCAGTAAATTGGGTCTTGTTTAAATTGAACGTATCGAAACCGAGAGTCATTTGGAGTTTTTGTCCGTGTATAACTTTACCCACCACAAGGAAATGCTATACTAAGTGCAGCGTTTGTACTCCCCTCATGTGAACACCCTGATCCGACGCAGGGATGACCTCCGCCTGCTTGAAGGAACAGAGGTTGAAGTTTCTGGTCGCGTGAAGGAATTTCGCCGACATGAGAAACGAAGAGACCTTGACACTTTGCTACTTACAGCACTTATTGTGACTCCTATCCCCCTGGGAGAATCAGTGTTTATCGAACACCTCTGGCTTCTACAACGTCAGCTAAAGATGATCAACCTCCAACCTGAACAAGGAAAACGTGTCAAGTTTATCGGTATCGTTTATTCCTATCGTCGACTTGGTGGTAAGTCAATAGATCGGGGAATTTTTAACACAGAAGACTATGGTGTAAAGCCACTCAGACACAATGAAAATTGAAATTCTCTCTCGTTACACTCCACAGGGTAAGCCCTATATCGAGTGGTCTCTGTATGATGGTCCCGATGGGATTGAACACGTACACGGATATGCCTGTGATTTGATCCAAGCATTCTCAAAAATCCTTGAGTGGAACACCAGAATTGGTGAGGAATATGCAGAGGAGATCCTAAAAGACCTCGAAACATTGAAAACTTTCTTAGACAACACTGATGAAACCAACTAACGAAGAATTCCAAGACTACAAAGCCAAAGCCACTGAGTGGGCTCAGGAACGCCTAGCAGACCCCAACACAGTTATCTGTGACCTGGAGTCAACTGGGCTGCTCAAGCAAGATCCTGACACAGAGATTGCTCAGATCTGTTTGATTGATACCAAGGGCAGGCAGTTACTAAGTATGCTACTTAAACCTGCACAGCCAATGTCAGACACAGTAATTGACATCCATAAAATCTCAAACGAGCAGGTTGCCAATCAACCTTTGTTTCCACAGATTGCCAAGATAATTTCCTTTATCCTAAAAGATAAGCACTTGATTGCGTGGAATGCAGACTTTGATGTGTCGTTATTGTGGCACATGTTCAAGAAATATGAGATCCCTTTGCCAAAAATTGCGGGAGCATCTTGTGCAATGGACAAGTACAGTGAGTGGAGTGGCGAATGGAATGTTAAACGTGACGGATTCCGGTGGCAAAAACTCCCTAATTTCCTTGGAGAGGAATCCCATGATGCTTACAACGATTGCCGGAATGCTCTCAGGGCAATGCAAAAAATGGCCGGAGAGTTTGACTCAAGTGCCTTAACTGTTGACGACATCGATTTAAATTTTTAAGTTTACCAGACCCCCTAAATTGCTAAACTAAATACGAACACTTTGATTCCCAATGATTTCCTTTGGTAAATTCTGGTTCAGGTACATCGCACCTGAAACTGACAACCCACTTGACCCCTCGATTGACTTCTCGGTAACAGCAGAGGCTGATTTACCACAGATATTGAGAGTGTTTGAAAACTTTCTAAAGGCTAATGGATATGATCTTGATGATCGCAAACTAACCTTAAGTCGGGAAGCAGTTACACTGGGGTTGAACCTTGGAAAATAAAAACCCCTGGTCAGTAAATGGTTCGTCTCGGGCTCGGCTTGTTTGGGTAACCCCCGAAGCTGAACAGCACATTGCCTACATAGCTCGTGTCAGTAACCCCCAAAACCAACAGAATGAAAAGTTCGAAGGCTTGCTGAAGTACTGCATTAAGCAAAAACATATAAGTATTTTTGAGCAGGCTTCAATGTGCGTTGAAGTGGTTACCCCTCTGGCGATTGCAACTCAGATGTTGCGCCACAGGTCATTTTGCTTTCAACAGTTTTCAATGCGATACAGTAGCAACGAAGAGTTGAAAGAACTTCTGGGTGAGTTCGGAAATCTTTATTACATCCCGGAAGAAGCTCGTGTTCAGGACCACCGAAATAGGCAAAACAGTATTTTTGCCGATGACCCTGAGTTGTCTGACACGATGCACAACACCATGTTATCCGCTTACAATGTAGCCGACCTTTGTTACAATGATCTCCTTAAACGTGGCATCGCAAAAGAAGTTGCGCGGTTTGTACTTCCGCAAGGTTCTTTTACTCGTATGTATGTTACTGGTAACATTCGCTCTTGGATGCACTACCTTGGTGTTCGCGATGAAGAAGGAGTTGTTCAATACGAACATGTTGAACTTGCCCGTACAATCCGTGCAATCTTCGCTGAGCAATTCCCAACAGTGACCAAAGCATTCTTTGACGCTGAACCTTCTTCCCTTGATCAAGAAAACCAAGAGCTCAAAGCACAAATCTCTGTGCTTGAGGCTACCCTGCGAAACAAACTGTGATTCCCTTTCCCCTCCTATACACTTTAATTAACAATCAATCTGACGAAATGACTACGGCAACAAAGCAGCAGGCTATGGGCTACTGGAAAATCCTTGAGGATTTCCCCCCTCGCGATGGGGAGTTCCTGGTTGTTTTTCAGACCGAAGACGGGAGCTATGGGTACCCTGAAATCTGGGAATTCACTGCTAAAAACAGTTGGCAACCTGTGTTCGGTGACGATGCTTCAGACTCACCCGTTTACTACCTTGACATCCCACCTCCCCAATGACTCGTGAAAAATTTGAAAATGTTATCGAGTTAGCTGTTAATCCAGCTCCACTCTGGGTCATTGACTTTAATGTTATGGTTCATGACGTTCTTTACTGGTACGACACAAAGATTGAGGGGTCGTTTAGTAAAGAGGTTGAAGCCAAACTTGTTAAGGGCATGTGGGCTCTCTTTCTAAACCGAGGTCCACAGTTCCTACCTCGCACTTCTCTCCGTACTATTCTTGTAGCTGACTTCCGTGATCCCGAAACTTATAACTATTGGCGCGATGACTTTATGCGTGAGTCTGATCAAGTTCAGAAAGCGTGGGTCGAATATGCTGAGGAGCAAGGTGTTGATAAGGACTCCTTACGGACCCACTATAAAGGAACTCGAAGTGCCAAAACAGAGTCTTTTTTCTTTGTGTATAACATCGGGAAAGAATACTGTGAAACGTATTTCCCGTGGTATTGGCAAAGTTCCTACGAAGCTGATGACCTTGCAGGATCGGTTGCTCGATTCAGTCGATCTTCTGAGAAGGACTCGGTAATACACCAAAGACAGATTCTATTACACACTTGTGATCGGGACTGGTGTCAATTGGTGGATGACGAGAACAAAATTTATTTCTCAAACTCCAGGTTTTGTCGTCCTCGTGAAAAGATTCAAGAACAGTTACAGAAAGAAGAAGGTGTCCTTGAGTGGGTTGAGTACAAAATGAAAGTTACTGTGAGTCATCCTTCCGAAATAGCTGCGCATAAAGCAGAGCAGGGTGATATGGGCGATAACGCAGTTAAAGGTTCTCCAATCGAACTGTTTGACTTAATGTATGCTCACCCGAAGTGGAACATCGACGAGTTACTATGGACAGAAGACTTCAAAGAGTGCATGAATAACCCTGAACCAAACACTCGCCATGATCATTTTGAACAATCGGTGAGACAATTTGCAAAAATCTCGTTGGAAATACCTGTAAAAGTATAAGTCCCAGAGGGTAAAAGTAAGGTAGAAAGGTTTAGACTGTGGACAGTTATCAAGCAAAATACTTAACAATGGCTCGACTGTTGTGGGATGCCTCTCAGGGAGACCCTGGGAGCATTCCTTTGGAGTATGCAGAAAATTTTAACCATACTTATTCCGATGGTGATATATCTTTAGTTGGTTTGCTTCCAAAGTTTGAGTCATACTCAGAGATGGAAGACTTTGAAGTTGAAGAAGCCATCGAGTTACTCGGAAAAGTAAACCCAAACGACTGGCCTGCTGTTGAGGATATTGAGGGTATCTCGCTAGACGAACTTTTGTGTATCTATGACGAGGATGCTACTCAAGGTTTTGATTTTGTAGAAGACAACTTGAGTACCTCTGACAAAGTTGAAAAAGTTCTGATTGAAACCATCTCCTCAGTGTTTGGTGATAGGGTGTCAACAATACGAAGTGAGAAAGGATACTATGCTAACCCAAAAAATAATTTCTTACAGGAAGACGACGGCACCTTTGCAGGGACCTTTATGTATGATGACAAAAAGTTTTTGTTCGAAGTCTTTCCTGACGAAGACGGATGGAGTGTAACTTACAGACTTCACTGGGACTCACAGGATAAACTGCCTCCGGTCCCTGACTCAGACAACCCTGAGAAAACAAACTACACTCGACAAGTTAGAAATCGGGGGTGGAAATAATGGCATGGTCCGGCGGCGAAATTCCTGTAGTTACAATTGTGCCAGGGCCGGATGTCGGGCAAACTGCACAAACAGCCACTCAAGGTACATACCAACAACAAAATAAAAGAACCCTACTCAATCAAGTCCTCCAAGGTGCTGGTCAAACTTTTGCTGTCGGTGCAGGTCAGGCGGTGGGTCTCACTGGGGGCAACACTGCTATTCAGGTTGCAGTTACAAATGCTGCCTCAAGGACGATTAAAAATTTAGGTACTGGTTTTGACTTAACCAAAGGTTTTAATATCGCAGCCACCTCTTTAACTTCCAGCATTCCTGGAATAGTTTCCTCTTCACTCAACCAATCCATCGCAAAGTCGCTGGCATCTGCGGGTCAATTTGCACCTTTTCTTACAACAGTTGCAACCAACTTGACACAGAGTTTGGTGGGTGGGGTGGTTAATAGTTTACTTGGCAACGGCCAAGGAGTCGGAGGGTTGCTTGGAGGTACTCCAGGAGGTAGCGGAGAAAACTTTAAGTCCTTTCCTGGTGCAGGACAAGATGAATCTCCAGCTGATTATGGTGATGGTGGGTCGTATACTTTGGGTCTGAATGGTGGCGATGTTGTGTTCTCAATTCGTCCGGCAGGTTCTGGCGCACAGTCCACAGGTATGGCACTCGGTCAGAATCCGGCAACCTTTACTACCAATCCCATAACAGACATTACCGGAATGACTGTGGGTGTTGGCCGAAATTTTAAAACATCTCAAGTTACAAATGGCTTGAAAGGTTTTTCAATGAAAGCACCAATAGCTCCCATTACCCCTTTAACAAATCAGAGAATTTTTTAACATGGCTAATTCTTTATATTATAACAAAACTTTACCTCCTTCCTTCCTCGATGGTACAGAAGTAGGTGGTGTAAAACTCGAGGCATTAACTGGTGCGAACGCAGCAGCTACCTACCGGGATACTTTTGGCTTAGCCCCAGGAGAAACTCCTGAGTTTGGTGTAGCTCCCCCCAGTGCAGCTGGTGAGCAACCAGGGTGGACATTTATTTGTGCACCTGAAGACATTTCCTGGAACATTGCAAACGCATCCAACCGAGTTGAGATATTTGGAACTAACAACCCCCCTGTGACAGCAGGTACGAAAGGTATGAGAGACCTTAGTTTGAACAACTCTCTTGTGGAAGGTTTTGTAAGGAAAGTGACAGTTGAAGCAAAAATTGCATCGCTCGAGAAACTACTTCTTTATTCTTTGAACAGTTCTGATGGTTTTGTGTCTGTGCCTGTGTATGAAGTCTGGGCAAACAGTAAGTCGTATGGAGGAAGTTCAGGAAGTGCAGGGTATTTTATCTTTAAAGATATTAAAGTAAATGAAAAACTTCGAGATTTGAAAGGTAATACCACACGAGCTACTGTAGATGTATCCTTCACACAAGTGCCAGCATACCAAGTAAACACAGGACGAGACTCTGCGAGTAAAACTACAGGGGGAGGAAACTCAAAGTTAGCACAAAGTCAAACCCAAGCAAACAGCAAGGCAGCACAAAACACTCAACTTACCAAACAAACAGAAAAAGGGGTCACAGGTAAGAGAGCTGAAGCTCCAGCGCCGACACCTAAAGGAACTGGGGGTCAGACAAAACCAGCAGGTTTCACAGGATCTGGTCTCGATGAGTTTAAGTACGCAGCTCCACCTACATCTTAAGGGTAAAATGAAATACAGAGTACTACCAGTGAATCAGGAGTAGAATGGCAGATTCACGCGAGTTTTTATTAATTGGTAATTTTACTGATAATATTACACCGGCCCTCGAAAAAATAAATGGAAGTCTTGCTCAGACTAAAAGAGCATTTGAAAGTTTTGGGTCAAAACGCGGTGGCATTGAAAATCTTACAAAGACTTTCGGCAAAGTTATAGGTGCCCATAAAATACTGACAACAGAAGTTGGAAATCTTCGTTCGGAGATGCAAAACAGCTTCTTGACGATTAAAGAATATAATAAATTGATGGGTAAAGCGATTGGTGCCAACATTATGATGCGCCAAACCACGGCGCAAACATTTGGGCAACAAGCTCGCGATATTGCTAATGCTACAACACAATTAAGGCAATTTGGGACTCTGTCAAGAAACCTCAGGCGGAGCACTGGTGGTGGTGGTGGTGGTGGTGGT
>OFRI01000244.1_pt1 | contig 14659 bp, 12 predicted proteins | sample 1543031 | NCBI WGS metagenome assembly OFRI01 (sample SAMN07774226, study PRJEB24372) | wastewater metagenome
TCTGTTGGTTCTTGTCAATATAAAGATACAAGCCATAGCCATCTGATAGTTTGGTTGGCTTATCTTCTGATTTAGCTCTTTTTATCTTTGCATCGGTAAGTGGCACAACGGTTTTAGGCATTTTTGCGGTATCACTTTTGCGGTATTTTCACTCATACCGTAAAAGATACCGTGAAAAATACTGGGTTATGGTGGACTATCATGGACTATTAAACGATATAAAACCCGCCAGATCAATTGATTTCACTATGCTTTATGGACTATGGTGGCCGACCATAGAACTTAAAGTGGTGCGCTCTGCGGGACTCGAACCCACGTCGGTCGCTTAGGAGGCAACTGCTCTATCCAGTTAAGCTAAGAGCGCAAAAGTGCGGTTAATGTAGCTGATTTTACTCAAAAAAAATAGTTATTGCCGAAACAATAACTATTTAAAAATGAATATTTTATGCTTTTCTATACAGAATTTTGTATAGAACGAACATTAATACGATCCAGATTGGAATCATGATCACAGCGCCGCTTAAACCTTGAGTCCACATGATGTAAAGCACTACAGCAATAAATGCAAGAACAAGGTAGTTACTGAAAGGCGACCAAAGTGCAGGAAATAATGGTTTTTTCGCTTCGCTTTTCATGGCCTTCATAAATTGAAGATGAGTTAAGCTGATCATGGCCCAGTTCAATACCAAAGCACCAACAACAATATAAATTAAGTTGCTGAGAGCATCTTCTGGCGCAAAATAATTCAACAGTACACAACCGAAAATGAGCAATGCAGAGAACAAGACTGCTGGAATTGGCACACCTTGCTTATTGGTTTTACTGAATATTTTAGGTGCATTGCCTTGCTGTGCTAAACCAAACAGCATGCGGCTGTTAGCATACATACCGCTGTTATATACAGAAAGTGCTGCAGTCAAGATAATAAAGTTAAGCAAATGCGCAGCCCAACCAATACCTAATTGACTGAAGATCATTACAAATGGGCTCTTATCTAAGCCGCCAAGTTGCAATTCATTCCAAGGTACAAGCGATAACAAAATGGTCAATGAACCCACATAGAAAATGAGGATACGGAATACCACTTGGTTGATTGCTTTAGGAATTGATTTTTGTGGATTATCAGCTTCTGCTGCAGCCATACCAATCAATTCAATACCGCCAAAGGCAAACATGAGGAAGGCAAGCATATAGAATAGACCTTCAACGCCATGCGGGAAGAAGCCGCCATGTGACCAAAGGTTGCTAAATGAAGCCGTGGAATCTGCGCCTGCCGTAGCCAAAAGATAAAGACCAAATACAATCATGGCGACGACGGCCGTGACTTTGATAATAGCTAGCCAGAACTCTGATTCACCGTAAAATTTCACATTACCTAGATTGACTAAGGTAATGATCACAAAGAAGGTGAGAACAGATGCCCACGCAGGAATGTGGGGCCACCAGTAGTTGATATACTTCGCAACAGCGGTCAGCTCGGTCATGGCTACTAGAACATATAGAATCCAGTAGTTCCAGCCTGCAAGAAAGCCTGCAAATTTGCCCCAGTATTTGTTTGCAAAATGACTAAAAGAACCTGCAACAGGTTCTTCAACGATCATTTCCCCGAGTTGACGCATGATTAGAAACGCAATTAAACCGCCAATTGCATAACCCAAAATAATGGATGGGCCAGCAGATTCAATCACATGTGCGGAACCTAAAAATAAGCCAGTACCAATTGCGCCGCCCATGGCAATCAATTGAATATGACGGTTCTTTAAGCCACGCTGAAGTTGAGACGACTCTTTATTCAAGTTATTTCAGCCCGACAATGGATAAGTGTTTCCGATTGTAATAGATCGCGAAGAAATCGCATAGTAGCTCAAAATTCATGAAAAAAAGTTATTATTCATATGAAAAATAATGTGTAATGAATTGTAAATAAAAAACATACGAATCAATATATTAATTTTATTTAAATTATAAAATCGGGAATTTTATTTGGAAACCGGACGTTCACAAATGATGTTTTTTTAGACTTAAGTCTGTATTTTACGTAGGCATAGGGAAAAAAGGTATGATGAGCCTAAGTTAAATCAGATCTTTTGACTTAACACAATGATAAATATGAAGGATTCAATAAAAATGAGTTTTGCACCGCAAATCAAAATTCCAGCAACGTATATGCGTGGAGGGACCAGTAAGGGCGTATTCTTTAAATTAGATGATCTCCCAGAAGCCGCGCAACAGGCTGGACGCGTTCGAGATCAGTTATTGCTCCGTGTAATTGGTAGCCCCGATCCTTATGCAAAGCAGATTGATGGTATGGGTGGTGCAACATCGAGTACCAGTAAAACGGTGATTTTAGCGAAGAGCCAACAGCCCGAACATGATGTCGACTATTTATTTGGGCAGGTGTCGATTGATCAGCCTTTTGTCGACTGGAGTGGAAACTGCGGTAACTTAACCGCTGCAGTGGGTTCATTTGCGATTTCAAATGGTTTGGTCGATGCTGCACGTATTCCAGAAAATGGCATCTGCACAGTCCGCATTTGGCAGGTGAATATTCAAAAAACCATTATTGCACACGTACCTATTACGCAGGGGCAAGTTCAAGAAACAGGTGATTTTGAACTTGATGGTGTGACGTTCCCTGCTGCAGAAGTGCAAATTGAATTTTTAGATCCAGCCGATGATGGTGAAGATGGTGGTGCAATGTTCCCAACAGGGAATTTGGTTGACACTTTAGAGGTTCCAGAGATTGGTCGCTTTCAAGCAACGTTTATCAATGCAGGTATTCCGACCATTTTCTTAAATGCAGAAGACATTGGCTACACGGGGAGTGAATTACAAGACGCAATTAATGGCGATGTCAAAGCTTTAGCGCGGTTTGAAACCATTCGTGCCTATGGTGCAAAACAGATGGGGCTGATTCAAGACATTTCTGAAGCTGCCAGTCGTCAACACACGCCTAAAATTGCTTTTGTTTCTAAGCCAAAACAATATGTCTCGTCGAGTGGTAAAACCATTACAGAGCAAGACACCGATTTATTGGTTCGTGCACTTTCTATGGGTAAATTACACCATGCGATGATGGGGACAGCAGCTGTTGCCATTGGTACCGCAGCAGCGATACCAGGAACCTTGGTCAATTTGGCCGCGGGTGGTGGAGCACGTGAAGCCGTTCGTTTTGGTCATCCTTCAGGGACCTTACGTGTGGGAGCGCAAGCGATACAAGAAAAGGGTCAGTGGGTAGTGAAAAAAGCTGTCATGAGTCGTAGTGCTCGCGTGTTGATGGAAGGTTGGGTGCGTATTCCAGCGGAAAGCTTGGATTAACGCTATGTAAAAAGCCTCTTTCTGTAGAGGCTTTTTTATGTCAACTCTAGGTCTGTGATAAGAAGGCTAAAAATAACCAAGAGCATGAGCAGTGAATTTTAGAGCTTGATTGCTTGTGTAATGGCTGCTTGAAATAGTAGAAAAGTCATTCTTATCACCTCGTCTGCAAAAATTAATAGAATACTGTGCCTTGTTTGTGCTTTCGGCATAGAGAAAGCGGGCAGAAAGCAGTATCATGCCAACAGATCATTTCAAATGATCGGCTCAGGCAAACTGAGCACCAGATTAATTTATCCTATTGTTATTCGAGGCGAATGTGTCAGCACTAACCGACGTATCAGCAAATGCACTCCAACAGGCTCAACAACGTATTCACGATGATTTATTGACGGCACTTGATGCTTTTTCAATTCCGGAACCGTTAAAGAGTGCTGTGCATCATGCGGTCATGTTAGGTGGCAAACGTGTGCGTCCTGCGCTGTGCTATGCCACGGCACATTTAAATCCAAACAATAATGCAGCTGCCGTGCGCCGTGCCGCTGTGGCTGTGGAGTTGATTCATTGTTACTCCTTGGCACATGATGATTTGCCATGTATGGACAATGATCTTTTGCGCCGTGGTCAGCCGACCTGTCATGTGGCTTATGGTGAAGATACTGCTTTGCTTGCGGGCGATATCTTGCAGTCCATGGCGTTTGAAATTTTAGGTAGTCGACTGTTTGATGCTGGCCCAGTGGTTGATCAGGGTATTGTACTGAAGCAGATGCAAATTTTAGCGACAGCGAGTTCTAAAATGGTGTGTGGACAAGTCCTCGACCTACAAGCCGAAGGTAAACGCGTCGATCAGGCTGCACTTGAAAATATCCACCGAAATAAAACGGGTGCATTGATTTCTGCTGCGGTGATGATGGCCGCGGTGACTGTATTTGACGGTTGCGATCAAGCGATTCCAAAGTTACGCGAATATGCGCAGGCAATTGGTTTGGCTTTTCAGGTGCAAGACGATATTTTAGATATCATTTCAAATACAGATGTACTGGGTAAAACCGCAGGGAAGGATGAGCAAGTCGAAAAATCGACTTATCCAGCCTTGATGGGACTAGGCGTTGCACAAGACTATGCCAGACTTTGCATGATCAAGCCTTTGCTGCTCTGGCTTATTTCCCAACGGATGCGGCAGCAGAACTTAATCAGATTTCACAGTTTTTATTGGCTCGCCAAAGCTAAGTTTCAGTGTTTAGATTAAAAAAGAGGACATAGCCTGTCCTCTTTTTTTAATGCTTGTTTCTTAGAGGCTTGAGTTTTTCCTCAACCACAATAAAAAAGACAGCTCGAAAGCTGTCCTCATTCAATGAAACCAAGCATCAGTTAGATGTCTTTACGTCCCATAACACCACGGATGGTACTTAAAATATCGGCTGGCAACACCACTGTTTTAGCATTGTTCGATTTAGACATGTCTTGCATCGCTTTGACATATTGTTCACCCAACAAGTAAGCCACAGGAATTTCCTTGTCGCCCACAGCCGAAGTGACCATTTCAATGGCACGCTGAGAAGACTCTGCTAAGACCACTTGTGCTTCTGCATCACGACGAGACGCTTCTAAACGGCCATCTGCCTCTAAAATCGCTGCTTGTTTTTCACCGTCTGCTTTGGTCACGGTCGCACGACGTTGACGCTCAGCTGCCGCTTGCGCTTCCATTGCGGCTTGCATGGTTGAAGAGGGTTGAATATCTTGAATTTCAACGGTTTTTAGGGTAATGCCCCAGTCTGAAATATCATCCGAAATGGCTGCTTTAAGTTTGGCTTTAATGTGATCACGAGACGATAGCGCATCATCGAGATCCATTTCACCAACGATTGAACGCAGTGACGTTTGCACTAAGTTTTGAATGGCCCATGTATAGTTTTCAATCCCATAGACGGCATTTACAGGCGTGGTGATGTTGATGTAAGCCACTGCATTCATAAGCAAAACGGCATTATCGCGGGTAATCACTTCTTGAGAGGGAATGTCTAATACAATGTCTTTGGTCGTCACTTTATAAGCCACTTCATCGACATAAGGAATCACAAAGTTGAGACCTGGATTCAACGTGGTATGGTATTTACCCAGACGTTGCACGATCCATTTATAACCTTGTGGAACAATACGGACACCTTTAAAAATGGTGACAGCGGCAAAAGCCAAAATTGCTAAAACGACAATAAATCCACCAGACATATGCTTAACTCACTTTTATCTATTTTCGTTGGTTGAGAGATGTGCTTTGACCATTAAATCATTGCCCAGTATTTCAACGACACGCACTCGGTCGCCGACGTGGACTTTATCTAAAGTACGACAGTTCCATTCATCTGAACCGAGTACTGGAATGGGAAAGCGAACGCGAATGTGTTCATTTTCAGGACTCGCTTGAATCACCATGCCAATTTGACCGATGGTTGCTTCGCGAGACAGTCCTGCTTTGGTTTTGTCAGTCGAAAGTGGTTTAATAAACTTAAACCAAAGTAAAGTGCATAAAATCGACAAAATAATCCACGTCACAAACTGCGTGGTAACACCCATCATTGGGAACATCCAGTACAGAATACCGACCATAATGGCCGCAATACCGAACCACAATGCGGCAAAAGCAGGCAGAATTAGCTCTGATAACATTAACAGAACGCCCAATACAAACCAGTGCCAAGGCTCAAAAGCAAATTCCATACATCTACTCATATATTCGTTATAGGGATATAGATGCAGAAGCATCTATATCAATTTAGCAGATGAATAAGTCTTTGAATATTAAAAATCAAATTTTTTAGAATTTGGCTTTAGGGGCTGGTTTAAAAGCAGCTGGGGTCTTTTTAAAATCGACAATGGCTTTTTCGATCGATTTAATTTTGAGCTGCGCGGCTTTTTCACCTTCTAAAATAGATTGATTGCTGGCCTTTAAGTCCAAAGTGCCCAAGTGTCCGACTTTGGGTTGAATCACCACAGTCGCTTGGCTCAATTCTTCATTGATGCTTTGCTGCCCCATAATATTAATGGTCTGGTCGAGCAAGCCCCACATATTGAGGGGTTTGTTGCCGACAGGGCGCGCTGAAATATCAATCGCGATCACAATATCCGCGCCCATGTCCTTGGCTGTTTTGACTGGAATTGGGCTGACCAGACCGCCATCAACATACTTAGTTCCACCAATCACGGCAGGGACAAAAACGTTCGGAATACTGCATGAAGCACGTACTGCTTGGCCCGCATTGCCTTTGATAAAGTCGGCTTTACGTCCAGTGTCAAGACGGGTCGCCACCGCAGCAAAACGGATAGGGAACTGTTGAATCGGTTTGTTGCCGACGTGTTTGTTGACATAGTCTTGCAGCTTTTGACCTTGAACAAACCCTTGGGAGTTGAGGGTTAAGTCTCGAATGTCCGATTCTTTTAAGGTCAAGGCAATTTGCTGAAGCTGGAAAGGCGTTTTACCACTGGCATAGATACTGCCCACAAAACTTCCAGCACTGGTTCCCGTGACAATTTTAGGTTTAATACCATGAGACTCTAAAACTTTAAGCACCCCAATGTGTGCAAAACCTTTGGCACCGCCACCGCCGAGTGCAATCGCAATCACAGGTTCGCGAGCTTGAATGGGAGTTGTTGTTGGTGTTTTCTTTGATGCAAGATCACATCCTGCCATAGTCAGTGTGAGTGCACCAATCAGAGATAAACGAGCAAAATTCATGGTCAAAAATACTAAAACGCAAAACAAATAATGGTGCACATCTCAGCAGATTCGACCTTGATTTACTAGCTATTTTTTAAGCGTTTTTGTAAAGGCTTGGCCAACCATTTTGGGTTCTTCGCTGAAAATTTGCCGATATACAGATCTAAAATATGCTCTAGGTCTTGCTCAAAATGCCCTGTGGGATGAAACACGCCCAAGCAGTGGATAGTTTTTTGCGCATAGTCAAAGGAAAACATCACAATTGGAATCTGTGCACCATACGCAATGCGATAAAAGCCACTACGGATGGATTCGGCTTGCTTACGTGTGCCCTCAGGTGCCATCCCGACCCAAATTTTTTCTTTGCTGTGAATAATATCGATAATGTCTTGGGTTAACCCTTGGGCATGGCTACGATTGACAGGAATGACGCCAATCCACTCAAGTAAAGGTTTCAGTGGGGTATGAAACAAACTGTTCTTGCCAAAAATGGTGATTTGCAGGCCTAAGCCCAGTAGAGCCGTAAAGCCATGCCATGCATCGATATTGGAGGTATGCGGCGAGATAATTGCTACCGCTTTAGGCAAGTTCGGAAATTCGCCAACAAAGCGCCAACCTTGCGCCAAATAAAGCTGCTTAAAAATAGCGCGAGTGAATGCAGATGAGCTACGACTTGGAACTTGATCTGGTAGTTCTGGAAAATATTGGTTCATTGTTATTATACTCAATCGACCAAGATGTATATGATCTCATCATAAGCACTGATCGGCTTGAATTCATTGGCAAAAAAAGTGAACGGATACCGATCTCAGATGAACATTTTGACCAATCCATGTATATAGGAACAGCATGCTACAGACTCGCAATGTATATATTTTGCTGTTTTCATTGTATTGGGCGCAGGGCTTACCCGTTGGGTTTATGACCCATGCCTTACCTGTCATTTTAAGAGCACAGGGTGTGTCACTGGCACAGATTGGGGGCTTCGGGCTGCTGATGTTGCCGTGGTCGATCAAAGTGTTTTGGGCACCAGTGTTAGATCATTTTGGGATCACCCGTTTCGGCCACTATCGGAGTTGGATTATTCCATTACAGTTCCTTACGGTGCTGGTGCTGATCGGACTATCTTTCCTCCCGATTGATGGATTAAATCAACCTATTTATTTATGGGCTTTCTTTGTGGGCCTCCTGAGTATGAATTTGCTCGGGGCAACGCAAGATATTGCAACCGATGGATTGGCGGTCAATATTTTAAAAGGGGAACAACAGCACTGGGGCAATACCTTTCAGGTGATTGGATCGCGTCTGGGTTTTATTGTCGGTGGTGGTGCAATCTTGTGGGCATTAGATTGGCTGAGTTGGCAGAGCACTTTTTTGATGCTGGCGGCAATCGTCTTTATAAACACGCTGCCGATTTTAATTTATCCAGAGCCAAAGCATCGAGCTGTTTCAGAAGCTCAGCCTACACCTTTCAACCTCCAACAGATCAAAAACTATTTGGCTTATTTTGTCCAGAGTCCTTTGCTTGCAGCATGGTTAGCAGTGCTATTGAGCTTTAAAATAGCGGATGGTTTAGCAGGGCCACTTTTGAAGCCTTTGATGGTCGATTTGGGTCTGAGTTTTTCTCAGATAGGGCTTTATGTCACCATGCTAGGTGCATGTGCCGCCTTAATAGGTGCAGGACTTGCGGGCTATAGTTTGAAGTTGATTCGCCGTGCCACGGCTTTAGTACTGTACTCGGTGCTTAAAATATTCAGTCTGGCGGCTTATACATGGTTAGCCTTTCAATATGAAAACCAGCACAGTATTCAGCCGTGGCTGATTTATCTGATCAATGCCTTTGAAGATATGACCTCATCGATGCTGTTGGTGGTCATGCTCACCCTAGTGATGCAGTACAGTCGTAAACATCTGGCAGGCACGGACTTTACTTTTCAAGTGGCGCTGATGGCCACCGTCAGTGGTGGTTTGTATAGTGTGAGCGGTCTATTGGGAGATTGGCTCGGCTATTTTAATTATCTGTGTATGATTGTGGTCATTGCGATGTTGAGCCTGTGGTTTATCTTCAAATGGCGTGGCATTGCGATGCATTCAGACCTTTCATAATTCATTCATAAATAAATCATAAAAAGTGCTAAATAGTGGCATAAACAATTAAAAAATATAACTAAATAATTTTTTAATTGTTCTGTCATATATGTCTGAACGGTAATATTTGTAACAAATTTACCGTAGGATATTTTGATAATGAAAACACAAATTGCAGCCGCAATCGCTTTAAGTTTAGTGGCAGGGGTAACATTCGCAGCACCTACTTTTTATGGTGAAATTGATGTCACGGCCGATTATTTACCTGAAGACAATGCTTCGCCAAATAAAGACCGCGATGTGGTCGAGTTGAATTCTAACAACTCCTTTTTGGGGTTAAAAGGCGAAGAGAAGCTGACAGATCGCTTAAATGCACTCTACCAAGCTGAATTTACCTTCTATGTGGACAATGGCGGTAGCACGGATACTTTCGTTCCGCGTAATTTACTCGTTGGCTTACAAGACCAGAAATTGGGTACATTGAAAGTCGGTAAAATTGATACCCCCGTTAAACAACTGTCTTCAGTGGTAGATACCTTTAATAACTATGTGGCCAACAAAGCCGATGTGGCGGGGATTTTCACGGGTGAAAACCGAGTCGATAACGTGCTGGTCTATGAAACACCTGCTTGGGGAGTGGGCGCAGGTAAACTGAAAGCTGCGGCACTGTTAGCAACAGGTGAAGCTGGTGGTATTGAAAAATCTAAAGGCGGGGCAAAAGTTGCAGGGCGTGGTCTGGGCGATGCATGGTCAGCATCAGTAGTCTATGACAGTAAAAAGTTTGTTGCAGGGATTGGTTATGATAAGGCCATTCCGTCAACCTTTGCAGGACGTGGCACTTTGAATGCGTCAGCGCCTGAAGTGACTGGCGGGGTTGCAGGCAGTGCTTTTGCAGCAGCAGATACCTTACGCGCGATTGGTCGAGTAAATCTGAATAATGGTTTGGCGTTGAAAGCCTTATATCAAACTTCTGAAGTGGCGGATGTACAAGGCAATGATGCTGCCGCGGCTGCCATAGATGATGCACAAGGCTGGTTGGTTGGGGCTGAATATAACTTACCGACTGCCAAAGCTTGGACAGTGAAAGCGCAATACAGTCAAAACTCAACCAGTTTTAAAACATCTAAAGATGACTTTGATGCACAGCAGTTTATTGCAGGTGCTGACTATGCCTTTACTAAGCAAGTTAAAGCTTATGGTTACGCAGGGATTTTGACGCTTGAACAAGCATCATTTGAAACCAAACAACCTGTAGTAGGCACAGGGATTGAATACAAATTTTAATGTTTAAGTGATGGAAAAGGGCAAAGTCTATACAGATTAATGCTGATCAGTTAAGGAGTTTTATAGAAACTCCTTAACTTTTTGTCGTTCACGATGGAATCTTCGTATTTTAAAATTCAATATTTGGAGCTCGTCCGTTCTTTTGTTGAGCCAAAAGAACCAAAAACATTTGTCATCCGCAAAACCTTTTGCTTTTCTGCATTTAAATGATCATTTTGCAAAAACATTCCTTTTAAATGGACATGCAGGTTGCGGATGACGTTTCCGCGTATCAAATAATATTGTGGGCTCAAAAAGGGCATCTGATTGCTTAACTGATCGGTATGACTTTATATATTCGGCCACAGCGCCTTTTTTATTTAAGCGAGTTTTAAGTTTAGAAAACTACATTGGGGCATCCGCTCAGCAAGACATGATTTAAAATGTTCAATTTGCAGTCTATTTTTAAAGAAGTTTCACTTTCGCGCTTTAACGTATATTTGGCGCTGTGGTTAGCCGTGGTTTTAAACGTGATGTTCTACAAGCAAGTTCAGCTGCTTACACCGTATCACGGTTTCAAAGCTTATGCCTTTATCGGCGCTACCATTTTGGTGGTGTTGGCTTTTTATCATTTGGTTTTTCAGCTGCTACAGTGGCGGCCGATGGCTAAAGGGTTGGCTGCGTTATTGATCATCATTGGTGGAATGAGTGCGTATTTTGTCAACAGTTTAGGCGTTTCGATCACACCAGATCAGATCCAAAACATGATGCAAACTGATGGCAATGAAGTGCGCGACTTGTTGTCATGGCGTCTTGTGCTGTGGATTGGGGCGATGGTAGTACTACCTTTAGTGGTTTTGTTTAAGGTCAAAATCCGCCGTGATCCTTTCAAAATCGTGTTATTGCACAAGCTGTTCGGTAGTGCAGTTTCTATTTTACTGATTGCAGGCATGTTGTTTATTTTCTTTGTTGATTATGCCGCGATTTTCCGTGAGCATCGTGATCTCAAAGGGATGATTTCACCGCAAAATGCGATCAGTTCAACCCTATCGTATTATAAAAAGAATCGACCACAGCAGCATTTACCGTTGGTGACTTATGGTGAAGATGCCCATTTGGTGAAGCAAGTTGGACAGCAAAATTTGCCGAAATTGATGGTTTTAGTGGTCGGTGAAACGGCACGTGCAGAAAGTTTTTCTTTAAATGGCTATGCGAAAAAGACCAATCCTGAGCTGGAAAAACTCAATGTCATCAACTTTAATCAAGTCAGTTCTTGCGGGACAGCCACTGCGGTTTCTGTACCTTGTATGTTTTCAGGTATGCCTCGTGAAAACTACGATGCACAGTTAGCGCACCACCGTGAAGGTTTATTAGATCTTGCACAGCGTGCTGGTTACAAAGTGACATGGATTGACAATAACTCTGGCTGCAAAGGCGTTTGTGATCGGGTTGAGCAGTATAAAATTCCTGAACCGATACAGAAAAAATGGTGTTCAGCCGATGGTGAATGTACCGATGAAATTTTGGTGGATAGCTTAAAAGCCTATATGACCGGTATTGCGGCTGATGATAAAACGCCACGTTTAATTGTATTACACCAAATGGGCAGTCATGGACCAGCTTACTATAAGCGTTCAACGCCTAAGTTTCAGCCTTTCCAACCGATGTGTGAAACCAATGCCATTCAAGCCTGCACACCTGAACAGCTGAAAAATAGTTATGACAACTCCATTGTTTATACCGACCATGTGTTGAGTCAACTGATTGGTGTATTAAAGCAAAACTCAAACTTTGAAACCGGTTTTTGGTATTTATCTGACCATGGTGAGTCGACTGGTGAGCACGGGCTGTATTTACATGGTTCACCTTATGCTATTGCACCGAGCCAACAGACCCACGTGCCGATGCTGATGTGGTTTTCAGAAACATGGCAAAAGCAGAATCCGCAACAAATCGCTTGCTTAGGGCAACAAAAAAGCCAAGAATTAAGCCAAGATCATTTGTTCCCAAGCTTATTGAGTTTACTTGGGGTAAAAAGTACGGTGATTGATTCAAAAAATAATATGTTAGAACACTGTACTGCGACCAAAGCGAGCGCTTAGACCATGTCAAAAATATTGATTATTGAAGATGATTTTATGATTGCAGAGTCCACACAAACGCTGCTGCGTTATCAGCAGTTTGATGTGGTGTGGGTCAACAATGGTTTTGATGGTTTAAAGCAATTACAACAATATCCATTTGATGTGGTGTTGTTGGATTTGGGTCTACCGATGATGGATGGGATGCAGGTCCTAAAAAATATTCGCTCGCTTTATCCGACTTTGCCTGTGCTGATTATTTCGGCACGAGATCAGTTACAAAACCGAGTCGATGGTTTAAACCATGGTGCGGATGATTACTTAATTAAGCCTTATGAGTTTGATGAGTTGCTGGCACGTATTCATGCACTATTACGTCGTAGTGGCGCGTTAAAACAGCAAAAGCAAAGCCAGACTTTGAGTTATGCAGGTCTAGAGTTAGATGAAGATTTGCACTTAGCCAAATACAAAGGGCAGACCATTGATTTGTCGAACCGAGAATGGGCTATTTTAATTCCTCTGGTCAGTCATCCCAATAAAATTTTTTCCAAAACCAATTTGGAAGAAAAGCTCTATGACCTTGACTCGGAAATTAACAGCAATACCATTGAAGTTTATATTCACCATTTGCGTGCCAAACTTGGCAAAGACTTTATCCGTACCATTCGAGGTTTAGGCTATCGTTTGGGGCAGGTTGAAGCATAACGATGGCGAAGTCGACTCCTGTTTCCTTAAAGCGTCAACTGATTACCTATACCTCTTTATTTAGTATTGTGATGGGCTGTTTGTTGGTGATTGCAGCGTATCGCATTGCACTTGAAGAGACCAATGAGATCCTCGATGCACAAATGCGTAATTTGGCAGAGCGTGTTGCAGCGCATGATCCCGCTCCAATTAAGAGTGAATTTGAGGCGGACAGACACTATCACGAAGAAGATTTATTTGTAGATGTCTGGTCGTATGGACTGCCTGAACAACGGCAACATGAGTTTGATTTATTAATACAACCCGTTAAAAAAGCTGGATTTTATACCCATCACACGGCACAGGGGCTATGGAATACCTATGTGCTGCCAACAGAAAAGTATCAAATTCAAGTCAGTCAGCAGCGCAGTGTAAGACAAAAGCTGGCTTTAGAGCTGGCGGCCAATATGTTGATTCCATATTTACTGTTTATGCCTTTGGCTTTATGGGGACTAAGTTGGATTATTGGGCGTAGTCTAAAGCCCTTAGATGAGTTTAAAGCGGAACTTGCACAGCGTGAACCATATGAACTGAGTGAGATTCGGCCAGACGGTTATCCTTTAGAAATTCTTCCGACCATTAATGAAATGAATCGTTTATTTGAACGAATTTCGCTGTCGCAACAAGAACAAAAGCAATTCATTGCCGACGCAGCGCATGAGCTCAGAACCCCGATTACCGCACTGAATTTGCAAATGAAAATTTTGCTGCATGAGTTTCCAGAACACCAAGCATTAAAAAACCTAAGTTTAGGCTTAATTCGGACTCAACATTTGGTATCACAACTGCTCAATTTGGCGAAACAGGATGCTTCCTTACCAAGTTTAGAACCGACACAAAGGCTAGGGCTAAGTGATGTGGCGGTTGAATGTATGGAGCAACTGATGGAGCTGGCGCTAGCCAAAAGCATCGATTTAGGCTTGGAACAGCATGAAGAACTTTGGCTAGAAACTCAAAGTTCAGCCTTACATTCTATTGTCTATAATCTCTTGGATAATGCGATTAAATATACGCCTGAACAGGGCGTGATTAATGTCTCCATTTATCAGCAAGATCAGCAAGCCATTGTTCAAATTGAAGACAGTGGGCCGGGCATTGCGCCAGAACTTTATGATCATATTTTAAAGCGTTTCTATCGCGTACATCACCATCTGGAAGTCGGCAGTGGATTGGGCTTATCCATTGTCGATAAAGCCGCAGAAAAAATTGGCGCCAAACTGCACTTTGGACAAAGTACAGGATTGGGCGGCTTACAAGTTCAAGTGATCTTTAAGCTGTAGTTTCGGCTTGATTTGGGCTGGACAGTGTAAATTGCTTATAACACAGCGCATATGCCAGTACATTGACCAGCCAAATCACCCATGCCGTCCATAAATTGTGACTGAGGAAATGTGCACCCCGCATCATTTGCGCCCAACCCATTACAAAGCCTAGAACTAGGGCAGCAAGCAAA